>JGI24021J15306_10003097_pt1 | contig 18539 bp, 9 predicted proteins | sample Ectturendosymbi1_FD_15306 | JGI IMG/M metagenome (IMG submission 15306)
GGATTATTTTTTTCGTGTTAGCACATGCTGATTAAGACTTGGGTCATGAGGTGTTCACCAAACTCAGATTTGGGAAGCTCTNAAAAAATTTTNGGAANCGCTGCCTTAGACAGAGAACGTTGAGTAAAGTTGCTTGAACTACAAGCCTTAAGGTCCACGTCTCAACCATTTCCTGAGGTAAGATATGAAATTCGTCAGCTGCAGGATGTTTTTCTGGGTAAAACCAAATTTGTCATGTTCCGATGATATCACGTAAGGTTCTTGACGACATGTTAGTAACAAGCCGAAAAGCTGTTAACACAAAATGAGATGATGTACAGGCTGCAGAACAACTTGTGTTGCCAACATCTTCAAGGCAATTTTACTAGGATCTTGTTTAAATGCAGACACTCGTATCACGGTCTACTGAAAAAGCGCACGCTGTGGTTGGTGACTAAAACTACTGTAATCAGACCTAAACAAGGATGCATATCAAAGTGAAAAGAGATGCAAAACGTATTAGTAGAGAACTTGGAAACGCACAAACCCCTGAGTCAAATAGCAAGAAACCTTCCCAAATCACCAACGACACGTTGTGACAATGAAATCAATGAAAGTGCGGTTGAGTCAAAGAGCTTGTCCACGTAGCTAGAAACTTTGCTGGAATTACAACAACAAAAAAGACACTCTTTTTTAAAAAGGTTGGCAACTTCAGTTGGAACTTGGAAGCCAAAGTTTGTTCATCACCACGATGTGGATAACACACACACCCATCATATTATTGACCAGATATTGGCATTAGGCAGCTCCACATCAACAGTGGTAGAATCATGCTTGGAATTCAACTAACTCTGGATGAGAACCTATACGGTTCGATTAATAAACCACTTACCTGAAACTTATTGTTTCATGCCAAACAGACCCTATTGTCATAGGTGTGTTTGGAAAGTGATCAGCTCACCAGTCTGGAAAGAAAAACTTCAGAACCGGCATGGACTGTTCTATGTTCATGCAGCAACTAGACTACGAAGCGTAGATCAGTTGGGAATTTATATTTCAACATGATTGTCAAATGGTTGTACACGCACTGAAATCGTCACAACCGAATGATTATAATGCATTTTCTCGCATCCTTCTCCGTTATTCTTCTAACGTGATTTCAGCGAGTCCATAAATCATTAGAATGGTCGCATAGTAGACATGCTGAACACATCATCCTGGGAATTACAAAACCCTGTAATCCTGCTACCGGTTTCCAGCTGCCTTTCAGCAAGGTTTCTATTTCTTAACATTGGTATTCGACCCTCTCCGAGGTATCGCATCTTCTTATCTAAATACCTGGTTTATTTATGACACCCGCCTAAATCTTCTCGATCTCGTAATCGGTATCCCTGTAATCGACCCAGCGATCAAAGGGCGTTAATCGCTAGGGAACAATCTACCGCTACTGAATGCATTTAACCGTTTATTTAAACTCCATTTTTTCAACGTTCATGCAAATAGTCGCAGCCTTAAAGCTCTCACTTCTGTGAATAAGCCAATTACCACAAAACGCCGATTCCACGAACTTCTTTCATCACATCCTTGCTGGGCATGTTCAAAACCTCACGTTTCTCTATCATCGTAATTTTGTGAGCACTGATGTGCAGCTTTCGTTTGGGTCTCATGTTTTACTCATTTATCACATTTTGACACTTTATGAATGTAGACTTATCTTCAAACACACCTGGCAAGGACCCCACCCTGAGTTATCGAGTAACCTCATAGCTGCACAAACAATTCAAGACGTTTCAACTAACGACAAATTGACCTACTTCAAGTATTTTACCAACGAACACCGAGTCAATGAGCTTGTCACTGAGAATTTCCTGGTTGCTCCGGACAAAGTTGGTGTAATTGGAAGCCAGTTCAAGACTTGGTTTCTGTGAAAAAAAGCCACAGGAACTCAGTTGATTTGATCCCACGCTAAATGTCTTGGACACACGTTTGTTCAGGACATGTCAAATTTTAAAGACGCAGACTTAAGTTTCATTAAGACGGGTTTCACTTAAAAACGGTTAGAGATCAGCTACTGCAGTTTATCGCCGGATTAGCAGCACGGGACAAAAGCGACAAATCAAAATCGACCGATTTCGCGGTAACTGAAAAGAGTATTTAAGCGACCGACAGAGACCGAACCAATTTTTTGAAATGTTGCTTCGATAAAAAAAAGCAATTAACTGCTAAAATAAACTTGCCGTCAGTGACAGAAACGATGCAGTTAGTGATCCCTCGTCGTAGCGAGCGAGCTTGCCAAGAACCAGGTTGACCAGGGTTTTGTCGAACTGCGAACAATTGCGTTTACAGGTTTAGCAGCGTCAAAAAACGTGGCAAAAATTGCATCACAGCAATTTTGCGAGTGCGACAACTCATAGAGGGTTGCCTGTAAAAAGCGGAGCTTGGTTGCGGAGGTTTGATGACGTAACCGGAGTGGACAAAAGTTGTGTTGCAAAATCAAAAAAAGAAAAAAAGTGAAGGAAAAATGTTGTATCATTGCAATTTAATATGCGTTTCCCCCAAACATGGAATACATGGAAGTTCGCGATGTTTAAAAATTTTATACATTCACAACTGTTGAAACCTATTTTTTTGTTCCCGAACCGTTGTGAAACTCAGATAGCCAAAAATCATCAAACTTCAAAGTAGATTTTTTTTACCATAGTGTAACATCACCTTTTGCAGTAAAATTATTTTTGCTACCGTCCACTTCTCATTTCTCAAAGAAAAATATCAGTTTTAACGACTCCGGTTACGTCATCAAGCCTCCGCTATTTACGGAGCTCCGCCTTTTACAGGCAGCCTCATAGAGCCCTGCAAAACGAAGTTACTCACTCATGTATTCATGTGCAAAGCATCATTACAGTCAGAAAATGCAACGCTGATCAGCAACTGTATAAGTTCAGGCAATACCGCCGGATGGAGTGAGAGACTCGACATGCGTGCTGCTTAACCTGTCGTGGCAGCAACAAGCCCATCATCACGTGTCGCTGAATGCCAACGCTGAGCGGGTATCGGCACCAAATAAATTTTCATATGGACTTTAAAACACGAGGGCGATTTGAGCTGCTTGCTAGACTGAGAAGATATGACGTAAGCTTAAAGGAAAGAGATAGACTCCGACAGGTAAGAGAATTCACCATGCTTGAATTAGCTTTGCTCGTTTATAAACAAGTTTATTTGCAATTCTACTTGAAAACCAGCTAGACAGGTTTGCAAGATGAACTCTGTCCTTTTTGGCTAGATGTCGTAATTGTGTTAAGATATTAAACCTCTCGGCGTCTTTGACCACCACCATCTTTCAGCCACAGCTTCTGACCGGTGCTTGCTGTTTTCTTGCCAGCAATTACATCTTTTCACGCTGGTTTTTCAAAAGCAGAAAATAACACTGCACCCGGCATAAAAAAGAACGCGGTATTTCATCGCGCCCGATACACGTTCGCTGTCCTATCGATTCGCTTTTATTGCGACACATCCGGTTCGCTCCAACTGTTTTCGATCAGGACCAATCATCATTGGCAATTCACTGACGTTCGAGCTTATTGCACGGAGCAACGGAATCGGTCGGAAGCCGCGACTTGCTCACCTTGTCGACAAGAAGTTGATCAATTCGAGCAAACGCATCGTCTAAGATTTTCTCGACTTCGACGTGGTACTGGTGGTTGGCTCCCGACGGGTCTTTGCCCGCGCCGCAAAGCTTCTCCGCGTCCGCCCTGCAGCGAGTCTTAAGTGATAACCAAGTGGCTGCTGAGGCAGAGACGTTTGACGCACAACTGCGGTTGTGGCAACGCGCAGTTTGAAAGACGCATTTTGAAAACGAGCAAATTAAATACGTAAGAGCTTTCCTGGCTTGCTTGCGGTTCAAACAGCCACAAATCGACGGTGTTCGCGCCACCCATTGATATTCTATCGCACTTCGGCGCTTTTCGCTTCAAATCCGCAGCCACCTTTTGCGCAGACAAAGAATGTCAAGTGCTTTTGCACCACGGACAACGCTACTCAACGTGTCGACCTTCGGCAAGTTTCTTGAGGCGTCACAAACCTATGGAAATCACTTCTAAGTACTTAGTTTTGATAAAGGAGAATTTTTGTTTATTTGACAAAAAACTTCCACTTCGACTCTTAAAAACAAGAATCGATGGAGTCAAGTCTGTCGAAAAGCGCCGTTGAATCAACGACGCCTTTTCGTTGAAGAACATGACACCATTTTAAAAAGTTAAGAGAAGTCCCAACGTCACTCATTCGAGTCCTCGTATACCACCAAACAATCACTAGCCATCAGCAACGACGAACCGAAAGCACACCATCTGCTAGCCCAGGGGTTCCCAACCTTTTTCTGACCATGCACCCCTTAAGCATTTCCACAGATGAACACGTACCCCTAAAATCTCTTGTGTAAAAAGGCTGAGTAAAATAACAAAAATCCACTGAATTTATAATGGAGCTTTTATAATTTAAATATTTAGAAACAAATTATATATAAATGTGTTTTCCCTTCTATTGTTAACTTCATAGTAAATGTACCCCTTGGGAACCCCTGTGCCAGCCGGACATTCGCAATAAGGGTAAACAGAGGAATGAGAGGAGAGTCCTACTTTTGCAGAACGAGAACTGAGAAGTTCCCCCCTTCCTCATCGGAAGAAACGACGCCAGGACCATTCTACGCACCTGCAAGTCAGGATGGAGTTGACGAGTAGGCATATCTGTTCGGTAACAATGAAATCGAGCGAAAGCCGGCAAGCGTTCACAATGGTGGTCAGCCGTTGAAGTGCTCTGAAAGTGTTGATGAAGCGAAGTCAACAGTATTTTGTTTTCCAGTTCAACACCAAGAAGTCGCTCGTGGCCATTACTGTAGCACTGCAGGGCACAGTGACTTAAAGCTTGCGAGATTGACTTCTGATCCCTTGCGAGCAAGTGCTATCGATTGGACGCAGCAGTAAATTTATTGATTGCGCAAGATAGGCAGAGGATCGCCCATTTTTCATTACGCACTAGCAAGGGCTTTTGTCTAGATTTCGACCTTTGATAGAGACCATTGCACCCGAAGGTATTGTGCCTCTTTTTGTACTAGGCAGTAGTGAAGACCCTTGTAAATTTTTCCAGTAATTCACTGCCACAAAACTGTAAAAATTTGACTAACGCGTGGGGCCAAATATGTTTTGGTCAGGGGACAAAGTATGCTGATGTTACCTATGGTCGGATTTCATACGCAACGATTTGAACCATTTTTTGTTCAGTTCTTTATCTTTAGTTTATGTTCATGATACTGTTTTTTCAGCGCCAAGCGAACCCTAATCCATACGTATCGGTGAAGTTTCAGAAAGACTTTAATTCACACTTGCACGCACATTTACTTCAGAATAAAAGCTCCAACGTAATGCCACACTATACCTGGCAACAACGCTTTGTATCATGTCGGAGGACAACATCTTCATTCTGTGAGTGATGTGGCAACTAAACACCTCATCAGGCCAGCGTAATTCCTTCAAAAAGTTTTGCAGTGAGTCAAGCTGCCAAAGTACTTCTTTGGCCACCTTCATCGGACTTACGCTGCGCAGAACAAGGCAAAGGCAAGTTAGCCAACGTGTTAAGCAAATCCAATTCCCGAAGTCCTAAGCTACAATTTTCTTAGCGATTCACTCCTTTCAAGTCAAAGGCTCGTAACCTACTCACTACGATAAACACCAACTGTGGTAAGGGAACACACACTGCTCACCGGGAATGCTCCATAATACTAAATGTAGCCTAAGTGTAATAGCGTTTTACAACTACAATCGTACGGCCGTAGGCTTTGTGTTAACTCAAAGGATTACTTTCATTGCGATGGCTGCGTTTCACTTTTCTGTGACACAAATCGCCATACGCATGTTTCCTGTGTCAAACTCGTAAGACGTATCAGAAGGCCAGGCTCACCTTGGCATGTCGCCAGCTGTCTTTCCGAATCCTCTGTCAACGCACTGAGCCACCGCGGATTGCATGACGTCGACGTATCGGACTACCAACGGTGCGAAAGTACTCATTAGATGATTATGGAACTTGCCCTTGCATAGGTTTTCTGAAAGCGGAAAGGTGATTCGGGGACAACGAAACCGTGCGACTCATGTAAGTCGATCTGTAGCACGCGGGGTTAGCATTACGATTAAAGAAGTAACTTTTGCGTTTCTTGCAAATAGAAGAATCACAAATTTTGAACAAGGCTTCAAGAATTTTTCTACAGTGGCGGCGTTTTCAACGTCATTAAGCGATTTAATTTTAGCTGCTTTAAACGCAGAACATAAATCTTAAAACTTTGTGACATAAGTCAGCGAAAAATATGTACTTACGGTCGTTAAGCAGGTAGTCGTTCAGCAATTCGAACAAAGTGAAACTGTTCCAGTCGTCCAGCGGTTGCTTGGAAATCACGGTGTCCATGTCGACAACGTAAAGAGACCAGAACAACTCGGAATGCTCGTTCAGGACGCTTGAGAACCAGGCGAATGCCTGAAACAATCACGTTGCACAATATGAAATAGCAGCTTATAATCTTGAATCGCGAAGCGAACAAGTGAGTGCTTTGTGGAAAGCGTTGGGAAGTACATGTTACCGGAGAATGAAAATGAAATATAACTGCAAAATACACGACATCTTACGTTGCACTTACAGTATTTCCAATCGAGGAATTGTTTTCAAGCGTGTAGTCATTAAGTATTCCAGGTTGAAATTAACAGCTTGATAGGTAAGCACAACGGCGACTACATGGTCAATAGTTCTTAACCTTTCTTAGGAATGTCAGTGCATTCAGAGATCAATCCAACATTTAGGCGTATAAAACACTTTCTATATCAAGGTTATAAACAAACCGTGAACGATACGTTTGGAAATTCAGGTTCCTAGATCCATTTACAAAATTTGATTGTTGAATAAGCAAAAACAAGACGTCATTTGTTTATACAACGCCACCAGCGGCATCGTCGGTCAAATGGCACAAATTTGTGAACTACCAAAAAGCGACGAAACCAGTTGCTGGTTCATAGCAATTGGTTGCATCAGTGTTCGACGCTTGTCACCAGAGCTTCTTCACGTGTTGGAAAAATCTTGGCATGGTTCAAGAAAACGCGCGCTCAGAAACAGAACCAGTTATCAACAAACTTGGGGCAACTAATTCTACACAAAGCACATTTTATACTCTAGATGTAGTTTGAAAGATTCATTTATCGACATTTCCACGTACGCTACACGATGCTAGTTGATTGCTGCCAACAGCGTACGACTTTAAACGTTGCCAATAAGTTCAATTTACATCTTGGCAACAGACACAACGCAAAGCATCACTTACAAGCGAGCGAATAAAAAAGACTCAGTTGATCTTCAGCGACAACTAGTTTTCCCCCGAACACTTTACAGCGACGCTTTAGCAAGTTGGCGAATCGATAACTTAATCGAATCGCGTCTGAGCTGGCGACCCGTTTCTTCCCACGCCAACCTTTATTCGTAAATTCTCACAAAACAACGAGATTACATTAAACCCAACAACTTCGCGGAAAGTTTTTCACAGCATTCATATGTTTATCGCAGTGCCTAGCAACCACGAGACGGAACAACATAACTCCGCGCCAGAAGACTCAATCCCGTAAAGTTATTATAGTAAATTCTAGCCAAATTTACGAGATGTTCCCAACGCATCAAACAGTACTGAGTAGGTTGCTGCAGGTCAGGTAAAGCGCCTATGCCAGTGGTTCTTAACCTTTTTTACATATCTTACCCCCTTTTATAAAACAAGATTACCATTACTTACCCCCAATACATTAAATGGTGCTCATTTCTTAAAAATATGAAATTACAAAAGTCTTACAGTTTAGAATGATATATAAAAATTTGCATTTGTTGCAATTTATGGTTCAGTAAATTTACCCCCTTGGATGATGAAATTTACCCCCAGGGGTAAATTTACCCCAGGTTAAGAACCACTGGCCTATGCAAACCAGGGTTGCTTCTGTTGTAGTGAAACATGTGGCAAATATGTTTTTCTGCAACAAGTACCTGTAACTTACGCGCTTAAACCTGTTGCACGATGGCGAGAACNTTTNGCCGTCTAGTTACCTTCTTTTCAGCGCAATCGGTTTAACGATGCCTTGATACATCTGATTTAGTTTGCGTTGCTTGACCTCCATACAAACTTTGGCTGCGGAGGCCACTATGTGTGAAATTTATGTTGCTCAAGTAAACAACTGGCCGCCGTTTGCCAAAAAAATAGAACAAAAGCACCGCCACGGCAAACCATTCAGCAGGATACCTTGAACAAATCGGTCAAGATTTTGTTTGAATGTGTATGCGCACCGGAAAACGTGAGCTGAACACAACACCCTGACCCCGTCAGCAGCTATGGAGGCAGTAGACACAGTGCGCCCACTCCTTAACCTTTGTTCAGCCTCAAACCGAAACACAGTCAAGTTTACCATACTGAGTTGCTACATAGCAACAGTTACATATAATATGATGGTTGGGATCATTCGTGGATACTCCACAAACGGTCACGAGACCCTTTCAACAGACGCGCGCCAGCAACTAAGCATTGTTGACAACATGCAGTTCATAAACATAAAGGTTGCCTCAATGATCAACATCGCATGCAGCGACATCGACAGGGATGTGCAGCATGCACACTGCATGAAACGATCATGCGAGAGGTGAATGGTTGCTTTGGACAAGGGAGTAACCGGCACAGAGACAACTCTTGTCATTCGCATGCGACCTCACCAGTTTCTCGGCTCCCTTGTCAGGCTCCAGCGACATCTCTTTTTTGTCGGACTTTAAGCGAAATCACAAAAAATACAACATTTGGAACAGTCTACATCACGGCATTTTCCTAAAGAATGCGGTCAAATTTAAACCGTTTGCCGTTCAACCTTATGCTGAGTTTCTAGACGGCATAATACAGTGCAGCAACTTTTTAATATAACACAGACGCAGCAGAAGTCCAAAACAAAAAAACAACAAAATTGGAACTTGTACAAAACTCTGAAAAACACGCGAACAATGTGTGACATAAACGTTGTCGTGTGCTTTCATCCAAAGAAGGGTCAGTCACTCTGGTCAAGGTCAGGCGTGAAACCACAAAACGTTTTTCAGCGCTGCACATTTTTCCCACCTCAGTGATGCAAACATCGCCCCCCATCGTGTTTCGCACAGCATTGCCAACCGCGCTGAAACTTCAAGACTAATGGCCCAGGCCGGACAACTGTATCAAACACTACATGAAATAAGCGCGACAGCATTGCCGACCCGTAAGGTTCTAAGGAATTTGTTCAGCGGTCATCAAAATTAGTTTAATCTAAGTATCTGATTCGAAGTAATAGCTATACAGGGAGAAAATAAACACGGGTGAATGTCACTGAGATGAAAAGTAAAGAAAACTCTCCATTTTTTGTTCGGAGGGTACCGCAGGATAATGACTGAGTACTATACTCCGCTGCTAGGAGCGGTGGAAAGATTTACATAGTGAGGCATCTGAATTAGGCGGACTACCTACTGTTATTAGTTTCTTTTATCGATTCTTCTGAGTCTATTTCTCGAGCGGCGAACCCAGTGAATTTTGTTTTCCTGAATACTGGTGTTGTTACCGACATTCGTCTGATGTGGCCGGCATGCCGGACGCACGTAAGAAAGACGCTTGGCTCGCAACATAATTGATCAATCACAAGGCAAACGTAACAAGATAAATGGACAGCGAATCACGCCTATCGTTGTCGCAGTTTGAGAAAAACTTTCGAGTTGAATTCTTGACAACAATACTGTTTACATTCATTTTGTGTAGTTACGTGATTTTTAGTTGATTGACACCAAGAAAAAATCCGTCAACGTTGTAATACGCTAATAACACTACATCATCGATGATTTAGGATTTGCGTGGTAAAAAGATTTCAATTCAGTTTCGCTTATACTCGGTTTCTGTACTCCTTTCGAAGTGCTACGAGTGGTTTGCAGCGCCACCCGGCTGCTTTCGCAGTGACTGCTGCACTGGTGGCGAGTCAATGACAGCACCGCGCGTAAAATGTTCGCCTTGCACCCACCCATCAAGCGAGGCTAGACAGGCCGCAAACACCGTTTTTCTAGTCCTCGTTATGACCCGACCGGGAATCGAACCCATTCTACCAGCTTTGGTTGCGCGTGCTCATCCACAAGATTAGTACCACTACCAATTTATTTATCAATCAAAAATATTCCATAAACGTTCTTGTCACATCCGTTCGTAAGACTTTGCATCCTCTATTATCTGGCGCCAACTTTTTGTGCGAGTGATATGTATTTGGAATTACGCAACATTTTAAAGTTTTACGGCGCATAAGATCATCCCGAGCTTCTGTGCTGCAAACAGACGATTCATTAATTTGCCACAGAAATGTTTTGTACAAGGCCATCATTGAAAAAACGTTGCAACGCGTGTGCGGTATAACGACACAACAAGGTTGGAATGAAAATAAACTTGCACAACGACACACGATCACGCACTCAGCAAAACTTTGAAGATGATCTTCTTTACAACGAAAAACTAAAATGCTGTAAAATAGTGGTGAGGTTCCTCGTGTCAAAGGATGTCGTGTATCTCGGACCGCCCTTGAAACACAACGGGGACAAGGACTTCCCGACATCCCCCGACTGTGTGTATAATCAGGATCAAGAAACATGTGAATTGGGTACGGTTACGACAGTGAAACATACAAAAGGAAAAACACTGATACCAATGTCAATCTTACCTTTTTCACCGGCTGGCGAAAAATAAGATAAAAATAGACGTGACCAAAGTAAAAGCGAGAAGGAGAATTAGGCGCCGAACAATAAAATACAAAACCCCAGTGCTTAGCAAACATCACAGTAGTTTCGAAGTGGCCGGCTATCCTGAGACAAACAGAAGCTTTCGAAACCACTTCTTTAATGCAGAAAGCAAAAAAAAAAACAAAAAAAAAAACAAACAAAACCAAAATAAATTCCGCACACGACTGCGTGATGCAACAATACTTTAAAACATACAACACGAGATTTCGTGATCGGAAAGCGTTGCTACGTCATAAGCATTAAGTTAAACTGGATAAAACTTAAGCACAGCTGTTCTGTGCTCAAATAACCTGACGATGGCATAAAACCTGAACTGTTACCAGACTGAAAAACGACGATCAAGTGGAGGCGAAGATGTGTGCTGAACGTTTAACCTGATCTTTCGCCAGCACTTTCTGAGCAGCTTTTTGCAAAACTTTAAATGCGGTGCAAAAATGAAAGCGGGCACAGACAGGTCACCACCGCTGACCCGATGATAACCTGACGAAATGCTTCCGATAATTTTTATGTAAATCGCCGTAGAACGCGAGAATAAAACATTTGACACTCAGTAAGCGTGCGCATACCATGTTCGCTGCGAGATGTATGATGACTAAAAGGCCCTGCCCTACACGTAGACAGTCGTCTCCTTCGATCTCAAGAAAATCATACAAAAGTTTCAGTTTTTTGCGAGTAAAGGCATTATTTTTTTTGTCTGGCTTATTCACCCACAGCAGGGGCGCACAACCTGCGGCCGCACGTCCGTATGCAGCCTTCGATAAAACTTTATGCGGCCCTGCGCATGAAATTTAAACTTCTACTGTATAAGTTATGGCGGTGGTGCACTCAAAACTCTTTGTCTTACTGTATAAAGATGCTTAGTAGAAAGACAGGAAAACAGACGTGTGGAATCAGGCTCGACGTGTGAAAACAGAAGAGAAACCATGCAAAAAAAATAAAAATACCTTGAACTGGCGGCCGTAATTCATAGAGACAAACATAATGCGGCCGGAAATAGCGAACAGGCCAGGTGCACCCCTGGCCTATAGCATCGAACTTCACCGATGCAAGTTAATGTGAGGAAGTTTTAGAAGTTTGCAGTGCCGGATTTTAACTGTTTTAACCGGATTATAACTGTTCACCAGTATTTGGGGTACGTTTATATTGCCTCACTGAGCTACTGCCTCTGATACAGCGCAGCGTTTCTGGCAGAAAGAGAAAAAATGCGAAGCTGGTGCGATGCCACGCACCTCGTAATGGTATTCCTCGTTTTGCTGAAGAACGTCCATGCACAGCTCCGCCAAGCGGATTATCATCTTAAGCAGAACTTCCGGATCGCCGTCCATGGTTTCTATGACGACAACAAACACTAAATCCTCACTGAGACCCTTGACAGAACTTGCCGAGATCTTTTAACAAACAAAAAAACAACCACTACGCATGCAGACCATATGCTTTTGGATCCAAAACAGCGACAAACCGAAAACCTACTACCGTTTTGATCCGGATTTTCTTTCTGTCCAGCTTGCAAACAAACAACAACGTTAAAACACAAAATATCCACCGCTTATCGTGACGTAAGTACATCGCACGGAGAATTTGTTCCATCGAACGGTAATTCTATGCAACGTGAAAACCAAACATTTTCAAGCTTTTCGATTTGAATAAGGACTGAGGATGCATAATTATACGTGAAATCGATTTGCTATTAGAAATTTGCTGATCGATTCCTTGCTTACACTCATTGTGGAGAGTACGTAAATTTACAAGCTGGTCTCTTTCATCTTACCAAAGGTAAAAATGTGAAGTCCATGAGTACGCGTCCTTAACGCAACATACTTCACGTTTTGACATCCACAACTGGATTGTATTATTACGATGCAGATTGGACTGGACCCAAAAACACGGGTCTGCCTAAACTTCGACGACGCGGCCCAAGTTGCTGCGCGAACATCTCGCTCTTTTTTCTGCCCAGGGCGCCGAGACTTCGCCGTCAGTTTCGATTTTCGCAAAGCGATCGATTCCCGCCCCACCTCCCCATCCACGCACAGACGAATAATGACATCACGATGACGAAAGAAAAGCGAAAAGCTGTCGGTGGCCGTTGGTGTGCGCAGGTGTATTGTGTAAGCGATTTTTCCGAGTGCGCGCATAAATCAGGCGAGTTTAAATCGGGGAAAAAAGCTGCGACAGCTTTCAACATTAAGCTGAATGCGCTACGCACGATAAATCTCAAACTTGTCATGGATTTTTTTGCTTTTCATTTTCCTGCAGAAAAATAAGGTGCAAATTCATTACACATTCTACTGACTTTTGAGAAAAAGAAGAGCAGCGCGTAGAACAAGGATTTTGCCAAACGCATTCTTGAAAACATTGCAGAACTTGGCTTTCGATAAAAAAAACTGACAGCGACAGGCTCCAACTATTATGACGCCAGGTAAAAACTCACCGTCGATTTTCGCGTATTCCGACACTCTGGTGTAATTGACCAGGGCCGCCTGCTGCAAGCAATTCATGATCACGGGCTGCATCACGGTTTCCGTGCTCTCTTCCGCAAAATCGGATGTGATGACCTGCCGCGAAGAAGCAACGTCGTTCAGCCGCCATTACTATTTTCCAAACTGAGAAACTGTGGGGTACTTTTTCCGTGAAGCATCACAGTACATCTACACTCGTTGCTATAGTTACACCAGGCACACCGCTGTTCACTTTCCGACAGGCAGAGAACGCAGGCAGGCAAATGTTTTGAAAGCAGCACGGTTACATCCCAACACTTGGTTGGCACATACGATACGGCGCTCACCCTCTCAAGCAAGGACAGCGTTGCCCGGAGGAAGCCTGGAGGTCGGCCGAACGGGAAGCAATATCGAAAATGGACGATTTGGAACTCGAGGTGCGACCGGAGCCGTTCCTCCCCTGCGTCAAAGCGAGCCTTCTCGTCTTCGGTTACCGTGGCCACCTCGTCAAGACGGCTGAAAAAAACGGAAGGAGCTTTTGCACAAACAAGGTCATCAGCAAACCATGAACATGCTCGTGTTTTTGATGTTCGTCACAGTTCATTTTCTTTTGACAAATTTATCTTCCATAAAAAGCGCTGTTTTTTTCAATAAAAAAAAAAAAACTCAGCAATTTGGTTGATTGAAAAAACGTATTTATCCGTAGTCATGTAATACAGTTAATAGCTTTTTACACAAAGAAAGAAGTAACTGCAATGCAGATTTTATGGAAGCACGTTGTTTGTCATAAGAATGATAGCACCATTTTGAATTGACGCCATTGCACGCGTCAACATTTTCTTTTGACACCACGCAAGACAAACTAACTCTACACTGAAACAAAACCCACAAAAACAAATCTAAAACTGCGCATTTTTTATAAAAGAAAAACAAATGAAGACATTCAGGAAAGCTTCTAGCATTTTTCAGGCGATTCACCACCTTGTCCTCAACACCGTCATTATGCTGCATCATGAGCGCATTTTTGTTGCAAAATGTGAGCGGGCAGCTTGGTGTGAAGAAACCAATGTATTACGAAACCTAGATTAAATGTGGGGGACATAACATATTATATCCCCACTGTCTGAAAAAGTGGGGGGACGCGACTCCCGTGTCCCCAACCTAATTGCGCCCATGTGCTGCATGCTAACAAGACACAAGATTCCTCACCCTCGTCGCCGTATAAGACGGGAACAAGAAGAGTAGCACATATGCAACACCATCGGGTCAACCATCAACCCCTGCTGTGCCCGGTCAAGGAGGTCTGAAAAAGGAAAAAGGTTTCTTTGGCAGCAGTTTAGACTCAGGTCGCGCCGACAACACAGCGGCAAAGTGGTCACGTGACTTCATAACTCAGTCCGTAGCCATGCTCATTGCAATGGATGCATTGCATGACCCAGCGTACTTGGCAGCCGCGTTCAAATACAACGGAAGCGCTCAAACATCTGCAAGCGGAGCAGAAAAAAACGTAAACCTGACCGCAAGCGGAGCGGTTTGCAAAACGTTGGGCTCGGACATCAGAATCCCAATGAGATAACCTATTGTTTACGCGGGGTGAAGGCTACTTTGTCTTTAGGCTGCTTGAGAAAGTAATGAAAACCCACTTTCTCATTAGAGCAGAGCGAAACGCATTAAACCGTAGCAGAAAACAAGAAGCCCTGCTAATGTATATTTTCGCGTCTACTATTGGTGATGTAGTATTGATAAGATTAAAGGGAAATGTCGTCGCATTTTTCATTAAGTTTTTCCCGCCCGTCGCTAGCATGCGTTCCGCAAAATTCAACCTGCCAACTTAGCGACAGCAGATGTTGGTCAACTGCGACAAGCAGGCTGTACGTGGGGCCAATCGCGGCCACGATCGCCGCCGTTCCCTCAGGGTTATTTCGTCGACACCAAAGATCGGCTTAAGGCTCACCAAAATGAACAGCAGATACAGTCACTAGGTATTGCGACCCTCATTGCGTTTGCCCGTTAGCCGAGAGCGAGCTACTTGGCAATGACGGCTGACGTCAGCCTGGCAAAAATGAACTGTAAATGGATGCTTCCACTAGCTATCACCGCTCTACCGGTATTGGTCTCAAAAAATTTGCAACAACGTATCAGCCACCTTCCACCTCCTTTGCAATTAATCTTTAGTGGCGGATGCATATCTTAGGTAGTGTAGCAAGTGGCGGGAAGATACAAAGACAAATTACAGTACAGGTCAGTTTTTTAAATCTGAATAAGAAGTCTTGTGGCACAGCGGTGGTAATTTTGGTGTAGGTGATACAGATGTTTGCAATTCCGCACAGGTGTTTTCACGAGTAAAAATTCGGAACAGTACACCAGCATGTAATTTGCGGAATATTGTGGTTTGATAAATCAGAAACATACAATTACGTTTCGTTAAAATGTACATATTGTTAAGTAGTGCTTTCAGTTTAAAGCAGAAACCCAGCACGATCAACAGGAAGTATCCTTGCAAGCGCGCCCTGTTTCAGGTGTATCAGCACAGGCATGCACGTGGGCTTTTTAGTGGTAAAGGTGATTGAAAAGCAAACAGAAGCACCTAAAAAATAGCGACCTATATGGGAACGACGGCTAGAAATCGATACGTGAGACTGAAAACTAACTATTCCTTAGCTTCTCCAAATGTGTCTCAATTCTGCATGGCTAGGTTGCTTCAGTATTTCTGTTTGCCCTGTTCTCCCTTAAACCTTTCGTCCGCAAAGTTTTTTGCACCCCTTGTGATGCCATTCCTTCTGGTTGTCACCACGAAACATTCGCCCCACCCGACTCAGCCGAAAAAAAAACTTTACGTTTTCGAAAAAATGAATAAAGTGAGACAGGACAGTCAGTCATAAAGCAACGAAAATCGGTACGAAAAGACAAGAAACCGCTGACACGAAAAAAATTTAACGTTACGCTTTCAAAGCTTGCAAACATTGCAGAATGGTTTTGCAAGACAAAATACAACACGATCTATTCATTTCAAAGGCTTCAAAGTTTCCTATTGTCGAAGCTGCTGTGGCTCTCGTCAAAAAATCATGCAGAAAGACAACGTTTGCACAGCGGTCTTTACGGAAGCTGAGTATTAAGACGTTTGGGCAACGTCTGAGCATCATGACCGTTTGTTCGGTTGGGATTTCGGATTTCTTCACAAAACTTAAAAGAAACATGAACGCTGCTGAGCGTACCGTTCATGTAGCAGAGCTGTCTGTGGCAGTTGCGCACACCGTATCTTGCGCAGTATTCGTCAAGAACGAAGGTTTGGCCTGGCGAGAACGAACCCTGAGACAAGACAACAATGTCTGCTGAAAAATATTTTTAAAAAAACATCGATATCATCGCAATTCGTTCGACATTTAGTTAAATTAGGAAAACATCTTTTATGAAGTGTGGAGCACAAGAGAGGACGGGGCGCAACAGACCTCTCTCGGTAAGAACGTAGCTACTTGGCATAATGGTGCTAAGCTGATTGCTTGTTGGGGTGGATGCTACAACAAAATCTGCAGAGCTGAATGCTCGCGGCAGTCGGGTAAGGAAGTGGAGGAACTCGAACGACAACTCTGCAGTGCTTCAGCAAAAGCGAAACCATGCAGATAAACAGGCACCCGTGCTTTGCTGCTGAAAACGTCGATAACGTGTTCTTGCAAGGGGACACGAATAAGCGCCGGTCGCGGAAAGCAACCACGCATCGCGGAAGCAGTCCAGGGCGCTCAGCAAACGTCCGAAGCTTTGATATTTCCGGTATCGTGAAGGTCGGTTCGGGGGCACGTCGATAGTTGTCGTCGAAGTTCGACCGCGCAGATTAATTTCAGCAGCAACTGTGGTTTGGTCGACAGCCGCCAGGCGCGGAGCGTTAACGTGGATCGATAACAGAGAGAGCGCGCGATTTTCTTATCTCTGGTGCGACCGCATCTACCGTCGGCCCGGGCATTCACTGATGCCAGCGACAAACTGCAGACGCCAAAGCAGAGGTGATCGGAGTCACTTGTTTTGACCCGTGCTCCTGTTCCGAGAAAGTGACTCCAGCTCCTGCCTCCGGAGTTCATGCGAAATTTGCACTCTGACTCCTTTTTTCCACTCCGAAGACTTGAAACCAGTGTATGTTTTGGCACATGAGGCAAAAGCACTGCTGGAGCTATTTTGCCTTTACCCAATATGGACAAGTTATGTCATGGTTTTAGTGCTGGGAAGCAGTTCTGCAAGTTGAGCTCAACCGTGCGCCGCATTGTCTTGGACCACTTCAACCAATCAGGTTCAACTAAAAGCAAAATAACCACAGCAGAACTTTTGGCTCATGAGGCAAAATAGGCACTACCAAACTTACATCCAAGAAATAGAAGCTCATGTTTTTGCCACCTGAACCAAACCTCTTTCAACTCTTTCAATTCTAAGTCTAACTTGAACCAAATATTGTTTAACTTATTCATTTACCTTTCTGTGCTTTAGGCACAAGCACAGTGAAACTTATCTTGTCACTTGTCAGCGTCCACAGATAAAGCCACATATGCTACATTGAAAACACTACGTTCACATTATTCACACAATTTAAGTATCTCCCTTTTAATATTGTTAACTGGCAAGATGATAATGGCAATAATAACAGGAATCGCCTGAAGTAAATAGCATTTCTGCTGTTTTGGCTGAAACTGCACTGCTGTTGTTGCATTGTAAAGGCACATATACACTGTTGTCTCGTGCATTTCACTAAAAATACCTGATTGTGAATACTGCTGAAAACACAACGCAGCGCAGATGTACAACTTCCAGTAACTGACGTGTTCACGAAATCAAAAAAAGCTGTTCTAGTTATGCCGCAGTTGAGCACTGGCTATGTGCCAGCCAGGTCAGAGCATGCCAGTGTGCCACCCTCCGTCATCCGGACCAGCCTGCGCTGAATTTTCACTGTCCGATTTTAGGCAAGAGAACAGAGACAGCATATTGATCTAACAATTAGCCTGTCAGACAAAATCTAATAAAAGCTATAATCCGGCTCCTATAAAAACTGAAAATTCCGACTCCTGCTCCGGTTTTTATTCAAAATTCCGACTCCTGCTCCGGTTTTTATTCAAAATTCCGACTCCTGCTCCGGCAAAAATCGCAGACTCCGGCCGGAGTCCACTCCGGCACCGTGATCACCCTTGCGCCGACGTGCAAAATCATACCTCACGTTTTCAGCTTACCAGGCAGGCGTAACAGTCATTGAGCCGGTGATCCAGCGTCAATCTCTGCAGGAGTTCGAAAAGGCGGGTG
>JGI24021J15306_10003098_pt1 | contig 18537 bp, 6 predicted proteins | sample Ectturendosymbi1_FD_15306 | JGI IMG/M metagenome (IMG submission 15306)
CTTAATTTCTTATCTGCTCTTGCGCTCGTCGCTCGGATCTCTATTGCAGAGCTTCCTTTACAAATTTCGATTTAATTGCGAGTGGTAGCGGTACACTGTCTAATGTCCACCACAGTAGCATGTTTCTTTATCGTTTGAGCCAGTTTTTCAGTCTACTGTTTGACGGCACCAGATCTCGGGGCAGGTGTTGAGCAGCCATTCAATTGTCTCACATCAAGACAAAAACCGCCAGGCCGTGCCGTCCATGTGGAGGTTGATGGATTGGACATTCGAGGGCATATTTGGCCCGATATAGGACATGGCTATTTTGCTAAAACAACTTCATCAAAAAGGTTGTAGCACGGTTGACTGCGTACGATGACGTTATGAATAACAAAACTGCAAGTAGTGGCCCCGGGCCTAGGTCTTGTATTGGGCCCGCACCAGCTTGGGCCGGCCCTGCTGATATGTTGACATCTGACAGCTTTTTTGCCCATTTTAATTTTCAGTTGCATCATAACTCTATTTTCAATTCAAACCAATATTTTCTCAATTTTCAATTTCGCAGGCAGGTACGACTGTGTTAGCAAAAAAATTCTGAAAACTTGGGAAGTCAGTATTCGAGATGCAAATAAAATGGAGTATGTTTTGATGTCCCGACATCAAACCCCTTGGGAAGATACAGTAAGTACTAAGTAACTTTATTCTTGACAGTTCGAGATATGACAATTATTTTTACGTTACTCTTTTTCAATTGCCCTTTGGAAATCGTTACATGCGAGTTTATTTTGATATTGTGCTTTTAAGGTAAATGACACGCATTTTTCTTAACAAAGTTTTGGTTGTATGGCTAGTCTGTTAAAGTCTGGTGATGATCATCACCTTCTGAAGCGAAGCAATTCCAAACACTGTGGTGGAAATTCTCGTGTAAAACAATCCAGCCCACTTCCAGCTGCTTAGAACTGTTAAACCTGTTTGCATGCTTATGCTTACAGTGTTCCACTGGGCGATCATGTCATGGTGAAAGCTGTGTAAATTCTGAAGTAGCGGGGAATTGAAGGTTTTTTTAGTTTTTTGAACCTATTTCCGATTGACAACTAGTTTGCTTTAGATTTTCTTCTCAGCCTGTTTATACACTGATTTCGCACTGTAATCAGGAAGTCTCATTTATCTATTGAAAATGGAGCATATATGACCAACGCAAACTGGTGTTTTTGGATAAGGGCTCCTTCTTTTATTAACTATTTCGCTAGAAAATTACACAATTCATAAACGTTAAGTTCGGATGAAGTATATCTTAACAACTTGTTTTAAATTCAGTATCTTCCCATCTTACAGGATTGTAACCGTGGAATGTGTGGATCTAAATATTACAAATCAAATTATTAGACCCGTGATCGCTTTTAGATAAGAACGACAAGACCAGGCCTACGATTTTTTAAAGGTTGGTTTACCACTTTTCAAATACAGTAAACCTCGTTTAATCCGGATTCGATTTGACCGACGATTTTATCTGGTTTAGGCAAAGATCCGGATTAACCGAAGGTAGTCTTTTCTAGCCTGACGTTATTTAAGCACTGAGTTATCGGAGAAAATTACTTACATTGAACACATTTACGACCCAACAGCAAACTTTCATAGAAGTAAAATGAATTTAGTGATGTATTTACAATGGTGTAACAGACCAGTAAGCGCCATATCCACGCAGTTATGAAAAATCTTAAGTTCATAATTTTAGATTACTTGGCTGCGAAGAAATTTGGGATTTTGGACTGACGCAGAGATTTCTGCGACTGCTCCATCAGCAGTGACTAAGACATGTTGCCGAGCACAATGCACTCAGGGATAATACTCCTCTGCATACGTACACTCAACACATATCAGACTGAAATCTTGGTGCGGCGGCGTGCCTTGAGCGCAGAGCCGTGTGAAAAGTTGGTTGGGGCCCTTTAATATCAGCAAGCCTTTAGGCAGAAGCGTGCTTTTTCGAGCCAGTTGCAAATTAGCCCCTTGAGCAGCGCTATTTCAAAACCTAAGCTAAACTAATAATGTACAACTTAGGAGAAAATAACTTTAATGAACTGCCAATGCAATATAAGTGAAAACTAACTTTATCACTTGTCAGTTGTTATCATCAATAAAGAGAAACAAATATCTCTTCTTGTGATGTGATAGGAAATTATTTATGATTTAATTTACCTGTTTGATGCAGTTGCCGTACTTGTATCAACTATAGTGTGCGACAGGGTTGTGCAACCTGCGGCCTGCGGGCCAAATGCAATACAACAAAGTGGATTTTTATGCCGGTCACTAGTTGTACCAGACAGCCTGTGTGAAACAAAGGCGCGGCCCGCGGCCCGCGGTCTAATCTGTTTAATTGCGTTTGGCCCTTCAGTAATAAAGGTTGTACATCCCTGGTATACGACAATATGTGAATCCGGCAGTCTCATTAATGCTTGTGATTTGCATCCTAACGAACACAGAGCACCTGGTGGTCGCTGTACAGCCTCATCATTTTAATAGCCAGTCAGTGTAATCAACTTGGTGCTTTAACCAAAAGCTAATAGGTGGAAGCAATGCGTAGAACTAAATGCTTCCCAACACTCCCTCTGCCTTCACTTCTAATAAGAACGAATTTATTGGAATCTGACACCATCCATTTTCATCATGACATATAGCAAGTGAGATTAAATCTGAAGAGCCTTTTTAAGATCGAGCAAGCGAGCGTTAAACTTATGGAGATTATCCCCGTTTTTTTCTGGTCGAAACTTTGAGTTAGCCAGGGGTTCCCAACCTGGGGTACATTTGCCTCTCCGAAGGGGTGCATTTAAGGTTAGCAATAGAAGGTAAGAATATATTTACATGTTGTTTATTTTCAAATCTTTATACATAGATCCACTTAATATTATTTTCAAAAGTCATTATATGTATATTGTTAAATATATCTGTGAAAATTCATGAGAAAATATTTTGTCATAAGGTGTTTTAGGGGTACATGCTCATCTGTCAAAATTCTGAAGGGGTACATCCTTATCTGTTGAAATGCTGTAGGAGTACATGCTCATTTGTCGGAATGCTGAAGGGGTACATGGTAAGAAAAAGGTTGGGAACCCCTGAATTAAACTGTCTTAACACAGTCTTCACAGACATGTGTATAATAAACTGACACAACAGCCTTCCTTCGTTTCAAATTTACATAACCTGTCTTAAGCAGCTTTCACGAAAACGTTTTTAACTTTCAACGAGAAACCTTGTAGTCTCTCTGTCTGTACGCATCTACAAAGGGATTGCACAACACTCGACAGCACATTCATTACGACGTAAATTTCCCCGAAAATTTTAACGCACAAGGGCGATGCCAGCGAAGTTAGGTGAGGAAGGTCAAGACTTTATTAACAAATAACAATTGGCCTTGTTCTAACAACAACTTTACAAAAACTGCTCTAGTGTCCGACCGCCCGAAATTCTTTTTCGAATTAACCAGTCATGATATTACATACTTAATCTACCGGGTCTGCATTGAGGGCAAAAACCAGAAGAGTTAAAGTCAAGGGTAAAGAGACGGCTCTAATTTACTAATACAATATTTATTGTGGGGCCCCTACGAATGGTCGGGGCTCTCCCCAACCGGGGGGTACGGGGCTGCCTTGCCACGGCACTGCTTCAGCGTTTATGTTCACGTAGTAATCGTGTGTATACGATGAGTCGAATGTTGCGAGCAGTTGCGGCCGTTGTTATGATAATTTTAACGTTCGTTGGTGATCGTGCGCACGCTTGTGTTGCGCCTGAAAGCTGCCGAATCTTTCCTAGAGACCAGTCAATGCCTTTTGAGAACACAACAGTGTGTAAGTGGAGAAAAATCTGGATTACGAGATGTGAAACGAGCGGATTTTACCCGGTATTGGCGATATAAACCGTATATTTTCGTAAAGAAAAACGTTAGATATCATTCGTACCACCAGTTTTACCCGGTTTTGGCGAAGATCCGGATTAACCGAGGTTTACTGTATTCTCAATCAGGGACGTTTTCCATGCTTCTGTAATAGTTTTGGAGTTGATTCCATGTTTTTGTAGTCGTTTCACTGTAATGTGAGGGTACCTTTGCCGGCAGGGGCGGAACGAAGTTACAAGTTTGGCGCCCCCATGTTCGAATTTGAGGTCTTTAGGAAGCAAATGTACTGTATTGAAGAAAATACTTGTGACATTATTAGGACTTTTCGGCGCCTCCCGCAGTTATTCGGCGTCCCCATAGTGATTCGGGGCCCGGGGAATTGTGCCCCCCTTGTACCCCCCTTGTACCCCCCTCGTTACGCCCTGTGTGTAGGCCTACTACAAAAACTTGCTTATGCTTGTCCTTACTATCTGCTNTTAGGCTTATACACTTTCCGTTAAAAAACTATTTCAGCCAATTCGCAACCCCAACCTATTCCTGGAATTAAAACATTTTAAGTTAACAAAATGTTTCTGTGTTGTAATCCTTGTTTAATTTGCAGAGATTTCGCCATCTTACCCCACAGGTAATCGCAATTTTTCCTTCCAGCTGGTTTTTGGCAGGTAGCAAAGTTCCATATATTAAGCACAACTACACCATGGAGATCTGTTTATCTCCGTTGCTTTTGGATTTTTCATTTTAAGAGTAAAAACACGAAATAGAATTTTGCAGGCATAACATGTAATAGTTTTCTCTGCTCTGGCACAGTAGAATCAAATTTCTGTTTTTCACAAATTCCTCTCAAGAGCAGTAAGTTTTAAGAATTACATGATGTTGATATCAACAGTAAATGGAGTTAAAAATTAAAGATTTTCGCCTTGTTCAGACCTGGAGCGCAGCATGAAGATTTTTGTGTTCATATATTTAAATAATGTACAGTAGTACTTGAAAAACGTTTGTTTTTGTTGTCTTTGTTTACAGGTGGTAAATGAATACAAAGTAGGAATGTTCTGGACTGAATGGAGCGCTTGTGATGGATGTGGTGGAAACGGCGAGAGAAAAAGGTTGGCTGGAATTGCTTTGAAATGAAATGTTTGTTCGGCGTGAATTTCACATCTATCCTCTCGCGTTAAAACATTTTTGAATGCATTATTGTCAGTCCCGGATTAACAATAGTAGCAAACGTAGCAATTGCTACGGGCCCCGCGCTTTTGGGGGCCCCGTGGTCTTCTGTGATATATTGTATTTATTACATTATATGTAAGATTTTTTTCAGTCTAAGAAGTCAGTATTTTGCAAAATTTGGCATAAGTAGTAAGCGAAGGTTTCCAATTGAAGGCTGTCTGTGTTCAAAAATTCTTGTTTGATTCTTTTTCTACAGTTACGTGACAAAAGGCGTAAGATTGCGCTAAGCAGTGTTGCCATTTTAGCTGATTTGCTGCTAAATCTAGCAGGATTTCTCATTGCTAGCTGTAAAATTTTCAAACTAGCAGTAAGCTGATTTTCTAGAAGGATTTTACCAACCGTTTGGCAGGTTTAGCAGGTAACAAATTCTTGACCAAAAACCTGTTTCAACAGTTTTTCAAGATGACAACTTTTACACCTTCAAAAAATATACTTCTCTTCTTTATGACGTTTTTAATTGGGTAACACCAGGAAAAAGAACAAACAGCTCCCTGCATTTATTTGGAATTTTTATTATGATGCAAAGAAGCTGCTTCAAGCAGATAATTGTATCATAATAACAAGTAATTAGATGGCTTGGTGAAGCCTAACTGATTTGCTTGTGTGCTTAGTGACCTCGTTAGATTGAAACACAATATTGGTAGAATATGTTTTTATCTCACGGCACGATATTTCTAAGTGGTTCAGTTGGGATGCCTGGTAAAAAAACTTCCTGGTAAACCAAAGCTGCCAAAAGTTTCGACACATATGGTTGCAATATTCAGAACTTAAAAGTTGGCTCAGTGCCTACTGCCTATCCTGTTGATTCAAGAAAAGCCTTTTGCCAAGTTTGCAATGATGCAATCATACCGAAATATTGCGAGCTTAAAAGGCATAACTGGTGGCAGAAGCATTCAGATAAGACTAAGTAATTTTTTGCATGCTCCCTAACGTAACACAAAATTTTAGGTTACAAACAGGCCCGTAGCCAGCTTGGGACAGCAGGAGGGGTGAAGAGTTTTCTGATAGAAGCCCAAATTTTTTGAACTATGTCCAGTACTTTTGAACTGTCCAAAACATTTTTCCAGGGAGGGCGAAGAGTTTTCTAGGGGGATTTCCTACCCCTGGTTACAGGCCTGGTTACAACGACCAAACTTAGAAAGTTGTGGGGATGAAGCTATGTTCAGATTGTTTGTCGCTGAGCAATGTTCTACTGTATAAAAGCATCCAACCATTTGAAAGAGATCGTCAAGAAATGTGTGTCATACAAAATACGAGGTAAGCTGCAGTTACCTTGTTCAAAAAATTTAAAATGTTGACTGAAAGAAAATCGTGGCCGAAAAGTTTGTTGGCCAAGACCGGCATTTTCAGTCCGTGCTTACTGAGAGCGAGGGCACGACGAAAAATTAGTATAATGTATAACTTAATAGGTTTCTTTTAATCATATTAAAAATGACAGATTTTTTAACAGAATTTCATTGCTTTTAGCTGAAAATTTGTGACAAGACTTTTAATAGAATCTAGCAGTTTTTTGTGATACCATTTAGCAGATTTAGGTCACAACTATCTGGCAACACTGGCGGTCAGCACGATACGCTTAGAGTGTCATGTCACGATGCGAACTGGAGAGAGAATGCGGAGAGAAAGCTAGAAACACGGGTGCCTTGCCCACATACTTCATGGATTAGCAGGTGTTGAGATGTTTTTTAAACTTAGGGCCCCGCGCTCTTGAAATGCTACAGGCCCCGCGCTACCTTAATCCGGCACTGATTAATGTAATGCTTGAGAGGACAGGATTTCTAACTAGCTCGTACTTCTTCGTCGTTGCCTTCTTCAACACAATGCCATCAAAATAATTTCAAGCAATTTTGAAGAATCGGTGTTGGGGCCGTAAGAGATGCGGGTGTGTTCAGAATGAGGAGGTTTGGAAGTTTCCTGGGTTGTCAGAACAACGGATTGCTTTTACTCTAGTCAGTACGGGCAAGATGAATCCACGTCCTCCTTTTAGCAATACGCGGTCTAATTGAAACAACTTACTTGAGCTTAATTTCGGTTTAGTTCGGTTCAGTTCGGTTCAGCTAGAATGCAAAATTTGATGCAACAGAAATTTATATTTTTAAGTCAACATTTCCTACGAACGGGTTACCAACTGCGAAAAGGAGTCTAGCACAACCGCTGCTGTCCACTAGCCGTGGCGTTGGTCTTTGATAAACCTAGAAAATGTACTTGCGATTTATAAGATAGTTATCTTTGTTCTTTCTCAGGTGGAACGGTTGGATGTTTGCTGTAGCTTATCTCAAGTTCCACGCGATGCATACTTCAAATGTGCCAGTCCAACTTTGCTTGGATCGACAAATTTAAGCTTGCATTTTGCATGCCACCTGAAATAACTCAGCTATCGGTCAGTTAATTTTGAACTGTGACAAACTTCGTTAATGTTCATGACATTGAATGTCTGCTTACACACATAGCCCAAGCAAAGAAATCTTCTGCGCCATCCTCCGGAGGTTTGTGTTGCGATTCTATATATTCCCTACATGACCTGCAACGTTTCTGATGCGAGTTTAACACGGTTAGCCTGGGTTCGAGCCAGACCCGTAACCAGCTTGGGACACCAGGGGGGACGAGAGTTTGCTGAGACTGGCCCAAATGTTTTGAACTATGTCCAATACTTTTAAACTGTGCCAGGGAGGACAACTGGTTACGGGCCTGGTTCGAGCACTCAAACCAACGTCTTTTCAATGATACCTATGGTATTCCTGCCGTTATACTGCACCTTCCGATTGTATCACGTTTAGTTTTACAGCTCATGCCCCACTCAAATGTGATGCGCGGCGAGAACTTATTGTCTGTAAAGTATAACACTTATGGCATGCCACATACATATTGCGAGAAATGCGCTAAGCCGTCTTTTGCAAATGAAAATTTTGCAAGGACTTGGTTTCTATTTTTGATATTTTCCCGAAAAGTCCAAAATCATGAAAAATTTGGGCCTAATTTTGTTCCGTTTGTGTTTTAGCCGATAATTTAAGTCCAAAATGATGGTAAAATTCAGCAGAAATTCGTTAAGCTTGACAGCTTTGGCTCTTGCGTAAGCAAATATAGGATAAAGTTTGGACGTTTCGTATCTTACAGTGGTTCGTTTCAACCTCAAGGCCCCCCTTGTAGAAATCCCACTGATTAATTGCTATCAATTTGATTTGTAAGCCGAAATAGCAAAGGGTTCCTACGTTAAACTCGATCTCGACACATGCCGTGCAGAAAAATTAAGTGCTTCAATCTACGACACAACCCTCATTACAAGTTATACTCGTGCGGAGAATTTGATGCTAGGGCGAGTTCACATTTACATCGCAAATAATCCCAGTTCAGTTTAGAAAGAGTCCTTATAACAGCGTAAACTGCGATATTTATAGCGTTAACAGAACCGAATTATTTCTCTCAGTTTTTCTAGGTGCCCTGATAGTGACGACATAAAAGAATATACAATGATCGAACACCGCAATCACGCGCACAAGAAAAAGTCTCCGTGGTTGCACTTGCAGACAAAGCGATCGCTAAGTCGAGAACCTTCGATGTACTATTTTTCTCTTGAAGTCAAGGTGCTTTATTAGCGAACTAATGCAACTTAAATGCCTGCTATTAGCTACAGTGATCTTCGTGTCAGCTGGGGATTGCCTCATGTAACTTGCAAAGCACAGAACATCATAAATACACCAGCTGCAAAATATGCGACAATAAAAATAAGAGTGCAAAGCGGCAGAACGATCTGTTCTGTACACAGCGACTTGAGATGTTCATGTAATCGACTATGCCAGTTTCCAGCAAGACGTCATAAGAACGGATGCTAGCTTATGTACGTTTGATAAAGCAGTTGGAGCTAACATCGAAGATGTTGTACAACGACAGCTACTGCGTTGTCACAACGTTTGGAAATGCAATTTGTTTCAATGAATCATAAAACCGACTCCAAGAATTATAAATTCATTCCAAGAAATTATAAATTCATTTTAAGATCGTCTTCCCACTGCTGCTTCTGTTTCAAAGTCTTGTGTCAGGATGCAGGCAACGAGCTGAAGCGACACGTCAATTTTTTCAAAATCAGAAAACCGACAGCTGGATACATGCCGTCCAGTGCCATGCTGCATTTCATCATATTTCGGCTGGCCTTCCTCATTGTAGCCGGTGTGGAAATTTAATGAAAGACTTGTTTGAAATATATCTGGATAAGAAATACAGCTTCGGTTTGAAGGCTTTCACATTTGTGTACATGTCAGCACTTCCACACAGCAAGCCACTCAACAGTTTGTCGGTGAAAAAAACATTTTCTGAGTCTGTAAATTTGTCGCTAACCTTTCAGCACCTGCCTTCTGTCCCTTGTTTGGTTTTGCTGCTTGCTAGGTTAGTTGGTATTCTTCGTAGCAAAGTGACGGCTGATATGGCATTCTTTATAAGCCGTAACATTTTCTTGACATTTAGAGAATTGAAGGCTCTAGGTTTGCTGTTGTACTTTCGAGGAGTTTGCCTGCCGTGCTTTGCTTTCATAACTTTGTAATGATTCCGACTGCACACAGTGGCATGGCCAGCCCAAAAATTTGGAGAGAGCCAAAAAATTTTGGGGGGGCCAAAATGTTTGATTTTACGCGAATAACACTAATTTGTTTGGAAAAACGCCTCTCAAAACACAAAATGACTATATTTTCTAAAAATTTGGGGCGGGCTATGGCTCCCCTCTGGCTACGCCTATGACTGCACATACAGTATCTACATTTCAGCAACAATTCTTCACAAGGGCTGCGCAGCTATATCTGCTCGCAATGTGTTTTACTAGGAAATCGATTCCGCGTCATTTACGCATCTTCAGACTTGTAATAGCAAGCAGAAGTTTACGGGTGAAATGGTAAAAAACTAAAGTAAGACTTAGAGAAAGCACGCGAACAAGAGTTTCAAACACCCGCTATATGACAATAATGCGGTTATCACCGAAGCCAAAAAGCAAAACTAACGTCAATGGGGCGGCTAGCTTCGAGCATACGTTGCTATGAATCACGCAAACATTGTTCTGCGCTTGAGACCTGTTCAGCTAAAAACTGCTAACAAACATTTTTGAAAGTCTTGCAAAAATCAGTGTACAGCAAGCTGCCGTTCATCAATTACGTTTTTCAAAAATTTTTGGTCAGGTTAATCCTACAAACGCCATTATTATGAAACCAAATTCTTTTAAAGGGCAAGGTGAAAGCATGGAACGGAGTCTTGTACTGGGGAAACATGGATTGGTAGAAATATGAGATTAGATTGGCATTAATAAGAAAACATGGACAAGCCCTTTTAGACCAAAAAGCTTGAAGTAATCTTGCTATGCTCCACCAAAGATATCCTGTTAGTCATTACGTTACATTACAACAAGCGACTTGCTCACAGGAAAAGCTTTAAAAGAATACCACGAACAATCGTCGAGTCATACGGAATTAAGTCGTTTCCGGCTGGAACTCAACAAATTCTACTTCCGGCCGTAACGGATTTCCGATACATCCCTAGCTTGAAATTGTGTCAAAACTATGACATAAATCGCTGTCACTGCTTCAATGCTTTGTGCTGCTGAGCAATGTGTTTTGCGGGATGAGTTCATTATCATCATAACCCAACATTTTTCGTAGGGAATAAAGTTCAGAAACGTATAGTTCGCTCGCAAAAGCGGTATTTCAAGTTTGGACAGTGAACAGCTTCAAACTGCCACAGACACCACATTTACTGCTCAATGCTTAGGTTTGGATTTTGTCGCGTCACTTGGCCGGGAGCCGAAGTTCACTGCCAATCTCCAACCGTTCCTGTTTTGCTTCGTCCCATCGCAAGAAGCCGACCTGAGGAAATTATGATCGAAGTATGCTACGACCAGTGCGAGGAAAACCAAGGTACTCTCACCAGTGACGTTGATATTCCAATTATGAAAAGATTGTATAAGAGTAGTAACTGCGAAGTTCGCAACAAACACAATAGGCTTCTTAATGTGTAAGTTCATTACATGACATAATCAACGATTGCATGAGGCAGTCACCATTGGGTAATTTCTGGTTTAATATTTTTCCAGCAACAAAAAATCCAAGGTCAGTTGCTGCCATTGCGTTGTTTATTCGCGATCCTGTGAGGAAGCTTTGTCACTCGCCAAAGAACTTGGACTGTGAAAATTAAAGTTGCCAAAGCTGTCATTCCAGCATTCTGAAAGTTTCATTCTCGCGATAGATGCCCCGATTTAAACGTTACTGAATTCATTCATTTTTATGCACACGTTTCCAGTGGAGAGGGTTGCGGGACCGGCAGTTCTAGGACTCGAAATATCTCACGGGTTTCAGAAATCTCACACAGTCTGCTGCCTCCACACCAAGGCAGGACCAAGCAAGATCGGAGATGTATTCACACCACCTGGTCCTTGGTCAACCTCCGGGTCGCTTTCCCGTGAAGTATTTCGAGTCCTAGGGTCGCTTTTCCATGAGGTATTTGGTCAACCTCCAGGTCGCTTTCCCATGAGGTATACCTAGCAGGACTTTCCTCTCCAATCTTTTCTGAGACATTCTGGGCACGTGGTCTAATTGTCATAACTGGGATCTCCCTATTTGGAGAAGTTTCACGACACAGTAAACCTCGGTTAATCCAGATTCGATTTGACCGAAGATTTTATCCGGTTTAGGCGAAGATCCAGATTAACCGAAGGTCGTTGTTTCCAGCCTGACGTCATCTAGTACTGAGACATCGGTGAAAAATTACTTAAACTGAACACATTTACGACCCAACAGCAATTTTTTGCTGAAACAAAACGAATTTATTGATGAATTTACAATGGTACATCAGACTAATAGCAACCTGTTCCAGGCAGTTACAAACAATTTTAAGTTCATAATTTAAGATTACTTGGCTGCGAAGAAATCTGTTTTTTTTGACAGACGCAGAGATTTCTACGACTGGTCCATAAACAGTTCTATTTGGAAGGCAACGCCAGTGCTCTCCAGACATTATACCGAGTACAATACACTCAGGCGCGCACTCAACACTGATCAATAGATGAAACCGTGATACGGCAGCGTGATATGCTATGCCCGTGTGTGACGTAATAATCGTATCTACGATTAGTCGAATGTTGCGCGCAATTGCGGCCGTTGTCACCATAATTCTAAACGTTCGTTGTTGATCGTGAGCACGCTTGTGGTGCGTCGAAAGCTGCCGAACCTTTCCTAGAGACCAGTAAGTGCATTTAAGAACACAACAGCGTGTAAGTACAGAAAAATCCGGATTACGAGTTGTGAAAAGAGCAGATTTTATCCAAAATTGGCGAAGATCCGGATTAAAAAATACGGATAAACCGAATATTTTTATAAAGAACAACGTTAGAAAGCATTCGTACCGCCAGTTTTATCTGGTTTTGGCGAAGATCCGGATTAACCGAGGTTTACTGTGCATTCAACATTTTACGAATTTCACAGCTGCGCACTTTGTCGCGAAGCGTCACAACGTGAACTCTTCGTCAAAATCCCGTCTTTGCCGCTTGCACTTGAAATATAGCACTCTTTCAGTCATTATCCAAGATCCATGACCATAGGTGTTGATCCGAACAAAGACCTGTTTAGAAATTGAAAGCTTAGCGGCGTTTAAAATCTCCTGTTTTGTAACCAGGGAAGATAAGGTCACGTGGTGCTTTACCGGTCCGTGCATCAATTTCCTTGTTCCGCCTTTTGTCACTCGTGCATACCACCTCGAATGCTTGAACTTCTCCAATTATACTTTTTTGCATTAATTACGTTTTCGGTCGGTACTATCCCGCCGAGCAGTTTTTCCAAATTTTGAGATAAAGCCTTGTGCAATGCACTCAGGGTTCACAGACGAATGTGTGCTTACCACTGTTGTAATGCCGAATGAATGTGATTACAGCGTAAACATTAATTTCCTGATTTTTAATTGCATTATCAAACCTTTTTCACAAACAATAAACACCGTGTTAGTTGCGTCGCAACTAATGCTTTTCTGTATTGAGAAGCTTTTTTGTTTTTTTCGCTTGTTAATAATGGCCCTTTTCATGTTCTAGGTTCCTTCATATAATAAGCAGTTTTGTTTTTCTGATTTTCACCCCAATATTCTATTCAATACAATAACTTAAATTACAATTGCTTGATTTGAAAAAATCGTAATTTTAATTAAATGAAACAAACTTTGCCAAACCGTAATTAATTAAATTTTATTACAATTACATGTGACTCAGTCACAAGCGGGCGGTTTGGACATTGCCATATCTACAACAAAGTTGAATCTGCGCAGTAAATTTGCAGTTATTTCACTGAAAACAAACATTAAGTAACTAAACAAAAAAAGTTAAATCCACCGGCTGGCTGCTCTGCAATTGTAAACTGTACTGCGTAGCATTTTAATGTGACTTGCTTGGCGGTACAGCTCATACGGAACCTAGATTACCAATTATCTGGAGTCTAAAAGATATTCTTGTAGCGGTTTCAACAAACTTTATGCGTTACCGGGTGTGAAACTTTTTATTTTAGAAGCACTACAAAAATATTGATTTGATTGTGGAGTCGTGTCGTATGCACAACCCAGACGTTTTTTGCACAACCCAGACGTTTCGAAATTTTGTCAACTGAGATGCAGTTCAAATGCATTCTTCTTACGTTAGCTGCCAGGGTACCGCTTGACCGCTCTGTTCAATTTGTTGCGTGGGTTTCAGTAAGCAGAAGCATAATGTAGAGTAAAACTTTAGTGTTTAGCCAACGAGTCACACATTTTCTTCCCTGGCGTCGAACCTTACCGGTTTCTAGAAATTAAGTTTAGGCCTCTTGTGTTTGTCATAAAACAGTTTCAGCCATCGTCTAAAACTGATGATTGCAGGTGAAGGTCGGAGGAAAAGAACAGACATCAGAAAGCCTTTGTAACACAGAAAATCGGAGTAGGCACATTATTAGGGTCTGCTTATCTGCCGATAAACGCGCCAATAGTTTTTACCAATCACCATTGTATGCACAACAGAGATGGGAGAAAACTTGACATAGAAACGAGAAAGCTTTTATTACGCGTAAGTAGGGATCATCCGACTTATTGAAAAAGAGAATTTGGGCAAGGTTTCGCTGACTTTCTACTTTTCGTACCATTAAAACATGTTTCGTTATATGAGTTATGCAAGTTATGCATATTCGGAAATATTAGTTGACTTACCACATTAAAATTTATATTCCTTGGATTAGTTTAAGTGTCAGTGAAGGAGTTGGACTAAACCCGAAAGAAATGCGATCTACAAGCTTGTTTACTAGAATAGAAAATATTTTCTGTTTTCTGTATAGTAACACAAAAGTAACACAAATCAGAACAAACAGAAGCACAACGTCGCTCTAGCTTGTATTTCTCAACTTGTAAACGAAAAAAATGAGTATCTAGTCAAGTGTCTGAAGCGAGTCAACGTTTCCATAATTTTCGCAATTATCTCCGCTAGTTCAAAGGTTTCAAACTTTCATGTGTTTACAACCAGTACCGTACAAGAAGACTACCGCCCATGACCTCTTGAAGGAGTACTTTATGATAAAAACGCCCAGCAGGGACAATAAACATACGCGAAAAATAGCATGTAAGGGAAAGAACACGACAGGTGTATAATCCAACTAAGTGAAGAAACGCAACGAAATACATCATTTTGTTGAAAGCAAAATATTAACTGAAGTTTAAGAAAAACATCCAACCATTTTAATCATTTACCACGAATGATTGTTTCTGCGTACGTAAAACCTTATAGATACAGGCATGAAAGCTGGTTTCAAAGTCTGGTATTTTAATGCTTTCCCTGTCTACTGTATGACCCTATTCAACAGCACGCTGAGTTAAAAGGCGTGTCAACTTTTTCTTCTATCTAGTGTACATTCATTCGTATTTCGAAGTTACTTCTGCTTTCCTAAACATAATTTTAATTACAGTCCTGGCAAGACACAGAGCATGTAGGGCCCCGTTGTACTTTTTTAGCCCCAACTTTACCAGTGAATTTGTGTGGAAATGAATGCATCGCAGTACAAATTAAGAGGCATGAACAAAGCACATATCAGCTTGACCTATGATTATGATTCTTGACTACTTCAGTATAAAATGCTCACCCTTTCAGAATTTCTGGGACGTTTCTTGGTGCACTTTGCATCAATCATTCTGAAAAGGAAGGATTCCACATTGAGCTCTTACTGCTCGTGAAGGAGGAGAAAGTGTTTTGGATCTTCTGCCCAGACCCTGGCATGAAAGTTGTACGCCAAAAATGCAAGCGGGCTGCAATTTTCAATATAAATTGCAGATTAGGTCTCAGGTTTTCCAAACAAAAAAACTTAATGATGTTTTAGGTTTTACAACTTACTTATCCGTGGCTTACATGGTACTATCCTTAATTTTCATGACAAAGTAATTTCGATACAAGCAGATGCACGTTTTCGTGATTTGGAAAAGGAGAAACATGTGGGGATGAAAGTGGGAATATCTAAGTTTAAAGATTATATTATCGGCCACAATCTACCGAGGGACATTTATGCAGTCTATCAGATGCAGCTGTTAATATTAACTGCGTCACTACAATCTCTAAGTTTCCTGACTCGCGTCTCACTTTGTAAGGATGATGTGGTGACTCCAATTAATTCACATTTTTCGAAAAAAGATTTCAATCAACCCTGTAGCCTACTTTAGGCAAGTCGACTCGGTCCCAATTTATTTACTTGTGAATCGAATCTAGCCATATCATCAAAATCGGGCATTCGGTATGAGCTTAAAAAGTGATAGACAATTCTTAGTGTTTGACTCGAGATCAATTCAAGCTGAGAATCTGTTTGCTCTAAGAACTTTGTGAATTGGCTCGAACGAGGTCAATGAATCGATTCCGAAAAAGTTGAATGACTTAGTATTGACTTGAATTCGAAAGATTTGTAAGTCGACTTTACTTGGGTCATGAATAATGTGACTCTGCATCACTAACTGTTGCAATAAACATCTAATTCGCCCTACATTTTCTCAATGCGAACGCTGGTCAAATTACACATGTTCNTCATTAGCCACAAAATTTTTAATTTTAAAATTACACGTTGTTCTTTCAGAGCTGACTCTCGTGCGCAATCAAAGAGTNACGCTGGAAAGCAGATCTGACGTGACTTTAAGCTGTCAAGATGAAGTCACTGTTAGGACGACATTACGATGGGAACGCGACGACATCACGCTGAGACGAAGTGATGTGAGTTTTGGATATTCGAAGAATAAAGGCGTTTACGTGACGAAAAACAATTCATTGGTTTTGCGAAAAGTGGTGGTATCAGGAGGTGGAACTATAAAGTAAGTAACAATATGTTGCTCGAAAATAGAACGTAGACTGAAAACTACCATTTAATGTGCATTCCAGGACCTTGTGATTGAGCATTTTTTAGCCTGGATAGTAAGTCAACCTTGTTCAAAGTATTAAAAACGCTAAAATTAAGATGATTTAACTGCATTTTGTTGTTTCACATTTCAGGCATATTTATGGTATAAAATTTCTCACGTGCACGCCTTTATTAAAAATTATATCTTTCGAGTTTCATTGTAAAAACTTTCATTAATTAGAAATTGCTTAAGTAGAAATCTGAGAAGACCTTAAGCAAGAGTAAAGCACAGGCAGCTTTTGCTATGTAGCTTTGATGCCGAATATGGGACAAGCTCCTTTTAACGAAAGGCAAAAAAATAATTTTGACGTGATTTCAGTGTTGATACTGACCATGCTTAGATTAAGAATTATCGTACACGAGGTAATGGTTTCTGCTAGCACTACAAATTTTCGTGTATTTGTGAGCAATTGTTTTTGAAATAGCAGATTGGTAACAAAAATGTCAACGTTTGTCCATACAGCGGCCTCAGTGATGAGTTGTTTTGTTTTCTGAAAAACAGAAACATATTTTTTTATCTTAAGTGCTCCTACTAAACAGTGTTAAATATTTTTACTGCCTCATGAACCGTTCTTTGCTGTCGCTTTCGTCATGGGCGTCCGCAGAAAATTTTCCAGGGGGAGCAACGTCGATATAATACTTATCCTTTTCAGGTTGCTGACGATGCAATGCAAATGGACGTTCACAAAACGCGTTACCCGTTCTTCACTAAAAAGAAAATACCCCATGTTACGGCAACAGTCACAAAAAACGCTCTTCGTTGGCAGCAACAGCCAGTTATATTACTTTTGTTTACAACAGGGCTGTGGAGCCGGTACTCAAATTTCAGGTTCCGGCTTCAGCTCCGGGCATCTAAATTTTTTGACTACGGCTTCAACACCTAGGAGTTTCTGGCTCCGGCTCCAGAACAATTTGGTCCAAAAAATCAAAACCATGTATTATTTGTATAACTCTCTTGCCCCAAAAACTATGTCTGTGGAACCGGAACCCAAACTTCAGGCTCCTGCTCCATCCTCTAAAAATGTTTGCCTCCGGTTCAGAGGCGCAGCCAGAATGAATCCGAAGAGGCCATAGCCCCCCCCCTTGTTAAGATTTTTCGCTAGTGTTATATATCAATCTCAACTGTTCGAAAACAAACGGAAGGAATAGTCGGACTCATGTAGCGTCGTGTTCTCTCATTGACCAAGGTTTAACGTGACTTTTTGCGATTGGATGCGAAACTATGCGAGTAAAGCATGCAACTTTGTTAGAAACTTGCCAATCAATGCGAACAACACGAACTGAGGTGCAGCCTGAATGAAATGCAAGGGCGCAGCTTTCTTGCAAAGAAGTACGAATTCAGATGAGACATTTGACAGGATTATTTGCATGAAGTATTGCCGAACCAAATACAAACATAGTTGGTCAAGACATGATCAACCCCAAGCGTCCCACGCAGAGTGTTATGCAACAACGCAATGTTTCTCACAGCACTGTTGGGATTGTGGGTATGCGATGCCAGGTAGTGATATAAGGTCTCAATTTTGAAATGTACAGCAAGTCACTGTCAACGCAGCACACAAATTTTTTTAATACCACATTTCTTGCAGTTTTAGAGAGTAAATACAAAAAATCATAATCAGGCAAACCATTACTAGTCGCCAAACAGCCACGGTGATTTTGTGTGTAAGCTGGTGTTGATTCTTTGTTTTCTTTTTAGGCGGAGCAAAACCCATTTGGGGCTCCTAATACTTGCAAAATTATTTTGAAATAAATAAAAATTGAGGCTAATTAATGTGCATCGTACTTCAACAAGAAGTACTCTTTTGTTGATCATATGAAACATTACGTTAAAACATAACGGTACTCAAGAAATGTGACCATATTACCATTTTTTAAACATGACTTTTAAGTGTTCATAGTAGAATCTAATCAAGGAAAAAATTAGAAAAAAAATCATTTAACTAGTATGTCTGCTAATCCTAAACTCACATTCGATTCGACCTTGTATCAGCTTGCGGCGCAAGTTTAACAATCAGCAAAATGCACAGCACACCTTCG
>JGI24021J15306_10003100_pt1 | contig 18536 bp, 14 predicted proteins | sample Ectturendosymbi1_FD_15306 | JGI IMG/M metagenome (IMG submission 15306)
GCCAGGGGTGCACTGACCTCCGTAGCCCGTCTGGCTTCCGTCATAGCACCACAACGTGAAACTGGTCAAGTCGCTCGTGTTTCCGTCCGGTTTCGGCCGGTCCATGCCGGATTTGCAATAATAACCTTCAGAACACCCACCTGCAACAACGGTTGTGCGCGTTGTTAATAATGAGAATGAAAACGAAAGACTGTTCTTGGGGATGATTCTATTGCGTGAATTTCCAGGCGATAAAAACGCATTAAGGTTTGCTCGCCACCTGCTGAGCGAAATTTTCCACCTGCTGAGCAACTTTTCACAAAGAATTTTTTTTTGCATATGTTACGTTCCACGTGCGTATAATCAGGTTTTTTTTAAGGTGTTTTAGGGAGCCAATTCGGATCCCTAGAATCAAAAATCGGGTCCCTAGAATCAGCGAAAATTATCATCGGGTCCCTAGAGTCAGAGGAATCAGGTCCCTACAGGTCCATACCGGGTTCCTAACATTTTCCTTAAAAATACTGGTATAATCGAAGCATACCAGGGATGCAAAACTCATCGTACTGGGAACCAGCTGATTTAGGATTGTTTATGCCTATGGGATATGCAGGTTGTGTTATTCTGAATGAGAAGAACACAATAGAAAAAATGTATCAGTAGAATCATTGTAGCTGTGTTTCTTGCTGAACAACCGTACGGCAGAAGTTGATTTGGTTATTGCAACACAAATAAAAAAAAACTTGCACAAAGCATTTACTTGCATGATGTTGGGTTTATTGTGAGTTGTCTTGTAGGCTGCTAAAAAATAGTGCACATTCAAGTCACATGCTTTTTGCAACAAGTGTGGGATTACATTTTTCATCAGAATCGTAACATCCTTACTGTCCAAGTCATGGGTTCTCCCAACTTTTATCTCAACATGTGCACTTTCAGTGTTTCGACAGCTGAGCATGTTCCCTTAAAACTATATATAATTTTACCCTTTATTAAATACAATTTTACCTTCTACTGCTAACCTCAAATGCACCCCTGCAGATAGACAGGAGCACCCCAGCTTGCGAACCCCTGATCTAAGTGGTACAGTTGGTTGAGCAGACGGCACCAAGGCTGGATGATAGTTTTATAAAACGGTATGTGCGGCCTGGCCAGCCTCGCGCTCGGCGCTGATTGGTTGTTGCAAGGCAACGGTTCACGCGCGGTGCTGCCGCTGGCTCGCCACCAGTGCAGTACTCACTGCGAAAGTGGCCGTGTGGCCCGCTGCGCAAGCAAGCGGAGTTTGGCGCCGCACGCCGCTCGTGACACTGCGAAATGAGCACAGAAACCGAGTATAAACGAAACTGAACTGAGAAAAGAAAGCACTCGGCTTCATTTGCTGGAGCAGCAAAAGGCGCGTTTGATCAATACCGGGTTATGAAATTGAGCTGCTGAGCTACTTGCCTGACGGAGATTGCAAGCCTTCTTTCTCGCAGTACTGACCACCAGGACAAGGCTGGCACTGTGACACATTTGCCAATCTAAGTTGGTCGCTGTAGGTGCCTCGTGGACACGGAATCGGATCCACGCCGGTGCCGGACGGGCAATAAAACCCCCGTGAGCAGTCCTTCACACCATCGCTCTCTGTGCAGGTGAAACCTTCGGGACAGGGGGGACACTCGGTGGCGTAGTCGTGGAAAGACTGGAATCCAGAAGAAAGACTAAATGCAATTCAATTTCCTTAAAATCCAAAACCGGAAGTACATGTCCTACCTATAAAAGCAGAATATACGGACGTTGCAATTTATTTAAGAATAGCACGGAATCATCGGAAACGTGCTCTCCTGACAGAGCCTGTTTCTTTTCTGCTCGTCAAACAAGCTATTTTCTCTGTATACTGTCGTTGTGAAAATGATTGATTCATCTCCTCCTCGCTCGGCAGAGAAAAGTCGTGTCAGTGTTAACAGAAATCATTACGGCGAAATTAAAAAAACGTGCAGTCTGAACTGCTGATTATTATTACTAACTAATCCGCATAATGAGCTGTTGACCAACTCGGTCGCATTTCAGAGAGACTGCTAACTTTTTTTATCAACCACAACATGCATTGCACAATGCTTCAAACATACGTGAGTTCCATCAGGACACGGAAAAGGCGAATCCCCGTAGCCGGGACAGTAGAAGCCGAGCGTGCAGTGAGTTTCGTTTGATGTTGGCGAAGTGGAGCCCGGGGAGCAATAGTAGCCGGGGGTGCAATTGCCCGCCGGTGCCGTGAGACCCGGGGTGTCGCAGTAAGAGCCACCGGGGCATATCGCGCACTGCGTCACGTTCTTCAATCCAGTTGCGTTGGAATAGTAACCTATGGAAGAAATTGTGATACGTCACGGTGTTGTTTGTCAACAGCTGTAGCGGACTACCTGGACGTGTCGCCGAGCTGGCCGCCCAGGTTTGCAATTATTGAAAAGACCAAGAACTAAGCGGTGGTGCGGTGTGTAAATCAATGCGGTGAAGTTTCGCAGGTAACAAGCAATTTGTCATCGAGGCAAGTGACAATTGCACTAGCCTTCACAGTAGCATGATACGCTGGAGTTAACACGTATTTTCAGTGCAGAGTAAACAAACCTCGTTTTTCCTTGTCTTCTTCCAAGTGAAACAAATACGAAGGCAGGGCTATCGTTGCGCTTTTTGCAACTTGCCGATGTGGCCAGAAGGCCAACCGAACCAGGGTCTCATCACGATTATTTTAAGAGCTTGCCAGTTTCGAAGCCAAGCTATCGTTTTCAAAGCCAGATTTCCCAAGTTCTACTATAAGCCCACCTCTATCAATCGGAATGCAAAGCCACACTCACCAACTGGGCAATCGCTCTCTACGGTGACACCTTCTTCGCAGTAGTGGCCAGCAGAGCATTCGATCTGGTTGGGTCTGGTCGAATTGACAGGGCAGTAGTAGCCGGCATAGCAGTTTCCTGTGTAGGTTGTCTGGTTGTAGCGGTCGCAGTACTTGCCTGCGTGGTACAAGCAGTTAAAGGCGACTGAGCGGTTTCTTGGCGTGGCTGCAAGGCGAGGTCACGACACAGACAGAAAAACATCTACGAATCAGTGGAAAAGGCGAGCAAAGCGGAAAAGACAGCGTCAAGCGTATAAGACAGAAGTTTTTTTTCACTTGACTTTCTACCAATGGTTCTCAACCGTTTTTTGACCCATAGACCACCTTTAAGAAAACTATCCGATCGACAACCTTGCTACTCTGACACCTCATGAACAACCAGTCGAAATCGTATTGCACACTGGTCAGTGAACTCAACGACATGGTTACAGGTTTTAAGAACGTTTCATCGAGGATTTATGGAACTCTCTGGGGATCACTAGAAAATCTAGGTGGGTCAAAGGGGTCCGCCTGGACCAGGTTCACAGTAACTGCTTTGCACTAACACAAAGACATTCGCACGACCCTTCTGTCGACGATATTTCTCGCATTCCAGACGTGGCTCCTTCTTTGTTGCTTCTGAACGATTTCACGTTGAAAAATGTGCTGTTTGTGCAGCGAAACGCCACATTTTTCACAACATCGAGCGAAAAAAGACATGTTTTTTCTGTACCTGCAGGGCACCCTTGACATTGCTCAATGTTCTGCAACTTCTTTGAAGACCCGTACGTCCCCGGGGGGCAAGGTTTCGGAGAAGCAGTACCCTCCGGACAGTAAAATCCGAGCGGACAAGCGTCCGCATTGTCACCCTCCTCGGGAGTTGAAGTTTTGGCGCCGGACTCACAAAAATATCTGTAAAGTTCAACAAGCGCGCGAAGTTAAACGTTAAGCTGTCGCGCACCCAACAATCCACGTGACTTGATAAACGAATGCCAGCCATTGAAGCAAGCGGGCGCGAGCATTGAACAAGCTCCGCGGAAAGCACCAGCGCCCTATGCGTGTGCGCTTTGCCAGTGCCACACGTCTATGCTTGCGTTTCATCAATGTAATCTTGTTAGCGTTATCACGCGCATACTTTCTACTACCCGCGTATATCTATCTTCGTGTGCTTTCATGTACTTGCTTTTCCCTTGTTACTGCCATGCATGCTCAAGTCTACTGCGTTGCGTGCGAGAGTGAAGAAATTATGCAATACAATTCAATGGAAACTGCGGCGACGTCCGAATCCGAGTGAATTTAGGCTGAAAATATGAATATGCGTGGCAAGCGCTGCAAAACAAGCGCGATCGCAGAACAAAACGTTCAGAATAACAACAACGAGGTGGGTTTGACCTACCCGGGATCACACAGCAACTTTGGGTGTGTTTCCGCCTTGTTGGGGCAGTAGTGCCCCGCTATGCAGTCGTTGCAGCCGCTCGACGACGACACTCCCGTTCTGTTGTTGTAAGTTCCGGTCGGGCAGGGGAACTGATGCTTGAAGGCAGTTTTCGGCGGGCAATAGTAGCCTGTGATGTGAAAAGAAACACGTCGACACTGCAGCAGACCTTGAGCAAAAGTTTCTTCCTTTTAAAAGTGCACACGGCTCGGCTTGACTCCGCAGGTTTCCTGCAATCATTTCTTAGTTGTTTTGCAACAAATCGTTAGAAAAAAAGACGCATTTTGTGAACTCTCGCATGTTACGAAAAATAAGAGTTAACTTCGGTTCGAAAAGGACGGTCGAGGTTCGGCGATAGATCTATAGGAATTCCCTTCCAGCTCCAAACCAGAAATCAATAACTGCTTCGATTCTGATCAAACTCCAACCAACTATTCTTACAATTTTTCCCCCAACACCACAGGCAAATGGTCACTTCGGTTTGATTTTCGTCGGGGTATGTTAAGGTTTATACATTTTCGCAATTGAACGACTTTATGAAAGAAAAAACGTGCGTTTAAAAGTACTTTTATTAGTGAACAAAATGCAAAAATCTGATCCTGAAACACTACCACCTGGACAATTAACTGTTGACAACACGTAGAGGTGGAACGCGTGTTGTGAGAATCCCGTGCAAATCAGAGGCTGCAAACAGCGATATAATTTTTACGACAAGCGTGTTCGCAAAAGCATAGCGGTGGACACATGTAATATTTATTGGAAAAATATATTAGTTTATTTATAACCTTTCGCGTAGCTGACACCGCGGTCTTAGAAACTGGGCCTAGGCAAAAATCAGCTATGAAGCTCTTTATACATCCCTGGTGTTCCACAGTTAAACGATGAATAACATGAACTCCTACGAAGAAAGCAAGTGCCATTTCGTTTTCCAGTTCCAAACAAAACTTACTGGTGGTGTTTACTTAGATGAATAATGTCAGCGGAAACATTTTCAAGTTAATAAATAAAACAAGGTAAAAGTGCGTTTGAAAAATCTACAATACGTGCACTTCAAAGCAAAATCCGGTCAGGCAAATGTTTCACATCGAGGGTCAACTCTACTCTCAACAGGCAAAAAATTCCACTTCAATCGCTTCATTTAAAAGGAACAGAAACGCTTTTCCAAACAAACCAAACACATCCTATTTCGAAAATGGCGTTTACCAGCCGGACACTCGGTGTCGTTGTAACTGACAACGGGCGCAGACGAAGCGTCGCAGTAATATCCGGCCGGACAGTCTTTGCACGAGCCTTGGCCTAGCTCGTCCTGGTAGGTGCCGTTCAAGCACTGTGATGGGCGCTTGCTGCCTCTCACGCAGTAGTAGCCTTGATATATAAAAAAAACGAACAAAAGTAACATTTTTTCCTCTTTTTTGCGTTGACACTATAAAAAGAACAAGATGAGCTGATGAGCTAAGTCTCTACCTAGTTGGGTTAGCAAAAAAATATTTAACTTGATTATGAAACCAGTTAAGGACGTGATCAATGATCAATAACTCACAACAAGACGAAAAACAAGTATCGAAACCAAGCAGTTTCCAACTCCTCTTAGAAAAAGTACATCAAAAAGTTTGCGAAAACCCGAAATCAAGCTGACGATCCATTGCTTTGCCGGCGTTCAAACTTGCCTAGAAATTCTGCATGAAAACAAGAAGAAAAATCACAACTGTAAACACCTTGAATGCACACGTATTCTGGCGGGTCTTTTCTGGTTTGGCCCAATGGACAGAAATAGCCAGGGGCGCAATCGTCCGTCGGCGCAGACAGGTTGGTCCCGGCACAGTACTTTCCTTCGTCGCATTGGACACAGGACGATATGTTCTCGCTGCCAGGGTGGCCAACGTACGTGCCCTCGGGGCAGGGCTCCCCGATCACGGAACCCTCCGGGCAATAGTACCCGGGCCTGCAGGGACCGCCTGAATGACGCAAAAGAAACGAAATGGTTCGAAACGACGGACGCAACAAGGTCGGTGGTGGTTTTTCGTACGCGAAATAAAATTTGATGATCTTTCGCTCGAACAAGAATACCGACACCATTGTCATGACAACTTTTTTGATCACGAAAGCTTAATTTTAAAACTGCATTCCATCACCGGAAAAGTCGATCCGTTCGTTGAGGTAACGCGCCGAATGCGCAAAAAGCGAAAAGGACAAACTTGTGGCACTATCGCAGTCACACGACTTGCAGCAAACGCACTGCACTAAATGATTCAGCGCAACATACGAAAAGCAGAACTTCACGCTGGAAATCAAAGCGTCAGAGCAAAAACAGGATATGAGAAAAACATCTTTCAAAAAACATATTGTCGCAATGAAAATCTCCAAAACACCAAATCTTATATGGGAACAATCCTTTCCATCAGGAAATGACGAGTATAAAATCAAAGCAACTGTTCTATTTATGAAAAATGACAGTTTGCTTTTGTAGATACTAGGGATTGTTTTTGTACACAAAACTAGTTGGACATTCAAGCGATTTACTAGTCGAACGATATCAACTATTTTGAGTAAAACTACTTTCCCAATGCGAGATGTCAGAGGTGGCAGGAACGAAAGACACAAGCAAACTAAAGTACGGTCTAACACAACTGCCTCGCCACAAGAACACTCTTGCTCACCTGGCGCGTGTGCAAAAGGTACGGAATGAGATTTTTCTAAGCATTACCAAATGTGGTAGCGATTCGAATTCAGCTCACCTGTTGAATCCAACCCATCTGGTTGAGATGTTTTGCTCCCCCCGGCACAATAGAATCCAGCACTGCAGTTTCCCTCCGGTTCCGACAGCCCGTCCTCCCCGCAGTACCTGCCCGGAGTGCACGCTTGCGGGGCTGCGGATCCTGCAGGGCAAAACTGACCCCGGACGCAGCGCCCCCCGTCGGCCGTGGGCCTTGCTTGAGTGGACGATCCCGTGCAGTACCACCCTGGGTCGCAGTCACCAGTTGGCCAGTCCAGACCAGTTCCTTGGCAAAACTTGCCTGCGACAACGCATACGTTTTCGCGGTGATGTGACCGAACAGTTGATGACAAACAAAGCAGGGTTTGTGACATAACTAGGCGTTTGCATCGCAGCTGCATCGCCAGGAGATCAAAAACCGCATGAGTTTCGGCGATCACGACGAGCTATCGTCGAAAAAGTGAACTAAGACCAACGTTGCAGGCAAGTTTAAACTGGTTTAAACCGGTTGAAGCCTGGCGCAGCACACACAGTATCAGCTATGAGCGGGTTGGTGCGGTCGGCCGACCATCTTAGGCCTCTAATTATGCTACCCTCAAAAAAGCTTCAGGAAGACTTCCAGCTACAGTGCCAAAGACATACCAGTAACAAAAACAATCGACGACTAGAAGCAAAGAAACGGCCATTAACTTGATGCGGTATTATTTTGTCACAACGAGCATTGTCTCGCTTGGAGCGTACACGCAAAGTAGGATCAGTGATAAACCTTGATAAGTACAAACGCACGTTGGCTTACCGGCAGGGCATGCGCGGCAACTCGAAGACTCTTTGGCCCCAGTTTGATTGTTGAACTTCCCTGCGGGGCAAGCCTTTTTATTCGCGAGAGTTGAGTTTTCCGGGCAGTAGTGGCCAGCCGGGCATTCCACGGGCACGGAGGCCCCGATATCGCAGTAATATCCGGCCGGACAGGGGAGGCACGCTGACATTCGTGAGACGTTGGCGAAACTTCCTCCAGGGCAAGGTGTTTCGGAAATGGACCCTTCCTGGCAATAGTGGCCAGGGGTGCAAGGACCCCCCCACCCCATCGTTCCATCTGGATTAAAAACTTCAGAACTACCGTTACAATAAAAACCAGCATGGCATGGGCCCTTTTCCGAGTCTTGGCCGGGTTCATTACAGTAGTATCCGGGGTCGCAAGCGACACATTGAGCCTTATACTGGTACCCCGTCGCAGGAGCGTAGGTTCCGATTGGGCATTTCACCGGCAGGCCTTTGTCCCCGGGACAGTAATTTCCTTTTGGACATGGCCCGCACTTGTACGAGACTTTCCCATCAGCACTATGGCAATCGCCCGCAGCTGGTGTCGAACTTTTGGCGCCGCCTTCAGAATAATAACCTCCTTGCACGAAACCTGTTTCGAACCAAAACAAAGAGCCAAGCAATTAATTTTTGAATTCCAGCTTCGTCAACTTCAACAGTTAAGTTCGCGTTGATTTTCGGCCTTTCTTTTCTCGGCTATTTTCAACAGAATTTGTATATAGATCTGGGCTAATTCTTTCGATCTTTTTCTGGTCATAGGTCAAACTTTTTTTGAGATGACCGAAAAAATGTATGTCAAAATTCATGTCTGAAAAGCTATGCTAGTGAATACTGTTATGGTGAGTTCTGATGCTATTTATGGGACAAATGACCGAAATGTCTCAGCGAAAAAGAAAACCAGATATAGATATTTTCTGCGCACGTTTTCACTTTCAACAAGTATTTTGCTCGCGTCACATTCATCCCAACAACCACACCAACGCAAGACCGTCAACAAGGGCGTCAGCCCAGCTCGTTACCATAGCGACAATCTACATCGTTCCTGGCCCGAATTTCTAAACAGGCAGCGAAAAGACAAAAAACAGCTTCTCGAAAAGCGCTCGCGCAACTCACACTTTAAAAAATTATTATCTGAATCAAACAGACGCAATAAGCAAAGTGACAGCGCAGGCCTGACCCGCAAAACAACACCATTCTTTGACCTTCTGTCGCACTCCTCACAGAACCAAACAATACGCACCCCCTGGGGCCGTTGCTGCAAGGGAGCAGTACTTCCCCGGGTCGCAAGTCATGCACTGGGAAACGTTACTTAGTCCGGAGGCGTTCGAATAGGAACCGGCAGGACATTGTTCTGGTACCTCCTCCAGTGTCCGGTCATCGACCAGCCCGGTACCGAAGCTCCCGATACAGAAATGACCGCGGGGGCAAAGTATGGGCTCCTGTCCCTCGGCGCAAAAATACCCGGGGAGGCAATTGGAGCACTGCAAAACAAGAACAGCGAAAGTCATTGCTGTGCTAGTTTTAAAAGTTTCTCTGACCGCAATACCCTTCACACATTGTCAGCAGTGGGAACGATTTCCTGCAGGGTGGATATACTGTACACTGCTTCACTGGAGATACACACGCAAACCGTAATCAAATATAGCCAATTAAGATATTCAACACAGCTCTGTCGAATTGCTTGTGCAAACTACATTTCCAATTTGTTACAACTCGTTAACTTGCCATTTAAACCAAACTCGTTATAAATCGGTAGCTTGTCTTCTAAACTAACTTGTGGTGCTAACTTGTAAAACTTTCAGGTATTACAGCAGGTATATTCTTGTTTATTCTCTCGCTAACCTTCTACAATCTTACCGCCAGAGATTGGAGCGTTTGGCAAAGCTCTACAGTAGGGGTGTCCAAGATTTTTCGAAAATAGGGACAACTTTGATAATTCGATCGCGTGAAGAAAGCGTCCACGGACCAAGACAGTCAGGGAATTGCGAGGGTTCGTCGTTGCAGGTTAACACAGTCCAGGCGCTTCGCTTGAGGTTTGAAGCGGGAAAAGCCTTTGCCACGCCCTTCGCGCTCAAGTTCACTCTCAGCGCGTCAAAAAACGATTGGGAAACGTCACAAGCAGCGAGACAACGCCGTCGCACCAGCGCAGAAGCGTAACGCACGCTTTGGCGAGTCGCAACTGCAACCACATTTCACGCGAGCCGCGTTTCTGACGCCCGCGCTTTTTATCTACTTCGCAGTTACAAAATAGAGCCGAAAAGTGTTTCATGTTGGCAGTGTTGTTTGTGCAAACAGCACGAATTGAGCCACTACAATATTTTGTTTGATGCAAACTAGAATATTAGCGGAGCAAGTTCGTCTGAAAAAAACATTTTGAACGTTACGCAACGAAATACCGTTTCCACTTCTGTACCAACGTTCAGCTATTGCAGGCATTCGGCCAAAATTCTTTACACAATCGCTGAACGCGAAACTGTCTAAAAACTAATTTAGATGTTGGTCAATTATCATAGAATAAATGAAAATATTGAAACTACGCTGCGTGGAGTCTCCCACGCGACGACAGCCCAATCTACACACTGTGTGTGCATGGTGTAAAAGCATAACCAATCCATTCCTTTTTTCAGCAATGGCCCATTTATTTCAAGCGACTAAGATGAAACACTTACAATAGTTGCCTCTTGGAAAGAGCACGTTGCTACCCAAGCCTAGCAACCAAACGCAATGAAACTGACCACTCAGTGCAGTCACTGGTAATACACATGATTCAAATAAACCTTACAACGAATAAAATTCTGGAAGGGCTTATTTTTTTATCTGCAATATTTTTACGACGGGTGGTTTTTGCGTTTCGTTGCACTACGTCAGTGTCTCGAAATTACCCAAAACAAAGTTGGGACAAACAAAGCCCAACCTATTTACAGTATAATTTGCACATAGCACACAGTAGTTCCTTTAGCATCTATTATGAAACAAAACCCTGCTTAATCATCGTATCCCGTCAGGATGATATATTTTCTAAACTGCCTTTTTCCACGGCACCAGAAACAACGCCCGTACCGCACAAAGGTCACGCGCGAGACTTTATCGAGGTTTGCAAACGCGCGGCGTGTACCTCAGTCTGCCCGGTCTTGTTCGTGTACATTCCCGTCGCACACTTGCTTGGTGCTGCGCAGCCGTCCGGGCAATCGCAAAAGTGCTGACGTGGACACGGTGCTCCACCTTCACTGGAGAGATTCTGAATGGCAAGAATTTGTTGAAACTCTCCAACATGCTGAACAAGCGCATGCACCGTTTACAACCACCAAAGCCTTCTGCAAATGAACTACTGCATGCTCCGCGCCCTGTTCACCGCCACTTTGAACGCCGAGTGACAAAGTGAAGCTTTTAAATTACCACGACCGCGAATTACGTCTTCTTAGCAAGTTTCGCCTGGGAAAGTTTAAAAGGAAAAAAATATTTTTACGATACACTTGACTGGTCTGGTTTTCTACTTAAATTGATACACCATTTCTTGACAGGATTCTTCGCTAGATCACATATCCCAAATACAACAAGCAACAATAGATCAATACCAACTGCTCAAGTTCTTACACTGATGCGCCAGCTTACTGCCTGTCTCACATGCGAACAGCTGTCATACTTCTATCCATGTAAGTGCTGGATGGAGAAAGAGTGTTGTCCCTCTGGAAGGGTTGTTCACCAAACGCCAAACGGGGTGAAAATGAATTGCCGGAATTTCGTAAACAAGCTGCCGTATGCGAGTTTCAGAACAACACCATCCTCTACGTGGCGGGGGGGGGTGGATCCTGTAGCACAAGCACTTACCTTGGGCGTGGGTGAAGAAGCACCCCCGGGGCAGTAGTACCCAGGATCGCACAACTTGGTTGCATTGGTTAAACCTTGCTCGTTGCAGTATCTACCAGCAGCGCAGGGTCTGAAAAGATTGGCGGAGAAACAAGAAAATGTAAGTGAACGGTCTGAAGTAACCCGGATGTACAGCGCACGCTCGCTCAAAATAAATAAACAAAAGCGGACTGGCGGCAAAATGCACGATTGAAAATTCGAAAAGTTTTTAGAACAAGCGAAAATTCGAAAAGTTCAAAACGTTTTTAGAACAATGGCAGCAAAGTTATATACAAAACAAGTAGGAAAATTGTTTTTCACACAAAAGCTGAAGTTTTTTTTTTCAAGAAAATAATGATCAATTAAAACTTCGTTGCCGTCACGACGCGTCCTTACAAAGCGCAGATACACAACGGAGTGTCGAACGCGCACGCCCCCGAAGGTATAGCGTGTGATCTCGGCAAAGCAGTGTTCGGTCGCCCCTTGCTTTACATTCGGAGAGGGGTGCCCGAGCGAAAGACGACGTGTTGCCAGTTAAGGTTCTTGCGCCACCCGTTGCTCCCTCACAATTCAAAAGACGCGTTTAGTCGCTCATCCCATTTCTCAAACCAGCAGCTGGTGAAAGGAGAGCGATTTGCTTTGGAGAGCTTCGTACTAGCTTCTGTACTTTGCAGTTGAGCAGCGACAGACAAACAAACACAGGAAAACGTTGCAAAAATCCCTACTTACAAGCACGCGCCTTTGCTGGCTCCGACTACATTCGGGTTATAAGTTCCGACCGGACATGGTATCATGAAGGTCGTACTTTCCGGACAGTAGTGACCTGCCGCGCATTGCTCCCCGACGCTCTTGTCCACCCCAGTACCTGAGAAGGAATGTTGAACTCGTAAAGTGGCACGCACGAGAAATCTAACCGAAGGCTGGTTGCGCAAAGCTGCGGTCGTTGCAAATGCGCCAATGCGTGACCCTTGTTAACAATTATCTATCTGCGTGTAAATACCAGGACTTGTTGGTCATTCGCTGGGAAAGGTTTGGAACAATAAACTTGACAGAGATCATGGTTGTCAAGCAGCAGTTCAAGGTTTTGAACGTTGCGGACATCACGTTAGATACCTGTTGAATTATCTTGCGATGGCTGGGCGAGGGTTGACCCGTTGTAGCAAATGTACCCGGCGGAACAATTGCCCTCTGGCGCTGTGAGACCCAGTTTGCTGCAATACTTTCCTCTCGGACAAGGTAAGCAGAACGACAAGCTGCCTGAATTCGATCTGTAAGAACACGATGAGGTACAAATAAAGTAAAAAAGTGCGCCTCGAATTACAAGAAACTTATTTTGCTTGAAGCTGGCAAAAGAGGAGTTGTTAATAAAGGAGATCCGAAAAGGCAGTCAAATTCAGATGAGCCTTGTTCTCTCTTCGCACAGCAAAAGACGCTTAAGTAGAGCCTAGTTAAGTCGCTACAGCCTATTCAACGGTGCACCACGTCAACTTATTTTCAACAGTCAAAACTACGACGCTAAGGCGCATGACGATTGGTCATGCAACGCAGGCGCTACGCAGCAAGCGAAGTGAAAACGCGACTACGCATCACAAGCTAGATTTCGCTGTGAAAAGTATTTCTCAGAACCGAAAGAAGAATTTAGAAAGGGTGGTGCAAGCTCCGCTTCTTACTTCTGGTTAAACGTCCCGGCGGGGCAGAGCTCTCCGTTCTCTTTCCATGTCCCGAGTGTGTCGGTTGAGTTGACGTCGAATGCGAAGTTGACAAACGGGTTTGGAGATGGACAGTAACTTCCTGAACACCCCAAAAACAACGATAATTGCAATAGATTATCGCAAAAGAAACGCGTCGTTAAAAAATGCTTGCATTTTGATCTATATCAGTGGTCTTCAAACGGGGTTCCGCAAAACATGTAGCGGAGTTCCATGAGTTTTAAGGGTTCCAGGAGGGTTCATCGTTTTTTAGGGGAAATGATTTCTTGCTTCAGTATGTTAATGCACTGGTGCAGGAGGCGGGGATGTGCAGGGGGTGCAAGCGCACCTCCAAAAGTTTTGATTTGGTGAAAATCCGGGCAAAATTCCTTAAAATCCGGGTAAAATCTCTGAAAATCTGAGAAAATTCTCTGAAAATATGAGCAAAAATGGCGCCCAACATGCTTTGATTTGAAACAAATGGCGCCCAAAATGAAATGAAGAGCTTTTTGTCGGAGGTCATTTTTTTGGAGTTTTTTCGGGCTAGTTTGGGAGAATTCGGGCAAAAATCCTTCGTACCCCAAAAAATTTGCCTGCTCCTGCAACTGTGTTGATGCGTCATTATGTAATTTTTAGATCACCGTGCCGCATTCAGACTCCATGTAGACCAGTTAGTTGTACAGGAGATTGAGTGCAGATAGCGGAACAAGAAATATTGAAAGTTATTGCATCACTTGTTCATTGTTGTGTAATTTGTTGTATCATAGCTATACGATGTTGCCTATGTACAGTTTACAGTACTGTACATCGGAGTAGTAGATAGCAGTTATTCAGTCTTTGTGGGAATAAAGTAAAAACAGTGTGGAACCCAACTTTTTATTATTTAGTCAAGCTAGACGAAGCAAAATAGCATATTTTCTTATATGAAGCGAAATAGTAACAACAGCGAAGGTGTGGACGTTAATGAACAATGTAGTTCAAATGTAATAGAGGCACCTGACCCCAAGCGGACCAAATGTAATTCATCTGCCAAAGTTAGAAAATGGGACGACGCATATTTGAGATACGGGTTCTTTTTTGCTAAATTCTGAATGTAGCAGATAGTCGACATTCCAGAAATGCAAGAACAACCGAGTCAGTAAATTTCTTGCTTTTTAACTTTTGTAATAACTGTTTATTTGTTGACGTGTCTAATAACGAAAAAATTGATTTTCCCACAAGTAATACGTGTTTTTTAAATTTTTGTTAGTGGGGTTCCATGACAAACACCAAAGCACATCAAGGGCTCCACGACGACAAAAAGGTTGAACAGCTGATGTAAATGACGTTTGGAATCGGTGTCTAATGATTATCATCTTGAAATGGTATCCAATGCAGCAATAATGCGACCACAAACAACTGATTGCCAGAAGTAACTACTAAACCGTTTCTGTCTTAAATATGTTTCGTTAATGTTCAGTTGAGAAACCAATGCTTCAAGGGACTTTTTTCAGAAAAACCATCTACTTCATCTTCCCCTTACAAAAAGAAAAATGCGGGGTTCTTTGAACATTATAATTAAGTTAAAAAGGATTCGACCGACGATGACGTCACCTCCTTGGCTGACATTTGAATCAATGGTTCCACTGCTACGAATGTCTCCGCGCTTAAACTTAGTCTAGGGGGTGGGATCTCCAGTTCGTGCTGCATCGAGATCAAGTTAGTTCATTCATTTTCATACCCGTTTTTCCTCTGAAGAGGGTCGCGAGGGCAGCAGCCTAAGGACTCGAAACACCACCAGCAATTTCAGATTGTTCTGTTGCCACAAGACACGACGTGCTGTTCTGTTGCCACAAGACACGACGCTTACTAAATTGCGTCTCTGTGCTGGTCTACACAACCGAGAACAACAAGAACAACCCTATACGCTTTCATGTGCAAGACTACATGAGTTACGAAACAACGTCAGCAAATAGCAACTGCTGTGTTTACGTGCAATAAACGTCAGTACCGACAAGATTAACTGTCATTCTTGTCATTCTTCACCCACGCTTTGCCACGTTACTGTTTATTTCGGTTAAAATGTCCCACGTTGTTGTGGAGATGTCTACGATTACCAGGTAACTGCGGTTCTCCGACGTTCGGTACGTCAGCAATTTAATCTTCAGTGGTTTCGTGAACCAAACGTTCATGGATGGTACTGAATGACGAAGATTGATGGCGCTTAAAGCTAGCTGCGCTTGTGTCTAAATCAGCCATGTCCAAACCAAATGGCTTACTGAGCAAGAAATTATGTCACTATCTTAACCGGGCCGCACATTGAATGACATATTAATGAGGACCGCACATTGAATAGCTTACTTTGATCTTAGAAAACTAAATTTAGCTTTAGCTAATGTACTGAATGCGTTCGAATCCTAACTGCAATGGTAACAGATGTGATAAAGTGGCTGCATCAGAAATGTCAAATTCAAGATTATTAAAATAAGGACTGGTTATCAGTATGCAGGATACTTTTGCTGCAGCTAAAACCTAAACTAGGCCGCAAAATAACTTCGACTGGGCCGCCTGCGGCCCGCGGGTTGGACATAGGTGGTCTAAATTTTCAAACCTGGATTTAACTACGCTGGTCGCGAACCATCTGAATCCAGCGCAACTATACAGAGCAGGACAGCTGAACCGTTAAAGCGTTAAAGCGTAATCTATCCGACTCCGTTTCAACTGAAATACTCCGTTGCTAAATAGCGCTGAACCTCAATCTCGCCAAATGTTTTTTCGTGATCTTGGATAAAAATTGACGAAACGAACCTGAAGCGTCGTTATAAATTAAGGAATAGATGAAAGCAAAAAATCATGAGCGAATCGTTATTGAAAACACAACCTGTCACATGACACTGACCTGCTGGACAAGGCAGAGTGCCGTTCATGCGCTTGTACGGGCAAGTTCGTCCAGCCGGGCAAGGAATGCAGCTGGACGCGTTTGCACCGGGCTGGTAAGTTCCAATGCCGCACTCTGTCTCCTGAGTGGCAGCTCCCAGGCAGTACGTTCCTGCGAGCAGAAGAAACTGGCAGGAACTGCACGTTCTTGGAAAGTTGTTTCCGAAATCGCAGCAGGCGCCTTAACCGCGCAGGCGCGACTATGTTGCGAATACAATCAACCGAGTTTGAAACACAGCGGCGGGCCGTGTTCGCCCGCATGAGTTTTGCGCTTAACTGTTCGAAACCTTTGTTTGTTACGTCACATTTGCGTGCCACCACCTTTGCGGGGTAGATCAAGAATCATCGTAAATAAGGCTAGGTTCAAGTTCACAAACAATAATTGCTTAAGTAATTCAAGCAAATAAGAAAAACGGACATTTAGACTTAAAAACAAGCAAGTACATCAAAATAACTGAAGATTTTAAATCACATCACTGGCGGTTCAGACAAAATTTTGCATCTGTTGGCCGCGATTCAATTTAATGGAATGAGCTTCTAGCTCCAAATCGTAATCACGATGAGAATAAAAAATTATGACTCACAAAGCGCTCTGCACAGGCAAGGAATCTATTCCCCTCAATGGATTATTTTACGTGTGATGATGCATGTCATGTATAATATTGCGTTTACAGCAATAAGCATGGCTTCCAAAATGTCGACTTTTCTAAAAGCGAATTGCTTGAATTATTAAGTAACGGCAAATTTAAACAGGTAGCAAGTAAAAGTTTTCAAGTAATTACTTCTCAAGTAAGTAATTAAGTAATTATTCACTTGGACCCAGCCCTAATTGTAAACCCTCCCTGGCATACGTACTTACGCGCCGAGCATAAGGCAACATACTTTAGCATTTGCTTAAACGACCGGCCGACCAGCCCACTAAAAAAAACTTTTCTGGCAACGACTGCCAACCGTAAGAACTGCATACAAATCTTGACTTTTCGCTTTCCCGTTTACGCTCACTGGTTTCATCGTGGAAGTGGCGGGCGGCGTGATTTCACACAACTGCTCACTGATGAACAGATCTGACTTCGCTGAGTGTGCCACGGTGACAGCTGCCAACTTCACCTGCCTCGCTTTTTCAAGCACTGCTTGTGTGGTGGAGAGCAAATAAATCCTTGACCAATCCTTGATTGCCGCTTAGCTCAGCCTTCAAACTGTCACACGCCTTTGCAGCAAACCATACGTTTGTCGGCGTGCAACTCAGAAATCTTGCTCCACTGTTGACGAACAATAAACCTTTCTCTGGAGCTGCAAACCTATAAGCATTAAGACAGCAAAATATCATTCTATCAGCAACAATGCGGTGGATCTCCGAAGCACCGCTAGGGAAACGCGCCAACGCCAAACGCAATATACTGACACTTCAGCTTATTGCTTACCTCAGTTTGAAATTGACCACATAAATTATTTCACTAAATAAGTTTGAGTTTGCACAAGAAGCAGAAGGCTTTCAACGAAACTCACCACCAACTGCTGAAGTAATATTCTTCAAAAACAACTTTCGTAAGTAGAATATAAAAAGCTTTAAACACAATCCCAGACACTCTGCAACAAAACACGGTATCAATATTTTATTGAAGCACTCGCTTTGTAGAAACTGAGTGACTCTAAAATACTGCAGCTCAACAAGTTAGCAAAGCATTTCAGACGCGTCCTAGCCTGCGCTTTCTTGGCACTGCCTTGATCACAAAACACTATTCCAGCAAATATAAATTTCAACTGTTTTTGATCAAAACGGATGCAAAGCATCTATTTCTCACAGTAACAAATCTTAACATTACCCCTCAACACTCCCACGCCAAACAGCCTGCAAATCTGCACTGCGCATAATCACAAACTACCAATGCAGTTGCATTACGACGCTAAAGAGCGAAAGTTGCTCTGTAAGACGCAGGTTGATGATTGTTGAACAAATAAATTACGCTGCCTTTAAGGATCAACATCCAACTTCTGCAAAGTATCTAACAAGCCAACCAATTGTTTAAACGAGCTGCAAAAATCAGCAACTGCTTTACAATGGCGTTAGTTTCCCTGCCATTCTGCTCTGAAAAATCAGTCTGGCATACAGAATAACCTGAGGTGCTTTACCCCGGAGTCGTTAACCTTGAGTCTATAGCAGGCTATAACCCACCGCACAACCAACGGAAACGTATAACCCATACATCAGTGGTTCTTAACCGGGGGTACACGTACCCCTTGGGGGTACCAAACACCGAAACAGGGGGTACGAAGCACCAACATTTTTAGGCATACACGCCC
>JGI24021J15306_10003101_pt1 | contig 18536 bp, 14 predicted proteins | sample Ectturendosymbi1_FD_15306 | JGI IMG/M metagenome (IMG submission 15306)
GAGAACGGGGACATTGCCTCCCTGCCCTTTGTAAAGGGGGGGGGGCAACGGAAGCGGAGGTGCCTTTTCATAACAGTATCATAGGGAATTTCATGGCTTATCAATATCGACTTGAAATGAATTTATTGCAGCTATTCGGGCAGCAAGAAAATTCAGAATGGTTTTCTATAATTTCTCTTATTTTTTTGCGTTCAACATTGTTGATGAACAGAAACAAAAACATAATTGGTAACGATTTGTTTTGTTGTTTATATGTTTCCATTGCCCATAACTCTTTTACTGCATCCCCCTTGCCCCACCGCTGCGCCGGCGTCCCTGTTCATCAGACCCCTCAATCTCATCCAAATTTACCCCGTCACGTCAAAGCGCAAATCTATTTGTTCATCTGCCTTGACACCAACAATCCGACCACCGAGGCGTATGTTGGACACTGGAGATCGGTGACCAGTGGAAGCATGTTTAAAAATCACTGTTCACCCGCAGTTGATAGTGCACGAAAAGTTCGCCTTTGGGAAAAGGGCAAACTGAACCTTTGGGATTCTGCCCTCTACCTCCAAGAGAATATATGAAACTGTAAACATGGATTACCACAGGGCCGACGCTTTCCAGACACAAAATAAGACTGATCATTACGCGCGAAAATAAATATAAAAGCGAATTTTATCCAACAGGACAGCAGATGGACGAGAACTATTTGTCAGCATAGGATGTTGACTTCATTGGACAGTCGAGTGGGCTTCTCAATTTCATTTACATTCGTCACTGGTATGAAAACAAACAGTTCGCAGGTCAACAGATGGGTTGCTATGGGAACCGTCCGAAGGTCGCACAGCTGACCTTTGTGACGCACAGTTACGCAACCGCCGCACCTGGTCATTGAAATGTCCACCGAAAACGCAATGTACAATCGATAATTACTGATAACTTTTCTTCAGAACGGCCACATTGCATGCTTCCTTGACAAACGACAAACATTGCGCATGCGACTCTACGAATATAAACGCAGAAAAACTGGAAACAAGGCATTGGATATGTGGGAGAAAAATACAATGTGGCTGACGGTCAACGATTTGTTGTTGTTGTTTGCCAGGCGGGATAAAAACATCCTTTCGTGATCGATTTCTTTCGTTGCTACTCCGACTCCGGTTAAAAACAAACCGCTGTTTATCGATTGACGACAAGACAGAGTTGTAAGTCGGGCCGGGTTCGGGCTGATATTGTCAAAACGTTTCAGGCCGATTTCGGGCTTGCACATTAATTTTTTCGTAACGACTTGCAATCGAGTTGATTGAATCTTCAATAAAAGTTTATTAATTGCGAATCATTTAGTCACGACACCATTCATTTTGTTACGCCACTATTACCCCGCAGTTGCGGATATCTTGACTCACTCAATAACTTTGGCTCTGGGTCTAAATCGTACTTCAAAAATAAATCTCGGGCTCGGGCCGGGCTTCAAAATGAGGCCCGTTTGCAATTCTGCGACAAGACGCGCCTCTGTCATCGCTATTGTGGAGGAGGAGGAGGAACTCACGTGGTCTCGTCGAAGCTGATGAAGTTCCTTTTGTCGTTGTGGCCGGCGGTTGACGTCACCGCGCTGACGCTGGTCAGCGTCGAACACGCGGCGACGGACAACTCGTCTTCATCGGTGGATGTCGACGACTCGCTCGACGACGATTCCGACGACTCTGAGGTCAAAAAGGTACTCGACGAGGGGTCGAACACAACCAACCGGACGCCGTGGAAGGGGGAGGGGGTGACACGCGTCGCTGCAGACGCGCGGGAAATAAACGAAAACGACTCGAAGGAATGAAGCAAACAGGGCTAAAAACTCTTCGCAGTATGCGATTTAATTTAAAACAAGTGCAAACAAAAATGAAAACAACTGCAAACAATGGGGCGCAGACCGTAGCTTGCCTCAGCCCACAGTAATCATCGCGGTGCGCTAACGAAGGTTAACACAGCACGATTAGATACACATTTTTGGCAGTCATTGTGTCCAGATCTTATGCCCGCTTTTCTTTCTGAAGGCCATCTACACTGAGGACGAGCCAGGAGTTGCTACGCGCACAATCCTTTGTTTGTGTTATTGCGTCGGGTAAACTGTGCCGTGCACGGCTCGTCACGGCAAATCCTGGACGCAATGAAACAAACAAAGGATTGCGCCTGGCAACTCCTGGCTCATCCTCAGGGTGGACGAGACAAGCAGAGGCGTATCTGGAGGTTTGAGCCAGGGGGATAACCGTGGAATGGGGCCCAATGGCCAACACTCAGAAACGAGTTGAAAAATTATATCGAATCCGGATGTGGATGTCTATACTAAAACCCTGAATCACCGGAAAATACTCCGAAAAGCGCAAAAAAAACTGCTGAAAACCAAAATAATGCTAAGTACCGAAATATGAGCTAAGTGGGAGCTAGGTTTTTAATTTCAGCTTGCCAGGGGGCGGTTCGCACTCCTGCCCTCCTCAGTTATGCCGCTGGCCTTTACGGTTACCTGTCCTTGATGTGGGAACATTTGTTGTGTTGGTGTCATATTGTTGCCAAGAAGCCATGTTTAGAAGTTTCTCGAAACCTTCTGGTTTCAGCGCGAAAACAATTTTACGCCTGAGGGTTTGCAGAGAATTGGACCAGACCCAACCTTCACGTTTTTTCACCGTCCCACTCTCGCGGCAGTGAGACAGGTAACTTTCAAGAGAATAAGGGAATGCAGAGCTGCAGCGCTAAGACATATCGCTGTGTATAGTGTCGACACCACTGTGCGCTCCAATTAAAAATCAAAGATGCGTCGTTGCAAATTCATTTGGCAGACAAGCGCATTTCTGTTTTTCTGCGTGCAAACGTTCGTCACGGTCTTCCACTGCCTACGAGTTTCAGCCTGTCCAGACAAATTTATGACAAACGGGGTACACACCATTTTCTCACTGTTGCAGCAAAAACTTCAATTAATTTTCCTCAGATGTTTCGACATCAGCAGGCTTGTAAAGCATTTCGGAGGTCCAGTGAAGAAGTTAAAACGCCAGCTCACCTGTGTTTCCATTGGATGAAACAACCCTCCTGGCCTTCGTGCTTTTCCCGACCTGGTCGCCGCCAGACGTCGCACTTTTCGTCGAGTTCGGAGAACTTCGGTGTTGTTCGGTGATATTCGTGTTCTCGAACAGCTCGTTGTCGTCCACTTGCGGATTGGTCAGCAGTTCCAGGCCGCTGTACGGGGTCCTCTGCATCATCGTTGGGGCAGGGGTACCCGCGCCCACCACGACCTGGCCGATCAAGAAATCACCAAAACCGCTTCCTGGCTTGGCTGAAAAAAAAACGGGGTTGAAAACGTTTTATTTTTAACCCGATATAACATTCGAATCCTATTGCCAATGGCATACGGTTCAATCATAAAGAGTTATTGGCCCATTTCTAGGGTGCCGTTAAAGCTGGATAAATTTTAATTCGCTCCTTGTACCATAATGCCAAGTACCGAAGCCGACCAACACAATTGACAGGATGGGACTTGACACAAAGTAAAGTAAAGCGAATCCCAATTTGGCGATGTTTCCAGACATTGGAACGAATATGAGACTTCAGCGCCGCCGGCAACTTCGCTCTGTAGCGTCAGACACAACTGAGAAATCCAGAATTTTCTTTAAATATATTCAAAATGACACTGAAGCAGGAATCAACAGGCGGAAGCAACGTCGAGAAAATCTTTAAAAATCTAAATTAATAAACGCGAGAAGGGTGATATATTCAAATGCTCAAAGCAAGACAATTGTCAAAAATAACAATAATTGCAAAACGCGCTGCATTCCTACACTTGAACTGCAAAGTACAACGTTGATCAAATGGCGTAGACACCAGTGGTCTATGCAAGATTCGAACTAACGACCACAGGCATAACTTGTCCAATATCCACAATGGATTGTCCGACGTACCAGGGACGACGGTGCCCGATTTCTGCGCAGTCACAACCTTCACTTCGAGCTGTTTGACCTGGGCGACCAGTTCGCTCATCTGAGTGAGCAATTCGCGGTTTTGAAGTAGGAGCTGGTGATTGCGGGCCTGGCCAGACAAACAAAACGCGGTTAGATGCCTCGGCAATGATTGCCAGCAAGGAGCGAGCAAACTTTGACCGGGAGGGCAACAACCTTTGGCTGAACCGATACAATGATTTTGCTGGAGGTCTACTTCAACGTTCCGGCCCATACGGGTATAATTTGCACGGCGCAGTTCCTTCACTGTTAGCCTGTAGATATTTTCTTCGAGTTTATGGTGGAAGAAACGACTACGAGTAAACTTCTCTACTCACCTGGGCTTCTACTCGAGCGGCAGACTCGGCAGCGAGTTGATCGGTCAGAAGTTGAACCTGCAGGAATACAGACCTCGCACTGAGTTGAATCACAGCGAGTAAATGAAACAACGAAGAATAAACACCAAAGGAGACAAGAAAAACAAACAGTACGTATACTGCGCCACGGTGTGCACCTCAGATTTCGAAAACACCTACTGTGACGCCTGGTGCTAAATGTTGTTGTAACAGAAATAACACCAGCGTTCCATCAATCAACGTTCAAAAAGTTCACACAGCGTCACATGCCGCTGCCTGCGGAAAGGTCAGGGAGTACCGGATAAAACGAGGGACCGAATAGTTTGTCCTGCCAGCGCTTGACCAGGGCCTCTTAGAGAGAGAGAGAGGAGGCATTGACCTGACTGAGTCAAGGCATCTAAGGTCGAGCAGGCAAAGAAAACAAGTCTCCAAGAAATCACTGCGACCCAAGAGTAATAATGAGAACGCGGTGTACACACGCGCGCTTTCTCGAAGTTCACGCAGACTGCAATAAAACTGAATGCGGAACAGTACAAGGCCGCCTAGAGAAACACGGTGGCCTCAGATAGCCGCGGAAACGGTGACAAATGCATAGAGGCACATGAGCTCACGCAAAAAGTCGTCACTGTAAGGAAGACACGCACCTGGGCAACGGCGACCTGCGTTTGCTGCTCGGCATGCTGAACCTGTTGCTGCATGACGCGCAATCTGTGCTGGGTACTGACGAGGGAATGGCTCGACTTGCGTCCGCCGCGCACGTTGCGGGCCGATGACGTCGTGGCCCCGCTCACACTGCTTGCTGAGGGGGAGGAAGTCTTTTGGAAAAGCAAAAGAAAAATGATTAAAAATCAGCGCGCAAGAAGAGTCGCGGGAAACGGTTTCTGTCGGTTTCGCCAACGTCAAACTGCATTGAACAATCAACACGATCCGTCTTTTTTTTTTTCGGAGAAAGCTGCATTTTTTGCCACAAATCAAGGATTGCAGAAAACAGCAACGCAAGCATCGCGACTGTGGAAACGGCAAACTCACGTCATCTGCGCAAGTTAGGATAGTCAGTCTGCTAGTCAAGCGCCAGACACCTGTACGCAGCTATCGAGTTGCGATCTCAGCGCGAAACTCTCCTATAGTTACCTTCGCAATCTGCGCCCACCCACCCCCGTCACAACAAACTTAAAAACGCACTGGGCCTAAAACCACCGCTTGCATTTTGGCAGATGGCCGTTCCGGCGCGCAGGTTACGAACACAGACATACGGGAGAATCTCGGCTGTAATGAAAAGTTTGATCGCCGCCGCAACCAGCAGTTACCGGCAATTACGGAGCGCACCAGGTTGGGCACGTCCTACTGGTGAAAGAATGCTTTGTCAGAAAAGCGGCATTCGTAACGCTTGGCAAGTTTTAAGCATGTCCTTGGTGCAGTTGGGTGGCCGGGATGGTGGTGTCTGGGGCGTGTAAATACTGCTCACTCAGCCAAGACGCTCGATTCCACCACGCACCGCGAACAGGGTCGGATCCAGCCAGTAAGGTTAGGGGAGCAATTTCAGTGATGTCTGGAAATCAAGCCTCCTAACAGCTTCGCTACTGCAACAGAGAAATTGAAGTATACTTCACAACATTGCTGTGACAAAACAATGGATGACAAAATGCCCTTACATCGCAAATGTTGTTTTTTTTCGAATTGTAAGAAATCATGGTGAACAAAGTTACTTTCGTGGGTTTCAGAGGGGGAGATCGCCCCAATCGCCCCCCGGAGATCCGCCCCTGACCGCAAAGGACACGACTGGGTGGGTTGGTGGGGGGGGATTGCGCAGCACCTGGGTGAATTGATGCGAAACATTGCATTTCGGTCAAAATTGTTGAATTGAATTTAACGCAAGCAAGTTCGAAAGCAGCAGAAAACACAAATGTTCAGCGGCAGCTGCGTAGAACGTATTGGCGCAAACGCATGAATTAGACAACTGTCCTGCTCATGAACATGAACATCAACTGACAACGGGCGATCTGCGATGTCACAAGTTCAGCGTCCAGATCTCTGTGTAGATCTTAGAAACTGTGTCATGTTGTATCGTAGAACAAAAGGGAATTACCGCGGATACATGAACTGACTCTCGAGAACGACACGTCCCCCGCGGTGGCCTCAGTGGCGTGTGATTTACAGGAACGAATGATAATTAACAATGAAGGCAGAACTGCCTCACTTCCGGTTTTGCAAAAGTTGCTTGCGGCACAGGCGGACCGCAGCAGTCGTACAACGCCAGAAACAACAAAAACAGTAAAGCACCGCAGAAAAAACAAATGCAGGAACGGGGAGTACTTTTTTGGCGGCAGTATCCAGGTCAGTCACTCCCACCCGAGTTTCTGTGATCGGTTCTATGTCGATCAGATCCACAGCGTCGATGTCCGTCTCCTCAACGTCGTTGTCCAGTTCCGGTCCGTTAGTTTGCTCGTTGCCGCCGACAGTGACCTGGCGCTCTGCGAAACCATCAATTAAAGTTTTGGTGAAGCTTGTCTTCTTTCTTTTTAACGTCTAGCTGGATTTACCGCTTGAAACATTATCATTTGTATCAGCTCGTGAGAATTGGCCAATAACAGCTTGATGTATCATTCACGCAAGCGGTGATCACCGACTCTGTGTAGGGCCTATCGCGTGCAGCAGAATATCAACAGGTGGTAGAATGTTACGCTGAATAAGATAACGCACGCCTTGCAGTTCGTGCAATTAAACTTATATGAGCCATACGTCAGAACGGCAATCGTAGTCTTTTCGTGGCAACTGTCAACGTTGACATTCCGCACAAATCAGGATTAACGTTGCGATCTGGTGTTTATCAATGGCACGATGCCCGCAGCCTGTCACCGAAGTGTAAGCTGATGAAAGGCCGGTTTCGGGCAAATCGACGATAATTTCCGCGACGAAAACATATCGCAAACTCAGTAGGGGCACCGCGCTTCGGGACAGGTTAGACCAGCTGAAAGTAGCGCCGAATCAAAGGATCGATCGGTCGATCTTTCGCGCATTGAACAAGACACGAGAAACCGATTACAGAATCACGACCGAAACTGACACGCAGCGTATTGCAAGGCGCAAGATGTTTCGACGACGCTGCACTTTACCGAGCACGGCGCAGTTTGCACCGCTAGAAAACAAGAATCGTATCGGCGACTTCCGCTGAACCGCAGCTCTGACGTTTTCAGAAGTGAAGGGCGTCGTTTGAAGTGCGCGCAATGGATGGACGTTCACGGAACGATCAAGAGCAATCGAGAGGCGTCGATAGACGCTTTTACGAAAACAAGATCAGTTTCTTGTCGTCGTCGCCCGACGATTTCAGCGCGATCAGAAAGATCTTGCCACTCTCCCTCTTTTAGAACTGTTCAGTCGGCGAAGCCTAAACTCGGATGTTGAACTTTCGGATGGCGAAAGGAATTTGACAGACACGAAATTTCAAAAATGCATCTAGGGATTTTTTTAAGCGACAGTGGTAGGCCTGCCCTACTTAAGTAACAGACGGTTACCCGTTCGCACTCTGCCCACAAGAAACAACGCAAAATGTGATCAGACGCTTTTAATTTTCTGGTAATGTAATTCCTACACACATTAGCAGCGCTATCTTTGCGAGAAATGCGACTGATCTCAGTAACACGCAGATAAATTGAAAATGGTTGGAATGTGTTGACAAGCGCTTTCAAAATATGTTAAGGTGTGCTAAAGCAGCCTCTCTAATTTCACTTCATTAAATTAAACTATACATGAACGATAAATTCATCTAGCCTTCCAATATAACAGTTAGCTAGTTCGATCAATCCACCTGTCATTTTATAAAATGCTCAACTAATTATGCCATTAAAAAAAGCTTATAGCGTGAACAGTAAACTAGCCTCGGAGCATTTCAATTCCTCTGACGATTTAGCTGCCACCCAGCTGTGCGTTCAAGAACAAAAATGAGAAATAAGACAAGCACACGCAAAGTATGTTTGGCCCCGTCGCAGTTACTTGTCGTACTGTTAACAATTGGCTGAGTTCTCCAAAATTTGCTTACGACGAATCGTGTGACCAGTCGCGCATGAGAAGTTTCAAGCTGAATAAATAGCAAATTTTTCGGTCCGACTCAAATGTCAACAACCATAAAAAAAAACACACACAGAGACATGATACTCCAGCAGTGGACGAACCGGTACAAGACCAATTTATCACTTCCTATCTTCTATCCGGGGGCACAGACTGAAAGCGAGCGGCCAAGCGTGGCAAAATCAACAGCAATGCAAACGCTACCAAGAAAAATATTTTTAAAATTCCACGGCTTGATACAATTAACGAAACTCGAGATCCTGCGACACTACTTGATGTGTGCGAAGCCTAATCGCGACACTGGAGTGGCCATTAATTGGACGGGACAACTTCCTGCTGTAGATCGACAACAATGCGCAGGTAGTGGCGCCGCTGGAGACGGCGCTTCGCGAAGCATGCTCGCAGTCTTCCGTTGTTCTCATCGCAGCGACGAGACAGCGAAATTACAAAACCGCGCGGAGTGTCGATAAGAGAAGAAAACGCTGCTCCGCTAAGTCCGGTTCCTAAATTCCGCCAACTCTTGTCCTGCAAGATGCGCAAAGGCATTGTCGGCGCATGCCGCAAACTGCGGTGAATGTGTGCGATCGAAGTCGAACCGAAACTGGCACTGAGAAAAACCACGTCTGACACCACTAACCCGATGCGCGTTTCATACGCACTGTTATTTTTTAAAGTCGTTTTCAACCACGTGGACCAGTGTCACGAAAGTAAGTTTTTGCCGCTTCGTTTTACGAGTTGCTCGCAGCAAGCAAAACTGATCACCCGCCGACAAGTGAAATAAAATATGCCTGGCAGTGTTGATCATGATCAAATATTAACAGACTCCGTAAATTGGCGGTGCCTTCTTCCCAGGCGCACGGTGCACTGAGGACCTGAGGGGGCAATCTCTTCAAGGCAACAGTCTTGAAAGCACAAGCGAGTCAAATGATACATGACCTTGTACAAAACAGTCGTGACGCTGCAAGACGGCCGTTGTCATGACGCGCCATAAAAAAAACATCTCAAAACAAAGAACGAGTTGACCTGCGGTAAGTCTGTAAGATGAGCTGCGTAAGAGCGTAACTACCCCCCAACCACGGCAAAAATGGTTCAGAAGCGATTATAAAAAACATTGCATTTTGACAAAAAATGGATGGAATAAGAAAAATACTGCACGAGCGGAACTGCGCAAGAAAAAAATGTACGAAGTGATCCAAAAAGACAAAAATTCACAACACCTTCTTCGTTCTTTTTATCCTGCTCTTTGTCGCTGGCGCCTTCGGCCGTCCTCCCATCTGCCGACGAAAGGGCGTTGAACTTGTGGCAGACTTCGAAGGCTTGACCAATGGTTCGTACAATGCGCATTGCATGGCTCTGAACAAGCAACGGCAGATGAAAGCGTCACTGGTATACTTTTCGCTGCCTAGCCTTGACTGATAGGAGAGCGGCAAATACAGCGCGAGTTCCAGGAGTCACAAAGCAATACGGTGCTGCAGGAGTAAGAAGCGCGTCTCTCAGTAACCGAGTTTTATCACGGCGCTGTCAGAAGGATTACGTTCCACTCCCCCTCGACCCAGTGAGGCATCGCGTCGTCTTCTATCCAAACCCGTAACCGAGTTTTATCACGGTAACCGAGTTTTATCACGGTAACCGAGTTTTATCACGGTAACCGAGTTTTATCACGGCGCTGTCAGAAGGATTACGGAGCGAGTGTGCCGGTCCACCAGGTCGGCGACATAATTCTTGCGAGCATTTTCCAAAGCACAGCAGCGTCTGTGTGGTTATCGATTCACGGCGTCGCGGCGAACACGTTGCGTTAATTAATCCTTGGCGACCAGCTGCGCGCTGATTGGATTGTTGTTGTTCGCGAAAACGGACAACGCCCAGCAGTCACTCGTCATGGCGCGGACGTGCCCTTGACGCAACAATTGCCTTTGTCGCGCAATAAATCTTTTGCTTTTGTTGAAGGTTGCGAGTGCGGCCGCCAAGTTTTTGAGATCGGAAACGTCGAGGAAGTTTCGTTGAAACACTAATGCACACGAACATCCTGCTGTGACTCGTGCATTCACAATTCCAGTTGTTGAAATCACTGACGTGAACGCCTTACAAGGTCAACATTCAGATTACCCTTGTTTACACAAGACAACCAAGAACCAACAACCCAACGGTGTTGGGTGGAAGGTATACATCATGCAGCTCACTTTCAGTAACAAAATGATGATCGCACGTCACACACTCACAGTTCACTGCCGCTGCTGTTTTGCAACAAGGCTTGCGAAACACTGCTTTGAAACTATATAACGTAGTCGCCACACACAGTTGTTGCGTGACCAAAGATCAATCTGCGACACGATGATTTAATTTCTAAACAAGCCAATCGCCGTGCGCTGCTTGTGCAAACTTTAACTGCCGGCAGTTAGCTATCCCTTGAAAAATCCAAAACTATTTCGACTGGCGCCCAACACAAGTTGGCCTCAACAACAAATCTCAGCAGTTGCCCAGGATGAGAATAGCAAAACAGCGCCAAATCTACATTGAAGAAAACTGCCTTCTTCCGTAATGATGAAGACACCAAAAGAAAAAAATATCGCTCAACATTCAACACTATGCTACTGAGTCAAATGAAGCGAGTTGAAAACACTGGGATTTCATCTAAACATACTTATATCGAAGAGTTTATTCCACGATCACAATTAAACGAGTTCATTTTCTTATCAGTACAGGCCGAATGACGTTTATTTCAATTGCGTCAAAATACTAATATTTCATGGATCAATTCCCATAGAGACAATAATAGATAAGCATGTTTGACTTCGAAAGGAACGCTGGAACTGGGCACAACCAAGGCAGGTACCGGGTTGACAGAATGCTCCCGGAAAACGATAATCGATCTCTGAAAGCCTGACAACGGCAGGGTTATCCCTGCCTTCAAAAAAACGAAAGCACCCAAATCAAAAAGGTAAACAGCAGAAATGGGCGATGAAAAGCCGAATGTGAAGGGAGGGGGTCCTTTGCGGAGTCGACACACGGCTTACGTCCATACCTTCTTCGCAGATTTAAAGACGCTGCAGCGGAAGATGTTGCTTGAACCATCTCGTGCTATGTAGCTCCAAATCTTCAGGTCGTGGGAATCGTGCGATACGTAAAAGATCCTGACAAACAAGCAAAATACGTCATACGAAATTCTGTTTACGAGCCAACCAAAAAGACTTGGAGCGACGAGGGTCGTCTAACAGGCTATAGTTTTCAGGGCTATTTGTGAAATTTCACAGCTTGATGAATTTAACGCTCCGCTTGGAGGAGCCTGATGTGCATGTAACAGCGTGATTTAGAGTCCACAGTGACACAAACATTTGACTTCCAGTATTCCGCGAAAAGTAAGAATAACAAACGTTTTTCGTGAATCGAAAACCTACCGGAAAAGCTTTACTTTAGACAACGGGCAAAATCTTCAGTTGATGAGCAGTTGAAATATTCAGGCTATTATTATCCAACAGCGGTAACCACAGGTAATGATTACAACATAAGATTAATGCGCTTGACAGCAGAAACACAAAGTGCTTCCGCAAGAGACGGACTCAAAATGACAGGGATAGAAACTTGCGAGGCGTGGTATTTATCGGACCAAGCAAAATTGAAGAGTACTTGGCATTAAGGAAACTAACAGCAGCTATATAAATGAATCAAATATGAAAAGTGATGGTTTTTGGAAATTGCCGTTGGTCAAATCATACAAAAACATTGCGAATGCAAGTTTTTTCCTCTCGTTCTCATCAATGCATCTATTTTTCCAGTATTTGGTGAGCGCCCAAGCAAACCGCTCACAATAACAAATGGGTCGGTTGATTCGTGCCTGGCAGCATTTGTTACAAAGTGCGTTCCATCTCCTTGCACTTCGGGGAGCGTCTTTGAAACATATTGCAAAAGTTTGAATCGAGTCCGTTCTGCAAGACTTAGGATATTGCGAACGTTAAACAATTTGCTTCCTGTTTAGCATAGTCCATTTTACAGAAATTCCGAAAAGGTGTAATCAACGTGGATCCGTTAAATTGTCGGCTTCACCGAGAACAACCAAGGGGAAGCCCCGGTAATCGAACCACAAACATATATTTCCACGTAATAATGCAAAGTGCGGTCACCTGTAGACGGGATCGTGCATCACAAGCAGCTTTCTTTCATCCCACGGCAAATTATTTTTCTGTAAACAAATTGCAGATTTTCGCAAAACTCAAAAGCACGTGACGCGTCGCAAAGCGTTTTTTTCGTAAACATTTTAAAACCGGTGCAGATCTTCGTCGCCCTGAAAGGACATTGACGGCGGGATCCACAAAATCTGACATGCATTAATCATCAAACCTTTTTCTTCTTGCGGAGAATGACTCGAACGCCATCCACAGAGACGTTGACGTTGACTTTGCGCTTCTTTATTTGCTTGGCTTTAAATTCGTACTGCAAAAAATCAGCAGTGCGTGACAGATATTGCGTCAAACGCAGTAGAGCGTGGGGGAGCAGTTCCCGAACTGGGGTCCACGAAGTTGAAACAATGGGCCCGTGAGATATAGCCTCTTTTTGTGGTCAACGAAAATTTCGAAATAGCTGCTTACTGGGATGATTTCAGTTTGCTGGTTCCGAATCACAAAGTTGCCAGCACGTCAAGTTTTGAATATATTACATGTTTTCAAACTCGTAATTTTGGGGTTGAGAGCGGCAAGGGTCCGCCAGTAGAAAAAGTTTGGGAACTACTATTTTAGGGAGTGACGCGTTATGTGAGCAAATTCGAAAACGACAAAATAAAATGCTAACAGCAAACGATAAACAGCGATTCATATACTGCAAACACAACGCCCGTGCGCTTGTCATAATGAAAGCACTGCTCTCGCACAAAAAATCAGAAGAATTGAACTTGGAACTTACACATCTACATTTTCGGCAACATTATATCCTAATATCACAAGTGCGCTGATACTGTGAAATATGCATTTTCCGAAAGGCTTTAGGACGATCGAGAAACATGTCTTGAATGCACAACGCATCAACGAAACTCGCCATGGTGGCAAATATTACTCTCGCACAAATGCTACATAACGTGGACAAAACATTCTTAAAACACTTGAAAAAAATGAGTGAGCTGGATTTACATGAAGGAACAACAAACCCTGAATAACTAGCAAGTAATGATATTAATAAAGCAAAGCATCGTTACTTCAAAATGTTTTATGAGTTTTCTACTAAATACCACAAAAAAAGCAGTCACAACTGGAAGTCAGCCACATTTTTAACAGCAAACTTCCCAAGACAACTACAAGGTGATTTAATCGCTATGCGCCCTGCAGTGTACAGAGTCAACTGTGTCCGTACTTCTTTTTACTGCTCTCACAGAGAAAATTTACTAAAAATGTTTTCTTTTGTAATTAAACTGCATTTACCTCAGCATTCCAAGCAACGTTAAAGCATTTCTACGTGCAAAAAGCACACGACCGTGAACTATGGTTTACTACGGTCAACTATGGTTTACGGTTTAGTATGGTTCATTACAAAGCAAGGGCTCGTTTACACATCTTCGTCAGAGTCAGCGCAAAAGCGATCAGACAAGGGTTTACCACTTCATGTCATCCTAGTTTCGGGTCTGATGGCCGTTGAGTGTCTTTTAATGCCGCGTCTACTACTCGAGTTCGTGTACGCAACAACTCCTTCACGACGTGCGTCAGGCGCTGGACTCAGCAAACATGAACAGGGTGACACTTAGAAGTATTTAAACTAGTTTCACTTCTGACTTGCGCGGGCGAAATTACAACGGAGCGGACTGCGCCAGGACACATCTGAGTATATGAGCCGACAGCGGCATTATACCCAGATTACATTGATCGACGACATACTTGCAATAGGGTGCAGTGAATTTTCAAAATTGTGCGATACAAACTTTGGGGTGGTCTAAAAAGTTGGAAACATGGCCGAAACTAACTTTAGAATTGATATTAGGTGGTTGACCCCAAAAACCTGCTTGCGACCTCACTCTCGGAATGTAACTTTAAAACGAAGTAGTTTATTCATTATCTTTGCGATTTATGGCAAAAATGGTGTAAAAACAGTTTTGCAGTAATAACTTTTTTTTGGAATGAAGTAAGGCAAAATTTTCCTTTTATCACTAAGAGAAACTTGTGTCTTCCGCATCTTTTGAGCCTAAAATCAGTTTTCTATCTCACCTAGAAGTTGAATTATGATGAATTCATGAAATTTGACCCCCACATGACCCCGAGGGTGAGGTAGCAAGCAGGTTTTTGGGGTCAACCACCTAATATCAATTTTAAAGTTAGTTTCGGCCACGTTTCTGACTTTTTAGACCACCCCAAAGTTTGTATTGCACAATTTTGAAAATTCACTCCACCCTAACTTGCAATCGCTGTGTTGTAAACTGGAAACCTTGCCCGCATCCTGTCGCTAGCGGATGGGACATCGAGCGAATGCATTGTATTTACGAGCAAACTGTGTCGATGTGAAGATAAAATAGCACGCTGGGCTTTCGGCAGCGTTCTAAACAAAGAAACTTCTTCACGACAGACTTAACACGCAAGGGAAGAAACGCATTGAACTGAATTCAAACCAGCAGAAGCTTACACGCGCTGGAGACGGTGAATGCGTTGAGAACAATCGACGGAGACGCACCAATGCCTCGCGACTACTTTCTGGTGCGGAAATGACGGAAAAGTTTGTCGAAAATGAAGGCCTCCTACTGCCTTTGAACTGCGTGACTTTCTCAATGATACGGTGTTGCGACGAGGCACGCGAATTCTCCTTGTCAACGAGGTATGTCGTACGGACGAAAAATCAACTTTAGCCGCAATCCCACCGTCCTGGTCTTTTTGGTCAGCATCCACTTACACAGATGAAACGTTTCATGGCGTACTGGTTAGAAAGATCACACCTTACAGGCAAGACCGCGAGGAAGGTGTTTAGAATCTACAGGGCGGAAAGGGAACGTTCTGGTTCAAACAAACGGCAGTTCGACGCGAGCACCTGTAAACGGTTTTGATTCGAGCAGACACATCGTGGCGTCGAGCACGTCCAACTTAAAGCTTGGCGATCACTGAGCAGATCGTAAACGTTGGGAGCAATTTTTCCGTCTTGGCGTGGAGATGGTTTGAAAAGTGTGTCAGGCTGTGTAATGAGGTGCTTGATAGTACGCAATCGGGTATGGCACATTTTAGTGGATCACTTCTGTCTGATGCCACGCCATTGCAGGTTGGCGCATTCGCTTGTCAGTAGCAATATACCTCGATGAAATATGCGAAGAACACACCGCCTGCAAAAGGTACATCATCGTCGGGTGGGCGTGCCACGTCAATCGGCGATGCAACCGGTTTGTGTCGATCTCGAAAAGATTGTATGTCTCGGCAGACGTTCAACAGGACTTTCTAGCCAGCGCTACAAGTTGCCCAGAACAGACTACCAACAACGCAGTGGCTTGCACGACCGATACCAGAATGCACAATCGGTTAAAGCGTGGGCGATGATGAAAACTACCCAACGTTGTTTTTGGGCTGCAAATGTCATAAATGAACGGGGACGACCCTTATCTGCACGAAGTAATGCAAGCTTTTGCCAAACAGCGAAAGAAACGCAAGTGAATATCTTCACTGGTGATGTTAGTGTCGTTGGCCACAATATATCAACAAAGTGTTTGGAGACAGCAATGCAGGGTTTTTGTATTTTCCGAACGGATGCATAGAGCCCTGTTCAGACAACAGTCGAACATGTGTTAAGTACGCGCAGGGATGAGCCAACTAGCGCGTTTTAGTTCTTGCGTATCAGGGCTCTGCAGACGATTTCGAGCACCCAGCGTTTTGGCAAACAGCCTGAGGCCCAACTCGTGCTTTGCGTGTTTTTCTTACAGCCCTTTCGTCCTGTGTTGACACGGGTAAGATGCCTACCGCTCGAAAAAGCCTCAGTTAGAAAAACGCCGCCTTGTCGCCCGACTGCGCAGACGAGAATCGTGTCGCACACAGACTGCTTAAAAAGACCAGGACGAAAATATGATGAACGGCCTTTTTCCCAGCGCTGACTCCGTACTGTCCACTTTTGAGAGCGTTTGAACGTGAGCGATGAAGTTGTACGGCTGAGTGTGATACAATGATGACCGCTCGTCCGCACGTGCGCGTAAAACTGACATGTTGATCATGTGTTTTTAGCAAGGCACGCTGGTTCTGTGCGCTGCAGAAATGGCCCAGCCTCAGCAGGATTACTTTCACTCTTTTTTAAAATCATCAATCAAAACGCCTGGAGTCTATGATCAGATTCCCATGCACAACCAGATGGAACGACTTGCGCCTTGACCTGACTTAATTGCTGAAATTATGCGTCGATCTTTTGTTAAAATAAAGGCCATTAAAACTTTGTCAGGATGGATGTACTTGGTATTATCGCATAAAGTTCAAGGAAGGCCAAAAAAACATTTGTGAGCCTCCTCGACGAAAGCAATCATAGTCTGAAAAGATTCTCACAAATCTTGACATCCCGTTTGTACATTGCAAAACAGCATGTGTATCGAGACAAAAACTGGAAACGACGATAAACAGTCAGTCACTTTGCTATACATCGAAAAATCATGAAAATTCGCGGGTACTATTTCAAAACCTTTTATTCTAGGAAGCATTGCCACGCAAACCAAACCAACATTCTTTTTGCACAAAGGGATACCAGGTCCCACACGCAAAAGAAAGTGAAAGCAAATTTTTGAATGGCGATGATTTAGCGGCTTATTGGTTTCAAAGACGAGAGCAAAAGCACAATGATTAGCGGCATAAGATCGCCTGTTGCTGAACAGGTTGCTGCAAATTTGGCTTCCTCAAGTGTGGCAACCTGATGCGACAGTTTGTTTCATTGAAATGTGACGTCACGAACCAGAAAGCAATGGACGGCCACGTCAAGTGTTGTGCGCAGACAGTGCAAACGCACTCAAATATGCAAAAACAACGCCAGCAACCCGTCGAAAAAATACATATTCAACCACATGCAAACAGCAGTGTTTCTTCAGCGCACGCAAAGCGTTATGCTGCTCCAGACCACGTTACCACAAGTTCAAGGTGACTAAGTCAAAAACAACTGACCTAATGTCGTAGAGCGGAACATTACAGACAGCAAGCAATTTGTCATGCCGATTGACATATGACGGGAAGTTTTCGGGAAGTTGTTGGCGGTCATTCCCAGAAATAAGATGGTATCAAGAGCCAGAGCGAACGGTGATGCCAAAAACCAGAGCAATTAACTTTGCGCTGCTTTTCGTAAGAATTTTCGTATGACATTTTATCCATACAACCGGTAATTTTTGTCAAAATCTCTTTTAAAGTTGCTTGTTTTATACACCAGTTGTTATGTTGCGCTGACTAAGCCGTCCTCAAATGTCCTACGTCAAGTCATTAATCCGTGATGACGCTTGTCTGAGGCAGACACTTCATACTAGCGAGAAACGAGCGCAGCAGCAGAGCTGTAAACGACGACAGCTGCCACCAAAACGCAACCAAGGGCATGTAAATTGAAGCCTCTTGCTGATGGGCGAAATTTTCACAGAAGACTGTGAGAATTTGCAATCACGCATAATGTTCCTTTTCTTGAAACAATCAATTCGGGGAGCTTCAGCGCAAGTCAACCAGGTTCACTTGTGTCCAGCGCAGAACCGTCGCCAGAAAGTCGTCAATAGGGGGGCTTTACATTAAAATTTGACAAAAATTCCATTGATTTATAGTATTTCAAATTTCAATTTGGGGGGGTTGGAGCTTTGTTTGGGGGGGTGAACCCAACAAAGCCTTCTCGTGGCGACGGGGCTGGTCCAGCGCAGCTGATATGTGAAAGCAAGACGCGACACATCCCGCTATCAAAGCATCATCGGCGGCAGTGTGGCATTTGCAAAGTGGATGCGAGGCCACCGTGGTAGACATCACGGTGGCTTCGGTGCATTGCTTCACTGGTCCAACTTTTCCAGTGTCAATCCAAGATAGCATAAGAGCGAACGGCGATGCCAAAAACCAGAGCAATTAACTTTGCGCTGCTTTTCGTAAGAAGTTTCTTATGACCTTTTATCCATAGAACCGGTAATTTTTGTCAAAATCTCTTTTAAAGTTGCTTGTTTTATACACCAGTTGTTATGTTGCGCTGACTAAGCCGTCCTCAAATGTCCTACGTC
>JGI24021J15306_10003102_pt1 | contig 18531 bp, 10 predicted proteins | sample Ectturendosymbi1_FD_15306 | JGI IMG/M metagenome (IMG submission 15306)
CTTTTACTAGTACTTTGGCGATATTGGCGGCATCAGATTCAAATCTGGTCGCCAATCTCGGGCTGCGAAAATACAGCCCTTCTTCGTTTATCTCCACTAGTGCAGCTTGCAACAGTAGGCTAAGCTGATGAGCTGTCTAGGTTTGGCGTTTGAAGATGTACGGCAGTAGTTGGTGGATGTCATTCTTGGACTACAAAAGATGTGACTGATTTAAAACATTGAAATATGAAAATTTTGAAGCATGAGAAGTCTGGCAAGCCTATACAGTAAGCATTCAAGTAAAGACCTTTAATATTTTGGTGAGGTGAACATTGCAGCTGTAACTGATTCAGGATACAAACTTTTACTGGAAAAGCATAACAATCCAGTTAAAAAAAACAGAAATTTTGTGTAACATCATAAACTGTTCAAAATTTTTTGGAAAATTGAAACTTCATTTGAAAGAACATGATTAAAGTATGTTACCAGCTCAAACAAAGTGGCACTAGCCTAGGTCTGCTGCCATGACACGGTTTGAATAAAATGCTAAGCTTTGTCCTGTTAACAATAATGTCTAAGTAGTCGAGCGGAATATTCCAAGTCTAGTATGCGAGTGGTGCTCGGTTCGACTCTCGCCTTTGCAGCTTTGGTGGCTGTGGTTATGCGTCAAATTTTTGATGGGGCCGGCTTAATTTTTGTGTGTTCGTGTTTACGTTTTAGGATTTGATTTCATTAAACTGAAGTGAATGTTTTCTATGTATCAAGGACAACTGAAAATTACGAATTTGATAAGGACTACTGGAGTGACTGGAAACGCCACTAATTATAAAAACAAGCAGGCCGACAATCCCATATGTTCAACCCGAGATGAAATTTCGCAGCCCTCCCGGCCAATTTCATCACGAGCCGCCACTGCCCAGCACCTTTTGGGAGTTAATACTCGTTTGACATCTGTCCGTTGTATGCTTCACCTCGCCCACAGTCCATTAAAATATCAATGAAAAATCGCATCGTACTTGCGTTTGCGGTGATATCGAAACTCAGATTCACCTTTTCTTTCACTATAAATTTCATGATGCCGCACGAGCGATCCTTTCCAACAGGGTCTGCAATATTGTAACCGACAACCAATCACCTGAGCTCTTCGATTGTCTCAGTAACGTTCAGTTGCTGCGTATTTTCTTATCTGGCTTGCCTGGTGATGAGCCATCACATATCTCGGTTGCTGTGTTGATTTTCTTAAGTCTTGTTATAGATTGTGCACCATTTACGGGAGATTCGTGCTTTTCTGTTGTATTTTTTTGATGCCGGTCTGTTACAATTGCAATTATATATATATGTGCCTGATGCCTCGACCTCCGTTTCAGATGTTGTATTCAATACTGTTGATGCGTTCCTGAAGTGATGTATTAGATGCTAGCAATGCAGTGTATTCGTTTTTGCATCTCCGTTTGGTTTTTAATTCTTCTTGCGTTGTTATATTTTCAAAGGATCAAGGACACAACCCGTTTCGATAGCAAATTCAAGGAAAGCGCTTGGCGCTCAAGGACGTCTGACAACCTGAGCCAAGGCGCAAGCAAGCGGAGATGGGCGCCCGCAGACCAAAAGCCCAGTATGAACGAAGCTGAACTGAACTTCTTTCAGAACTTCTTGATACTTTCAGAAGTATCAACAATTTAGCTCAGCTGTACGTTATCACACTATTCACTCACTGTTTCGTCAATATTGTTTTATTTCATCACAATAGCGCGTGGCTGACTTTTCGCACCCGCATTTTATAGGACCGCGGGGACAGCAGCCCCAGGGGGTCTTGAAATATCTCACGATTTTCAGGAATCTCTGAGAGTTCTGCTGTTTCCATATCAAGACGGAACCAAGCTATGTTGGAAATATAATCACACAAACTGGTCCTTGGTTGGCCTCTGGGATGCTTTCCCGAAGGTGTAGCCAACAGGACTCGCCTCGCCAATCTTCGCGGCATTCTGGTCTTGTGCCTGACACATCGTAGCTGGGATCTCTCTATTCGGAAGGAGAATGTGGTTCTACATTCACGGTTTGACAATAGCGTGCTTTCGAAAATTTTTTTGAGAAGTAACAACAAAATCACTTGACTAACTCCGAAACGTTGGTGGCCATAGTCATTATTTGATCACACGTGAACAGGAGGTGCGTTTTCCTGGGTAATTACAAAAAAAGACTTCACAAAAGTAGCCAAGTTATTGCAGTTTAAGTGTGTGAGCCAGCACTAAGGTGAAGCGACGTCGACAGCGGTTATCCGAACACGCATGACTGAGGGATTGGTCAAGCGGCTTTACTTGTTTAACAGCAAGTGCAAAACCTTCAAAGAAAAATTCATTCTTCAACCGAACTGCTTTGTCTTGGGCTGGCCAAGTGCAGAATAAAACGAGAGCGTTACCACGCAAATCTATCATTGCACGTCTCATTCTTGATACCCCTGCTTTAATCAAAGCTAACCAGGTGCACGCCCTTCACAAGCTTCCGTAACCAACTCGTTGCCACAAATCTAGAACTGGGCTTGTCCGGATGAACGGATAAATTGGAAATCCGGAAATCGTCCGGTGGAAGCCAAGACCAGCGTAACCTTCAACAGAGCCGATGGCGGTGAAATCAGACGTCCATGCTTCGGGAAGTTGCTGGCCACGTTCAAGAATGGCGTGGGTCAGATCTTTGGCAGCCCATAGTTGGTCGGGAGTCAAATGTTCGGTCTTGTTGTACCTGCAAAGCAATCGACACCGACATAACAACCACGATTGATGACATGCATCGCGAAGTGTATTCCAAAGTCATCGGTAATTCAGATTTTCGAGCGAGTTGTGAATTAACACGATTGAATAGGAAGTTCTTGATCCAGACATTCTCATGGTGACCCNANCTATTGGGGTGAAAGTAAAACGTTTTGAAGGTCAACGAAACTCACGAATTAGATGGGAATGTCTCAACACGCATCGTTTGTCAGCACTTGATCTGAAAACTAACTTCAGCCGACCTCGAAGCGGTTGCTCCAATACTTTTGAGATGTTGCAGGTCGAGGGTGGAACAACGCAAGACTGATTAGTGGTGAGATTCTGAGTGTACACTGCGTGGTTAGAGGCGAAAAAATATAATAATTTTAATTTAATATGATGCGCCATCTGATCATGCAGAGAAGCGAAGTGAGCCTACAAGCAATGTTCCGTGAGTTTACGGTTGTAAAAACAGTCAGTCAGACCTCGTTTAACTCCGAAAAACCGAAATCATCGCTACCCGATACAAAACTGGTAGGAACAGATTTCTCCCAATGTATTTCACACCTTTAATCCGGATACCTCGCTGTCCGACACGGAAATTTAAGAACGGATATGTCAAATCAATAGAAAAAAAACGTTAAACCGGATTACGCCAACTGTTACTTAGTTGTTTATTAAATCACAATGGAAGCGTGAATGTCATTTCTACGCACAATGAATGTAACAGTGGAAGAACTTGAAGTGCGCAGTTTGTATAGTTCTTTTTCGCATTTGATATCATTCTGAATACATACTAGCTTACGTATATCGATCGGATCTGCTAATAAACAGGAACAAACCATGAGTGTTTCATTTAGCCATGTTCCACATGCAGTCTACATATTTGCTAAGTTGACATTTCGTCTAAGTCTACAGTTTTCTTCTGTTCTCCTTTGAGCGTCCACTTAGGCGAGTTCTACTGTACTACACATCGTCACCTTCGTTTGCGTTGTTGGTATTTGCTCTGGAAAGAATTTCGCTCTTATTCTCTCGGTTCCGATTATCCAGATACCTCGTTAAGCCGACATTATTTGCCGAAACAAGTAGCCCAGATAAAGGAGGTCGACTTGCATGGTTTATAGTATCAGTGCGACAACAGCAAGGCTGTGGAGCCACCGGACCACAAATTTCAGGCTCCGGCTCCACCATCTAAGTTTCTGGTTTCAAACCCAGCCATGCAAAATTGCTTGGGCTCCGGCTCCACAGCCCCGGACAACAGTGACTATGTTCGGTTGGCTGATCAGTAACTACATCATAAAAAATAAGCCGTTAAGTTTCTCCGGCGAGTAATACAAAGAACATTCTTTAAGTAAGCAAGTACCTGTACTCACTACAACCGCAGCCTTAGCCGTACTAGGTCGGGAGCAAATGCCCTCTCGAAGAATAACGAAAAATCGAGGCAATATTAGTTAAAAATTGTTAGAAATCTGACATAAGTGCATTAGGTGAAAATTGTGCGAACGTTTGTTAAAGCTTTGCAAAAAGCTTAAAAATCCACTTATAATTTTGAAAGGTGGGCAACCACGCCAACACGGACGGGTTGAAAATAAATTACCTCCAGTGATCGCATTGCTGACCAAAGCGGCTCACCCCGGTTTGCGCCGCGTAGTTTGTGATGTGGACATGAACTGAGGGCAGCGAAGGATCGCATGGAATCTGGAAACAAGAACATGATCTTATTGGCCGCGTGAAATGAATTTCTTGCGTGACAGAAGTCAGCGACACGACAAAAACACGTCAACTAAGGCGAGTGCGGAGATAACGATTCAAAAGCATTTCGTGAACTTTCAAGGTAAAGTGACAATGACATAAAAACTTTTTGCTTAATCTGCACAGTATGACGGATCCAGGTTGCCAGACATTTCGGTCATTCGTCCCATAATAGCATTGAAACCCGTCGTAACAGTATTCACTAAACTATATTTTCGGACATTATGGCTTAATTGACTTAATTTTTTTCGATCAAAAAAAAATTCGGTCTACGACCGAAAATAGCTAGTGCTAACAAATGCGGGAAAACCAAATNAACTTTANTTGGTCACGTGAGCTTGGTTATATACATTGAGNCGAACTAGGACTATAATCTTCAACAACATGGACCGATTGATTAAAAATGACGCAATGACGCAGAACCGTCGCCAGAAAGTCTTCAACAGGGGGCCTTTACGNTTGTGCGGGNGGACTCGAGATTCTGAAATTTAACAAAACTCTACTTATTTGTAGTGTTTCAGATTTCAATTTGTAGGGCCTTGGAGCTTTGTTTGAGGTAAAGCTAAGCCCACCGACGACGGTACTGAAATGACGTCTAGAGCAAACGAAGCAGGGCATATTTCGCAAACTTTACGGTCAACACTGTTGCTGTGCTGAAACCAAGCTGACTTCATTTACAGGAACCACCCACACACTTTTGCTGAAATTCTCCTGTTTTATTCCGTCTTGCAATCGTTACCCAACAATTTTTGTGTCGTTGCACATTTTAAATAGAAAGTACATGCCACACAACAACGTGTTTCCACAGGTGGGCCTTCTCTTTTACCCAAATATATTTCTTTATATCTGCCGTATTTGGGGGCCCGTACCGTATTTATTTGATTGTAAGCCGCGGCTTATAAAGTTATTTTCATCATTTCGTGGGGCTCATGATCAAAGGCAGCTGACATTTACTTTTTACCTTATTGAAAGGAAAAGATGACGTTTTTCCTTGGCAACGTTTTTTTCGAACAAACTCTCTTTTCGCATTCTATTCTCTTCACTTCGCATTCTATTCTCTTCAATTCACATTCTATTCTCTTCACTATCACGTGCATATCCGTCACAGGAGGGATTACGATGATCAAAAGGTAGTTATAGTGGTGTAAGCATTATTACCGGGTTGCCAATTAAACGCGAAACGTACTAGTACGCGAAAGCATCTTAGAGGCTTAGGTAATCTGTGTTCAAGTGCGGCTTACATTAATTTTTTTAACACCATTTCGTGCGGCTAACAATCAAGGGCGGCTAGCAATCGAATAAATACGGTATCTAACAAAATACGACAGAAACTCAGCAGCTTTCATAAAACGCTGTGCTGTAGAGCACTTGACGCTAGGTTGTTTCCAAGTTGCAAAATACCAGGGTTTCTCGAAAGGGGCCCTCGATCCCCTATGGGGGCCACGAGCAGAGGCCTTTACTAGGTAGCTTTACCGTGATATTGCGTAACCCAAGTGTCACGATATGTTGAGGGTCTTTTGAAGGGGGCCACGGCTGATGAAAGTCTGAGAACCACTGCAATATACCCAGGTACATTAAATCTTTTAAGGATATAAGCGAAAGACCGACAAGCTTTAACCAACCGCTACGTTTTTTACAGGCTCGCATGTTCATGCGGTTCCCCCTACATCGGGCTGAAGCAGCGCAATTTATACTGTAAAGGCTAGAACAGCATTAAACTCACAAAACTGGTCAGTCTGCAGGCCAACCATGACCATCAGATTGATCTTAAAACCCGAGAACAACAGCAATGACAGCTGGCGGCAGATTCTTGAAACAGTGTTGATTCAAGAACACAAACCAGGGTTTAACGCAAACACAGCTTGGTGGATCATACGTGACGTCACACGCCATCACCGCCGCCACGTGTACCAGTACCGCCGAGTCACGTGATTGCTCGCGTTTCGCGCCACAGGTTTCGCTTCTTTATTTCCGTGCTATTCTCCTTACTGGCTACGAAAAGCTTGCAACAGCTCATACTTCACCGTATTGATGATGGTAACAGAATGTTTACCGCAACATTTAGGAAATGTCTCTTAATTTTGTTTACTTTGGCTCTATATTTATCAAAATAAACAGAGCAACATGAAACTCGGATCTGGTCCGTGCTAACCAGGGTTGCCAAGTCCGAACAGGCCTTTCAAGCCAGAAAAATTGCCAAATTCCGCTAGAATAAGACGAATTATTTAGGCTGCTAGACCAATTATCCGCTAGAATTAGCGGAATTAGGTCGCTAGACCAATTATTTTGGAGCTAGCCAGGATTAAAATCCGCTAGATCTAGCGGAAAATCCGCTAAATTGGCAACCCCAGTCTGGTGCTAACTGCGTGAAAGGTCAATAGCTACATTCGTGAACAGCAGGGGGAGGGTAAACAAAATTGTGGAACAGCAGGTCAGGAGAAGCAAGAATGCTGATCTGGCGTTACTGGTGTTGACATCTCATATACTCCAACAGTAACTAAAAATCATCCAAAACTTCATTAAAAAAGCGGAACAATGAACGAACATGCGTACAAAGCCACTGTGTCGAACTCCAGACAGAACACCACTTAATCTAGTGATAAGAATATAAAGACAAGACAAACTTTAACACTAGCGATTCTGCATCATTACTATTGCGTTAAGGTTAACGGTGCAGTAAATATTTTGACTCAGTGGCAACCTTACCAGTACAGCCTTGATCCTGAAAACTCTACCAACATGGAAGCAAATCAGCTTGCTTCAATGAATCTTAATTAAATTGTAATAAGATGGAAGTAAACAGCATCGTGAATAAAAACAACTGTTTGCACACGATTTCTCGATCGATGAAAATGCTTAATTTGGTAAAGGACTTAAATACATACCAAAAAATAAAAAGTTACAATACACAACATTGGGCCAACAGGGAGTATTTTGAAGTATACAATGACCGTGGCACAAACAGACCAGTACAAATTGATTTAAGCACTAAATTTTCACCAATCTGACGAAAACTTTACAATTTGGCGTGACATAACCAGTTAATCTTTCAAGAGCATGGAAAGAAAACATTGAACTCATTGCTTTCAGGAACAGAAACCGTGCAAACCGTTTCTCGGCTTGAACGCACGTGACGTAAGTGCACAGCAGGGTCATCAGATCACCCAGGAGGACACTCCCGGCGTACACGAAGCTTTTTTGAGGTTTTCAGTAACATTAGGGCATTACAGTTGGCTGCTTACTTCTTTCCACAGAAAGCCGCGCATAAAGGGTCGTTCGCTCATAAGGAACTCGTTCAATATTTCCAATATTAAAATATTCCCATCTTGTGAAGACGACCGTTTGTCGCCACAGAATACAGGATTGATATTTCTGCACATTTTATTTTCAATTTTACCTTTTCGTGAAGAAACGATAGCATTTGTCCACCAGGGTAGTTATTCATTGCAGCCGCAAGAAATGCTATGCAAGCAGCAAAGTTTAACAACAGGCAAGCGAGTGAACAGGAAAAAACAAATCCCCAGAATGGCGACTTCTTCCTTCGCAAATGCCTGAAACATAAAAGCTCGCGTGGAATAGCTGAGCGTTTCCTCTGTTGCTGAGTTTAAAAAGGAACAACACAGTAAATCGGCTTCATCACAACTACCGGCAAGGTAAATACCCGGCCTCTTCTTCCACCAAAAGTGATGAAATTTAACTTTGTTGATTTCCTGCGGTTTCAATCCAAGAACGACGAACAAAGTATGGGAATATCTTTACTAATTCGTAGTATAACGTGCTGTGATTTAAATAATACCATGAACATTTCCGTGTTCAGACAGGCAACATACGAAACGAAAGGAAAGCAATTGACACACACAAGCACATGGAAAAATCTGCAGCAAAAGTGATCTTCATTTTTTTATCATATATTGATTACTATCAGTTTTTCAAAAACATGTTTTCAAAGAATACGGGAACTTCAAAGAATATTTTTGCAGTAAGTTAACTCCAACGATCATTTTACGAGCTCAAAAAAACTTCTTTTGTAAAGCGTACCTTGCATCATAAACGCGCCAGTTTGTTATCCTACAACGGTTGCAAATAAAAAAGTCAACTACTCCTGATTCACAGCAAATATAGATGTTAGCTCAAATTAAAATAAAATAAATTAAGGTAAGCGCGCGGAATACCAGACGCAGGAAATACTTTTACCAATATATTGAGATGTTTTCTTTATTCATATTTTTTATCAATATGTAGACGTTCATCAATACTGCCCCTGTTCTCAACATATTTACGCTGAACCCACAGCTTTAAAAATGAAAAAAGATTTTGTTATAGAAAACGTACAAATTGACTGGTGCGCATACACCGTACTTGGAAGCCTCGACGTAGTACGGGTTACTTGTGCTGGCAGATTCAATTGTAGTTGTACACTTGTTGCGCAGAAATCCAAGGAGACGTGAGAAGAAAACGATACGAACGATTGTGCAGCTCGAAGTGAAAATTACAGAGCAGATACAGCAAACGGAGAGACGAAACGTTCGTAGCCAAAGTATGGAATCAACTAAAGCATTCATTGCTTGATGCTTATCAAGCCCAACCGAAAAATGAATGCGATGATTAGTTTTGCAGGTATGTTAAAGAAACTGCTGCTTACAAATCGGCGTATCCTCGTGCGGCCACGACACTGAAGAGTGGGAAGGTGTAGATGATGAATCGCAATTCTTTGTGCGGTAGAAGAGAAAAGGCAAGCACGAAGCTGATCGCAGGAAGCAGCAATACAGACGACCTGCAAGAAAAAGAAAAGAAAACTGACAAGACAGCTGCGTGCCAAGTCCACCGCAGTGCAGAGCCTGCATAAAAATATGCATGTCTCCCAATTGGTGTAATTCCAGGCAAACAGAAAAATTGAATGGCGCGAATGAACGCATTTCTAAGGCACATTATCTCTTCACGAAATAAACACCTGTTCAGCAGTCACCGTGGTTCGCACTACTCAAGCAATTATCTAAATGGATAAAATGAGCACTTGCAACCAACACCACATATGTCAACAGCTTACCTGTGCGGGTCGCACTTGACTCCCCAAGGAACAAACAAAACAGATGTTAGCAGAGCACGGGGCAAAGCCGAAGTGAAGTACCTGCCAAAATACTGCGTAATTCGTCTGTGCCCAATGCTCATGCAAACTTCTCGACGGAAACACGTGAAAACTATGACCATGATGCGCGCCCTAAAACACTGACCAAGCAGATCAGGTAAGAGTTTAAAATTACATGAAGCGGACCAATGCCTCATTCTTGCATAACAAGTGTTGTGGAGATAAGCAGTGCGTCTTAAACACACGTTAAAATTGTGCTCTTACCAATGGAACGGAGATGTGCCCCAGTTGCTACTTTTGTTTAAAACAACGTTGTACCACATTACTTCACCTTCAGGCCACAACCATCTTTTCCAAAAGTACGAATCAACAGCAACAGTAAGACCTGTGGAATCAAAGATGTGACGTCTGATTTACAATTTCAGCTCAAGAAACCTCGCCCACAACCAACAAACGCATACGTTTGCAGTGGCGCAGCCAGCCCAAAAATTTTTAGGGGGGAAAAATGCATGATTTTAGGCGAATAACACTACTTTGTTTGGAAAAACGCCTCTCAAAGCACAAAATGACTAATGTTAAAAAATTTGGGGGGTCATGGCCCCTTTGGCCCCCCTGGCTACGCCTATGTATGTTTGTCCAACAATTTCAGTTGTCATATCCAAAGTAAAACGAAGGTGCCTACGAAAAATTTTTCGATACATGAAAACCTTGTTAACTATGCATTAAACATTATTGCAATTGTAAAAACACTTCAAAAATCCAAAAACAGCACAATTTCTAGTGAACAAATAATGTTATATCACCTGTTTTTTATATATGCTTCTACATACATTCTATTACAGAAAAGAAAATCTTATTTTCAAGAAAACTACTAAAATGCATACAAGCAGAGGTGTAGTGGGGCGGGAACACCCCACACTTTTCATGTTTTCATTTATAGTGTAATGAAAGTGGATATTTCGTTAAATACTGATTTTACAATGAGTTTGAAGCGCTGTTGAAAATGGGTAGTTTTTTTGCATGCATTCCCACACGTTTTTTAGCACTGCACCGCTGCATGCAAGTAATGAAAGTTTGTTGTGAGCATGATGTTTGCCATAAACTAGGGTAGACCTCAAGTATCAAATCGAGTTTAGTGCGTATGGACCCATTCTAGCCAAGGTAGCTAGAGCCGATGAGAAAAGGTTTTTCATGTATAACTTGAGTTTCAACAGACCATGAAAAACTCTAGGCTGGCTGGAAGTTTTTCTGGAATCAGCCGACTGCATTCTGCCTTCATCTCTTAGAGATGATTCAAACTCACACACATTTATATTCAAGTAATCAGCCTCCACAAAGGGGGGGTTTGAATCAATCAACAAATTTTCATAATTTAACAGTTCAATTGTTTCATAAAGGTGTAGCACAGGGGTCGGCAGCCTTTTTTGCACTGTGGTCTGGTTATGCCTGACAGTATTTTGCAGACCAGCCCTCAATAAAATAACGAATGTTTGGATCATGCAAATGTATTACAACTCATCTGTTCTGTGAATAATTTTCTTAGACATATCTCGAAGTCTAAGAAACATGATAACTCAAGCATCACAAAAGTGTTTCCAAAATTGAAAACAAACTTCTAGAAGGGATTTTATGTGTTTTTGAAGGAAACTTGATGAAATTCTTGTTTTTTGAGTATTTTTTGCCACAGATGTATACTAATTATTTCTTGATATTTTTGCACTTGCCCAACTGTGACAACAGTCTTGGAATCGTGAATCTTACCCCAAGGTCAACTGTGGGATTTTCTATAGAGAAACAAACATGGTGAGTTTATCAGAAAAATTTGCAATGTTTGGTTCAATTCGGCTTTGGTTCTGCATGGCATGGTAATATATTCCTCACAGACCGGGATTGGGCTGAGGCCTGGTGATTGCTGACTCCTGGTGTAGCAGACATGTTGCAACTGCTGAGGTCCAATAGCTGAAATTATAAGAACTGCAAAAAAGCTCATGGAGCAAAGTGGATCTAATTCGCATGCTTACAAGTGCATCAGTAGATAGGTTGCTTTTGATTGACTTCTAGGACAGGCTTTGATTGGAACACTACACACTGCTTATTGATACAGTATATTTGAAGTTGGGGTGTAGCAGCAGATCGACAACAGAAAATGCAGCTTTNGCAAGGCTGTAAATATCCACATATTACTAACCAAGAGCAAAGATTCCAGACAAAGCAATGTTGGTTAATAAAGTGTACCAATCCACATGAGTTCGAAAGAACAGAATGACAAGACAAACTCCAAACAGTATGCAAAGTTCAAACCTAAAAAAAAATTAAGGTTACCTGCTGCAGTTACTGAATGGACATTTCATNCAACAACAGAATACCTGAAAATAATAATAGCAATGGCAGANAACCATATGAACTTTGACAGGTCTATGTTCAACCATGCAGCTAATGACAAAAGCCCTGAAAAACAAAAGCAGGACAGTTNCATAGACTTAAACTGGCAATGAAGTAAACACGGTTACCTTGGTATGCTACAATGTTAACTTGGGTCTGACAATAACACAAGTGATAATATATGTTTTCAGTGGTCACAGATTAACAAAAATGCAAGACAGATATTGCACAATAGATGTTGAAAACATTTTGTTTCGATTTCAAATTTGCAAGAATTAGCTTTGAACTTCAACAGGAGCAAGTATCATTCTCCTATCAATGTATATAGATATATATTTTTGGTCAGTGACATCCATTACCAAGAATCACCAGTAGTTTGTTTTCACATGGTATGACCTATTAATTAAACAGAACACATGAAAATAATGGGTAAAATTATTATTATTCACCTCATGAATAAATAACAATTTAAACTATATGCAAAACAATCTTACCTGTGGCAAGAGCAAATGTATTTGGCAGAGGGCGAGATGCATAGAAGATGAAATGGAACTGAGTAGCAACGATGATACAACAGTAATTGGCAACGATTGACCCAAACATTTTTTTAAGGGAAAAGTAAAATTTATAGAATCCAAATAGAACCCATGTTGCAAGAACAAGTCGTACTGCATGAAAACAATTCATCAGGTTTAGCGTACACTTGATCAATATAAAACAGCAGTAAACTCACACATAAGACATTACCTAAATATTGATAGTGAATCTTTTCCACTGTAAATCCATGCAACAACAGTGCAGATGGCAGGGAGAATAATGAAACTATAAGAGGTCCAATAAATGATCTTGGAACAACACCAGGAAAAGTTTGATGATCATACTGAAATATACAAGTTGTGTCCTAAATTTACATGCATTCTGTCCCTGAAAAACTCAATTGCATCATTTCCACAATTATCCAATGAGTGTTTCAAGTTAACTAATTAACCACTCTGACAACATCTATTGGTTCAGTTGATGATAACAGAAAAGCCAACAGGTAGACATTTTAATTTTCCACTTGGCTAAGCTGAACCTTGAAAGAAATATATGATCTACAAATGCTAAAAAAAATTCAATCTAGGTCACTGTTAGGTTAGTACAGCTTCAAGTACTTTAATGGACCATACTCATTATGAACTTGGTTGTTAAGGATCAAAAAATTAAATTCAGTGTACTGTGCACTTGACAGTGATTTTGAAAATGGACATGTTGAGTAGGAACTATACTATCATTTGTAACATGTTTTTTGATAAATCAATTCACAAAATGGAAACCCAAACATCACAAAAAGACATTTTTAAATCACAAGCAGCAGGTTAACTTAATCTTTGAAGATATGTGTATTGTTTTCAATTGCAGGTCTGCATGGTCCAAAGCAGCTCAGATATTTAAAAAAAATTTGGTAGGGTCTTGGGCTAGGAACAAATTGATATTAGCTATGCCAGTGGTTCTCAAAGTGCTCCGTACGGAGCCCTGGGGCTCCGCAAGAGAAACCTCGGGGCTCCGCGAGCTATTCGTTTGTTTATGTTTTTATTTTTAGAAATTTATTGTGGGGCTCCGTAAATCATGGTCAATCTCGTCATGGGCTCCATAACACCAAAAATTTGAGAACCCCTGAGCTATGCTGTAAATGTGTCACGCTACAAATGACTCCATTTCAGCACTTCGTCAAAATGACATACTTCCGAATATTTTGTTTTATTCTGTATGTACGGCTGTAAGTCTTAGCATAGAAATCAAGGTTTGTGACTGCATGTTCCCTCAGAAACCAAGTTTGTTGTATGGGGTTAGATGAACAAGGTGCAAGTACAGATGAATCCAGTTAATCACTAGCTGATTTGCCAAAGTTTTTAACACTTTCGCGTCCAGCCTGTTTCGGGAATTTTCGTGCCACAACAACTGGATTGCATGTGGCTTTGCACGTGCGTAACTCTGGTACCTAAAGTGGTAGAGAGCTGTTCAAAGGCTCAAAAGATGCGGCAAGTCCTCTAGTCACTCACAAAAAATCTGCAATCCCCAACCAAAAAATGTTTTTGATTGCAGACTAGAAGACTTGCTGAATCTTTTGGGGATTTGAACAGCTCTCTAGTGCAATTGGCAGAGGAGTTATGGTGTTGGTAATGCAACCAAAAACTTTAGGTTTTAGGCTGAAATCCAGGTACGATATATTTGTAGACTGGCTCTCAAGGTATTAATGCATTTAACTGGAATATGTGATTGTCTACATCTGACAAATAACTGCAAGTTTACCACCTAGCACTATTTCTATCCACATGCTTACTACGTGACACCGCCGATATCTCGTAGCTTGACACCAAACATGGAAATTTCTAGAATTGCGGGATATAAAAGTGCTTCCAGAAGTTAAACCTTTGGTTCTTACATTTGAAATCCTGCAGTGCTTAGCAAACCAACAGTCATCAAATGCAACAAAGTAAAAGTTGTTGTGGTAGCATGCTTTGTATGCTATCTTCAACATGCATACTCTGGGTGTGATGCAATTATCATCTGTATCAGTTGGGAAACATTGCCCACATTGTGGCCATGATTTTTCTGCTTGCTTTGGACTGTGCTGTGTGCTTATGATGTATATTATTTTTGCTTGTTTATTTCTGTCAGTTTTCTTTTGTGTATGAGTTTCCCAAATAAACTGAACGATAACACTTTTGTGTCTGAAAGCTGTCCTGCATTTTTTGTTAACCCTTTAACAGTTTCAAAGCTGGTCTAAATCATGTGGTTTGTGCCAAAACAACCGGATTGCAAGTGGCTTTGCGCACGCGTAACTCGGATGCCGAAAGTGGTAGAGAGGTGCTCAAAGGCTCAAAAGACATGGCAAGTCTTCTAGTCTGTACTCGAAAAAAAAATTTTTGGTTGGGGGTTGCAGATTTTTTGTGATGATGTCGTAAGTGGAAGACTTTTGGGCCACCTTGGCCCACTTCACCTAGCCCTGGGCCCAAACCATTAGATGGTAGTATTTCGCTGAAGTTTTTATTGGAAACTAGACTACTATCCGAGTCTTTTGATACTTTGGATGACCTGCTAGGGTTTCAAGTTCAAAAGTTATGATCTAAAGTAATAAAAATATTTGACTAATTAGATAATAACCAGAAACGCTAGAAAATCAATCAAAGGCTCAAAAGACTCGAACTCGAGCCTAGTTTCCAATGGAAATTTCAGCGAAATACTTTGGCCTAGCTGTTGGGCGCTAGGCCAGGTAGCATGAGCAAAAATGACTCAAAAACTACTTCACTTATGACGTCACTCACAAAAAATCCGCAACCCCCAACCAAAAATTTTTTTTGAGTGCAGGCTAGAAGACTTGCCAAATCTTTTGAGGGTTTGAACAGCACTCTAGCGCAATCGGCAGAAGAGCTATGGCATTGGTAACAGGCTTGAGAAAAACCCGCTTTTTTTAAAAAAACAACCCACCTGTTTTTTTTTGTTTTTTTTTAAAAAACCCGTTTTTTGAAAAGAAACTAGATTTTGTACTTCTTTTAAGGAAAATGGAAAAACCCCATTCTGAATTGTTTTTATTGCATGATGCAATATCACTATTTTCAGAATTACACAACAACTTAGTATACTTATTATGGTATTCAAAATTGAGGGTAAGGAAATGCACACCATCGTTGTTTTTTCAAAGTGTTGTTGGTCAGTTCACTCCAAAGTGGTAAGGCTTGGCAAGCATGCACACAGCAAACAGAAAAAAGCCACTCCCACACAAACTCTGCTGTTTCACGTCAAGTTTATGTGTATGCCCTGCTAGTTCAGCATCTATAGAGTGTATTTTTTCAACATATGATTTGGTATGGTACAAAATCAGAAAAAGTTTAGATGCAGAGAAGGCAGAAAAATTGGTTAAAATATACCAATTCTGCAGAGCTGAAGAAGATAACCATTAGAACTTACTCAAATTGTTCGATTTATTCTTCTCATTTTGTCAAGTCCTTTAAATTTCGTTGCTGTTTGTTTTGTTTCATAAAAAAAAATTACAGTTAACTGTACAAGTTCCCTGCTTATTTGATTTTTTACATTTTAGTAGATTTTTCAAAGGAAAAGTAAAGAGTGGGTTTTTTAGTAGGTTTTTTTAAGTGGGCTTTTAAAAAAATCCCGGGTGTTTTTTTTGGGGGTCAGTTTTTTTTACAACAACCCTGATGCTTCAAACAAATTGTTGCATCCTAAAGATAGTGCTCTTGCATTGCCTGCTATCGAAACTCAACGTAACTATCATGTATTCACTTTCTGAATGGAGCTGTTATGTTATTCATGGCTGAGTGTATTGGCAACTGCGAAATGATTCCTTAGCATGTGACTTGTTCTCCGAAAAAAACCTGATGCAGTTCTGGAGTGCTACGCAGCAATCATACGCAAACCTACCTATGCTCTCTTTTCATTGTCTGCTTCCATTTATTTCCACCTATCTTTGTGAGCAGGGGTGGATATTAGGGGAGGTGATCGAGAAACAGTCACCTCGGGTTCCCCTTTTTCAGAGATGCCGTGGGCATCCTTTGACACTTTCGTACTTAGTTTTGTTTTCGATCATCACAGACCAAATTTATTTCAAAATAACCAAAAAAATTAGGTCAATTCAGTCATAATGTCAAAAAACCTAGGCTAGTGAATACTATTTCAGTGAACTTTAATACTATTACGAGACAAATGACAGAAAGATCTCATGGGAAAAAAAAAATTTTTGTATTGTTTTGTTAAAAGCTTATGAAACACTCTACAGCCACATTTAATAAGATCTGAATCAAGTCATACATTTTTCAAAATAAAGCAACAATTGTGCAAATTTTCCAATGGGGCCCATCAACAACTGTTTCAGGGCACCTTTGTGACAGTGTGCCTTAGTACCCTAAATTGTAATGTACACCCTGTCTGTGGAGCTGGATTTTCAAGCTTGTCCACATTAAACAAAGGTCAAGGAACACACTGCTGGATGTTGAGAATGACATGAGTTTCGCTCTCATCAAAACGTCCCCAAGAATTTCAAGACGAGTTGGACAGATGCCAGCTCAGTCGTCCCATTGATCAGCATAAGTGCTGTTTCTTTTATATAAGAATGTAAAGACAGTGAATCTAACATGTGAAATGACGGTACTCTTTACTCATATCTTGTTGCTTGGTGTTTGAACACCTTTAGAGTTGCAGTTAATGGCTGGGGCCGAGCACTAATGCAATATTTTTGAATGGGGTTGCGAGGTCAAAAAGGGAACCACTGCTGCAGTGCTTATATCTATAATAATAAACCAAAGCAGGGACGCATCTAGGGGGTCTGTTTGGCTGTCGTGACAGACCCCTTTGCACTGCAGGTACTCAGCATTAAAGCCGATTAAATATTAAACGCTGTCACTGCAGGTCTCAAATGCGGGTGATTTGGAAAAGGCAACAGCCTACATTTCCCCTGTAACATTGCATAGTACTATTACGAAACAACAACGTTACTGCCTTGTCTAAATGGCGCCTGCGCAGTGACATGAAACAATCCACGTTTTTGAACACTCGAAATTGATATTGCATGGAACGCACGTGTTTCTGAATTTCCTCCTCTGGCAGTGCCGGCTCTAATGCTGTCAGAATCTCATACACTGCCACGTACACGCGGGAGCTGTTTTGTAATATTTCGCTTCATGGCGAGAAGACAGTCTCCAATCACGATCGTTTCGTTTTGCAGTTTCGGGCTAATTTTATCTGCTGTTTACACCTACGGTACTAGGTTATGACAAAATTAAGTAAGTTTAGGCTTTTCTCAGCGTCACGCCAAGTAACGTGGGATCGTTTGCACTGAAATTATATTTTTATAAGCAACCTCTCATATTGAAAGGCGCGACAGCTAGCCTCAGAAATTGTGGCTGCATTATCTGAACAAAATATCAGTCAAGCCTCGTATTTCGAAAACAGCCTTTTTAGAATTAAGCAGTTGATGATGTTGTTTGCTGCGCAAGAAGTCCTATATTGATTTCGAGTAATTCACTTTTACATTGCGATGCGAAGTAATCAAAGCAATTGCAATTCAATTGTTCTTCTCCGCAGTGATTTTGCAAGTATATTTATAACACCGCCATCTTAATAGACAGTGCGCTCCACAGACGCAGTTGTGCAGCTGGTTGTCAGCATTGATTTTATACGTGTATGTACGTTTGGATAAACAGCTCTCATTGCTGTATGATTGACATTTGCAGAATGTTCGACAAGCTAAGTATCTTTTCAGCACCACATTCGTAGGAACAAACAGCGATTGTGATGTAATAAATGTGCAGTGCCCGAAACCAGTGATAACTTGAATTTCTTATGTGTTTTGACAATGAGATCAATACCACTTACAAATACAATCAGACCTGTTTGTCTGAACTCCGATCAACGGGAATCCGCGTTATCTGAAACAAATTGCTAGGAACAGATTTCTCCCAATGCATTTCACCCCTTTAATCCGGAAACCTCACTGTCCGACACCTACTCGGAAATTTAGGAATGGATATGCCATATCAATAGAAAAAAACGATAAACCGGACTGCGCCAACAGTTTCTTAGTTGTTTGTTAAA
>JGI24021J15306_10003103_pt1 | contig 18527 bp, 9 predicted proteins | sample Ectturendosymbi1_FD_15306 | JGI IMG/M metagenome (IMG submission 15306)
GGATCCGGGCCCGGTTTCAAAAAAAAAAATTGACTCCNGGTCCGAAAGAAAAACACAGAATCCGACCGGAGTCGACTCCGGCACTCGGGGTCCGTGGCCACCTCTGCTCTGAGGAGCAAACCTTCGAATTTAATTCTTTGCCATTTTGTTGGAATAAACTTTTCCGCTGAGCGGAGCAAGAGAGCAGGACACAATCACATCAGCGATAAATTTCGGCGGCGCCCAAAAGATGCAGAAGACAGAGAGTTTTATTTAAAGATACGATAATTGCCAAATAAAAACACTATGCAAGTGCGCACAGTTAGAAAAATAGTGTCTGTCTCATAGTTGAAACTGCCTTTTTGTCAACAGCAAGGCCACATTAGCTGGACGGCGGGTTCTGATTCGTTGTTTTCGGTTTGCCCCACGCAGTAAACGGACGACAAACAGCGCTTACTAATTGCGCTTTCTCATCGCGATCGCCGGACCTCGCGCCTACAAATGCTGTTTGTTTCTGGCAAAACACGAACACACCGTGCACCTGTGACTTGGCCCACGTCACCACAAATAAGGTCAGAATTGAATATACTGCCTGTCGTTACGGAGCGATACAGAAACAGGTTCTATCCTGGCTGCGGTGCGGGCGTTTGTTCCCAAGCCCCGTTTGACGTCATCGCGTCACGGGCGTCATGTCACATAAAAAGCTTATATCGGCCGCGGCATCACCGTTGCCCATTACACCGGCCCTGTCTTGTCACTTGCTAACGAGCGTTGTGGTACGATCTGTTTGTTGCCGCTTCGGAAGTTGCTCTCTGATCCTGTACCCTGTCCGAAGTGTTATGGCACCTGTCTTCGCGTTGTGTGCCTCTTCCCCTNTTCTCGCTGCTAACAGGGCTGTTTTTTTGCCCTGACTCATCACCTCGTTGCACTTTCGTTCACGCCGGTACTTAATTAAACTTAACCGGCAAGATGAAGCTCGAGAGCACTGCTTCAGCAAATTGCTTATTTGCGAGACAAAGGGTCTGTTGACGTGTGGTTTCATGTAGATGAGCAGTGGAGTGCTTGCTGGAGCAGATGCGCAAACCTAACCTTAGATAAGCCAGTGAAACAATTCTAAACCTGTTCAATTTGCGTCCGGCGGGCATGTTTTGCATGAATATATCACGGTAAATAGTATTCTCCTGTGGGGTTTGAAATTCCATCGTGTATGGCGAGCGAAACAAAGTTGAAAAATCTCCGAAAAATTGCAACTGAGAGATTTTCTCCTGTTTATGAGCAACGGTAAGGGAAAATGGCTTAAAATATTCTCACGAACGATGAAAATCCATTTTTATGTGCTTTAAACTTTTGCGCAAGGCCTTGGCCGATCCTTGAGCTTGTAAACGTTAGACTTACGCCTGTCCGCTATAAAGAGAATATCGGTATAATGTGCATTAGTCGAAATGGAAACGTTGCCATATCCTTTTTAAACACTTCGAAAGCAAAGTGTGTTTTGTTTTATAGCTCGTCATGCTCTATATTGGGCGGTTGTTGTTGTGTAGTCACTACTGAAATCCTGAAACGCGCGTTTTGATGTTGCTTAAAATTAACACCGTAACCATGGTCGAATGCTGAGTTAAACCAGGATGGGAACTTGGTGCTTTTGCCATACCTCGTAACATCTCGACAAAGTGCGGAGAATAAATTGAGGCTTGTCTAATTAATACTTTAGCTTCCGTATTTTTGCATTCCTTGAGTGATGTTTGCGTTGTTTTACATCGAACTTCTGCTCCTGTCTTAAACTCAGCATCGCGAGGCCACGATTCACACCCGGAGTGCGAACGCCACCACTGCGTCTATGCTCGCTCTCCAAGCAAGATCGCGAGAAAGTTCCTTTGTCATGGCAACGGCACGCTCGCCCGTCACGGGGAATTCGCTCGCAAGATGTTCCTTTTGACCTTTGACATCAGTAGGGACATACGCNATGCGATCGGTGATATCTCTGCGGGCAACTGATGTTCTGATATTCTGTTGGGTAGTGCTGAGNAAAAGCGCTGTTAATGCTCTTGACCCACATCGTGCAAGAAGACTAAGCTCGTTAAAACACACAACCTAGTTGCTGTTTAGCCGTGTCGTTTGTGTGTTCCGTGTTCCTACAACGCACATCACGTAATGCCGCCATACAGTTAATATTTTTAGTTGTTTTTGAATGTTGTATATCAGAATGTAATGTTTGGCGATGTAGGGTTCGATGCGAAAGCATTCTGTTGTGACGCAACTGCACTTTCCACGGGAAGAAAAAATGCTCCCATCTCCATCTGCTGCCAAATCGTTTGACTTGCCCTGTTCTTCCATTCGCGTCATGAAAACCGCGCAGTCGGCTTTGTTGTTTCACTACGCACGTCTTTGTTTTAATTACAAGATGCTTTGGCTGTTCTTTAATTTTTTGTGCATGCGACCACGGGTTTGGTGGTTTCTTCGATCGAAGAAGTTTGACTTCCCAATCAATTCTAGCGCTCGATCGGTGAAAGTCGCCGCAAGGACGGTGTCTTCTGGTTATGCATGAATTTTATCCCCTCATCGTATAATGAACACACACCAATAAGCTGATTTCTACGAAATACAAACCTCAGCGAACATTGTGGCAAACGCCTTGCTCACTATGGATTGCTTAACAACATACGCGTGTAGACTAGTTGCTAGGAGACAAAAGGATTTTACGTGTACAGTACGCCGCTTACGTTGACAGGTATCCACAGCATGTAGTTGAGCGTCAACTCCGTTCCTGGCGATTTATTTGTCCGTGTCTCATTCTCGTTCAGAGGTGAAGTTTGTTTACTCCTGTCTATCAAACCCCCACCACGCGGACGTTTTATCCGCGCCCGTGAAACAGGATAAGCGTTTTTGTTGTTGAAGTAAGAAGAAGAGAGACCGGCGGTATTTCGACCTGCTGGTATATTTGAAATGGGCGTCGCAGGACACTTCCTTGATTCGTCAAATCATTAAACGTATTATCGCCCGCTGGTATGAACGCAAAAACTGTTGAAGCCGCAAATGTAAATGCCCTTATCATTTTTTGCGTTAATTGTTTCGGTTTAGTTTTGCAAGCATCCAATCGGTTGTGCAAAAGTACCTCCAACGAAGTTCAGTTTGAAGGAAGGTTTGAATCATTTCGTTGTTATCGTCGTTGGAGTGCGCCTCTTCAAAATCGGAACATTAGGCATTGACAGCTATCTAAGCATGACGCGAAAGTGGAAGAGTTGTGTTAAAGGGCATCGGCAGGATCATTTCCAGAAGGGGGAGATACATACTAGTGCGATCTAGCTGCTGTCGAAGATCGTCAATTTTGGGTTATGCGAGAGACGCAAGCATGCAAAGGATAAATGCAAGTGAAAAATAGAAACCTACATGAATTGCCACAGCGCATTCATGGGACAAAATATTGGGAAATTCGCAAAGATTTGGTTTTGTACTTGCTCCATTTTGGATGCGCTAAAGACCCTGCGAACAACGCGACCACCTTTTGAAATGTCTGTTAAACAATGTTACCCTGCTCCCGTCCTACCCCCTGTCCCCATGCAGAATCATGTTTAGCATATAATGCCACAGCATCTTTGATTGCGCTGCATTACCCAAAAAATTATTTGTTTCAAACACGATTGCGAAGGAGTTTTACATTTCCGAGCTAATTGTGAGTAATGTGTTGCGATTTATAAAGTTTGAAAATATACAAACAGGAGCAACGGCATTCCTGGTCCCCGCCTGTTGGAAATCGTGCGTTTGTTCCAAACGTTACTTGTACTATCTGCAACAAAATTTCCTCCAAAACTTTGACTTCCTGTTTGTTGAAAGGAGGTTGTGGAAATATTTGATGTTGCGTTATCGAATCAGCGGGTGTGTTATGAGATACCGCTTGTGAAATTATGTGGAATCGTCGTTTCTCGATGTAGGGACTTTGCAGAAGTGCAACCTATCACGTTCTCATCTGCAAGATGTAGTCTGCGTTCTTTGTGGATGAGTTATTCGAAAATAAGCAACACCAGTTAATCTTCAGTTCACCTCATGATAAACAACCTTCCCTATATAGCTGTATGGCCATGCCGGCAAACTACCTAAGAAGCCTCATCCCTTTCCCGGGCGTTGTCAAAAATCGCTTCGACGTGTAATCCATTTACTTTTATTGTTTTCTTGTGCAATGATGTCTTGTGTAAATTCGCGTGCCAGAATTTGCAACAACTTACATAACGAATGGGCAAAACACTTTGTTACCATCCATTGTGAACTTTGCATCAAAACTTTGGCCTGCTATGAGTTTGTTAGCTGCGCACTGGCCAGAAATTAAGCGCTGATAAAATGATTAGCTGTAGTTTTCGATCAGCTCGGCATGATGAAAAGTTGCGTCACAATCAAAAGTACAGGGCACGCGCATCTTTATCGACGAATTCTTTATTTCCTGCCCCGCCCGTGGTTTAGCGCAGTGCTACTCGACGTTTTTGAAGTCATGTACCTTTTGGGCAATATTTTGTCTATCAAGTACCCCTTGACTGTAATCATGAGCACAATGATTAGAAATGTACTTATAATCATTGTACTTTTACGTTAAAATTTCATTATGACAAAATTCGTGTAGCCGTTGGAGCACCTTCGCGAACCACAAGGTGTACGCCTACCCCCATATGAGAACTACTGGCATAGCGCATCAGTCTGGTGAGGTGCGGTTTTTATTTCTTCAAGATGAAAACGAAGTGTCGAATCTGAAACTTTCGGAATGCATCTTTTATATAAATCGATTTCGTACCATTTGAAACACAATAAGGCAGAAAACTAACAGTGCTTCTTGAAACGACAAATAAGCATCTGTAGTCATTCGCTCTGTGCAGGTATATCGGTTATACAACGCGACGCTGGTGAAAGGTGTCAAACCCGTCTGATTGTGAAAGAAGATAAATCTACCGATAACACTTGATAACGTTAGTTCTTATCCAAGTTAATGAGACAAAGTCAGGCGTACGTGGTGCTGGCCCATGCTACTGGATAGCTGCTAACGTTTGTATAGAAACAAACACTTTGCTTCGCCACCGCACCTTGACCCCTTATGAGACAGTGCACACTGCACTCCGTCAACTGCCAACTGCTCAGTAAATCGTTTTCGTCGCTGTCGCTTATGGTGTGCTGGTTTATTTGTTATTTTTGCTGGACGTCTGCATCTTTGGGTGAAGGCTGGCTTAGCTCAGGCTGAACTTGCATGTATCTGAAGGACTCGCAAACGTTGTACACGATGCGAAAGCCAAGTCATGGCTGATGCGGCGTTTTCCAACTTTCTCAGTCCACATGTTTCCGTCACTGCAGTCATTTGCGGAGCTTTCATACAATTTGCAGCGCCACGTCGTGGCCCAAAAAACAAACTCGTTAGCAATCAACGGATCGACTTAAAAGTCTTGAGAAAAGTCATTTTTGCCAAAGCGGTCGAGGTCTTGTTTTTGCGCATTTGGTGCAAGCTGGACGTTGACTACCCACTTTTTTCGGTTTGTTTGTCACGTCGCTTGCGCACATCACATCGCGCACGTAGCACGGCATGCTTTCGTTTAATAGCTGCCTATGTGTATCTGCATGACCCATCTAACCACATACGCGTTCAATGTGGTTTACGGGTACCTTATCTCTTGTATTTGTCAGGTGGGGACCGCGAAAAGACATCGTTGCGTTCGTCTTATTATTGACGAGGCTCAGTCCCGGTGGCTTGTTTATTTGCTTTGCCGCGCTGATTGACAACGTGACATTTTAGAAGTGGTTACAATTTTAAAATCTCAACGGTTACGCTTTATTATGCCCCGACCTTTACCGGCTCTCAAATTGCCGCTCCACGGAAGACGCTAAAATTTTAAGATAAACTGGATGATCCTTCAAACGTTAACATTTTAGACACTCTGAATTCTGCGTCATGCAGTGTTTATAGGCGTGTATTTGTTTTCATTTGTCATTATGGTCTCGCTATGGGCTTTATGAAATGGTGTGCAGTTTCGACGGTACATTCTTGCGGGGTCTTCCTCGTACGGTACCATACCTAAAAAGCAGGAACTCACCCAGCCGGCCGTATATTTGTTTGCCACTCCCGGTCGTTGTGGCTCGCAGAAATTCTTTTTCGCAGCTTATTTTCACTATTTTGTCGAAACATTTCGTTTTTTTTCTTTTGGGAGTAGTATTGCACAACAGTGAGGTATTGCAAAGCCGCTAGTGAAGAATACAAGTAAAGCATTTTAAAATCCGTCTGACGGAATCTCGCTTAAAGTCATTTACAACGAAACTGATAGGACTTTAACGTGCATCCCATGTCATCTTTACTGGTTGACGCGGTGGCACATTTCGCAGCGAAAGTTCTTGTGTCATGATCGTTTTTATATTCTGGTGCGAATGTTGAAGATAGATTACTAACGTAGTGTTCTAACACATTCGCCTAAGAGACGACCTCGCATTTGCGAATTGTCCGTCGGCGGAATATAAGCTGCGTTGTAGGTATCCATCCTCAAGTTGCAGCCAAACGTGTTGCAGAAAGTCTTGGTTTTGAAAATCCCGAACAGTTTTTTGTTACTTTGCTTTATTTTCCAGGCGATAACCATCCGTGTGCCGAAGGCCGGTGCGCATTCTCGACTGCGTGTGATCAACGGCGTCCTGGTCCACTAAGCCGCGCTCACCGAGCAAGCGGCCGACATAAGAAAAAAAACTTGCTCTTCATCGACACTTTAGAATGCTGTTTTTTCTGAAACTGGAAGAACGTCAACCGCACAATTTTTAACCAAACTCGCTCAATCTTTTTTTTGTATAAAGATCAAGTGATTAAAATTTCACTGTGTTTTCATCACAAGGCTTTTGTATTTTGATATCTTTTCAGTAGTGTGGTGTTGGAAAAGTGCACTGTGCAGTTGCTTTCCTTGTAAATCTTGTTTTATTTCTTTCCTGATTTATCACTGTCCTTTTACACTGCGATATAGTTTTATTTTTAATTTTAAGATCAAGATGCTATTTGCACTCATGGCTTGCGTTGCCATATTGTCACAGCAGGCGTTGCTATGCGATGCTCACATTATGTTTTGCGATACCGCCTTCCGGTGTCCACAGGGCGGTGGGAGTTCACACTCGTGATCGTTTGCATGACCTGTGCCGTGAGAAGTCCCGTCGCCACGGGGGTCTTTGGTGGGCTAAACCTCCCCAAATCGAAACATGAAACACTACAAATCAGTGGAGATGTGTCAATTTTTGCAATGTCAATCCCCCCTGCACAAACGTAAAGTCCCCCTGTTAGGCCTTCAGGCGACGGTTGTGACCGTGAGGTCCAGTTCTGAAAAAGAATATTTTGCTTTAATTCAGATCGTGCTCCGAGTTTAAAAGTGTCCTCCAAATAATAATTTTTGCTAAACCACCGTTACGATTTACATTTTTTGGAAACAAACTGCACAAAAGCTTGCTTCAAAGCGATTGCACAAACAGACAAACGAAGCAACATGTTGAATTTGGTTAACCGTTGGGTCACTACTGATTTTACCTTAGTAGCAAAAGCGTTGATCGGGTTCCACCTTGAAAGCAATGATTTCGACGTGTATCGAGATATTAAAATACGTTTGTCATCGTTCTGTCGAAAAAACGCATTACGGAGAACAAGGCACCTTTACTGAAAGTATCAGTTGCTGGAGAGTGATATGTGTATGTAGTACCGTCCGTTGACTCGTATTATATATTTTTTCGTGCACCTATACGTTATGTACTGTAGATGTCCGTCATATTTGCCATTTCGCAATCTCTGCACGTTTACGGTTGTCTTCTTGTCTGGCTCACACTTGTTTGCATTAACTCCACTGTAGCGTAGCTTCCACAGTTGTGCCCGCAGTATACTTATATCAAACCAGTACATGCGTGCTTGTCTGGTGTTTACGATAGCGTATGAGCTTTTTGTGCATAACTTTGATCCAACTTGACAGACGATTCTTCCAAATCCGCGAGGGTTACGCACAGTGGTGTAACTAGAGTTTTGAGCAAGGGCGTACGCAAGGGGGGAGGGTTGGTTGGGGTTAAACCCCCCCTTGAGTTTGACATGTTACACAGCCTTTACTATCTGCGCAAAGGAAATTAATTGTTTTCGTATACATTTGATGGCGTGCAAATTTCAAGGAACGCTGTAAATGGGCCAAAAGGAAATAATTAGGTTTTGGTGGGAATGTGAGTTAGGCTATCGTCTGCATCCAGGAACCATCTCACCACTTTCTGCAGACCTTTCGTCCACTACGCATGTTTAAGATTGTGTTCCGTGATAGTTCACGTTGTCCAAAACAGTTGTCTTTGTTTTTTCTGCTATGGATGATAGCGCAAGCGCTGGCCGCAGTGGCTACATCATCAATTTCTGTAGCATGACAAAACTGCTACACGAGCTCAAAATAGCAGTTGTTAACATAGAAGCATTCAGGCATTTAATAACGTCTCAGCAGGTAAAAATGAAAAGTAATAAAAGTGTGCCGAACTTCTATGCATAACAAAAATCGAAAGTTTTCTAGCGTGCTTTATGCACATTCTCAATTCTTGTGTTGTTTAGCAAGATTCGATCTTGCTAACCTGGTGTGCCACAGCCACACAGTCCAGCTGCACACTCTCTATACTTGACTGCTCGTATTCAACGAGACCGTCGTTTTGCAGTTGTAAGTTGCTGTGATGCAATGAGAGTGTTTTGGTCCCCTGCTTTAACGCGCAGCCTGATATTTTGCAGTAATGAATTGCTGTGCCGTAGCGTTGAGTGCATTTTCCTCCGATATCCTAACTTGGAGCGCTGATAGTTTATAGTAAGTGCAATGACACAAAAAATAAGGGAAGTGCGTGTAGAAGAATATGCACATTGCGTCAACAAATTCGCGAAAACGTTGGTTTGGAAACATGAATATGACGTCAAATTGTGACGTCATAAACAGCGCACACCAAATACAAAAGACCACCATATTCCACTGAATGAACCTCCCCATAAAAATTTTCTGCGTGCCCCACTGGGTTTGAGCCAGGGGGAAACCTAGGGGCCCTGGCCACTGCAGGGGCCCATTAACCAACACTCGGAAAAAAACTTGAAATCCGGATGTGGATGGCTATAAGCAGGGTTTTTTAAGGAAAATGTTAGGGGCCCATTTTCAATTCTTGGGACCCGTATCGGGTCCCTAAAACGCCTTAAAAGACCTGTGATAAGAAAACCATAAATCACCGGAAAATTCTCCGATAAACGCAAAAAAGCAACAACCTTTTGAAAACCAAAAGAATACTAAAACCCGAAATATACGCGAAGTGGGGCCCAGGTTTTTGCATAAAGCTTGTCAGGCGGGGGCGACTAGCCCCTCTGCCCCCGTAAGTTACGCACGTGTGCGGTGCTCCAGAAGTGTGGACGAAAGGAACAAACGATTGTCTGGTCAGGGGTTAGGTGCGACCGGCTGGTCCCATGGAGCGACGCGAATAACTTGCCAGGCGTTGTCTGGGAATGCTTTTCCAAACATTGCTTAGCTAGGAAGTTAGAAGCGTTTCAGCAGATTCCTCGAACGAAGCAGGCTGCGATCCGTTTTGAGTTCATTTTTTGAGAGAAAAGCTTTATTTCAAAAACAGTTTCTTTCACCTGATGTGAGTTATTAGGTTAAGATATTTTGCAGTTAAATATATTCGGAGTCACTCTTGAAATTCTCATTCGCCTTTGCACACGTTGCGGTTATGCGTCGTGTCCGTCACGTGAATATGATTAGTCCTGGTTGCGAAACCACGACCATCCTACCTTTCAGTTCATGCAGCATTCGACCCAAGCCTTACTTGGCACCAGGGATCTCCAAACTTTCATGTCAGAGGGTCGCAGAAGCTGCTACACAACAGTTCGAGGGCCGAACATCATACATAATGTGATTTTTTCGGGATATGTTACATACCACCAAAGCAACACATTTTTGTTAATACATTATTTTTTCATTGTTGACAAAAGCGGGCCGATTTTGACTTTGTGGGTCGTAGTTGGAGACCCCTGCTTTACACTAATCGCCGTTGGTGAAATTAGTCATTTTTTTAATTGCATACTAATTGGGAATCTGTCTCGACATAACCCATAAACGTTGCTAACTCAACATACCGTAGTACGTTATAGACGCCAATGATGAACGAAAAAACGAACAAATTTAGACCAATGTGATCTATGGGAATTTGATTGCAGTCTGTATTTACTACGTACGAACTGGTGCCAGCAGCTGTGGTTTTGAAACCACTCGGTACTGTATTGCAGAGAGCGTTTTCCGCTGAAAATCTGCGTAAATTTTTAAAGGCAGGTCTTGAAGCGACCTCACTGCAAAGGATACGATACAGGACTGCCAATAGTTTGGAAACAACTAAAGTTCTACCCGTCCGTGAATAACAAGTTTACAGATATTTACACAGCAAAAGAGGTTGGTACGCCGACTGGTGAAGCAAGCGCACTATTGCATGAGTTTTGTTCCGTAGTCACAAAGCAGAGACTTTCAACCACCGCTTGTTCTGATCCTCACCTATGGCAAAGAATCTTGGACCATAAGAGCATAAGCGGCAGACTTCGGATTTTTGCGAAGAGTTCCTAGCGTGACAGTGGGCGAAAAAAGCCCTGAACGTCGAGCCTAATCTCCGAATAGAGAGATCCCAGATACGATGATTCGGCCACGTGACCAAAATGCCCATGAAAAATTGGCGACACAAGTCCTGCTGCTGGCTGTATTCCCGGGAAATGGCACAGAGTTCAACTAAGGACCACGTGGCGTGTCTGTATTTCCAACCTGTCTTGGTGTTGAGCCAGCGGAACAATCAGAGTTTGTTGAAAACTGCGAGTTATTTTGAAACCTCCTGGGCCAGGGCTTGTTCTTCCGCGAACTCAACAGAGGAAAAGTGAATGAGTGAGTGAAGATTTGATTTAAGCTGTCTGATACGCATCATGCATGCAAGCTGCAAACCCTCGCTCACTGTAGGCAAAACAAATTCTCGCTCACTGTAGTCACTGAAATTCACATAGCTCGCATTTCAATAGCAACTGCGTAGACGCTGGAATAGTGTTAAAAATTATGACATAGATCAAATCGGAAATGTAGCATTTGCTTCATATTCACACCATTTCTATGGCTCCTACTGTTACTAACCATTAAAATTTGGTTTGTGCTGGCAACAGGGCTGGCTGAGAAATTGACCCAGGTTGTCTTTCGCCAACCCTTTGTGATTCAGCATGTTAGAACACGATTAAAGGGTTAAACTGCTATACCTGAAATTCGTGATGTATTTATATTTCATCAAGATGAGATCAACTCGTGATCTTTGATGTTATTGTATTTTCCCTTGATGCATTCGTGTTATTTCGTGGTTTGAGTCACTGAAATGCATGAACAAGCCATACCACACCTACCCGCTATCGTAAATTGAAGTTTTGGGTCATTCGTAGGTTGACTTGTCCATGCAGTCATCAGAGCCTGCAATTTGTCTTTATTCTTTTCGATAGAAAGATGGCTTTCTAGCAGGCTTATGCAGTTTGTTTGAAAAACTTAGGTATATTCCTTGCAACATAAATTTGATGCGTTTCGCTCTCTTTGTAGCGGTTTAACCGAATGATTTTGATTGATCGGCGTTTCATTTGCTAATGCTTACAGACGGTAATTTTCTGTCAATTTTGTTTTAATTTTTGCGCATTTGTTTGATTTATAGACGATTACACTGGCAGTTTCCACTGATGCCCTAGCGGTGCTGTCTTGCACGAGCTTTTTGATTTCGCCCGTGCCAGGCATATATACATTTCATCTTCATTACTCATCACTCATCAACAAATGATCCAACTTTTCAAAACAGCTTTGAACTATTTCCACGTCAATTTCCAACTTTAATTAATCTCTTTGATGTTTTTTGCTTCGTTGCGACTCTTTTATAGGAACACTTACTGTGCGAAAAAATCACTGTACCTTAGCATACTTTGAGGAGTTGGGAAGAGCGCAAAACTATACATATTTCAGCTTCGAAAATATTCAATGAAACAAAAAAGTAATAGGATTTTGAAACATATGAAACCTGACCAAACGGCATGACTCAGTGATCCACTTCAACAGGCAGTTGGTCTTAATTGCATACAGTGGAAATGTATATTTTCACAACACTTTCATTCTGTTGATTTTTGAGAATGATGAGAAATTTTTCTGATAAATATCATTAAGATACTATGTAGAAACCAATTTATATCACTTATCCGATCAAAATCATCGACCGAACGTTGTGGCGTGTGTCTTTCACCTATACATGCAGCAGTTGAAACGATGTTTTCCATCACGTTTCACTTGAGATAAAATTTCATAGCTCAGGTGCAGTCACCTTCTTTCGATCGAAGTTTTGGATGATCGATCCACGTCCAGTGAATGACTTTAATTAGACATCTCTGAGGAACAACATTCACCTAAACTGCCCAGGCATGAAGTGCGATCCAGACTTCTACATGTTTTCATACAAATACACTACTACAAACACGTGTAGCTGCAAACCACAGAATGATAAATAGAAATCATCGTGGTTCACAATATGTATATATTGTACTTTAACAGTTGCTTCAAAAAATGGCAAAAGTTTTGTGGGATAACACACAATGTGATTATGTGCAGCTGGAAATCAACGTCAACTCACACAGAATTTTGGTAAAATTCAGTGGATTTATAGTTCAGAAAACATCACACGTAGCATTGTCTAAAAGAAATCACTAAAATTCCAGCAAGTAACATTGTGGTGGTAGTTTGCCGTAGGTCTAAGGTAAGAGGATACGTGATGCGCGAAATAAGACTCACGGACCCATGCTCTTTTGTGAGTGATGACTAAAGTCTTCAGTGTTTAAGACCGGTGAGCGCCTGACTTGGAGGGTTCAACAAATGCGCCCCACTGCAGGATTGAGTTGAATAACCTGGAGCGCTGGCAGAACGCTTGGAATGCCTACACATGATACAACTAGACGACGGCTCAACCGCAAAAATCTCAGGTTGAAAGATTTCTGCTGAACGCCAAACACCAGCCTTAGATGCTGTAATCCGATTACTGTTATAATCCCTTTTGTCAGACTAATCGAGTGGGGCATAAACAATGACGACCTTGGGGAGAAATCTTCGCCCATGCGGAACAGCTCCAGGGGCGACCGAATTAGAGAATTGGCAGAAACAAAAAGCTGTCATCTTCCAGGGTGCGGCCGCCTCTCTGGGAAAAGTCTGCCACTCGGACAAAATTAGTTAAGCCAACAAAAGCAATGGCGGGCCAAGTGAACTCTAGCGTGCCTTGTACTATTTGCCTTGAAAGGATTCTGGCAGAGCTGCACTTGTTAGTTGCTTGAGCGCACAGAACTCTCCCTATGCTTCAAGAGTCATTCAGTGGTCACTGAGCAACTAGGTTTTACAGAGCTTCACACCCTGATTTCCAACTCTTAGACGCACTCACCGGACAACATATGTTGTAAATGCTCACTTTTTCAGGATGGCGTCAACAAGAATAGTTCTTTTGTGTAACTCAAACCGCTCATCTTTCATCGCCCATCCAACTGTTGCCATCGCGTCAAAGAGGCTCATTACCGGCACCAGCCAGGCGTGCTTGCCGCTACTTGCGTGCATGCATGACCGACATGCGCTACGCAAAATACGGTTATAAGGAACTGGGTAATGAGGACATTTTCCGTCTATGGATTGAAGCAATGTCCATTTTCGCACCACTTTAACACTGCAAAGAGTGAACAAACACTTACAAAGTTTTTTTTTTTCTGGGACAGAAACCGATGAAGATACAGTATTTGTCCAAGGTCGCGGGTCAACAAGGCGGCTGTCAGTTGGAGTTTGGTGAAAACTGCCGCACAAGGGCGCCATATGGTTAAAACGGCCGGTTTCCTAAAAGCATAGCTACAGTTTACTGGTACAGTCTGTCGTGAAGTTCTAAATATGACTTATAACTTAGGGTCAGTCCTTCTTACACATCGACAGATTTTTAAGCTAGTAGTGCTGAAAAACATCAGTTCGCGTTTGCCTTCGTAAGTTCAGTTTCATTCAAATATCAAAGCAGGACAACATCAAATTGAAATTTCTAGCAGACTTATTCGTTGATATGTTGCAATTTTGTATGCACCAACCTTGGGGGTTAAATTGATGGTATAATCTGTGGCACATTTAAGTTTTTTCCAAAATCTATTCTGAAACTGCAGTTTCATTGGCAAAAGCAGAAGAAGAAAGATGTCGAATTCTCAACATGAATGTCTTGAGTCTATCATTGTAACACCAACCCAAGCAGACGTCATACTTGCTCCAATACACGTAAAAGGACGGCTTTGAAATGTAGACCTTCTCTGCTCTTGAAAGCTTCCTGTCAGCCACAGGATTCAGAAAATTTTTAGCTGTTTTTAACAAGATTAAAAAGTTTCCAAAATAAAAATACTTGCGTACATTAGGCAATACCGCTTCTTGTGTCATAATCAAAGATCCAAATTCGAGAAAAACGTTAAAATTGTAAAATTTAGGCGTAACGTCTTTTTCGATGATTTGGCTTGTTGTAAAATATTCGGGGATGTTACATTTGTGGGTAAATCAAAAACGCACTTGTACATTTTTATCACAAAAATGGTTTGCTATATTTTGGGAGACATGTACTTATTCTATGAAAAGGATCAAATCTTGGCCCGGCTGGATGTACTCAATTTTGCTGCCAAGGTTTTTCCATTGAAGTGTTTATCACTGCAGAGAAGTGTTTTTCTTTTGACGCACAATGGTGAAATGGTTTAATTGCCGAGATAGTTATGAATTATTTTCCAATCAAACAAATAACCGCATCGAAATCTTCAAAAAATAGTTTGCACCGTTTTGTCTTCCTGGTCAAGATAACGTCCAGTCGAAAAAATTACCCGTGTTTTTCAGAATTGTGCTGCAGTGATCCCGCGCTTCACAAATCCAGTGACGTTATAATTTTTGTAATATTTCAAGAGACTATTTGCTACTAAATGTATTTTGATGGCTACCGAACGGGAGAACTATTAAAATGCTTATTTGAAGTGCAGGCTAAAAGTAAATAAACTGCACTGCAGCATGCGCTTTAGCCAAAGGCATTCGTCTTCATGTGCTTTGCAGCTTCTCACGTGTGTGGAGTAAAATACTTTCGTTCGTTAAGTTTCTTTGTAAATAGCGTGAGAGTAGCGTATGGAATGAACAAGCTGTTGATTTCATAACAAGAAGCGTTTTTTCATCTTCTGATGTCTCTTGTCTTACCACAACAAATTCAAGGGGTGTTGGACTAATTGCGATGTTTGAAAGTTTATTTCTCTGTATTTTTTTCTTTAATGGTTTACATCAGCGTTCCTCAAAGTCCGGCCCGCGAGCTTTCCCAGAAATGTTTAGTAATTTAGCAATTTCCTGTAAATGAATTAATGTGAGATGTAATTACACAAAACGGCTAAAAAGCAAGAAGCATCTGATGTAATTGTGAATTTTATCCCGATAAGCTTTAGGCTACAAGCCAAGCTTATCTCTTGTATCAAAAGATCAACTACAAACGTTTTGGAATTTACTTGCATTTTATGTAACAGAAATGATTTACTTAGGACTTAAGCTGTACTTTTTTAATGTTAGGCTTTGCGTACAACTCAGACAAATAAAACAAACATAGAGAATTGTTACATCATAGTTGCTTTTTTCGTTGGAAAGTTACTGCGCACCAGCCCCCAAGAAGTGTACTAAATTGAGCTTGGCGCCTAGACTGCTGTTCAATCCTCATTAGCGTAGATAAAAAATTTTAAATTGTAGGAGTCATTTGGCGTTTGAAGTACTGTATAAGCGTCATTTGAAGGTTTTTGGATTTTGTTAACAGGAGTACTACATGCTAATTTTGAGCGATATTGTTGGTTACCGGTATTTAATACCATATATAGTAGCAGTGATGGAGTCTCGATACTTGGTCTCGAGGGCAGTTTCGACAGTGGTGTAGCGGGCGGGGATGCAGGGGGTTACAAGCGCAACCCCAAAAGTTTTGATTTGTCAAAAATCCGGGCAAAATCTCTGAAAATACGGAAAAAATCCCGCAAATTTGGGCACAGATGTTTCGACACCTTTGTTCTCATTGTGTGGTGAATGAGACTGACTCTCGAAATACGTCTGAATTTGACTTTTTTCTTTTCCGTGGGACATATGAAGACCTTTTTTGGTGTGACTCCCAAAAAAGTCTTGATCATTTTTGAGACACAGATTTTTCTGGTAAGTTTGAGTAAAATCGAACAAAAATCCTTCGCACCCCCACAAATTTGCCTGCCTCTACACCTACTAGTCTTCAGACCTCGTTTTGCGAGTCTCATTCTCGAAGGTTTCAGGTCTCGTCTCAGTTTCAAAGGATACGTGCCGGCCTATAGTTAAGACCGGGTGCAAAATATCCTGTCTCAAACTTTGTAAAATTTTTGATAATTTTGTGACAGTTTTACCGATTTTTCGTATGTCAATATCATCGATTGTTACCCCAACACTTGTGATTTTTGTTGTTTTTAAATCAAATTTAAGCATTATCCAGCTTTAAATTGCCAAATCAGGCAACGTTTTTTTGCAAAATATTGCAACAAAAGGTCGAAATTCTGAAATGTTGCACTTTTGGATCGGCCTCAAACTCATTGTCTTGAGACTTTGAATACTACAACAATATGGCTTTAGTGAAACTACTTCAATTTAACATACTTTTTGTCTGTTGTATCTGCAGGTAAGATATAACATAAGCAAGTATGAAAAATGCTGATAATTCACAAAATTTCAACTTCGAAGTGGTGATGACACTTTTTTGAAAATTTGTAGAAACATTTCGGCATAATCTGCAAATTTTCGAGTCTCGGACTTTTTGAAGAAGTCTCGGTCTCGACTACGTCTCTGCTGTCCAGTCAGTGATTGGTGAGATATACAGGGTTCTTGAAAATCGTAGAAGCAATTAACGTATAGCAGCATCAAGCGTGAAACCAAATATTACACTATCATGCAACAACAGAAGCTCTTACAGAAGTCACATTGCGAACATGTTACTAAACACAGAAAAAAATTGCGATGTCCAAACGTGTCTCATGTTGTGCGTGTGGATTTTTGCTTTGTTTTTTTTTTCAATGCGCAAAGCAGTCCGGCCCGCGGACACAGATAAGGTCGCGAATTTGGCCCAGCATCCGAAAAGGTTGGGAACCGCTGGTTTACATCCAGTCATTTCCTGTTAATAGATGTAGAGCATCATTTGCTGCTATACAGTCTTTTCTTTAAAATAAATCAAATACTATCAACTTTTGTGTAAACAAGAAGACGACATTCATACAAAAACAAAAGTCGTGCTCGTGGAAGGAAACTTTTATTTTGATATTTCTGATAAAATTTTACTTAGCCTAAGCAGCAGTGACCGGCATAAAAGTAGTTCTTCGAAAATTTTAAGCAGTAATGTTGAAAATTTGCCCAATTTTGTAAAAAAGCTTCATTAACTTTTACCATAATTTTTAATTTTATAGACTTGTCTTGCTTGCCACTAGATCTTCAACAGCTTTTCTCCAGGTACTTTGGTTTGGGGAAAAATACACAGTGCCTCTTAGTTGCTGTAAATAACGAGCTTATGAAAATCGGCTTCAGATTAGCATCGTCATAGATAGACAGAAGACGTTGCCTTCTCGTCCCAACTAATGCGGCCACAATGTGATTGAGCAACGTCTGGTTTCACACGGATTCGCTTAAGTCATTTAACATGCACTTTCACACAGATTGGTTGCAGACATGCCCGGGATGTTTACTGAAAGTTGGCTATAGTCATTAGTTAGGAACGATTTCTATTCAGTCTCAAACGGAAAATACAACCAACTGTAAAAAGAAGCTATTGCAGATACCAAAAAACTCTCCGAATGCAGTTCAACTCTTGAACCAAAAGCGGGCGAAACACCCTGTGCAAGACAAAGTTGACGTGAAGTAAGAGGTTTATTCACAATTTCAAGTAGATGTCACACCTCATCAGCAGGTGTCTGCTGCAGAGTCTCTGGCAACGACCTCTCAAGGGCTGACAAATAACTTACGTTCTCTGGATTTCCGTCACGCAGAATCACCTTAGATTTAAGAATAGATTTGAGGTTAACGAATAGTAAACAACAACCTGGAAAACGTGAACAATTTTCAAAATGCAATATAACAAAAAGTGGATGAACTCCTGGTTGGGTCGGGTAGGGAGAGGATCACTACTGAAACATAAACAGCTTGTCATTATCAGTGTTTATTGCCAATTTGGTATAGTAATAAAGATGACGCAGATTCTTAAAGACAAGCTTTGAGAGCAGTGGCGTACGCAGAAAATTTTCATGGGGGGAGTTTCATTCAGTTGCATGTGGTCATTTGTATTTGGTGTGCTCTTTTTGTGAAGTCACAATTTGACGTCATATTCATGTTCTCAAGCGAAGTTTGTTGATATAATAGGCATATTATTCCATACGCACTCCTCTTATTTTTGTAAAATCAAGCCCTATACACTCCCCTTATAATAATTTTTTTGTAAAATATCAAGCTCAAGGGGGG
>JGI24021J15306_10003104_pt1 | contig 18527 bp, 19 predicted proteins | sample Ectturendosymbi1_FD_15306 | JGI IMG/M metagenome (IMG submission 15306)
AATTTGGCTTGGGGGCCACTTTGAGAAGGCCGCGTGTAGCGGAGAGTCGTACCTTCTAATTTCATTGCAAAATAAGTAAGATAAAAACAGTAATGGCACACAGAAAAGGTTTTGTTATAATTGTTCTTGCGCAAATGCACTTTATTCAGCGCAAGCAATTCAATGATAGAAATGTAACCTCACACAATTTTAAACAAATTTCAAGATTGAAGACTTCTCCTGAATGCTTCCACGGGCCACTGAAAATGCTGTGGCCGGCCACATGTGTCCGCAGGCCGCTAATTGCCCACCGCTGCCCTAAATAATACCAAACTGTTGAGAATTTTCACACCTATGTAAAACATGTTGTATCATTGGCAATGTCATGTGCTTTACATGTCCTAACAAGGATGAAGAAGATTTTTCAAAATATTGCAATCTTGGAGAGGCATTCCATCTTCAATACCACGCTATTGAACAGAACAAAATTTGTTTTAACAATGTTGTCACCCAATATGGAAACCAATTATATACCCAAGAAAAAATGGAATCATAACCGGTGATAACCATACTGTTCCAGCCGATTGCTAGTGTGTTAAATGAGGAAAAACTTTTCCGTAGATTCATCGATGGCATAATTTGAATAACCGCATCAAAAACTTCAAATGAACGCATTCAACAAGAACCAACTTCAACATTGTCAATGATGTTTTAGAACTAACGTTTCGCCAAGCCTGGAGATGTTCCCAGACGGGCGGAGCAGAATTCCTCGACGTTAATAATTGCATAATTAAGGAGATGATGTTGGGTTTGTCACTAAAAACTTTGTAAAAGTCACAGCGGAAGGAAAGCAGTTTAATGACAGCAAATCACACCACCCAAACCCGACATTTAAGTCCATCTCATACGACAAGCCATAAGTTTGAGGGTTCTCAACCCTAAGAGAAGAAAATTACCTCACCAGCTTAAGGCTTATGAAAGGATTTTCTCAAAATGTGCTTTGTGGTTCAAAATTTGTCGCAGCTTCCTGCAGGAAACGATTTGATAAGATCTATACATGAAAGAGTTATAAAATACATGCAAAAGTTATAAAATACTAAAACTGGATGAAAGCACTCAGCAAAATTAGAATAAAAAGTTAAAGGAAGTGGTTGAAGTTAAAATAATCAGTGGACTTATACATTTTCCTGTAAGTGTATGGATCGCTTTTTTAATACGTTCATATCACTGGGCAATAGGTTTGACAGTGAACACCAGCATGACTTAGACTCTCACCGTGAAAGGAAGCATGTCTGTATCATCTTGCTGTTTCATCCACACTCGCTGTTATGAAAGTACATGCTCTGTTTCTTCATAAAAATAAAGTTGTCAACTTGCAATAACTTCAGAAAAGTAATTTGTCAGCGTCGCATAAGACCGCTTACTTGTTCTATAATGTAAGTACGTTTTGATTAAAAAGCAAGAAAAGCCAAGGCAAACCTTTCTTCAAATTTATTTTCTATTTTCATTGTCAGGACGGTTAAAGTCATTCCACACATGTGCAAGATCCACCTTGTTACTTATGGCTTTGCATCGCCTCGAGTATTTTATCGACAAAAACATCATCAAAAGTTACAAAATTTATTACTGATCGCATAAATGAGATTTAACCTTAAGGAGTTTTGGAAGTGCGATTGAAATTATAAAAGGCATGCAATATTTGACTTCAAAATAATAGACGGTTTTAGTGTGTTTACATAACGTGCTTACCTTGCTTGCCTATCACATATATGTTTGATATCACCTTATTCTTAAGCTTACCAATGAAATAAACACAAGCAAGCTTTTGAGAATTGCAATTTTTTTCTTGGCTTGTTTTTGCAGTCGTTTTCTTTGTTTTTTGATATAGTTTTCATCTTATACGGTTTGAGGAGTAATTCTCAAGTAACAGGAACCACTAATGTGTTGTGCATTGTGGCTTCATACGCGTGGACGACAGGAGATATCTCATCACACTACTGAGAATTTTAAGGTTCTCGACGGTTTTTGTATGTTAACCATGGAATACTTACGCGGGAAGCGCGCACCCGGGTCAAATGAGGTCATTCACGTGACACTACGTAAGCGGAAGTTGGCGCGCTTTCAACTCTTCAGTAGCTTCATGTTTTTGTGTGACTTGTAAATAGGTGCGCTTGTGGTCATCCACGCTCTTCTAGATTTTGCACAGGGAGTGAGGTTCGGGTCTGGCACACCCGACGAAAGTATTAGTGTGTGTGACCGGGCAATGCTGACCCCACGTTATGGTTAGAGTGAGTGGCACTGCAAAAAGCTGAAACTCACACAGTGCATGCTTCTAGTGTCTTGTTAGCAGTATACAAAATGAGAAGTTCTTTACGCCCATAAGATTTTTTTTATGAGTAATTCAGTTCAGGCATACATGACACCGCTATATCAGGCATATATGACACCTTCGACACCCTACTTACTTTTCATCAAAAATCGTATGATATTACAGTACAAAGTAACTTTGTTAGTGCTCAAACTGCTCAGTGAGACTTATATTTTCAGTGTAGCTTCTGTGATAAACTGCAGTTGAAGGAAAGGGTATTTTTTTATTTTTGAAAACCGGGTCATGCACACCCGACGTAAGTATTAACGTGACGAAAAACTAAGGTAAGTGTTCCAGGGTTTTAAATACGATTCCCTTTCAAAACAGACCATTCGAAACAGATCACGTTCACAACAGACCTATTCATGACAGACCCGTTCATAACAGACCACGTTCATAACATACCAGTTAATAACAGACAATGTTCATAACTGGTTCGCAACTTGCCGCTTTCCTGAGACATTCTGGACATATGGCCCAAGCAACGTTACTTGGGTATCTCGATTCGGAGAAGTGGCTCGACATTCAGGGCTTTACGAATTTCACAGCTACGCACTTTTTCGAGAAGTGTCACACCGTGAACTCTTCGCAAAATTCCCATCTCTACCTGCTGCACTTGGGACAGTATTCTTTCAGTCATTACCCAAGACGATTCATGACCACAGGTGAAGATCGGGAAAAACAAAGACCGATTTAGAAACTGACGGCTTTGCGGTGTTTGAAAGCTTCCATTTGTCACCACAGAGCGGTAAATCGCACGCAGAACTGCGTTTGCTTTACCAATCCTTGTATCTATCTCCTTGTTCCGTCTTCCGTCACTTGTGAATACCACTGCAAAATACTTAAACTTTACTTAAAGGTTCTTGAACTTCTCCACCTGCAGCGGTTTATTGGCACTAACGTGCAGCATACACTAACTTGGGCTTCTGGAGAAACATAATACCTCGTTCTTTTTCGTTCTGATTTTCATTCCAGCTTGGTAGCACGCAGCAGAAAACCATTCAAGTGCATGTTTGAAGGCACTGTTGAGAACATGCTAGCAGTACCAATCGTCCACAGAAAGCAAACAGTTGATCTTGAAGCCAGGGCCAGATTTACCAATAGGCTTTGTAGGCTTAAGCCTACTAGGGCCTCAACGTCCAAGGAGGCCTCTAGAAAACTGTGGTACACATAGAATTGCCGGTATATGATCAGTTCGATTACAATTCTTCAACAATTTATGTCTAAATTGTTCATTACATTTAGTTTTATTCATCTAATCAGATTTCGTGTTATAACGCCATGGTCTTCCTACAAGTTTTTATGAAATCTCAATATGACGGTTGGTCAAGAAGTGTTTCCAACCCGGGTTTTCCCGCACCCGATACCCGTTTTTTTTCAACCACCAAACCCGGATATAAAAAAAACTGGAATTGCTGTTGCATTCAAAAATTAGCAATTCTGATAGCACATGAAGTTTTAGAGTGGCGCGTCTAACGGCGAAACTAGCACATTTGTACTTTCAACTATTAGTATGAGGCACGAGGTGCGGAGTTTGCTCGCTGACCATCGTACGTTGTTGTTGGTCCGTTTATAACTTCATTCAATTGACCTATTTAGACGGATCGTGACGTCATTTTGCACATATTGGGTGTCTACACAAACATTAGTCTTTTGGCTAACCTAATTATTAAATAACTACCATGTCAGGTAGTTCTTCAAAGCTATGCCGTAATTGCGTAGTTTCTAGTCATTTATAAGTTGTTATGTGTTAGTTCATGTACAAACTGTGATTCTTTGCAGAATCGATTCGTTCCTTTTCAGTTTGCAGTAACTTTCTATCAAATATTTGGCTTTCCTTTAGAAGCGACTACAGCATATCTTTAATCATACACATTCAGTTTAAAGACGTTAATAATCAAAGAAAATTAGAAGCTGAAAGTCATTTCTTATACAATAAGGCTTAGCAAACACCAAAGTGCAATTTGTGCTCCGTTATACAAAAGGAGGAGTTTCAAGCACTGAAAGTTTAACCACCATTTGAAATCAAAGCACATAACCCATGTTATCCATGAGAGTGAAGACAACAAAACTATTCCGGCACAGGATGAGATCCGATCACAAATTGTGATAAAGGAAATGAGTCTTTTTGAGGTTGCAAAGAAGAGGCCAGATATTGTAACCTTAAAAAACAGTGCCACGCCTTAATTACAATCAAAATTACAATCAAGCCCACATCAGTAGAACCAGAGAGGGTTTTTTCAGCCACGGGACTATTTGTCACAAAAGTCAGAAACAGACTGTCACTGAATGATGAGAGTGTGCTTTGATTGTCATGCGCCAGCGTTATAAAAATGATTAAAACACTGTGCCTAACTTAATAATTCGCTAATAAACTGCGCAGGAATCAACAGTGGTAATTTCACAGTGATATTGAGTTCTTATCGGTCAAAATCGCATTCATTTCAAAACCCGAAAAAAACTGGTTTCTCAGCTACCCGAAACCCAGGTTTTAAAATTTTGTCCCCGAACTGGAAACATAGTCAAGACTCATGCCGACTATAATGTCGTCATACTCAAAAAGTAAGTTGGCTGCGTGCTGCGTTTGGTGAATCGTGTCGATTTTTACGTGTGAATCAGGCGAAAGAACTTGTGGTTGATCGTGTTTGATATGCTATGCACCTGATCTAAGCTTAGGTTATACTGCAGATAAGAGATATGTGTAAGGCTAGCATTATACTACAATAAAAACATGGTTGCTATGATCTTGAGCAATACAGCAGTTTTGTTAACGTTTCTACTCATTCAGAAATCAAATTGCTATTGAGTACTTGCTCCTGTACCGATCCAGAGATTTTGATGAGCTATAACAAGCAAAGGTCACTTTGCCAAATGGCAACCACACAACTCTAACCCAAGGAGAAAAAGAATAAGCAAACAGCAAGAAAATGACGGAACAGCGTTTGGGTCTGATGCCTTAGATTAGTGGTTCTTAGTTTATCAACCACGCGGAGCTTTATTTTCTTAGGTCACTAGCTGCTCAGGAAAAAGGTCTTTTTCGATGTTCAAAAGAATTGAAACTGAATCGCAATGTTCCAGGTTAGGTTGTCCACACTCGGTATTCGGTGCACTAAAAGTGACAAACTTGGGCAAACAAATTTTATTGAATGCCTAGATGATTTTGTTATGAAGACGGCCAAGACAAAAAACCTTTTTAATTGTAAACTGTAGGGGTCACCAACGTGGTGCCCGCGGGCACCAAGTCGCCCGCAAGGACCAAGTAGGCCCGCGGGCCTGTTCTAAAAATAATATTACCATGATTAATATCTTCACATTAACGAATATCAATAATAAAATACTTGAAGGTAAATTGAAAAAAATTTTTATTTCAGAAGTGTGTATTAAAGTAGTAACCCTACGCATCAATCGGTACACAACAAGTAACTCGCAGTTTCAAAAAGGTTGGTGACCCCTGGTATACTGTGCCCTGAGTCTGTTCAGCCTTACTTGATTCGATGATTGTAGCTTTTTATTTCTTAATACGCATTTCAATAATGACACCATAAGGGAAGCATCTCACATCCTTTCTTGCGATGGTTTTAATGCGTTCGATTCTTTCGCAGTCGGAAAAAGTAACAAGCACGCGAATCGTGATGCTACCAGTTGCAACCATTTGGGTCGTTTTACTTGACGTGAATTGCTCGTGTGTGCGAGATTTTTACAGCCGTGGTCCCAACGGCCGCTCCACATATGTGTAGTAGTGGGTTTGGTTTTTAGAAAATTGTTAACTTTGGATGCGACTGTTTAGCACAAATAAGAAAAAAGAAATGTGAAACTTACGCAGGCCATGTGTTTTGTCAAAAATTTAACCGTGATCTCTTAGGTTGGTTCGCCTGTCGAAATTAATAATCCTGTTCCCGCCAGCCAAGCCCGATTTCCACAATTCCGTGCCATTGAACACTGTTGCGTCGAAAGTAGCAACAAGCGCAGTGATCGTGGGGCGTTCTAGTAAGGATTTACAAATCATTTATTGACAGTACTTTTAATAGAGCGTCAATATCGTCATTTTCGGCTTTGCGCTTTTCCATTTTTCCCTCGTAACAGTGAGAGATGGGGCCTCACACGTGGATATCCTAGGGCTAAATCCGTCCTGCTTGCAGCTCCCAACAGTGAAGCCATCGTCGACTCGACAGTGGCTGTTTATCCAAGTCATACAGACAGACTATGAAGAGGGTGGTGTGTGGTGAAAGCACACACCCATGTCACTAACAACAGGTGGCCGTCAACACTGTACTGGCGCAACACTCGCCACAGATTTTCACGAGGAAGCCGGTCGTGTACTTTTTTCGAGGTCGACAAAACATGTGTAGACATCTTGGCATGCTCCCAAGATTTCTCGAAAATTTGCCGGAGAGCGAAAATTTGGTCGGCAGTGTTACAGCCGGGACGAAAACCTCACTAGGTATCATCAAGCTTTGGCATACACGTTTCCAGGGAGGCTAAAGCGAGAGATGCAGGGACCGATTTTCAGGGGGGACATGTTCCCCCAACGTTTGGACAAGTGGGGGCACAATACCATTTGTACCCCCAATATTTTGTGATAAAAATGATGTAGTTGTAGAAATTTCGTGGTTACATTACTGTTGAAAAAAAAACAACAATAAACCGGGAAATAAATAAGAAAATGAACATTATCATTGGAGTACCTACAGACACAGCGTACAGATTTACTATGTAAAGATCGACCTTAGCTGGGCACTTGAAGGTATTCCGTGAAATGGAACCAAATGTAAGGTGCACGTTTCCTGCAGCTGAGGATTTGTAGAGGCTACTTTTAACATCACCTGCAAGTTCTTGTGAAGCAGAGCCATCCTTCAGTGTCCACGCAGGTTGAAAACATGACTGCTCTGTACCATGACCCAAGTACGCCTAAATCATGTCGTTATTTGTCATGTACATCAGGAGTCAGGATATATTACGTGAATTAACCTGCCAAGATATTGCCAAGGGATTTGTAAGTCCAATGATGAAAGGTGCCGTGTGTTTGGAAAAATGTAAATACTATCTCCATCCCATGTACATGACAAACAACAGTATAACTTAGGCGTGATTTTGAGTTATTGTAGGGTGCAGCCATGCCAGTTAATGAACTCTGAGAGATACATGCTTATAAATTGGAATTGCATTATGTAGCTGTCAATTATTTGAATCTTAGAGATACGTGTTCATAAATTCTACTTTTAATGCATTGTTGATGCCTTGTTTGCTTTTATAATTGAAGTGCTGTGTAATTCTTCAAGTGCTAATACTAAAGTTGTGTATACATAGTAACGAAGCAAATACCTAATAAGCATTGTCAAATGCTGTCACTGTACTATACAACTGCCACAAGGCCATGGGCGTGCGTAGACAGGAGGCGCTTGGGCCACGGTCCCCAAAACATGTAACTTCCATAATTGCCAATTTTTTCAAAAAGGTTGTACAACTCTTGAGTGAACATGGAGCGGTCAACGAAACGAAAACAATAATGTATCACACAAAGTTAGTCAACTCGGTCTCTGGTGAGATGCCTAGGATGTTAGCACATTCACTCCTCCCTACCTTTTTGTGCAAGGGGATGATCATCCCAGCTAGCCAAACTTTCGGTACCCTCCCAGAACACAATGACACTTGACACGCACGAGTCAGCAAAAGAACTCCTCGACTGAACGCTTTAAGCATTTCAGGTCGAATTTCATCACATTTATCACACCCTGCAGCCTTCTCGCAACCTTCAGTATTTTGGAACTTGGAAGGACTGCATTTTGCTACCCCAAATGTACCTGCTGTGTGACCAACATTATGATTTAAACTGTATTTAAGAGATCCTTGAAATACTTTCTCCATTTGCCACGGATGTCCTTCTCATTGCTGAGTAAGATACCATTCGATCCTTGATGGATCTAGTAGCTTGCGGTATCTTTCGCCCCGAAGACACCACATAGTAATTCTCCCAGGATTGCATTGTGGTCTTGTTCACTGTGAGGGCTGCAGACTTTCGCGCCTCAGCGTATCGCAAATGCAAAGAGTCGGCTTTGTTTTGAAACCATGCCTTGTCGGCTACTTTCTTTGCTTGAATAATATCTTCCATCAAGGAGTTATTTTTGTCATTTTTTGCCACACCGAGTCGTTTCCGTCCGCATACTTGAGCATCAGAGCAAGCTACAGCTACTTTGAAACAGCTTCCACTCCACCTCTGAGTCCGTTGTGCATTCCGAAAGAGTTGTGAAAACTTTTCTTGCATTTTGTCCGCCAGGTCCTCCCACTTCATTTGGTAGAATCTCCTGGTCTTGCACGTTCGTGTATGCCCTGGCGGTTTTTCCAGACGTAAATTGTAGAGCACTAGGTGATGATCGGTCAACAGTTCTTCCCCCCTTTTGACACGAACGTCCAACACTTATTGGTACAAGTCAGATCAAACTATGTAGAAATTAATGAGCGACCGCTGACTCGAAGAATCTCTGCACCATATGTACAGTAGGCTACTTATGCTAATATATGTGTTGGAAGAAAGTGTTCATGAAGCACTGTGCGTTGTTACAGCACAGCTGCATGAGGAGTCTTCCGTTGTCATTTACGTCACCATCTCAACACCGACTGATCACACCCCTCCATATCCCAGATTGCTTCTCACCGTATGTGCTAAACGTATGTGGGGCGGCAATAGCTCAGTGGTTAAATGTCCGCTTCCTATTTGGAAGGTTGAGTGTTCGATCCACAGCCATTGAGTGAATTGCCGTAGTGCTCCTTGGGCGTTGACCAGACTTCGGCCTGCTGCCAATTGCTGTCACCAAAAAAAAACACGTATGTGCACTGACGTCTTCACTTCTCCCAGAAGGGTCGTAAATTCTTGGTACAGTGCACTTGCGTTTAGGCCGTAGGCAATAGGCACATATACCTGTCTTACATACATGGAGCGGCCCAACAGCTTTAACCTCCACATGCAAACCCTTCATCTTGGTGGGATCCATTCAGCAATACAGTTTGCGAACCGAGGGCTTACAAGTACCCCACTGCAGCCTGAGCAAACTTTGCTGGTTCAAGCCGGAAGAGAAGAGTTTCCACACATCGGCCAGCTCTACAGTGTTAGAACCACGACGCTTAGTCGAAGAGATGTTAACAATATCTAGGGAATATTATTTGGCTTCCTCAAGCAGTTCGTGTTCTTTTCCTATGAATGAAGCTACGCTGCAGTTTCCATTTGCAAGCTTGTGGTGAGATTGCTGTTTATTGCTGCTTACGCGTGGCTTTTAAGTATCCCAGAGTAGAAGCACTCTACGCTGACACCATTTGCCTTCCCAGATGCGTAGAGGCGCATAGTGAAACCTCTATGTTTGGATATCTGGTGGGAGAGATTGTTGCTAATTTTTCGAACAGGTCCTTCCAGTGGTGTACGAGCTGGGTGTGCAAAGCTGCAAGCGCAGCCCGAAAGGTTTCGCTTTTCGAAAATTCGGGCACAGACGCTTTGAAATTTATTAACACTATTGATGAAAATAAGATTTTTGTGGTTGAATGTATAAACAAAAGTTCATTATGTCTTAAAAACACACCGAATATAAAATCAGCAAACTGTTTCTAGTAACTCGATTTTAGTTTGTGAGAGTTGATAAGTAACTGACTCACTTGAAAGTTTCACCAAAAATGATGCATTTAGGGCATTTCATTTATGTGCTTTACTCATTGTAGGCCTACTCTGTGGGAATCGAGTATGCTGCAGCAGGGCCGCAACCAACTGATATTTTCGGGGGAGGCAAAATGATGTAACTTGTTGTTGTACCCAACAAATACATACGTTTGTGAAAATTTCGGGGGTGCTACAGGGTACTTACTTCATATTAGCAGAGTCCATGCCAGGCAAGTAGAAAATATCTTTTGCTTTTAATTTAACGATAGTGTGCTGTAGTGTTTGGATTAACACATTTTGCCATACAGTTAGTTGCATATATGTGCAGTTGAACAGACAATGTTGTGATACTCGTGGCACCATCATAATATGAATAATATGATACATGTCACATATACCGGTATGTCTACAGAGAAGGAAGCAGCTTTAGGCCTACATCAGCTAGTTGTGAAGTTTCTTACTGACGACAATAGTTGGAATGTGAATGGAAGTACAATCCTCAGAACTGTGGGGGGCAGACGCTCAAACTCATGGTACTGGGCCAGCTGGTTTCTGCCCACGTTCTTGCACAGTCCAACTTATGTTTTTTCAGTCGGTTTCTTAAGAGCCAAATTTCAAGTAACAAATTTAAAATTTTCAAGGCTGTGGCAACAGTGGCGTACGCAGAAAATTATCATGGAGGGGGTTCCATTCAGTGGCATATGGTGGTCGTTTGTATTTGGTGTGCGCTGTTTGTGACGTCACAATTTGACGTCACTCATGTTTCCAAAGCAACGTTTTGGCGAAGTTTGTTGACATAATAGGTGTCGTAAGAAGTACAGATGCTTTATTCAGAGCGAGCTCTTGACACTTGCAAACCGTGCAATTTCACAGGGAACTCAATAAATATGTAATGGGAGTGTTGTCAGATAACTTCACCGCTGGCATTTTCGTTAGCTTCATTATGACTGTTTCTGTTTCTGATATCGAGGGAATTCTGAACAAATTAATAATTTGGTCATGAATTGCAACAACTTGTTAAGTGAATGTAGTGAGCACGTGTTGTGCTGATTTGTATGACATCAGTCGTCGCGAAACTTCCAGAAGGGCCCCCAATTTGAACTAGCCTCGGGCCCCGAAAATGAAAATTCGCCTCTGAGTACCGTTTTTTTCTTTTTCATTCTTTTTTTGTAACCGCTTTCATACAGATGGCCCGAATCTCTCTCACGCTCAGATGCACTATATTGTCATGTTGTTACTGTACTGAAGAGTCTGGAGTAGACTAGACATTTGCATTTTCGCCCGTTTCAAGGTAAATTATGAAGTTATGCCTCTGCGCAGTTTTGCAAACTTTTAGTTAACATTGAGTCGTCATAGGAAAGATCGTTGCGCGGAGCCCCCAAAAGCGCGTGACCCTAGGCCATGGCCTATTTAGCCTATGCGTAAATCCGTCCCTGGCTGTTTGCTCAGCTCGCCAAATCCTGTACGCGACGTATCTCCCAGTCATATCATCGATAAAAGAACAGAAATGATTATCGGGACTCAAATCTTTGTTTCAAGTGCACTTCAGTTAAAAAAAACAAACAAAACAAAACAAACGCCGCAATCTGACATATAAATATGAAATCTCAACACTTTGCCACTGGAAACAGAGAAAATAACAACAAAAGCGAAATGAACAATTACAGACAGAATGAGCGCATAGCGAAAAGCAGCAGTTTCACCTGAAGCTTTTCCGAATAAAAAGTTGTTTGCTGTGTGCACTGCTCTGAGTGTTGCAATAATTGGTTCGCTTTTATTGAAAATAAGAAGCGTTTGCATTTCGAACAAAATAAATAAGACCAAGAGCATCGTCGTTCATCTGAAAATGTTAGGTCAGCATAAACCACACGTGCGTTTGCATTTTGCTCGAATTGTTTGATCGGTTCCACACCTTCCTCGCAAAACACTGCAAAATGTTCCCCAAGATGAATCATCGGAGCAGGCATCTGCAACGACACTCTAGTTAACACTGCCCATAACACACCGATGTCTCTTGGCAGAACTTGGAATGATTCGTGTAAGGAACTGTGCAGGTTGCATGTACTTTGCAGCATTTATTGGGACTTTACAACACTACAAACTTCAAATCTTTGCACTCCACACAAAAAATAAAAGAACTTCCAAGGAGCTGCATCACCAACAAGCCAGGTCCGCATTCACTTTTAAATTTATTTTTGACAAAGAACTTCCTGGTTTCGATTTCAAAGGTAATCCCAGTCCCATCGCCACGGGGTAATTTTGGGGGGTTAGACCCCCAAACAGAGCTCTAAGCCCCCCGAAATTGAATTATGAAGCACTATAAATTGAAGGAGTTTTTATCAACTTTCAGAATGTCAAGCCTCCCTGAACAAACATAAAGTCCCCCTATTGAAAACTTTCTGGCGACTGTTCTGGGTAAACCGTATAGTCTGTAAAACATCGGTAGGCCCTAGCTCGTTTTCAAAAAAATATATTTTTTGGGTTTTTTCTGCTGTATGTGCAGTTTGTAAAGGTTACACGCATTTCAATCTTCTATTGTGCTGTCTATGCAGTGTCAAAAGTCTCATAAAATTCCCTTTCTGAGATGTCAGGAGTCACAGCAACGTGCTACGCAATGAATTTTGAGAAAATCCGTGATCAGGGTCTTGAGCAGAAAAATTTTCAAATAGCATGGTTGCATAAAAATATCGCTAGGAGCACGGAACAACTTTATAAAGGTTTTGCCTGTTAAACCCGTAGGCTTAAAACCAGGAAACATTTTAGGGAGCGCACAAATTGTAGCCTTCAAGTGTGTTCAACGAAATGAGAACACTTCATTCCGCATCCTCCTAATTGCGCGCAAACCACTTGTCATAGAAATAGGCGTAGACTTACTGGCTCGGCAGCACGTCAACCTGCAATTAGCATCCATGAAAGCTTTACGAGTGAGACACTCTTTCTTTTTCTCTCGACAGTACGTTTCTCCTCTCCCGTCTGTGTAGGATGCGCAAGGATCTGCCCAGAAACATTCGCTGTCAGTATTGCGACAGTTGTTTCAAGCGGGAATTCGTTGAGATAACGTGACCCTGTTCGACCAGTTTGCGACGTACCACAAGAATCTTTACAAATATTAACTGACTCGTTCCTTCACTGATTGTTGAACAGAATGTTTATCAACGTACGCAGCAAAAATATCTGGTCCAAAAGTTTAAGTGTTGCAATAGAAATTGGTGATTTCGTCACACAAGACTCTTATCCGATCTTAGAATAACCCACTCTATTAATCTATTAATTTTTCCGAAACAATGCAGTCAACCAGAGCAGAAAGAAACTGCTTGGCAGTCTTGCTTGTATGTTTGTGCATTTTGAAATCGAGTATTCAGCTTTCTTACCTTGCGAGACTCGAGCAACAAGTGTTAAATGTGCTAGTTTCAAAATAAAACTATGATACCATTAGTCTGGAGGTTCGCTTCTGGAATGCAATTGCTGGACTACGTTTAGGTGCTTCAAGTAGATTTATATGATGGCATTGTAAAAGCATGGATATATATACAGCAATCATAAAACACACCCACTTTTGCTCTTAATTCGTTAGACATTGATGTACTACAAATCATTACCAGTTCCATTCGGGGTAATTTAAGTGACTGCTCATTGGGGTATCAGCTTACTGATTAAATACGGTACATGAAAAAGAACTTTATTTTTATGAAACTATATTTTCTGTGTTTTGAAAACTCACCAATGGGACATGGTGGAGCGGAGCAATTCTTTTCCATTCGACTTTCTCCCAAGCACGTTGCGTTTAAGCAAATTCTGAAAATACAAACAAGCATTTCAAGAACACGCAAATACAGTTTCTAAACTCATTTAAGAAATGCTGTCACGCAAAGCGAGTTAAACGTAATTTATGTAGGAAAAAATCTTTCTGTGCGAAAGTAAATTGTGGAACAGGAATGACCAATTCTTCCTTAGCTGCTGCGTTCTGGTTGTGTTGTCTTCATTTTATATAGGAAAGCAATTTAACTTGCATGGTCTATTGCTCCTGTTTTAGGCCATTACCAACCCATTGAAAAGTATTTAGCGTGCTGTATTTTTCTGCAAATAGTTTTTGAGTAAGTTGCAATTAATTGTAATAAAACCCTAAAATCTTGTGCCTCTTTTAATATTATGGAAATAAGAGAGATAGATTGCTGTAGTTGCTTGTGCAAGCTTTTGCGTGGTCAGTCTGGTTCAGTATCTCTCTTAAGCAATTTTCTCATGTGAAGGCACTCCTGTTCTGTTGAGAATGTCAATACGAGCAGTTTTGCTGTATGCAAATGTGCTTCCTTTTCCCTTACGTACGAACTTGGGTGTTGTGACCTTGGGTTTGAAACAAACCATATGAGCTAACAACAACAAATGAAATAAAATAGGTTCAAAATTTGCACGCATGTTCCAGAAGCGTTTTCGCGTTTGTGGATTCATGCCAGCGGCCTTTCGACAAAACGCAAAGACTTTATTTCCAGCCCTATGCTTAGGCTAAGCTCGCAGGGTATTTGCACCGCACTTACCTCCTTTTAACGGATACACCTGTTCCGCACGTAACATCACAGTCACCGTACGGGGACCAACGACTCCATGTGCCGTAGCATTCAGTCACGTTGCAGATCTCTTTCTCGGCTTGAGGACCCGCGCACTGATTAGATCTGCCTGTCCCTTCGCAAGTTCGCTGCCTCGAGCGGGAAGAGTTCCCACATGTAGCTGAACATTCTGACCACGGTTGCCACGCCGACCACGTTGCGAGACAAGGCTGTGTGCTGCATGACTGAGTTTCTTCATTTCGCTGACAGTTTGATCCGTTTTTATGACACAGAGATAATGTTCTTTGTTGCACTCCGCCTCCACACGTCACAGAGCAAGTGGACCATAGAGTAACGCTCCGCACCAATTGCACGCAGGTCTTTACGTTGCATTTCCGCTCTGCAAACATCAGTAATCTTGATATCATTTTCATCGTCGGTTACTGCCGTTTCATAAATTAACAAAAACACGGCGTTACAAACGAAGTTTTTTCCCGCCGTTTTTTCCTCAAATGAAGTGACGAGCATGTACCTTGGAAGCATGGAAGCCCTTTGTGTCCAAAGTTTTTCGAGCTACACGAAGCAGTTTTTATAAATCTAAAGAGTAATGTTATTGTTCTACTGCGACCTTCAAGTCATATATCAGCAATCAGCATTGCCCGAGTCTAATCCCAGAAAACCTCGTATGACCATTTTCTTCCACTGTTTATCCAGCTTAGCTCAGGTACCGGAAACCTCTGAATGGGAAATACACCATTGCACGTCTTTACCAATCTCTCCTTTTCCTATGATTCACCCATTCTATCTGTGACTTGTACATTTTGAAGGTCTACATCTACTGGTTGGTTATCCAACAAGAAACAAAGACATAAAATGTGGTGTGTGAATTCTACCGCTTCTCTTTAACCTTATCCGCTCTATTTCCGCTGGTTGTAACTCTTAGAAGCTGCACCAGCAATAAGTTTGTGGTTTTGGTAGTTACGGAATTTTGGAATCGTCAAATCATGTCAAGGTGTAAAAATTGGTAAATACAAAGACTGATTTCTCTTGTCGCATACGTACCTTGTCTAAGTGGAATCGAAACGAAAACGCCACAGCCACCTGGCCTGTTGCAGTGGCGATCCCGGTACTGCTTTCCGCCATTGCAACTCACTGAACATGCCGACCAACTCGACCAGTCTGACAAGCCTGTAATAATATTTCCAAATGTAAATAACTTTTCCTGTACGTGGTGCCATTTGCATTTTAAAGCTGAGAGAAACAAGTGAAGAAGCCTATTCCCACAGACGTGGTTACCGTCTATTGGTCCAGTCCTGCAGCAACTTTCGGCGCAGTGCCTGCTCATGAAGTTGCGATATCGGACGCACCAATCAGGATTTTCGCTGCAAAACCCGCTTCCAATTCCATCAGTCTTATTTCGACACGGGAACTCTGTTGAGTTTGAATTGACTGTTTTAGAGCATACGATACGAAGGCTTCAAAGATTGTACACTCAAACGTTAAAAAACGGAAACAGCTTGAACTGTACGTGTGCACTGTGCATACAACGGAAGTTGCCCACAATACTTGCTGCCTGCTTGATGTCATGCCGCACGTACCTCCGCAAACTATAGGCTACTTTCATTACACAATGTGAACAGGGATGAAATATAGTTATAGAAAACTTTTAACCTGATCATACCGAACTGCGTTTACCTTGGCAGACCTGCTCGTTGCATTGTTCCGTTTTCATGGAAAATCCAGGACAAGCGCTACCATGACGACATCTTCGACTGCTGGTCCTATTTCCGCCTCCACAGCTGAGAGAACACCTTGACCAAGCTGACCATGAAGACCACGTGGGACACGCCGGCAGTGCGCATGTTTCAAGACGCGAAGAAGAACCACTGCAGTTTCCTTCGCCATCGAGACAAGTACGGCTTTGCCGTCTCTCAGCCGTGCCACATGTAGCACTGCACGCGGTGACATCTGCCCATTCGCTCCATCCGCATCGATTAGTGTTGCAGACCTGATTTCAAAACCAAAGGTCATTTTTTTCGCAGCGCACCATCAGGCTGCTTTGCGCAGTTTTGGTGGTCTCCTTGGGCGGTAGCACCACCTACACGTTCGACGGAACAGTCTACCCGGGAAATGGTGTTTTGCCGAACAGTTTGTTCACCTCCTTGTTGCTAAACGCTACGTTATATTTTAAAAGGCATCCATTTAAATAGTCATAATTACAAAGAGAATAACTCTGGAAAGTACCCAGAAGCGGCGGTGGAATTTACAGCAGTTGCATATACAGTAATATATAATTAATTGAGATATTTGTTTATGTCCTAGACTCCTCACAACCTTAACTGTGTTGGAGCGATTTGCTTCAGTTTGGAATAATACACTTGTATCTCCTATAAACTTGTACATCGTTCGGCATAGAGGTTTGTTATCACAATCTACAGCGAAATAATGTTAAGCCGTTCGCCGCGGTTATGAAAGCGTCTTCGACACGTCACCTACGTACCTGCGACTCGATGGTGGAACCATCGTCACAACCGTTGTCCCCAACTACCCCGTCCAAGCAAGGTCTTGTTCTGGTTCTGAGGCCAGTGCCACAAGTTTCGGAGCAGGAGCTCCAGCTCGAATAGGCTCCCCATCCTGAAAAATTAGAAAGTTTTTAGAAAAAGCTGTTGTAGGAAAAAATTATTTGAAAATGTACTGCTACTCCTAAAACTACTTTCTTTTTTAGTTGTATTACAAAAGTAATCGCATGAAATTCATAGTTCTTTGCACTCACGTAGTTGATATCAGTGTTCACATTTTGTAGGCCTTCTGTTCTGTGATCATTAGGGCCATTTTTATGACCTAAACAACTTGATATTATGACTTTAGTTTTCTGAAAAAATGACATTATATGACCAAACAAAAACTGACTGAGCTAGAACACACAACTACTGTGCAAAGAAGCATTACCAGCGAAAATAGGCATAAGAGATGATAAGCCCATGGTTTTTTGAAGCCCCACTAACACAAACAGCTCAAAATATGAGTACAACATATAGCCTATAGTTCGGTTTAAACGAAATTGAAAACATACATGTCCACTGGTTTATTTGTTTGGCGCAGCAAGAACATGCATTTAGGTAATGCATTACATTTCATCGGAATAACTTGGTTCACCTACATCTTTGCGAGCATTCCCAGGTTGACCAAGTGGGTTCAGTTTCCAGGTTGCAGCTTAGACCTAGCGATATAGTAGTTTCACCTGATATTTTGAATTTTTTTCAATATTTTCCTTATTGAATTGCAAAATATGACTTTATGATATAACATGGAAAATATGACTTTTTATGACTTTATAACTTTTTTTATAGACGTCGTAGGGGTGCGATTTTTGTTTCAAAATTCGTTTCATAGTTTCCTGTATCACAGAAAAAATATGACGTCTATAACTGTATATGGCCCTATTGATCATACAGTTGCAGTCAAACAAAGTCACAGGCAACTGGTGTTTGAGACAAGGTTTTCGCCAGTGAGTACGATAGTGATGCCTGGTCTTTCATTTGCAATTGGTACCTCATTTGGTGTTTGTGGTGATGCAGAAATTGCACATTTGGCGTAACCAGAAAACTTGACAAAAGAATGATGCAGAAAGCACCTTTTCTAGCCATCTGATCGAAATTTTTAAATCTGTTTGGATAAACACTGGAGAGCATTTGTTTCCCTCACCTTGTTTCTCGTACCAGTTTTGTTTCACTACAGGGATTTAGTTTAAAGTAAGTTTGTGCGCCCCCTGTTGGTTGCTTGACCTCCCCAACAACCAAAACCTGACCGCAGTGGCGTACGCAGAAAATTTTCATGGGGAGGGTTCATTCAGTGGCGTAGGGTAGATTTGTATTTGGTGTGCGCTGATTATGACGTCACACTTTGACGTCGTAGTCCTGTTTCCAAACCAACGTTTTGGCGAAGTTTGTTGACATAATATGCACATTTTTCTATACATCCACTCTCCTTATTTTAT
>JGI24021J15306_10003105_pt1 | contig 18526 bp, 11 predicted proteins | sample Ectturendosymbi1_FD_15306 | JGI IMG/M metagenome (IMG submission 15306)
TAACCAGGGGGGGCTCAGGGGGGTCGGATCCCCCCTAAAAATTTTTTGCCCCCCTAGAAAAATGTGTTGGACATAATTTAAAACTATTGGACATAGTTTTAAAAATTTGGGCCCCTCTCAGAAAACTCTTCGCCCCAACTGGTGTCCCGAGCTGGTTACGGGCCTGGAACGTAGGTGTCGGGTGAGTCTGATATAGCATTTATCAAAAAAGTTTTGTGTTGCCGAAAAAATGGAATAGTAATATTTTCCTTCAGAGTATATTTTTCATCGTAATAAAGCCAAAAAAGAACCAAAAGGTCAAACAAATTTCTTAAGGCCAACCAACTTGAGATGAGGCCAATGGGCCAAATAATTTTTTTTAGGCCAATCAATTTGAAACGAGGCCAGATTTCTGAAAATGCCAAGCTAGCAACACTGACCTGCCCCTGCAGGCAAAGGAGCGGACATGAGTGATCTGCAATCTCACCACTGCATGACACCAAAACAGTGAACCTGGCTCTTGTGTAGTGTGAGTGTCATACCGGCAAATAAACTGTCATTGCAAGAAATAAATCAACCAATCGGAATTGAGCTAGTGACGTCAAGTTTTCTAGAAAATTTTGGTTCTTCGTTGCAATTTCTAGGGAGGGGCAAATGCCCATGGTTTTGACGTACCACGATTCCAAAACTGTTTGGTTGAGTTCAGTGTAAAAGCACACCTATGACAGTCATTCTATTCGCACTTACATGTTTAGCAACAATGTTGACCTCAAAACTAATAACAGAAATTATAAAAACCATTCTGAACTATACGTGTGCGCCATAGCTGCAATAAATTTGTTTCAAGTCGATCTTGATAAGTCATGAAATTACTTTTGATACTGTTATGTAGGGCACCTGTGTCCGTTGCCCTCCTTTCAAAGGGCAAGGGGGGCAGTGCCCTCGTAATGCACCCCCGTTCCGGCGTCCCTGGACGCCACTGTTAAACATAAAGTCACTGTTCTGAGGCGTAAATACCATAGTTAAAGTTAGAATTGAGACGAGCAACGGCAATGGTTATATATGCGTCACGTGGTTGAGGAAAGAAAGACCGAGGTGGCGGGTCTAGTGAAGAATACTACCAAACTAACTTCGAGAAAAGTGACATCACTGATGACGTCATAGTAATGCCACGGTTAGTTGGTGATGTCACTTGAAAATTTTCGTGACGACAGCATTACGGTGAAAGGAGATAATAACATCAGAAAATTGGCGGATACGACCATTCTACAACCCTCCGCAAACCTTGCACGCCGTACCGCACAACTCTATGTGTTTTAATCCGGTTCAGCCGGAACCCTTTAACTCCCGCGCCGGCCAATATAGTGGCCGGTACTCTTTTGACCATAACTCGCCAGCTGCTGCAGCTAGAGAGGTGTTCAAACCCTCTACGGATTCAGAAAGTCTTTTTGTTCCGACTCAAAAAAAATTTTTTTTCCGGTCTGGGGACACCTCTGGGAGACGTCACAAGTTGGGGTGTTTTAGCGTTTTTATGGCCTACTTGGCCCGGCCCTAGGCGCCAATCCAATGAGCCAATTTTTTGGTTCAGTTTTTTTTGGAAACTAGACTATCATCCGAGGCTTTCTAGCATATCTGTAGCCAAAATTATGGCACAAAAACCTAAAAGTAATCAAAATTTCTACCCCCACAAACTCTAACCTGGGTGAATAACACCCTGTTTGCATATGGCCATAACTCGCCGCCAGAATAGCTAGAGAGCTGTTCAAGCCCTCTAAAGACTCGTGAAGACTTGTAGTTAGACTGCAAGAAAAATTTTTAGCTTGAGATCTCGGGTTTTTTGTTGATGTGTACATAAAAGACGATGTTTATGCATATTTGTTTAGATTTAGATGACGTCATCATCCCCTGGGAGTCGACCAATCGAGCCGATTTTGTGGCTCAAAGTTTTTTTGATTCTAGGCTACAGCACGAGTCTTTAGAGGGTTTGATGGACTTTCTAGCAATTCTGGTTCAAAGGATACGGCAAAATAAGCAGAAATTAATTAGCGAAATACCCGTAAAATACTCAGCATATTCCTCAATAAATTAGGGTCTTCTGGCCATAACTCTGGCACCAGAAACGATAGGAAATTCATCAAGGGCTCTAAAGGTTCATATTCGAGCCTAGAATACAACCGTCGCCATCGTGGGGCTTTGGTGGGCTTAGCCCCCCCAAACAAAGCTCCAAGCCCCCCAAATTGAAACGTTAAACACTATAAATCAGTGTAGTTTTTGTCAATTTTTAAAATGTCAAGCCCCCCCGCACAAACGCAAATCCCCCCGCAGAACCACAAAGCCCCCTTATTGAAAACTCTCTGGAGACGGTTCTGAATACAACCAAACTTTGAGTCACAATTTCGGCTCATTGTCTGGGCGATGACGTCATAAAAGAATAACCAAAAGAGCAAAATCTATCCTCACCCTGAGGACACCCACCGAAAACCCCAAACCCAAATCTCAACAGTTATTTTTTTCAGCCTAAACTAGAAGACTTCACAAGTCTTTCGAGCGTTCGAAGAGCTCTCTAGCATAAGCGTCTGGCGAGTTATCGCTAGCAGAACAAGCCGTTAGTGCAAAATGTTTTTTTTGGGCTATAATTCTCGTTCCAGACATGATAGAAGATCAATCAAGGGCTCTAAAGACGCGGATGATCACCTAGTTTCCAAAAAAAGTTCGAGCCAAAAAATGGCTTATTGGATTGGCGCCTAGGGCCAGTCAATGTGAGTCAAAAATTCAAAAACATCCTCACTCTATGACGTCCCCCCAAAAGAACCCCAGTCCCAAATCATAACAAATTTTTTAAATCGAAACTAGAAGACTTGCCGAAGCCGTAGAGGGTTTGAACAGCTCTCTAGTTATAATGGCCACTTCAGTGGCCGGGGGGGAGTTAAATGGTTTGCAAAAAAAGCACGAAAGAAAGATATTAACAGCAACATCGCTAAAAAGTTTTCGTTCATGATGCTTGTATTGAAAATCGACCAGTATTACGCAGAATGGTTCAGGTTTTCCACACAATATTTTTGAATGTAAACCGTCCTTTCATGTTTCCAAACCGTCCTTTAATGCATGGTAGCAGAAACAACCACCTTGTGGATACATGGTGAAGTAAAGTATTTCAAATAATTCTGTATCTCCAAGTGAATTAAAATCTTTGAGAGTTTCACGTTTGCTGAGATTAAAAAATGGCCATACATTTTTAGGACAGCATTTTTTATGTCCACCTTCAAGTTTTAGTGCATACCTTACAACCAGAACCTTCGCCATAAAGCCTTCAATAAGGGAGCTTTACGTTTGTGCAGGGAAGCTGGACATTTTGAAAATTTGACAAAAACTCCACTGATTTATAATAAATTAAGAAAAAACTGGAGGGGCAAGCAAAAATCTGGGGGGCATGACCCACTCGCCCCCCTTAGAATCGCCACTGTATGAAAGCATTGCAATTAGCCTTTAACATCAACATTCAGCGTGAGGATTTTGGTGTTTGTTTTCTTCTAAAATTGCATTTTGCGTTATCTGTACTTAAACAACAAGCTTTTTCCTGATTCAACTTATATTCTCCATAGTATTCTTCAAGTACTTAAAGTATTCCATCAGCATTCTCAAAAAATTCATTTAAGCCTACACAGTTCTCTATGGCAATTTCCATAGTAAAATATTGAACATGTTTTTAAAATTTTATGCTTCAATTTGAACATCAAAGAAGAGAGTCATGTCGCTTCATATTGTTGATAACTACATTGTTTAAAGCTTGTTTTGCCAAATAGCCACTGCGGTCAGCGCTTGCGCTGATCAGCCACAGCAGACGAAATAGAGACAATTGTTTCGGATAAAGTGAACTATCGCGGAACACTATCTATAAAACATGCGTGGTGGACGAAAGGTCTGCAAAAAGTGGTGAGATGGTTTCTGGATGCAGACGATAACTCAGATTCCCACCAAAACCTATTATTACTTTTTGGCCCATTTACAATGTTCCTTGAAATTTGCATACAAATTCATTCCGTGCTATTTGCATTAAGTCGTCAAATCAACAAGCAAAAGGTATGAGAAAACAATTAATCTACTTTGCGCAGGCAATGAAGTTTTTGTAAAATATCAAGCTCAAAGGCGGTTTTAATCCCAACGCCCCCCTTGCGTACGCCCTTGGAGGCCTTTATTGTTTACAATAGCAAAAAATATGCTTTGTAGCAAGATCGCTCACCAAGATGGAGTTTCCAAATGGAACAATTTTCTAAAACAAGTAAATGATTTCCTGGATACCTGTGGAACATGCGGCGTGCTGCAATTTTATGAAATATCAACGCAGGGAACGGGTGGATTGAAGCATGTCAAGCCTTTGGCGGCGAAGACGACGAAAAAGTGTAGGCCTTAAAGCGGGAAAGAGTAGATAAATGCTTTGATATGTTAGATTCCACACTTACGCTCGTTACGCAATATTTTGTCGTCTTCGGAGGGCAAACTGTGGTATTTAAAGCAGCGCATCCATTCGTCGCTGATATCAATTCGCACTGGAATTTTAAGTGAATTCGGCGCTTTCTGTATGTGTTAACTTAAAATATCGTTTGGTCAGTTTGCCCTGATCGCAGTGACAGTCGTTTCAAACATCTGACACGAGACATTTCTGACATAAAACGATCTTTTGCAGGAACGCGATGATTATTCGTTTGACTTACCACTTAGAATCTAGATTGTTTTACCGTAGCCCAGGGGCGTAACGAGGTCAGACGGGGCAAGAAGAAAGTTTGGCCCCCCCATGTTCGAATCTGAGGTCTTTCGGAAGCAAATGTACTCATTAAAGGAAGTACTTGTGACCTTGTTGGCACTTCTTGCCTTCTGCAGTCATTCGGTGCCCCCATAAAGATTCGGCGCCAGGGGAATTGTGCCCCCTTTGCAACCCCTCGTGACGCCCCTGCCATATCCAGCTCAGAGAGTAGGTATAAATATGATATTCGTTTCGACACGTACGTATCAATTGGGTTGATACGCGCCAATTTCATCTCACTCCAATTTAACATTTCCCACGGATTTTTTTAACATTTTCCACGTCTCTCGCAAACGTTTGCCCGACGTCATGATAATAATCAGTGATTACGACTGTTCCGGTGCGTGACGTCTTGGCGCAAATCTATCGCAAAATCTTCGTCAACAACACAAGCTTATTACTTGGGCCGACGGAAAAATATTCGTTTTTCGTTCAGAAGAGCTTTTATCTTTCCAAGCAAACATTTGTCGTAGCTTCCACGTTATTCTTAGATTAATCCATATTCGAGCGGTTTCAAAGCAAGCATAGAAAGTCCGATGGCTGCTTCTGTCGTGTCAAGCACATGACCATAAAGCGAAAGCAAAGCATTAATTTCGTTCTTCCACTGATTGGAAAATATCATGCGTGTTGTACACGACGCTGTTGATCAAGTACAAAGATCACACTGAAGTGTTTACCGTTGAAAGAAATGCGAACGCATCATCAGCTCAACACTGATCGGATTTCTGTGGCGCGCCCTTACACTGCCCTTGAAAGAGCTCGAATGAACCGACCTAATAGTTGGTGCGGCACGCTGTTTGCACGGTCGTGAACTTGCTATTCTTAGCGCGCAAGGTTTGTGGTTGTTTTGCGGTGCGTGCGCACTGAGCAAAGCACGCTCTCGCCAACGCTCTGGCATGTTCGGCTCAAATCTGTTTGCTGCATTGCCATGCTCGGATTGCACTTGTACTTTCCACCACAAGCCTGGTGAAGAATGTCTACACCAAGTAAAATTAAGGCGGAAGCCAGCAGTTCTGCACAGGAACGTGAGCGCGAATGACTGTTATGACGATGCCCAACGGCATTGTGCTGCACAGCTTCAGCGAACTCGCTGAGCAAATCACACTGCAGCTTAAGCCTCACGACGTAATGAACACGTGACCGGTGACGCAGATTTCCTGCTCGTCACAGCGGATCGCAACGATTGCAAATGAACAACAGCAGCAGCTTGATGCGAAGCAGCTGTAAAAGTCAGTGCTAAACTGCCGCTTTGGCACGACACCGATCATTGAATACCCTGTTGCGTTGTCCAGCTTCCAATTTCCGAGGCTACAAGTTTATCAGCTGATTACGTGCAAGCAAAATGCAACAACCACTTTGGATGACATTGCGCTAAGAAAACTGTGTGCGGACCCTTGAAAATTTTCAGCATTATCTCGTGATGCGCTGGTAAGCAGCATGTTTATCACCGGAGCAAATATTGCGCGATTGCTGAAGATCGTAACAATGGTTTGCAGCGAAATGTTTGGCGATCTTCACACGTCACCGCAGCACGGCAAGTTGTTTGTTTGTGGATGTAGCAGCTTGCCAAAGGCAAATAAAATGCAAGCACAAAACCAACGAACTGCGCTCTTGAACAAATGAGCGTTTTGAAATTGCAATTTACGTCAAATACGCCATCATGGCTATCGGCTATCTCCCCATCATCGACTTCCACAAGGGAGCAAAGGTAGTTTGTATTGTTTGTCAGGGGCGTAGTATTGAGAAATTCCGGGGGTAAGTCCGTTTAAAAAAAAAGAACATTTCTAGCTGCAGAAAGAAGTTCGCAAAAACTCCAAAATCTAGGTCCCATACCAAGAATAAAAGGAACGCCGTTGCCCCCCAAGTCTACCCCTTTTCGCATCTGTTTCGCTGTGTTACTTTTTACGCTCTCCTTACGCGTGCAGTTCAATTGGGTAGTCGGTCCAAAATCCATTTTGTTCAATGGCGGACGTGACATCCTCTGTGCGCGATGCGGGGCAGAACGGAAAGCGCGCTAAGAATAGCACACGAAAGAACGAACTGGCGTTAGCAGCATNAGAGAGACATCGGTTGAGCGGGCGATCTCTATTGTTGTTGACTGTGTAGCATGTGCGACTTGTCGTCCCTACCGCTGCGGGTTGACATCCTCTACTGAGACACCGCAACAATCCGACTTCGTGCGCGTTTCACTCTATACTGTGCTTTTTAATTTGTGTTTAAGCAGCTCTTAGGTACTTTGCCCCTTCCCCATTTAACTCCGTACCAAGCTCAGCTGTGTAGCCAGCCCAAAATTGGGAGAGGGCAAAAAATTTGGGGGCCCGAAATGTTTGATTTTAGGCGAATAACACGATTTTGTTTAGGAAAACGCCTCACAAAGCACAAAATGACTATATTTTCTAAAAATTTGGGGGGCATGACCCCTTTGCCCCTCTTGGCTACGCCTATGTGTGTAGCACCCGAGATTGGCGGGTCTATGACGAGCAGCTGACTTTCAATGCTCGGGACCAGGCCGGTGGCTTGCTGCCGTAACCGCTGTACTCGGCAACGGCCTGATCCTCATACGGACGTTGCAGTACCATGTGTATCCGCCAGATTTCCGAATAATCGCCTTGCTCGGCCTTGCGGATGGCGGATTCCGCCATCCACGTCCTCAGCACGTAGCGCGGATTTACGCGGTTCATTCGTTGACGGCGTTCGCAGTCGTCCAGTGTCCGGTTGCCGCTCACAGTTCGGTCGTAATACGCAGTCATCCACTTCTTGAAGAGCCGATGCCCGCTCAGCTCTTTCAAGGCCCACAAGGAAGACGGCACCGACGACTGGCGCATTTCTTCCAGGCTGATGTCGGCGAGCTGACGAAAAGTCATGGTGAAGTCGGCTCGCGTCTCTTCCATCAGATAGAGCAGCGAGGCGAGCAGCATGGAATCGTCAGGATGCTGGCCATCCAGGCCCAGTTTTCGACGGAAGGACCGCAGCAAGGACGCCTGGTAGAGATCGTTGAACGATTTCAAGGCCCGCTTGACGTCAGCACGCTGCGTTTCGGTGAGAATCGGTCTCAAAGCTTGGTAAAGTTTGCGCATGTTGAAATAGGCGACGCCTGGTTGTCTGTCCAGTGCGTACATGCCGGTGTCATCGGACAGGTTCGGCACGAAATGCGGGTCGTAAGCGTCGACGAAGCCGAACGGCCCATAATCGATGGTGATCGACAGCAGGCTGAAGTTGTCCGTGTTGCAGACGCCGTGCGCGAAACCCAGGCTCATCCACTCGACCATCAGGTCGACGGTTCGATTCTGCACGAGGGAGAAAAAGCGAACGAGTCGGTCCGGGTCGTCGAGGCCGATCGTGGCCCGAAAATGATGCCCGATAATGAAGTCGGTCAAGCGGCGGAGCAAGTCGTGCTCTCCGTTCTCGGTCAGAATTTCCAAGGACCCGATGCGGAACCAGGACGGGGCCAGGCGCAGCACGACGGACGCCTTCTCGCCTACCACGTGACCGTCGTAGAGGGGGTCGCGCAGAACCAGGTCGTCTGACGTCACGAGGCTGACAGCGCGCGACGTGGGCACGCCGAGAAAATGCATCGCTTCGCTGCAGAGGAATTCTCGAACGGACGAGCGGAGCACCGCGCGCCCGTCCCCGTGCCGTGAGTAGGGGGTGCGGCCCGACCCCTTCAGCTGCAGCTCGGACCGTCGGCCGTTCGCGTCCGTGTACTCGCCCAGCAGATGCGCTCGTCCGTCGCCGAGCTGCGACGACCACTCGCCGAACTGATGTCCGCCGTACCTGTTGACAAAGCAAGCGCAACTGATCAAAAGGCGTCGGCAGTAGACTCGGAACAGCTCGTAACACGATGCCGCCGTGACAGCAATAACGCGAGTTTCACGAAGCTTCGAGGAGTTCGAATACGAAACGTTTGAAGTTGAAAGAAAAAGCAACACTTTCAACAACCGTTGGCAACTTAAAAATATACGTAAGAGACTTGTAGATGTTAGTACCAGTTACCGGGAAAAGATTCTTCAGTTGATCAAACGCACACTCCCCATTTAGTCGATTAATAGAATTTCATATTCCCTGGTCCAGGGAAATGGAGCAGGAACATTTTTTTGAAGCTTACTGGACATTAGTTCAGTTCAATACCACCATGCCATCAACCTACATGGCATTGTAGAGCACGGAGCAAACCCAGGCATTCCAAGCGATTTTGACGTTTTTCGCTCAAGCCGCGGTCGTAACGATTGCACGGACACGTGAATCGAATCAAAAGCGATACAACCGTCTCAGGCATCATCGCGCAAATCGCATGGGCTGGTAACGTTAGCAGTCTTAAGCTTTAATGACGTAAACTCGGCAAGTGTTGCGGCGCATGACGTTGTAGAAGTGGCTTTTTATTAAAGAATTTCCGCGACCACACTCGTGAGATTAATTTTGCCTGCGTGAACACTTTGCCTTGCAGAGCTTTAAGCAGTTAAAATACCGTGTGCTGTTACCTGTGGGCCAAAGGCGTAGCATCGATAAGACGACGTCCCGACACAAAATCTCTGAAGTCGTCGTTGCGGATAATTTCAGTGAAGTTTAAATTCAGATTGTTCTCCAAAGCATCACGAGACACAATCACCAGTTCCACTCCACTCAGCAGCGGCGACGGAACAACTTCAGAAAAGATGCAGTTTTTCACTTTTCGAACGTAGTTCTCTCGCACGGGGTCCAGCGGCAACTGATAGAGCTCGGAACTCGAGAAACTCCAGTTTGAAAATTCAACAAACGTTGGAACTGTCGGGTTAACAAGGTTTATCATCAAAGTACAGAGAAGATACGAACAAACCATCTTCATCTCAGTCCCTCACAACAGTCGTTTAATCCATGTCATGCATCACTTCTGTACAGGCAGTTGCAGCGAGGTTTTGAATAGACACGCAAGCTAATTAGCTACGACTTACTAACACCAAGCTGCGTGCATTCATATCATCAGTATCTTTATTGCAATATCGTTGGAACTAAACAGATTTGAATATTCTGAGGTTGAAAGTCACAAGCACAGGTTTTACATAATTTCTTGAGATGCAAGCGGGAGTAACGGAAAAATTTCGGAAGTTACCAATTCATCACGTCGTTTGTTCAAAGGAAACAGATAACATCTCTCACAAAATGCCGGATACAAGCACAGGAACCACATCATGCTAATGGACGATTATGAACAGTACACACATGCTATACAATGTACTCTGCATCTGAGCCTTTTAAAATCACTCCATACCATTTGTTACATTAAAGACGGAACAAAACATGAAAAGATTGTTTTTCGGTTGTTTGCAGTACCGCCTGTACACAAAAGCGGCGAACGCTTTGGATAAAAGCGTTCACGAATCAAAGTCATAGCTAAGCATGAAGTACGGCATTGACTTGGCAATTGGCACGGGATCATCACCGCAGCATTTGATGCCAAGTCCACCGGGAGGGACCGGGCTAAATCCCATGAAGCTGAAGGACTTCACCAAGCCGTTCAGGCTTTGATTTGCCCTTTCAATGCAAACAACCATCTGAGTGACATTAAGCGACTCCTCGGCGTAGTCCAGCAGTTCGACGAAGCAGTCCCTGCTTAGTTCCAAAGGCACTTGCACAAACATCCAATCGGCGCACATAACCTGAAACAGCCGAGGAAATCGATTCTGGCCAACGGCAGGAGATTGACGAAATCGCAACACCACATGTTCTCAATTATACATCGACAAAAATCACAAAAAGTACCTTTAACTGGGTTGAAGCTTCTGATGAGCTTCACCGTAACTAGAATCTAAACACGCACTACGGAAAAAAACGTTTTCATCGGTGCTACACTAACTTTCTGATGAGGTGCAACAGAAATGTTCTCATTCAATGTACGATGTAGCGGTTGGCCCCCTTTTTTCTAAACCTGATTTTGGCGACAGCAATTAGCGGCAGGCCGAAGCCTGAATTTCACTTTTTTCCGGGGCGGTTAAGGTGAATGCTCTTGCCCAAGGAGCGGCGATTAACTCAGCGGCCGTGGATCGAACACACAACCTTCCAGTTAAGAGGTGGACACTTAATACCACTGAGCCATCGCTGCCCCTTATTTCCAAAATAGACAAACATACAAACCCAACAAGCTCAACCTCGCCTGAGGTCCTGGCCACCCGATACGTACTGTAAGCTAAGCACTGATGCGATGGTCAGGCCAGTGCAAACTGGATCCGACACAAGGGCCAGCGGTTGATGACTGCTTAGAATGAAAAAAAACGACTTTTACGCGCCAAACGCCGCCACGGCCATTGTTTTAATCATTGTTACGTCAACAGAATATGGCTTTGGTGGCCGATCACTGCTCTTTTCGGCAAGAAGAAAGCAGAAGGTATAATCAAAAGCAATAAAGAAACTGGATAAGTAAATTTTTAAAACCATTGCAAAAAAACAAATAAATAAAATGCGCGCTCTGAAAGAACAGACACAGACGTACCGTATTCCAGCGAACAACCATCTGCTCTGATATCTGCCGAATGAAGGTTCTTAAATGGATGTCACCTGCAAGTGCTTTGCAGCCATCATTTCCAAACAAAGTTTGGGCAAACTGCACACAGCTCTGCAAGTCGTTCTTCATTTGCACTCTGCAAAACAAAAACGCAATAGAGTAGGATCTCCTTAACTTCTAACAACGAAACCTGAAATCACTGACCAAAACTACACAAGGAACTATGTTTCAGTCAGTTTACTGAAGTTGAAAGGAAAATTTAGAAATGCTATTAATTGGGTTACACGTCTGTTATTATTTGGGTTACATAGCTTTCACCAAGTATCTTTAAACAATGAACAAAATGATGCAGTTTAGTGAATTATTCCTGTTTCCTTTACACATGACATCAACAAGCCAATATTACCACCATCACAAAATAATAAGCACACGGGATACGTCTATCCTTGTAACTAGAACAAAAGCAACATTTGAACTACAGCATATAAACTATCAAATTTCACTCAGCAGGAAACAAAACTTGTGTCATCCACTATATTCCCTATAATACTAAAATGTAGCTGAGATTCCTACAATGGACAGAGTTTACAACATTAAACATTTAGCCAGCCTGCAAATATATAGCATTAATGACCAATAAACAAAATTGTTTACCATCACATTATGACAAGTTGACAACCTGATTTTAAAGATCAAAATCACAGTGCCTTGGCAATTGCTATTCGTTGTGGTTTAGATTAAATGTAGCAAAGAAAACTTCAACAAAGCAGGCTTAATTATTTGCTCCATGCTGGAAATTGACATTACACCTTTTGGTTGATCTACAATAAAAATTCTTTACAACCTTTGCAACAGAAAATGCAAGTAATTTACCCATTAGAGATGTCAGGAGCACTGCCGAGGCTTGGTATCAATTGTGAAGTTGCACTGGGCAAGCCACTTGGCTGGTACTGCTGAGTGCAAAATTGTGAAGTAGCCTTCTTTTTCCTTTTTTTCTTCATGATACAATTCACAGCTGTTGATGGGGATCTCTTTATGCATGACAAAGTTAACAACTCCAATGATAATATTTCTTCCAGCTAGAAAACTGGTAAAATACAAACAATAAACAAAATTGGACGTTCCCATCACACAATGGTTGAAAATTGGAAGCCTTTGCTGTTGAACATCACAATCTGTAAACGTGAAGTGAAGCTGGCAGCTATTTCAGAAATAGAAACAACTGTAGTTCATACACATGGTTCTGAAGATTTTTATTTGAAGGACTGATAAAAGGTTAGATGCACTAACGAGGAATCACTGTCACTATCTTGCAATGTACATGATGTGTATTAGCCAACTTAAGTTGAATTCGTTGCCATTTGAGTTATGGTCAAAGAAATTGGCACACAAATAACCTGTTGGCCAAATGTGTCATGGAGCACCCCTTGACAGATAGCAGGGGAGGGGAAGTTCTTCACTATCACAGGCCATGTGCTTTTTAGAATATCATGGGTGAGACACAATAAACTTTAATTTTGAAGTACACAATTGCGTTTACTTCAAAGAAAATAAAGAGAACAACTCTGAGATTGAGTAAGAGGACTTCTGTTGACTTACCGTCATGTTTAGGTTTATCTTGACCTTTCATTTTGACATGTTCTTATTTGAGTAATGAAAACTTCAACTCATGCCACATTAAATTGTCATAGTCATGTGAGGCCCATGTGGCCTCAAAGCTGCAGGTTCCCCACAACTGTAGGTTTGACGTTGATTTGAAGTCATGAAGTTAGGTCTAAATGGATTGGAATGGGACTTGCAGTTACAGCTACTATTACACTGCATATACATTGTAGTCTAAGTGTGCATACCTCCTTATAACTTTGTTAATGCAGCTAGACTTTAATTTTTCCTGTCACTCTAAGAAAAATGACCAATTTTTACCCAGAAAATGTTTCTCTCATGCACCATATTATTATTACCAGTCCTAATAATGCTTTGTATTAACATTGGTTTTGAAGAATTTTCAACAGGAAGATTGTTAACTTTAATATAGTGGTGAATTTCTCAGTTTAAAAACCACCCTTTGTTTAACATCTGTACCTCCACAACCGGTGCATATTGAAAAAAGGTAATGTACAGGCCAATGAATCTGTCAGAACCAGTTATATACATGAGGAATTCATGCCCGCATAGACAAGCTGCAAGAAATGAAACTGTTTCTTCAAACAAGTCAATATCATGTAAGAAATCATTATTTTGAAAAGTTAACTTTCTTTAGCATATAAGTCACCATCAGAGTTCACTGCTCAAACAAACAACCATTTTTTCTGCACAAGGAAAAACTAAAACTGACAATTGGAACTAAAGATGTATCTACTTTAGGCTAGTTGACATGGGATGCCAACAGTGCATCAATGCAAAAGAAAAACACTGCAAAATATAAAACAAAAACCTAACAATCTTGTATATGCACAGTTGCATACATGGTTTCTCAGATGCATTTATCACCTCTAACACTATGAGGTATCTCACCATTGAAAACTACAGTGCTTGCTACATAACATATTTGACTGTTCTTTTTTTGACAATGTTCATAATCATATTCAAGTATTCTCATAACACAAGCCATTCTTAATTGTAAAGAAGTGCTTCTAGTGTTCCACAGAACTGAAGAGTTCCATGAAATATTTAAAGGGGTTCTATGAGCCTGAAGGCACCAATTTTCCCACGTAACGAAATATATTTGGTCCTTTAAGACAATGGTATTAAAGATTGTACAACATATTGACTAGTAAAACCAGATATTCCAATTGGGCAGCCCGCACATGGTCAGTGAAATTATTTGCTACATAATACCCATTGGCTTTGTTCTACAAGGAACACCATAATTTCCCATCTTATTTTAAACACACACACCAAAATTTATAGCATTGACATTTTTCGATAACAATAAATTCAACCTTCCCTTTGAATACATCAAAAACTTCTGTTTCACACAAACTTTTATGTCATAATATTTTCACCATGTGGCCGCAATTAGCCATATCATGAGGTCACAGATGCTTTGAAAGGTGATTAGTAGGGCAACCAATTTTTTCACCTATAAACTTAAAATTTTGACTTTATTATGACCTATAAATTTTCTGCGTTTGCAACTGCAAAATAATTCAGCCGTTGAGGTTGACCCAGAGAGTATTCATGCACGCTATGCTTCGAAATTTCAAAATATTTGGTTGTTGAACTTTGGGGATGTTATATTGATAAGTACATAAGCAACTACAGTAGAGTGAAACCTGAGAACATCATAAAGTTGAAACGTTACATGCATAATGGATTGAGCATTTACCAAACCAAATACTGTAAGACCACGTTTCTTGCCTTACCATGCCTATCCTACATACTATTCAATAGTCCAGTATAGTAGGCAAAACAGCATTATTACACCAGGAGTCGCAACAAACCCACTATTACAGAATTGCAAGTAAACTTGTAAAAGCATATCAATATCTGTTGTTGTAGTTTCAATAATGTAGCAATGCAGAGAAAAAAAACTCTGCTGCAAGAAAATTTTGACCTAATGATAAATTTTGACTATTTTTTATGTAATAACTTGGGATTCCCTCATGGTATGAGCATGAAATTTGGTTTGTGGACGTTTCATGAACTTTCAAAACGGCAGAAAAGTTGACTTTTGATTGCCCTAGTGATTAGGTATAATTTTGTAAATGTTTTTGTGTTTGCAGCTTAAAAGTGCTACATTTGACTAAATTTTTTTTGATAAGTTGTAAAAGAAAATTTGTGAAGTGAATGATTCTACTGATTAACAACCCACCTACACCACTGAATAATATTCTTGTAATTTGCTCACAATCAGCAGGAAATCATTTTGCCTACAATACAGTTGAGTAACTTCCATGGAACCCTGAAGGGAACTTTCTGCTGGCTACTAGGTTGATAAAGTTCAATTTTCTTCTTTCTGGTTTTTCAATGATTCAAAAGTTAGGATACAATGAAAATAAAAAATTAGGAGTCATTTGAAGCTGAAGCAAAACAATACTTAGTTATATTCACTTTTTTAAAACTTTTTAAAATAAATCATACTCATTAATTGAAACTCATCTGTATGATTTTGCATATAGCATTAGGCTTTGAACCAAGAACATTGCTGAAACCATTTTCAAAAAAGGTCAAGTCCAAATCCAACCTTGACAGGTATAAAACAGGTGCCCCATTTTTTGACAAAGGAACAAGTAAATTATCCAATACCCTCATTTACTCTAAAAAGTCAAACATCCTTTTAATGCTTGTTTTATTATTAAACTTTGATAAAATTTTAAATAAAAATCATTAAAGCTGCATAATCCACTGTAGAAATGTTTCAAAATCTTATCCCCTAAACACATAGAAATCAACTGTTTGTTTGTAAATATACTTTGAAGTTAGACACATGGCAGCAAAAATTTTAAATGCCCGTTTTATTGTTGCAAAACCTTTTGAATTCTTCTGGTTTGTTGTTGAGCATACATTGAAAATCTGTACAACAATATTATTACCTAATAAATCTAAGAGCATGACTGATAAAATCTTGTACTTGGTTGAATTTTTACTGAACCATGTTGGCGCAAGTGCTGTTTATGAAGACTATATTTTTAATGTTAAGTTAGTTACCACTTTAGCAACACAAGATACTAGTGGAGTTCTTACTTTGTTCAAGACATATAGGCCTAACTTGAGACAATTAAATTCATGGATTTAGTCCCTAGATAAAGATTGAACAATGACTTGCCTATTTATAGAAGTTGACCATGAACTATTAACTATTGATGATTAAATACAGCACTACGCCACTAGGCTAGCTCAAGAATCTTAGGCCAGGACTAGACCTGCAGACACATAAAATGTCATTTTACAAAAATTTTAGTATGCTGTACATTACAGTGAAGCATGAAGGTTGATTTTTCATGTGTGATAAACCTAACAACTTATTGTAATGTACAGTTAAGCAGCAAATAATTGAGGTTGTGTTAAGTATAGGCTGCAGCTGTTTTTTATAAATACCAGCAGAAATAGCCTTATACGTTTCATCTAAATAACTGCTTTAATCCAAAAAATCATCAGTCGCTTTAAACTATTTAATTTCATGAGGGCAAAAACTGCAGTACTGTAAAGTAGGCTACGCAAAAATTCTCCGGATGATTTGCATTATATAAATTTGGTAGTGTCTATTTTATCGGCGGTATTCTCTGGTGGCAACAAATCAGCTGGAGCTATTGTGCCGCCAGTCGAAGATTCGGTCTCGTGGCATGACACAATACCAAGAAAAAGATCACTTTGTCAGGAAAATGTTGTCCTGGCTCATGGTGTAATGGTTATGTGTTACGGCTGCTATGCCTATGGTTTTTGGTTCGACTCTCAACCTGCCGACTTTCGTTTTGTTTTTTTTCTTTGCTTTTGTTCAGGCTCCGCTTAGGTGTTGCGTTTAGGGGTTAGTGTTGTTAGGTTAAGGTTAGGGTACTCATGCAAACACTGTAACCTCCGAGCACTCAGTTGCAAAGTAAAATGCGGTTGTGGTGTTCAGAGAATAAGCACGAACAAAAAAATATGACAGCATCAAAGCACGCAACCATATGTTGTTAGACTTTCTGCATTGTTCAAGAAAGAGGTACATATTTTTTCACAATAAGGCCTCAATAGTAATGTTGCACTAAACCCGATTGCTATTAACACTCGCTCGCCATGGCAAGTTGTATATGAATGAATTTATTTGCCAGCAGACACGAAACCCATAGTACAAACACACACTCTCTGCACAACGCAGGTTGATCAAAACATACAGTGCAGAACGTTTTGCAGCAGCGTTGGAGGCTGAATCACAGAGTTACAGATGCATTTTTAAAAGAAGTTTTCCAATAGCGTTGGTACCAGAACCACATGATTACAAACACATTCTTAACACTATTGTTCGCTAACCCGTAACATTTGGTACAACACTATTGTAAAGAAGGATGCTAGTTCCAAAACTGATCGAGGCTAGGTAAAGCACAACACTGCAATGTTGGAGCACTCAGTCACAAAGTAGCATGCAATTGTAGTCAGGGCCTATGAGAGGGGGGTACGAGATGTACATTGTACCCAGGCCTGGTAGTTTCACGGGGCCCAGGAGGATGACAGTACGCACTATAAGATTGGTTTATTTGCTTTTGTTGTCATCTTCCTTTACGTTGCAATAATTTGTGGCTATTACCTTATACAATCAAATAACGTTGAGCAGAGTTTATGCACAGCAATCATCAATAGATTCCACGCAGTAAAACTGTAAAAAGCCGCATGTAAGAAGTGTGCTGTGGCTTGTCACAGAAACTTGGGTGTTTAACAAGAACCAGCGCCACATTTTACTGCCAGAAGATGCATTGTACATAGACCCGTCAACTATTAGAAAAACGCAGTTCCTTGCCAAAGTTGTTCAGTCTGTGTGATACACAACAGTCAGCAGCATGAAGTTAAATTTGGCGCGCTACCGTCTTGCAAAGTACGCTTACTGACAGTTCACACATTTTAGTCACGGGGGCATTCTGGGGCAGTGGCCCCCAAATTGGTTGCGCCCAGAAAACATTTTTAAACATAAAAGAAATACAAAAATCTTGCCCCCTAAAACATCTGTTTTTTTCCGTGCCCCGGCATTCGTTGTCTTGAATAGTACATCTGGTGCAATGAACTCAATACTCCAAAATAAATCTGTTTATCTATCAGCTAAGCGCGACCTTCTCAAAGTGGCACTTGTGCCAAATTAATTTCAATGACGCACTCACGTATCTTCTCCTTTTTAGTTTTAAATATTGTGAATCTGTTGTTTTATAGGTTACATCAATGTTTTTTACATCGGATAAAACTGTGTGCAATGTGTACACTTTTTACGAAATTCATCAAAATCATTGATCAATATGACTGACTTTTATGCTAGACTACTTTTTTATCAAACTTTTTACAGAACCGAACGCACTTCAACAACAGCAGATTTCTCATCAAACCAAAACGACCGCGATTACTTTTAAACGAATATGTTATGCTGATGTCACCAGCTATCCAATAAAATTCCTTTGAACGGATACACTTTTTACGAAAGTTACCAAAATCATTGATCAACATGACCGGCTTTTACGCTACTGTCTACTTTTCAGCAAACATGTTGGAGAGTCGAATTGCTGAGATATATGCTTAACCCTGAGGTCCTGCACCCACCAAAATTTTGGCGCAAGTTTGCAACGCTAAACTTGCCACCCGATGAGCTA
>JGI24021J15306_10003107_pt1 | contig 18524 bp, 6 predicted proteins | sample Ectturendosymbi1_FD_15306 | JGI IMG/M metagenome (IMG submission 15306)
AATGTACTTACGGAGTGACGACATGCGACCAGACGCTGTTGAAGAAGTCCATTGAGTCAGGCTGTCTGTTGCGGCTCCCGTTCTGCATAGCTGACGAATCCGGCTTTTCTAAAATATTTGCAAAAAAGGATTATGAGTGCAAACACATACTCTGAAAAACAATGTCAAATCCCAGCTGAGGCTGAGCATGGGTCCAGTTCGATGCGTTAATTCGCGCCTCTGGAATGTGTTAATAGCCTTAAAGCCAGTAGCGACACAACATTATTTCTTGCGCAGTGTTGAGTATCATCGTCAATGACGGGATAGACAATAGTAGTGAAGCCATTGGTGGCGATTTTGATCAGATCGGGGATCAAACGGATTTTTGCTACAGCAATGTAAAGCTGCCACTGGGTACGGTGCACTGCTATGGTTAACATCAATGGAAATGGCTTGGCAGACTGTTCGATTTTGTAGACAGGTGGGCTTTGGCGTTAAAAGCACCCCAACAGCGGGAAAGCACCTAACTTTTCAACAAACCCACTCTTCAGAAAATGTGAAACACTATCTACGCACATAAATTTCACAAGTTTTATCTTATCTAGCATTCGAATGCCGATCCAATCATAAACAATTGTTCTTGAATAACTTAGAAATCTGACGAATGAGCAAACAGCAGATATCACGTCTGCGAGAAACAAGCATGGTTGTTCCCTACTCACGCGTGTGTTGCCAAGAGTAACTGTTACGGGCGCTGCTGGCGGAGAGAGGCAGAGTTTGAGTGTCGGCGGCCTTTCTTTTGCAGAAGGGAAATAGGGGTCTCCGGAGCGGTACCGACGGCACACAGCTGCTCATTAGGCTTGAGCAAGACAAACGAGCTTGGCCGCAGTGCGGACGCGCTGCGGTAAACCCAGAAGACTTGAACCGATCGCGAGCGGCACCGCCGAGATCTTCGGAATGATTTTCGAGACTGAAGTAGCCGCCGTCGACTGTGGGATCAACGCGATAATCGCGCGGTGACTCTTTTTTGATTGGAGTCACGTGGTTTAAGACGTCAAGATTCATTTTTGCAGCGATGCGTCCAGCGGTCAACGCAGCGCACGATGCGAGCTTCGAACGCGGTAGGTCCAAGAACAGTTATTCTACTATACGGCAAGAAATTCGGCAACTTTAGTTAAACCCTGGCTGAGAAAAAAGCAGGAAGTAAACTTCAAAGCTGACGGTCATCGACGGAAGACGAATTCAGGGCGGATACCCGCTGTAGGCTCCAACAGGTATACTCAGAGAGACGCTACTTAAAGCAGCGCTGCGGTGTTAGAAACGGCTGGTCAAGATCAGCTTTTCGCAGCAGCTAGATCAGTGATCAGCTGTCAGATCAGGCTTTTTAGATTTTTCTGCAAAGACATTTGCAGCCTTCGTACAGACACCAATGAAACAGCTCTCGCATTTCCCCCGCACGCTCTCTTCTTTCATTCACACTGTTTCTGTAATAATCTGCATTGCAATTGCATATTCATGTTTCAAACAACAAGAGCATGGTTCAAAATGTAAACTGTAATTCCTCTTTTCGTCAACACAATGCAAAAAACTGTGCCCTTCATTAAATTCTTGTCTAGTTTGAAAATGAACTTGCCAAGCTTTGGATGGCCCGTACATCACCTGTTTGTTTATTCTACAATGTTGTTGAAGTCAAGATCACGCGACTCATTGGGTCGGTCACTGCAGATTAATTTGTTGTAAGTGATTCTATTCTCCGTAAGTGAAAGCTGAAATGTTCAAATATTATCGCTGGTGCTTTTATCTGCATTCGTAACTTCAAACATTGATTTCTGCTTGACCCTTGCGTCGAGCTCCGACTAACACACATTTGATGCAATGCATTTTCGCGTGTTATGCACTAAAACGCCAGCAACCTGGACGTTCTCATCCTGCCAACATCAGCCCATGCCATGCAGTGGCTCGTCCAACTGAACTTTTTCACCAGCACAAGACTGCACATACAGACTATTTTTCACTGCACACCATCCTTCACGCTGCGCTTCTTATTTGCACGTGTTTTTGCGGCGCACTGCTATCGATCTATCTGCGAACAAACACTCTTCGCCCACGATACTAACTACAGTAGAAATATCCATCCTTCACTCTGTGTCAATGCAAACTGCCACGTGAGCTACAATACGACCAAAATCTCTGGACCAAACCATCGAAAGCCGCGTGGCTGTTTGACCAGGGATTAAATGAATATGGCGGTCGGCCTCGCATATTGCCGAATTTTTGTTTGTCCAGATTTTCGACTTAAGAGGGGAGGGTCTGGTTTGGATAAGCAAGTGCTTAAGAGCAAGGAAAGAAGCAACAAGACGTTCTTGGAGCGAGAAAGAGAAATTCCAGAGGGTCTAAATCCTCTGGATCATCCTGTCTATTGACATTGCTAACTTTCTTTACCTCCTGGTCACGACAACGTACTTTCCTGTCAGCACAGGGCTCGTAAACTTTACGACCAGCGTTACTTCCAAAGAAAAATCACGCCCGTAAATGAACGTGCAACTTTTCAAGCCTGAAAGGAGTGGATTGGCTTAGCGGCAAGAGTGTTTGCAAAATGTGAAGTGCTGGAGGATTCAGTGATACATAAGCGGCACGCCGACCTCACCTAAGACAATTAACGACGCAGATGCGAGGTAAATTAGATAACTAACATTCAAGCAAGAGTAAGTGACATCGACGAACTGTTTGGACACGCTGGGTTCGCCACTTGAAGTCACCTTGGATCTTCTTCCGTGATGTCATGAGCAAAAAATAGGGAGAGTAATTTTAACTATGCTGATTTGAGCAGCCAACCACACACAACCCGCAAGAAATCGCTTGGAATATTTTATAGTACATGTTTGTGAACGAACAACCAGAAACAAATTGAATTCAGAAAAATCGAGTTGCTGATCAAAACTAGGGACGTTCAAGGTTGTGAGCTACGTTCAGGTGTGACCAACACTTGCTCATCCCGATGCAATGCACTGCTTAATGAGCAGATCTACGTACGGGTTTCACATTTCCCGGTCTCGAAAGGGAAATAACCGCGGTTTACTGCAAGGTCATCATAGTCGAGTGTCACTGTTGCTTTTAGAAAGTTTGCAAACCTCTCGCAATAAAGTGGACTACTAGGAAAGAATGGATGCACCAAAAAGCGAGGGAACTTGACGTAGGCAAATGTTGACGTAAATATACTAGATTTAAATTATTCACCATAATAAGAGCATTGGCTAATGTTTGCTTGGGCCAGTCTGGTTTCAATCTCTTTTAGCTTGAGCTCTAATGTTCGTAACTGCAACAGTTACGGCTCCTGGACAAGCTCTGCTAAACCAAGCTGGATTAACAAGACAACCTATTCGTAGTAGCGCATGCTTCATTAATTACATTACCCAGGTGCTCAGTGTTGTTGGTTGTTTTCGTGAGCTAAACGTTTTCTGGCAATCTAATAAGTTTTTCTTTGCTTCTTTGGCTTGCTGCTTATACCCTGTTATTATTCACGACCGTCCATAGAACACCTGACGTACTCGTACACTTTCGTACACTTCAATGCAGCGTTATTTCTTCGTGAACTACGTCGCCATGCATTACACAATGCGTTTTAGGGCCAAAATATTTTCTCGCTGGTAAACATCCCAGCCTGGTGTGAAGGAGGATTTCATTTTTTACCGTTTAAATGTAATCGTTTCGTTGTTTTGGCAGGTTTCAGTCAAATGTCACATTTGCGAAACTTGACAGAAATAAGGAGTCAGCAGCCAAAATATACGGTTCAAATGAGCAAATTCATGGCAAACAAGCTTTCGGCAGGTGTTGGTTTGCGTCTTCGTTAACTATCGGGAAACCCACGCTTGTCATAGCGTCTCAGCAATTCAAAAAAGGCTTTTTGTTTAGATCGGAATAAAATTGAAGTCGTACTTTTTTTTCTTGTTCGCTCAAGTCTCAACAGCATTAAAACGTGGATGCCATTCGCATATTACGAAAAAGTAATAGATTTCGGCATTAATTAATAATTAACTTCGGCATAAGGAAAAAGACACAGCACGCTGGAGAGATCGTCCAACAGCCTATAGCAAGTGGATAGACCTGGCAGATGAAATAATCTTTTAAAAGTAAATCTGGACAGAAATTTCTTTACAAGTGCCTAGATCTATCGCTCTGTTCGACAGAACTGTGATCTTACCCGTCAACTTCTCAGATGGTAAAACCGCAAATAAAATTATGGAGCACAAAAGCAACACTAAACCATGCAGCCGTGTCCGCGCCGAAGCATTGACTTCCATGAAAAGTTGATATCAAAATCGACGACCGCCAAAGTAGCGCTAAATTGCCAGCACTTGCCAGAAGCTTTGAAAGTGGACTATTTAGTCGCGTTTTCATGTGCTTAGGCTGACATAAGTAGGCAAAAACAAATAGCAATCTGCACATTGTGAACGATGCGACGCGTGATGGGCTCGTCAAAAACTTCTTTATCTCACAAATCCAGCTGTTTGTCTGCGTGTGGCAGTTAAAATCTCATCGTGAAGCAGCGATAAACGCCTCACCGCGTGTCGCTAGTCGAGCACAGAGACGTCGAAACCTGCAGTTTCCAGCGAACTCAGTTCGTCGAAGTTTGGGCAGAAGCCAAACTTGAAGACGACATCCGTCTTTCTAAGCAAAAGTAAAATGTTGGCGATGGCGGAAGAAACGATTGACGGCGCAGCCCAAGCTGTGATGGATTACCGGGATCGCTTATTTATGCGATGAAAAAGGCGGAGTCAGCATCGCGCTGAGCCGCCAACGATCTGTGAAGTACAGGGTTGAGAGAAAAACAACAGTGGGATTATCGGAAGAAAAGAGGGCTTGAAATCGCACCAGAGTAGACAGGTCACCAACTGCGCTTAACTTAATTGCCTGTCCAGTCCCACAAACGGGCAACTGATTACAGTGTCATTTGTATGTCTTCCCAAAACAGCGGCTACTGGATATTCGCTGATGCTAAAGCTAGGCGCTGTTTTCACGGCCAAGGAACATCCAGAGCAGCTTATGCCACGTACTCTTAGTTACAATGCATTGCTAGGTATTTTTTTCGGTCATAGGCCAAATTTTTTTTGAGGCTGAAAAAAATTAAGTAGTCAAATCGGTCATAACATCCGAAAATATGGACATGTGAACACTGCTACGGCGAGTTTAAACAATATTTTGAGATAAATGACCGGAAGATCTCAGCGAAAAATCACGGATGCGTTGCACAATTACAGTTGTGGATACGATCGCAAGCTCAGTATTTTATAAGTTGCTGGCGAGTGCACGAATGCGGAGACCGGAGAAACCTGAAGTCAACTCAAAGGCCTGGTGACAAGCACAATATCTTGTGGCAAGCCGTCATAAACGTTTAAAAAAAACATGCAATAGCAAGACCCTAATTCAGAAGTAAAATTATTTACGGAAACAAGCAAGCAATAAACCGCATTTGCATCATATCCAAGTCACTCATTTTTTTCCTATTTCAAAATAACCAACTAGCTATACAAATAGTTAAAGTGTTAAGCTTAATCCAATGGTAATTCTTGTTTGAATTACGAAATTTTGGTCGATTTTCGCAACAGATGTTGTGATTCAGCTACTTTTTCTGACTGTGGTATATACGCTGGGAAACACGAACTTAAAACAATTTCAGAAACACTTCGATTTAGTTCACACACGTGATTCAAAACACTAGCTCGCGATAACTGAACAGAAAACGTTTGTCCAAAAAGCATATGATTTAACAACGATTACCGCACAATATCAAGTTTTTTCAAAAAGCTCTCAAAATTCTACCATAAAGGTCGTGAACTCACAATGGGCGCGTTGGGGTCTACGATGGCAACAAGCATAATTTTAAGCTGAAGTCTACGACACCGCTCGTTGCCAGTTTGCTAAAATTTTAATTACAGTAAAACTTGCAGTGACTCAACAAAGTGATAGGCAACACCGCTTTTACACAAACCAGTAGGTCGGCCTCCATAGCGTTTGTAGCAGCCTGTAACTGTTCCGCAATTTATTGATCGCAAACACCAGCATGCTTTTCTGCAAGCCTTGGTAATGTCGTAAAGAGCTTTGCCATCAAAAGCGTGCGTACATTACATTGAGGAAAAGCAAATACTTCACAGGGCAATGTCAAAGGGAACTATTCTGGAAGTATATGTAAAAGTGCACAACAAAAACAAGCAAAACAGTGCAAAGGTGATTAGGGTCTTAACTGTACTAACCGCATTTTCACATACCTAGTTTTCCTAGACTTGAGACTAGCCCAGAGAGTTAGGGACATGCCTAATGCACACTACTTTCATTCCTGTCACGTCGTGAAAAAAAGTAATACTACAAACAAAAAAGCAACTATTCACGCTGGGCATCATCCTGATCACAACACAAATCTTGAGTCAACTGGAGTGCACAAGCAAACTAAAGCATGAAATTATTGCATTAAATGTTTTAATAGAAATCAAAATGGTTTTAATAACGTTTTACCGAAGCCACACAAGTAGTTGCTAACGTGTAGAAGTTGGTTTGCATACATCGTGCGCATTTCCGCCAACCGTGCATATTTGCTTCATTCCCTATAAATCAGTGATTCTCGACGTCGCCCAGGTGGGCCACCAGTGGTCTGACTGGAATTTCTAGTGGTCCACAAAGAGTTCCATAAATCCTTGACTGAATATGCCCTGAGTTCACTGACCTATGTGTATGTGCAATACAGCTTCGACTACTTGTTCATGAGGTGTCAGCATAGCGAAGTGGTCCATCGGACATTTTTAAAGAGGTCTATGGGCCAAAAGGTTGAGAAGCACGGCTATAAATCAAATATAACACCACCTTCGTGCTATCCACCGAAGACACAAAAAAAGGCAGTGTGGCAGGAATATACAAATGGTAATGGTTATGTTAGGGAAAGCTGCAAAAAGGCGGTTTATTTCATCGGTTTATGAAGCACAAATATTGCCAGTAAAAATAGGTGCTTCGATAAAGAAAAAACGTTTGGGATACACTTCAATTTTGAGCAAAGTCAACTATGTTCTGTCAATGTAGATGAGAGAAGACTATCGTTTCTGGTCTGGCGCCAATGATAATAAACGGACATTAAACTTCAGCTAATATGCCACGGGCGAGCAAGTCATATCATTCAGCTTTATTTAGTTCCAACATCAAATAAATGAAATATATTAGAGGCCACACAACCAATAAAAATTACACAAAATGAAACTAAATGGCGGTGGCAAACTGTGCAACTCTTTTCAAAACGCTAAGAAAATCACACCGAAATGGTGCGATTTGACACAAGACGCCATTGTTGTCTTTATATCGCCCCCTAACGGCAAGTCCTGGAAAAAATGCCTCCGTTGCAAAAAAAACTTTCACAGCCCAGTTGAGGGCAGGCTTTCACAAAAACATTACCTGATCGATGGCATTCACCACGCGATTCACGATCAAGCAAAGGATGAAATGGTAGAAAAACTTTCCACCATTGTTTTAAAGCTGCTGCAAATGTTTCAATCGTTTGTTTTTATTCTTTGTTTGGATTCGGCCTTGAAGTAATTCAGTTCCGCCAGACCAGGTGGGTGTTCAGAGAGAACTTATGTCAACGGTTTGTTTGACTTTTTTTAAAGGAAAAATCGCATACTGTCAACATTTGCGTAACCAAAGTGTTGAAGCATTACTATCTGGCGATTCAGTACAACCTTTACACTTTTACAGTAACAGAACAAGCTTGCTCAGATGCTACATGGCTTACACGAACACACCTCTACTACAGTACTTCGGTTACGAGCCTACTTCTACATGAACCGATAATGCAGCGCAGTTAGACAATGCGCTTTTGGCTACTCAGTCATCAGTACTTTTTAACAAAAATTTTTCATGTGAATTAATCATAGGGATTATGGTTTATTATGAAATGCACAGTGAAGAAGCACCCGACTGCCATCTTTAGAAAACACTGCTTCTCAGAAGTTTTATAATAATTCGTCAGAAAAACGCAAACTTGCAGAACAAGCATTGTAAACTTTTCTGAAGCTTTAGGCGATATTACGATCCTCTCTACCTTTATCAGTGCCTAATAACTTTGAATCCATGCACCGACGCCAATTCCAGGTCAGGTCGAAAGTTGTTCTACTACGGTTGCAGTCAGAGAGAAAGAGAGAAAATCTATTCTACACTAGCAAAACGCCCAAATCATACACTAAGTTCACTTCAGACCAAGAAGCCACCAAATCAACGGAAAACAAAACCAAAGCATCTAACCCTACTGTTTACAAACTAAATGTGATCGTGAAAAATCCATTTACTGACTGAAATGAAAAATCTGCTTTGAGCAAGCGCTTGCGCAGCTCAAATGCTGTTGCAATATCATAGCATGTGACAATCCGCGCGTTTGTACAACGCCGCTGACACATGTAGCGGTTTGCTTTGTTATGTCTCCAAGCTTCAAGGTGGGTTGCTTTACTCTACATATCTTCACTAATGTTTATTACTAGTTATCCCACGGCAGTGACAGTAAAAGTAAGTTAAATCGAACAAAGCAAAATCATCAACAGCATCGGCCACGCTCACAAAAAGCGTTAACTCAGGCGGAACTAGTTCTACTGTACTAGAAAATCAACGATTTCGCTTACCTGTTTTCAGAAGCAGCAATGCGAGCAGACTGAATGTTGTCAAGTAGCAAGCAGTTGTCAGAGCGCACAGCAAACTACTTTCAAAATGCTACCTTTGCAACCATTCTAGAAAAACACAATACGGTTGCGCTGTTAACGCTGGGCTGTTGATTGACGACATATAAAGTCACATGTTAGCAATTTCTAAAACTCCTACAGTGACAGACCATCACTTGCCTGAGGCAGTGGCGCGAAACAAATGCTGATGCTGTTATTCCCTGCAGGCTTACTCGCTGATGAAGACATTACCACAAGCTGCATCTCTCTCTTTGCTCAAAAACAAGTTCCTCGTAGTTTGCAGGGAATGAAGTTATTTGTACACTAAATGTTAGCATTCTTTTTCACAGTCACATAATTACTGGCAATGTTCAATTTTCTTATATTTTGAATAACCACACAAATTCAATTTATGGTGACTTCTGAATTATCGCACAAGGTAGATGACATAAAACATCATTAGTTCAGGAAAATTATCTTCAGTCACTCATTTAATGCATTTTTTAAAATCATGTAAAGTTTACTTTTGTCTGCTCAACCTGCTAATGGCATTGATAAATCCCTCACTTCAGCAGATGTAAACTTCAAAGCCCATTTCAGCTAGCTACTATCAGAACTTCCTTAATTTCATCTACAACAAAGCACGGTAACTGAAAAAAAGAAAATCGAACGACTTCATTTAAATTGAAGCAATTTCAGCAGCATCATATATATGGTTAGCCACACAGGGAAAACAATCCGAATGCTTGGAGAAACGGGAGGTATGAGTTTATTATTGTTTTTATACAACATGTCCAAATGTGGACCAAAATGCCATCGACACTTAGAAACGTTTAGATCAATCTAGCAGAACAACAACCAGTGGAAAAACTAGGTGCTATGTAGCAAACGGTAGTTTTTACATCACACATACTTTTTTTAATTCTGAACTTGGTTGGATTAAAGGTAAAACCTCCAGAGGCTACTACAAAATTAAATTACACACAGCCAAAAATAACAAAAATCTTATATTCAAGTTTTTCTCCCAAAAGGTTGGATTATTTTTAGTGCATAATTTCATGGCAAGTTGTTTTTCCGTCCCTCTTGTTATAATTATTCATAACAGCATAAGCCTAAGCAAAAGAGCCAAGTGCGCATACTGGCAAAAACTAAAATTTGTTTGTCTACATATAAAAATAACAAAGTCAAGTTCAGCATTCGTTTGAAAGTAATGCAACTAATATGATGAGTTTCTAAAAAAATGTTTGCCTCATATTGAAGTTTAAGAGTGAGCTTTAAATGAATTTGTCCAGAAGCATGCAGGTAAACACAAACAAAACAAGTGGTCCCATTTGGAAACGCACCAAATGTTTCACTGTTTTTGAGTATTTACAGCCTATTTTTAAAACACCTTGCAATCACTAATGCTGTTATACAAGCATTGCGAGTGGCAAGAACATGTGGGTGATGTTCACTTTACTACGTGATCTACAGAAGATAGGAGACTAGAACAGATGGATTCGTTACAATGGCCAAAATATTAGCAGACAAACCTTGAGTTCAGTTTGGAAACATATCAAAATGTCTTCCCACATGTAATACACTGATAATAATGTGAGCTTACTGCAATCTAAATTTGACCATTTGGTTGAGAGCAAAAAAGTTAAGTTCCAGACATGAATAAGTGATATCTTGTGCAGTTGCAGTAACCAGCATTTTTAAGCAGTCTTTCTTAATCAAGAATTTCACAACTTAGCATGCGGTTGGGATACATTAACTGGTATCTCATTTCAACCATCTTACATAACAAGACCGATTCCAAACAACTCTCAGCAAATTTCAAACATTTTATTAGTCTTTTTCCAGATACCATTTTATAAATATCAGGCTTTTGCTTGCTTAGCAAAATATCATAAGCATTCCACAATGTGTGTAGCATTGGGCACGAAAGTCAGAGCATGATTAACAAAAAGATTATTGAAAAACCTGCATCTGACAAACTACAGATTTTTGTCCTACAAATTTACAGCATTGGTGGTATTGTACAAGTGGTATGAACTCACGAACAACGAACAATTTCATTAGCTTCAAAAATTAACTACAAGTAAGGTGCAGTAATAACACAACTCAGTGAAACAGCCAGGCAACCACATAGATGCACAATATTAATCATATAACAGCTACACACAAACCACTTCAAAAACTGAAACATTCAAGCAAAAATAAGGCTAATCATAAAAAAATACACCGTTTCTGGAACAAGCTTGAGTCAAAGAGCCTTTCAAAAGGAAGCAGTGGGTCTAGTTACTGACATTTTCCGTGAATATCAAATTTCCATTTCGAGCCATGCTGATTGTATGGGCACTAGCAGTGCTTACAAGCTAGTTATTCTCACCCAGCGTTAAATGCTGTAGAATTTTACCAGTAAACATATTTTGATAAATCTGAACTCAAAGTTCAAGCTACTGTTTCACTTGCTGAATTATTTGCTGAATAACAAAAAACAGAAAAAAACACGTTGGCAACTTCTTCACTTTACAAAAAAAAACATTTTCAGCATTGTCAACAACAGCAGAAATATATAAGAATGGCTTTGATAGTAACACACACACTGTGATTTCTTCCATGAAAGGTACAGTGAAAGCCCCAGAAATTTGAACTTATGAAATTGATTGAACAAACAACCGTAGGACACTGGATGAAGGTGGTAACAGATTTTTTAAGCAGCTTTTGACTGCGATTACCGTATATAACTCAAATGATGGAAATCAACATTTATAATCAAAGAACTCCTGAAAACAAAACTTACACTAACACCCCTACTGCTTAAGTCACTAAGTGATAAATGGCATTTTTCGCATGGACTTTGAGCAAACATTACATGTGGGTGACTTTTCAAGAAGTGCTTTGCAAATAAGATCTGCATACAAATAATTTCACAGTGAATCGATTTATAAGATTTGCTGGACTGTTTGCTGCTTACTGCTTGCTTTGATACTATGTTGATGCAAATTTAATCTGCAACATATTTTTCAACCATTTTATTTGTATATGCTAGTATTAATTTAACAAAAAGAAGCATAAATCAAAAACAGTGAACCTGACCGCCACGTTTAAAATGTGAAGCTCAGTGTATGTTAGCAAATTGAAATCTTACTAAGCTCATCATTGAGGTAAATGCTTTACAGAGAGCTACTTTTCTCAACTTCAAAAAATCAACTAAATCACAATTTCCACCCAGAAAGGGATATACCATAGTATGGGTATTGGGTATTAATCTCAACGTTTCTGATAGCTTGTCATCAAATGCAATCACGCTCTCTACCATAGACCACATGAGTTGTGCAACGTAAATCAAAGACTTTTCACAGACAATCAAAAGCTTAACAGTACTGTATCTGTATAACTTGCACACAGCATGTATTTTGACGAAAGAGCTGATCCACAAAAACAATACTATTTCTAAGATCAGAAAATAATCTGCATGTTGTGCATTTTAATCAAAAGACTAAGCTGCCGAGCAAAAACTTCTTGATTGGTGACTAATAAACAACATGTACTTACAATAGTCTTAGTCATGCTAAAATCAATATGGTAAAACGAAACAAGTATTGCTACTCCTAAGCAAAACACCGCTTCAATTTTTAGAAGTCATTTGCTACTGAGAAATAACAAGTGACTCAACCAGTAAAGCGACATGTTTTCATGCAAAACACCTGGACACGTGTGCAGTATTAGTAGCAACATGAATCTTAGTGCAAACATTCCATAACTGATTGAAATCATATAGCATACCAGCACAAATTCTGTACATTCCTCAACAAAAACCCAAATTTAACTTCAAACATGGCAAGTCAGCATTAGTTTTAAAAATGATGGCAGGCAAAGTGGAATGGCACAGCCACAGATTAACTCAATCAAAGGCAGAACAATTTCAACATTCAAAGCAAAATAACTGAAATAGCAGACACTTTGATTTGTAACCTTTGCTCTAAAACAATATTCTTCAAAGGAATATCGAATCTTCAGAGGTGAGTCATATGAAACGACAATAAACTTAAAATCCACATCTTGTCAGTAACACAAATTAGCTACTGAATTATCTAGAAGTATACAACAGAGTCAGAACGAAAACATAACAGCACAGGTGAACAACTAACTCAATCTGACAGCTGGACTGTCAACACGAGAATGCAACACAAGACCATACAATGCAATGTGATGCAACTAGCAACGGCGACACACAATTGTAAATAATCAAGAACAACACACTTACCAAAATGCTAATGTTATTGAACAATTTGAAATTCATCATTTGAATGTAATGTTCACAACAAATCTGAGTCAGAAAGTTTGACCTTTCAAAAGGAATCAATGGGTCTAGTTACTGATGTTTTCAAACAATCTTAAGTTTCTATTTTGAGCCATGTTATTATATGGGCACTATCAGTGTGTACTAGTTAAATCTAACCCAGCGTTAAAAGCTATATAATTTTACCAGTCAACATATTTTGACAAATCTGAACTCAAAGTTCAAGCTACTGTTTCACTTGTTTTCTGTGCTGAGTGACAAAAAACAGAAACACATGTATATGTTGGCAACTTCTTCATTTTGCACAAAGAACACCTTATCTTTGGCAATAACATCAGAAACATAAAAAATGGCTTTGATACTAGCACACACATTTTTATTCCTTCCATGAAAGACACAGTGAAAGGCCCAGAATTTTAACTTATGAAATTAATTGAACAAAAATCACATGACATTCAATTAAGGTGGTAGCAAATTTTTTAAACACTTCCATATTTTTGAAGCAGCTTTTGACTGCAGTCACCATAACTCAAAATGATGGTAGTCAATATGCACAAAAAAGAACTGAACACAAAACTTGCACGAAAACTACTATATAGCATTTTTTCATATCACATAATATATGCAGTCAGGATGCTTAGCCAAGTTATTTATACATTTCTAACAGCTTGTCATATCATGCAATTATGCTCCATGGAGCATGTAAGTTGTGCAACGTAAATCTTAAGCTTTTTAGGAACAATCAAAAGCTCATATACCAGATCTGTAAATTTTCGCACAGCTTGCATTTCGACAAAAGAGTTACCGCACAAAAACAATAGTAGATCTAAAATCAGAAAATATCTGGATGCTGTTTATTTTAATCAAAGGACTCAGCTGCCGAGCAAAAACCTTTCTCAAGTGGTGACTAATTACTTACAAGTCTTAGTCATGCTAAAATCAACAAGGTAAAACGAAACAAGCATTACTATTTCTAAGCCGCCAAATACCACTTCAGTTTTTAGAAACCATTCGCTACTGAGAAACAGCAAGTGACTCAGCCAGTAAAGTAACATGTTTTCATGCAAAACATCTGGATATGTCTGCAGCAGTGTATATTAGTAGCAACATAAAGCTTGCTGTGAAAAACATTCCATAACATGTTGAAATCATATAACAGGGATGGTCAAACTACTGCTAGCGAGCCACATGCAGCTCTTCGAACGTTTGCATGCAGCTCTTGGAACCTTTGCATGCGGCTCTTGGAACCTTTGCATGCAGCTCTTTGAGCTTTCTGATAAATATATGTTTGTTTATCATATTTTATTTTTATTGTGAAGTGTAGAAATATTGTGGTACTGTGGTAGCTAGCATGCTATACAGTGTTACTTTTGCAAGTCGTTCCAAAAAGAATTATAATGTCACAGAAGCTTAGACTGCAAATAAATGTTTTTAGTTGCGGCTCTTTGTAACTTGGTTGCGGCTCTTTGTAACTTGGGCTTAACAATATGTGGCCATTACCTAGAGCAGGTTTGGCCACCCCTGTTGTGATTACATACAATTCATTTCGCAGTAGTGATTTACACAAGAAATGAAATTCTAGCTTAAGGAAGTCTTGTAAACCACTTGGAACCTGACTCCATGAACAAAATTCCATAGCAGTGCAAAACACAACACCACAAGCAGCATTCTCCATTTGACATTTATTCTTAATAGTTTCACTCAGAGTTGCAATAGACTTTGCCTTTTGCTTGATTTCAGTGCTTTTGATGTTGTCAGAAAAATAACATAACATTAGGTTATTGCTTATATCAACAAACAAACAAGCCTCTAAAAAATAGTTGATTTTATCAAATGGTCAACTATTTCTACAGTTTGTATATTAATAAACCATGTACCTAAAACAAATTTCTACATGAAAACAGAACTAGACGAAAGTTTTACAAACCAGAAGGAAGATTCATAACTGATTTGTACAATGATTTCAGCAGGAATGTTGCACTTGCAAATGATTCACTCCATCGCCACAAGAACATAACAAGTTGCTAAAATTTAATCACAATGCTATAAAAACTTTTTAAAGTAGAATTGCATTCACAAAATTTATTATATGGTAGGAATGTTAATCAAATTCCGTTAAAAAACTGCAACGCTTGTCATGTCACAGCAAAAAGTGTGAAGAAGCAACATCGACAATTTTCAGTTGCATTATTACATTTAGCAAAGATTACATAACAGCTGATTTGCTAAAAATGTGGTTTCAGAAAGCTTTATTTCAGTGTGTTTAAATTTATCCACTTATTGGTCAGCATTACATATTTCCTTACGTAATGTCTGGAAGTAAGCTTGATATATGGATACACTAGTGTTTACTGTATTCATGTACCGGAAATGGCCAATCAAGCTACAGTACAACAGCAGGTTATACTCAATATCAAGTTTCTGCTTCCAACTAGTACACCAGAAATGTAGCCAGAACATATGCGCACTTAATGCAACTTGATTTACAGCTTGCAACTGATTAGAATTAGGATCATGTTCCATAGCTCCAGCAAACTTAACCAAACATATGGCGCCTTATTTTAGCAAGTTTCAGCACAAGTTCATCACTAACAATGTTTAACATCAGGCTTCAAGTTAGCCTATTTTAAGAAAATTGTAGTAAAAGATAAAGAGAAAATATTCCCTTCCCTTGATGTGCCCTAATGCAACTGAGCATTATGATTTTAACAGGAGCAAATTTTTCCATAAAATTTTACTGTATGTGGCGATTTTGCAATAATTTGTGTCACTGCATCTCCTGCCTTTCATGAGGAACTCGTGAATGGCATGCGGATAGATATATATATTTTAGCTGCCACACACCATTGTCATCTGTCATGTGCAAATACTTGTTGAAAAAGTCTTTCAATTCTAGTAGGGCTGGTCTGGATTCTATGGCAAGCACACAAGTGAAAATTTTTTGAACATTTTCACATTGAATCAGAAGATAACACCTGCAGGTTGTCATATTGAAAGAAAAATCATTATATTCTAAATATAAACAATTGCAAAATGGGCAACATACGAAATTAATGTAGCAAACAAGATCCAAAATGACAAATACATTACTATTTTGACTAATAAAATAGGCTACCTCTTTTCTAGTTTGCTTCCCAGCTCATTATAGTTATAGTAATAATTTTTCAAAGAATTTCCAACATGTAAGACTCTGAAAGCTTTCTGTACTGTAGTATACAGACATGCAATGCACTTGTCAGTCAGCACACCACACACAAGCTTCTTTATATTGAAAAGCACATGAAAAGAAACAAACACAAAGACAACACACCAGCAACAAACCATATAATAACTCATTTATAAGAGCCAATACCGAGCAAGCAGTTGCAATTAAGAGACAAAAAGTAAAACAAAAATATGATACCATGCTGTAAAAAACAATGTATGCAAACAAAAAATGGAAAAGCAAGCAGTATACCCCAAAATTGATAATAACAAATGAAAGGGGATCATGATTCATGACAAACATGAATGAAATAATGATACATTTTAAGTGAACAACATATAATAAACACAAATATTAAATCATACACAAAATGTGTGGGCAATGTGTACACAACAAACATACAAAAAGCAAGAAGTGCTGTTGAAATATTTTGCTCCTCACAATGTTGGTCATGTGCAAACATCGATTCTGAAATGAGCTACTGCATGACTAACCATTTTTTGTGCTTTTGTGATTGACAATATAGTTGTGGTGCTGTCAAAGTGTTTTGCTCGTCTGCATGGTGGTCATGTGCAAAACCGATTCTGTAATGCACCACTGCATGGCTAACCATTTTTTGTGCTCTTGTGTCTATCTGTGATCGCGTCTGTATGAACCATGAGTCTGCAATAAACTACTATTATTATACACAATAATCATGTACATAACACATATGATGGTGAGCAAACAGCTGGAAAAGAGTTGAGGTATGTACAGGTGAACATGCACATACGTAGAAGTAAGCAACAGTAGCAATAGGGGCAGAGAGCAACACAACAACCACTACATTACAGAACAAAGGCATGTAGCAAGGGCAAACCAAGCAAATCCTGAAGAAGTAATACAATTACCCATGGACCATAGACAATCGAGTACCACAGATGCATGTATGTCCCACTGAGCACATAGGATCGCTAAATGAGGTTGAAGAAGCAAAGAACAAAAGCTGAGGTTGAAAAACTGTAAAAATACGATGACCTCCTTAATTAACAATTACAATTTTCAACCAGTCACAATTGAAACCACTGATGTCAGTTTCTCTTTTTTGAGTGGCCTCGCAAAGTAACTTGTTCGTATGTCTGGTGAACCTAGGGAGTGACAGTGGTTCCACCAGCGCCTGTCCCTGGCTGTGGTCAAAGGGAACACTGCCAACATATTGGCCTGTGTGAAGGTTCAATCTGATTTTGGTTGTCCCCAGTGTACTGCAAGGGTGGATCCAGGGGGGGGCAATTAGTGCGATGGCCTCCCTAAAACCTACTAAGTAACTTTATTCACCATAATTTTGTACAATTCCAAACACAATATCTGCTGTTTAAGGCCATTTTGCCACCCACTGTTTTGACACATAGGTGTTGTGAAGTACACTTCATCTCTCTTACAGCAGCAAAGCTTTTATAAGACTTAACTACCAAATATTACTGAAATCGGCCCCCCCTAACCTTACGGGCTGGATCAGCCTCTGGTGTACTGACCTTTATTTCTGCGAAAACATACCTTTCCTTTAATACATAGCTATTGCCTTCTGAATGTTCGTGCTTGCTGTAAGTTTTGTTGGCTCCTTGTGCAGTGTTACTTCACTTATTGTTACCTATCTCGACTATTGCATAGTCTATGATGATGCTATAACATTGTAATTTGATCTACTTCGCTTGGTTGGAACTGCTGAGGCTTTGATTTAAAAAAAGAGGCAAAGCAAGCCACAGATTAGTTCAACAGTAAACAGTAATGCAATATGTGTTGGGTAAAATAAAAAACAAAGTATATTTATATTCGACTTGAGAAGCACATGTGTTTACCATGTGCTCATGTAACACAGGCTCAAAAACGTTTGTAATCGTGCATAAGCTAAACCTAATGATGGATGTTACACTTATGTGTATTGAATTACAGGATAGCCTAGTAATAATGTACTAACATAAAAAAGACAAATAGAAAATTCAGAGCAGTGACAAAGGAAGCGAGAATACACAAACGTTAAATCATATACTACACAACATTCATTTTCATAACACAGTTGATGGTGGGCAAGCAATGCATGAAGAGTTATTGCAAGGGATATTGAAGGCAAGATATTAGTCTTGGCCTAATGCGGCAAACGCCAAAGATTCAAGATTTTAACTTAATGTGTCATAGACATGTCAAGCATCACACATTTCAAAGATTCAGGATTAATAGATATTAACAACTGAACTTTTCAGAAAGAAAATGATCAACCACAGCAGGTACAGGAGTCACTTTACCTAGGTAGGGTATAGGCTGCATTTTTTTTTTTTGGGGGGCAAGAAATACTGCAGGCTAAGGTAGCCTGACTAGATTAATGGTT
>JGI24021J15306_10003110_pt1 | contig 18521 bp, 12 predicted proteins | sample Ectturendosymbi1_FD_15306 | JGI IMG/M metagenome (IMG submission 15306)
TTGAATGTAAGCCGCCCTTGAATTTAAGCCGCAAACATGATGAAAAAAAACTTTATAAGCCGCGGCTTACAATCGAGTAAATACGGTAACCGCCCAAAACATAGAACAAGAAGAATGCCTGGAAATAGTCTTGTAGTGCTCAAAACCCACTGGAAGTATTGATGCGGGAAATAGGTAATGAAAACTTCAACAGGATGCATTTTGTTGACATAGCTGACATTTCAGAGTAGACGATACGTTTAATTAAGCCGTCCGAATCTTGGCGTTTCGTCAACTGAACTGAGTAGCAAGTCATCGACTAAGTTGTTGCTTTGCTTGAAACCTGCAGACACAATTCGATAACCTTGACAACAAAGTGGACGCCTTGCAAACCCGGGTGAAAAACTTACGAAAAGCGGTGTATGGTTTGGACGACCGGTCACGCTCCATCGAAGGCATGACGCAAGCAATTGTGACGCACCTTAAGATTAATTGGGAAAAGAACGAAGATGATGACGACGAATAATAATATTGAACTCGTTCCGCTGCAGTGATGCTGTTCCTTTGTGTTTACTCAGCGTCTTGTTATTGCAGTAACTTTAGCGTTTGTTGCATGCACCTCATATAATCCTTGAACTTCCCCTGCGAACGCACTAATCCCGCTGTTCATTTTGCTTCCATGTCATCGCGCAAATATACTGTGACGTAGGTGTACGAAGAGGCAAATTTTTGGGGGTGTCAAAAATGTTTGCCCGAATTTCCCCAAACTTGCCCGAAAGCTTTTCTGGCAACTTTTCGTGCGAGTACTTCCTGCCACACAGATCATTTTTGGGATAACCTCCAAAATAAGGTCTCATGTGATTGTCCCAACGTTGGGTGCCAATTTTTCAAAACCAAACAACGTTGGGCGCCATTTTTATCCGTATTTTCAAGTAATTTGCCCAGAATGTCAGGTGTTTTGCGAACATTTTCATATATTTTCACGGATTTTTTACAAATCAAACCTTTTGGGGGTGCTGTTGCACCTCTGCCTCCTACACTACTGTAGTGTGATTCAGAAGCCTTAGCAAAAACAAGGAGATTTCGTGTTCCAGGCAACTGTGTATGTATGACTTTACCGTACCACCGACCGTGTTTTACAATCCCGATTTTTTCCAGCACGAGCAGCTGGCACACAGGACTCTCGTCAAAGCCTCAAACTTATGTTCATATATGCTGTTGACCTTTCAATTTTTTTTGTTCCCGCCATCCTGCTAGTGCTCTTGTTTAACCATACGTGAACCACTGCGCCTGCAGGTACTTACGAAGTCGTGTGTCCAAAACTCGTTCCGTTCGCTTGTGAGTTCGTCTTTTTTCTCTCTATTTTATCCCAAATCTTCAAATCACTAGTTTTAGCTTTCTTCCTAAATCGTGTTTGCCTTCTGTCCGCAATTCACCTCGTTCGGTTCTAAACTCCATATGCTTGCACTTTTCTTATTGGTTTACTATAGAACGTGTTGAATTTTTAGATACCGTCTCTTACGTTGCATACTTTACTTTTTTCGGCCATTGTGCTTAACAAAATCGTTGCCTGTGTGAACGTTCACCTGTGATGGGATCCATGACGCAACTGGAAAATGCTCGTGATGATTTTACAGAGTACATTTGATTGCTTGTCTTGTTGCACGAACAATAGTGAGAATAGAATAACTTGTTGATTAAACTTGGGTGTCAGCTGCTTGTTTTGCATCAAGGTGTAGTACGTTACTAGGCCAGGACCACTACTTACCGGAATACGCAACGATGGGCGTCCGCAGCGGCCCAGTTCGCTCATGTCCGCTCCTTTGCCTGCAGAGGCAGGTTGGAAAACTTGCGATGTTCTGCTGTTGGTCTTCATTGTGTAACAATAACGGCCTCAAATCTTCAAAGCTTTACACAGGACGTAACAAAGTGGGGCACAATGCCCCGGGCACCGAAAAGTTCCAACAATGTCGCAAGTTCATTTAATGCAGCACATTTCCTTCAAAAGGCCGTAGGTTCGAACATGGGGGCATCCAACTTGTTTCTTGCTCCGTGCGCGATCCAACCTCGGGACGCCTCTGGGTTCACTTCAAGTTACAGTCGTAGGCGTTTTGCTGCACGTGACTGATGAAGCCAGACGTCTTGGCAGGTAATGCAGCGTGACAGTGACTGCTGATAGCGGTGAGCCGCGTAGTTTTATACTATGTGAAAACAAGCACGAGTGCAATTGTGGCAATGCAAAATCTGTTGTTAGTGTGTAGTGTCGACTCGTATGTAGGCACTGCAGCACCCCCTGTTTTCAGGATGCATTTCGTTTTTTGGTCAGTTTGGTTCACGCTTATATTCAATTTTGCGTGAACAAGAAAAGTTTAGAATGTGCCCTCCCTGCCCAAATTTTTTTGCACAAAGCTAAATGTGAGACATTTGTTTGGGAAGCACCGCGAATGACGAAAACCTGAATCTGTGAGTTTCTGCAGCGTCGGTGTTGCTACAGCAAAGTATTGAAAGGTTTGTGGCCTGTTAATCAAGCACAGCCAACCTGGAACTGCGAGCTGGAGCTGTGGTTTCCGCAGCGGCAGGCTGGCAAGTGCAGTGGCCTGTGACAGGTAGCAGAATAAGTGTGTTCGTCCTAATAGAGCAGGCTCTAAAGCTCACAGTGCACCGTGATATGACACATTGTATTAAGTGGCAATGAAGCTTACTTAGCAGTGACTACTACATTTGGTATGCTCTTTTATACTGGACAGCGGAAAAGTAAATACTGTAGAAAAGTAAGAATGAAATAGACATGGGACACCGTACTTGTTTGCGGAAGATTTTTTCTGTTATCAGGCAATAGTCACTTTGCACATCGTTGGTAGATACTGTGTGTACTGGCTTGAAAATTCTCGCTTAGGTGATGTTACATGCGGAGATGGTCTAGATTTGCAATGCAAGAAGGTGATTTTGGGTTGATTGGTAAAAAGCGTATGGACTCTATTCGAAAACATGCCCTGAACACATACTCGGCTTGACATTTTCTCAGCCTCAAATTAGGAACACCGTAAAATGTGATGAGGAGGCTTACAGTGATTGCAATTGCGTCAGAATTGAAACAAGTTTTAAACGAATTGAAACTGTTGGTGAGTGACGTCAAAAAGCTTAATTATTTCCAGGAATAACAATTACCTATCCTAAGTGATAAGGCAATCCATAGTGCGGATGTGTGATATGATCACCTATGGTTGTATCTGTTCTCGATATATGGAGTCTATGCGACTGGGACAATTGCGGTTGGTAAATTGTGACGTACACTTCTTAACACATCCAGCGTCGTGCGAAACAAACTTTCTTTTTCATTGAATGACCTGTAATGTTATGCGTGTGAGACAGGACAAGGGCAGGTGTCAGTGGATGAGCAAACAACGAGCTGAATGATGTTACTTGTGTCGGGTTAAAATGTGCATATAGATTAAAGGTACCAGTGCCTTACCAGTAATTCAACCAACATAGCAATATAAGGAAGTCCCACAACTGGTTCGTAGAAAGAGAGATATCATGCGTCATAACAGCCCGCGCTGACGTGGAAAACGTGGTGCTGTTTTTTTTTCTTGAAATCTTTGTTGGAAAGAGTTGCAGCATCCCCTCGAGTCAGTGACGAGCCGCTGCTGTTAGTGTGAGACTGACCAATGCGCCAAAATGAATAGCTTAATCACCCTGTGATTTGCCAGGCTTCTTTTCGTAGAGTATAAAACTCTGGATTTTAGAATGCGTCTGCGCAGGCTTGTGGGAATACTCCTTACTCGTCAAAACTTAGTTTTGAGTTTGGTGAGGCGAGTTTTCATAATTCATCTGCTCAATTTTTTAAAGCCTGCGTGTGTTCTAATTTTAGAGGTTGTCTGATGGACGTGTCAACACATAAGTCTCTTTTTCACCGCTAACGTTTTGATCGTTGATTATATCCGTAAATTATTAGTGATTTGTAGAAATACTCGCAAAATGGATATTAGGCGGTTTATGAAACGAAAAAGCATTTTGCGAACGGCCATTTGCATTGCGTCGGCCGGAACCTGAAAGGGATACCAAAATATCGACGTTCCCCCCAGGAAAGAAGTTACGCGGGCGCTCATGTACGCAACCGCAGACATCGCCAGGACTGGCAATCACCTCGCTAGTGCGATCGTTGGTTTAATCGTAAAGATCCATCTGCATTGAAATTGCACGTGAATGGCACCGATTACAGCAAAGAATTGACACAGATAGCGCAAATATTTTGTACAAACGGAGAGTAGCGTTTTACAGAGACAGTGCTTTCGATTGGCAGATACGGACGCACTTTATACAACGCGACGACTTAGAAGCTGCATGTACAGGCAGCATTGTGACGCGCACTGTACGCGCCGAAACGAGAAAAACGACAGTACAACGCGAGAAGGAACGAGTACTTTGACCTTGGAAGGAATTTGTACAAAATTATCGGACTACGACAGCAAACTGCGGTGGAAATAAGTCAACTAATTGAAGGCTGCAAGAACATTTTTTCAACCGCAGGTTTCGCGGTAAGCATCGTATTTTCGGTTAAGCTTGCGAAGTTTGAAAATATGGATGCTACCCCCCACTTAAACATAGCTTAACGGCGCATTCGACACATTGCATCATACGACAACAGCAATTAATTAAGGATGTCGTAAAATTGCTCTCTGCGCTGCGGGTGGGTAACCATGACAACGAAATAAATACTTGACGGAGCGATCTTTTGTCGTAAATATCATCAAACCCTCTTCTGTCTCTTACGACGCGCCATGCTGCTCAGCAACAAGCTGATGTACGAGGTCAAAAGATCATCCATTTTGTACCCCTGAAAAACATCATAAACATCCGTTTTCTAGAAAAAAAACGTGCATATATGATTTCATGGCTGCTCCGTGCAAACATTTAACAGGTAACGAACAAATTATCCAGCCAACTTTTACCAGATTACCATGCAGCACTTGCTGATAACAGCAGTAGTTGAAAGCGGCCAACTTGATTTGCCGGGCATTGTGGAGTCCTATTCGGGTAAATTCACTAACTATTTGTTCACCAAAAACCGCAAACGTAATGTGCACTTTCTCTCTGACTAAAAACGTTTTAATGTATTGCTAATTTTCGCTGATCACTCTGTGAAGTCCATGTTAACCCTTGTATTCACCAGTAGCGTAGCCCAAAAATTTGTGGGGTGCCAAAATGATGCATTTTAGGCGAATAGCACTATTTTGTTTGGGATACCATTTCTCAAGCACAAAATGACTATGTTCCAAAAAGTTTGGAGGTGCCATGGCCCCCTAGTCCCCCCTGGCTACGCCAATGATATTCACCCTAAATAATGAAGCAGGTCACTCATACTACCTCGTTTCTACTGTAGAAGTCGTAATGTGATTTACATAAGATAAGACATACTATCTTCTCTGAACAGGGAATCTTGCTTTCTAAAACGTGCGTGGCAAATGAAAAAAGCATGTTCCACTGGAAAATTTTGCACTTTCATTTCAAAAACGCTTTAGATCCAGCTNTTTTTTGTCACAAACTTTCTTTATGAAACAACGTCATCTCGACGCAACGTTTTCGAAATCCACAGTCGTAAAAACGGATTGGCAATCTGGAACACCTGGCTTGGGCAGAGGATTAGCGTTTGGAGCAAAATACACGAGCCTCAATAATAGCTCAACTTACCAAAGCTGTCTCGCATAGAAGCTTGTTGCCTTTTACCAAGTTGCCAATGGTCATGTGGAAATAAGTGTTGCCGCTACTCCAGTTGCCGATCTTCGTGAACGGGAAAGTGACAAGGATCTGTTTTTTGAAACAATGTCATGCTTTTATGAGAACATCGAGGTTGAGCGTAACCACAGAGCTACTTTTAAAATGAAACTGGTGAAGCTGGCTGAGCCTTGTATGTGCAGTGAACATGCATATTAGACAGTGCTGCCTCCACGCTAACAGCATTTACCTTTCAATTAACACAAGATGGAAAAATGCACACAAATGGAAGGAACTGCAGTGACACACTGACGTTTTTTGATGTAGTGTTAGTAGAACTCAAAAACGCCCGCTCAACACGAAAACTGTCCGCTTATTAATGGTAAAATCATGCTTGCCTTGTTTTTCTTGAAATGAAATGCTTACGACGCAGGGTTCCCATAAATTTTCAAAAAACATTTTCCATACTAAATTAAAAGACTTCAATACCATCATTTAACGTCATTTTTCGAAAATTTTACTCTTGGAACACAATGCACAAAACACCTGCAGAACTGTCAGAGGTGACCAACAAAATTTGAATAAACAAATGGTTGAATTTAGAAATCTCGTACTTTTTCAATACCTTCTGTACATTTTGGTCAAATTCAATACTTTTCCAAGGTCTTGAAAACCGATTTCACAATTCATCGCTTATTCAATACTTTAAATACCGCGTAGGAACCCTGGTGACGTGTAAAATTAGGTTGAAAATCGTTGTGAAACGTTTCGCTCTTTGTGTTTGTTTCGTTCGATTATATATTTTCGCACCAGACGTTTGGAACTTGAGAAATTCAAGCATGTAGTTACAGTAAACAAATCGCTGAAACTTTTGCCATATTGATAATGAAGTTTTCAGAACACAGGCGAAGCTGAAGCGCTTGAATGTGGTTCACAGATGCAGAGCATAAATGTTCACAAACAAGTATGTTGGCGGATAGGTTGACAGAAAAGATTGTGGTTAAAAAGTATTAACGCCTCACAGGTCTTCCACCATATTCTTTTCAAAAGTTGGGGTGGGTTAATGGTCAGGTTGGAGAGAAATCCAACATTTTAGCCTTGTTCTAATGAGCAAACTTACATTTTTCGATTTCGTGTCGATCAGACTGACTCCATTCTTGTTGATGGCGATGATCAGATTCTCGGGGTAACTAGGCTCAGTCGTTTGCTACGCAAGAAAAAAAGAAAGGGTGTTGAACCTTGGACGGCGTGTTGCGGCTTTTAAACCACAAATAACCGAATAAAAGTTCAAAAAACCTCACCCGAACTTCAAAAAACGCGGAGCCAAACGTTGGCCACTTGTAAACTGTTTTCAAAAACGCCAACTTGGCCTCTTCTTTGGTTTTGATCGTACTCCGGTTGTAGTGAAGGGTGATTTGCTGAAACACAACAATAGCAGATCAATCTGACAGTGATGGACTGCAAAACGTATTCAAACTTTATAAGTACGTACTTCATTCCAAGTTTTTCCTGCTTTTTATTGCGACCTTGGTTGCACTATCTCTACTATATTGAGCATTATGCGCCATTAGGTGCATTCAAAGTGTACGTTGCGTTGCAATGAAGTAATCTATCCTATCAACGCATACCATCTAGTTTTTTCTTAATAATTCACGAACACGAACAAAGCTTAGACTTAAACAACAGGCAAAAATAGGGAACGTTATACCAGAAAATTGTGACATGATAACCCAGGTTACGGCCATCAAATGCGCTACAAAAACCTTTAACCCAAAAGTGGGATTTACCAAAAAAACGTTTTTCAACTTGTTTATACGAAATGTGACAGAGACAAGTAAGCCATTTTGACTTAGCCTGGACCTTTTGAAAGTAGAATCTATGGATTTTACCTTCTTCCACTCATCGGGAGATGCTTGGCGAAGAAGATATAGCGGTGCCAGCTCTTTGAGCATGCGCAGAATGTTGGGGAACTGCGATCTGTCGTCACCGAATTTCGCTCTGACAAGAGAAAAGACCAAACAATGGGATTTATTTCGACACAATGCGGCCGTTAGTGACGTCAATCATCTTCATCAATCTAATAAAAGCGGAAGTCAACGCGGTCCGCATGTTAGAGAAAGGTTGGAAAGCTGGGCAGAGTTGAAGGCAAACAACGAAATTAAGTTCGATACAAAACAAGACGACTGTTTAGATTTAAGCATATCTTATGTTATATGCAGGGAATTTGAATGACCGGGTTTCTTATCAAAAAGCGTCTGATCAACGAACATTTCAACGTTACACAATGGAACGCGAGGACGTACCGGTAAATAATAGCGGCAAGCTCGTATCCTTCTTCTTTAGAGCACTTGTGGAAACCTCGCAGATACTTGGGTTTCTCCTGGAAGTAGTGGAATATACTGTCGGCGTTGGGGTCCCTGCCTGGCACTGTAGTGGCCCACAGTTTCTTCATAAAGAACACTTGGTAGGCCAAGTGGGGCATGGCTCCTGTGTGCAAGCGCGAAAAATATCCCCCGTTAGATGTTTCACTTTAAGCAAAATAAGTCAAATCCTGACAATGAGCATAAAATTAATGTCACTTCACGCAAAGTCTCCAGAACACCAACGTCATTGAGGCTTTGACCATGGGTCTTCAAACTTTTTTGCCAGAGGACCACATAAGCTGCTACACAATAGTTAGCGTGCCGGACATATTACGTAATGTGATTGTTTCGGGATAAGCTACATCCTACCAAATCAAAAATATTTCGTAAACATATATTTTTATTATTGACAAACTGTCTTTACGGCCGGATGAAATGGCTTCGCGGACCGGATTTGGCCCGCGGGTTGTAGTTTGGAGACCCTGGTTTAGATAATGCAACGCGCTGGGAGCTGCATGCAAGCTGACACGCCATAAAAATCCTAGTAACGTCAAACGACCATTGTTACGTAACTGACCACGGAGTACAAAGGCAAGTGAGCTTCAATTTGTGCTCATTTCTACACGGTTCAGTGGTTTAACATCAGACATAATTGGTAATTTTTCGTTACGTGTGTCAACAACTCCAAAATAAAAACATTCATGCCAGGGAAGATTTGTTGAATTGTTTCAAAACCAAACACCACACTCAGGATTAAAGAGCCAACCACCGACCATCCCTGGGTGGGCGTAGCTTCCTCAGCCAATCAGTGAGATGCCTGACGAAGTCAAAGAAGAAGTCGTCGCCAGGTACGCTTATCACTTTGTCGGAGATCTTCACAAACAAACTGAAACCATCCGAAGACTTGAGCCGCAGTCGGTTTCCAATGTTCATGCAGAAGTCCTTGGCTCGGGTACTCGATTCAACAGCGAATGCCTGTGTGATAATACAGGATGGTAGGAATCGAACTCAAGTGCTCTGTTAGAAAGCAACTGCTTGCATCATCGATAAAAAAGCTATTTTTAAAGACACAGATGTCGAATTTGAAGAGCTATGAGTTTGGCAGATACGCGAAAACGCAGAAGTTGAACTTGGGAATAAATGCACTGTGAAGCAGTATACAGTATTTCGTCACTTACCAAAAACTGCCAATCAGGTAAAAGTCTCTATTGGATACATTACAGAGAGACGTGCCGCTCGCATGGTTTCACCACGAAGTACACGCGCTGAAATGTTTACCTCGTTCGTATCGTCGGGAAAGTAGACCTTGTGGAATATCTGAGTGGTCTTGTGCTGGATGGCTTCCACTTCCACGAGATGAGGTGGATACTTGCGCTGCCCGTTGCGAGTAGGGCGAGTGTACCTGCATGCAAAGACAGGTGCCTTCGATTGGGTATTTCATGGCTCGCACAAAATGGCGGCATTGATTAGTTCGAATTATTCTGATGAAGAAACGCTTATCTGAACCAGAAGTTCAAAAATACGTTACGTCATTGCGGTAACAAACATATTTACCTGTGGAAGCAGTCATTGGCCACAGGGTTGTTTCTTCGTGAGCTCAGAAATCTTTGCAAGTGAGGCATCAGCTGGTTGCTAGGTGCGAACAGGCCTGTTGCTAACCACATAAGCTCCCATCCACGCTCTTCGCTGTAGCTGCAATTACAAAAACTTTCAGTGAGGGGGGAAAATGAATTTGAAAAGTTCATTCAACAATCGAGGAAACGACGCTTAATCTGGTCCGGAACTACATCCAGAGAGCTTAATTTCGCATCTCTTTCTTTATATAGGTTACATACTGAAATTAATTTGGCAATGGGGTACTGTCACAGCAAAAGTTATTTCCATTGGTTCACAGTGGCGATAGTTCAGGGGAACCTTGCCCGCCTCTTAAGCGAAAGGTTGAATGATCGATCCAAGAGCACTGCGCAAGCTGCTAAGGCGCTGCTTGGGCGTTCACCTCAACAGTCAGCCTGCCGCCAATCACTGTCACACAAATGATACACAAAAATAAACAGTCAAGCGTTAGTACCTTTGTTTGTTATTGGTCAGCTGCTTCATTATTTGACAATAAACCTCATCCTTCAATTGCTCGTACTTGATAGGAGGTTCGAATATCTGGTCTGTGAGTTCGTTGCTCAACCGTTGTTTCGGTGCCGGGTAATCCCCCATATATTTCATAACAGGTGCAAGGTGTTAAGGAAACGTCACTTCCGATTCTTCTCAAAATAGCAACTTCATTCGTGAAAGTAGAGTTTCAACTCAAATCTCTTTCCGGGTGTGTTTTTTTTAATTTCAAGTGCGACAACTCCGTCACAATGTGCAAACACAGGCTTTTCAGTGGTAAATAGCTGCTGCGAAACAAAGACTATAAAGGCGCCAGCTTCTGTAAAAGAAAAAAACCATGCGGTACATGGTTCCATGGCCGAGATCTCAGCGTAAGTTCCCGACACTAATACACTGCCATCCAAACACTCGGCCACGTCATGAAAGCTACAGCGTTCTGATGCACCCAGAGATCTAGAGTTGAAGGCGATGACAAGACATGAAACAAACGTTGGTACATTACGCAGGATCGGCGAAGAACTTTCTAGATTTTGCAGATCACAGCTGCTGAAAAACAGGTTAGGACTAAGGGTTTGTGGTTTTGCGAAACTTGACGAACAAAAAAAGCAACTGATCCCACTTCCAACAAGACTGTATACAATCTAATTCTAACGAAAGGATATCCATGAAGATGGCGACCGACTCTTGCGCCATGTCGTGGTTGCTTTCCAGTTTCTTCAACAGGGGTTGCTTGATCGGGTCACGGCTCATTGACCACAACTTGTCTTTCTTGGCGACCCGAGTCACAGACTGCGGAAGAGGCGCTCTGAGAAATGAGGAAGCGCATCATGATATATGGATGTGATGGGGCGGTCAAGCGAGACCTGCCACGCATCAGCGCTTCAACCAATAAAAGCTTTCAGAACTCCACAGAAAAAAAGTAATGGAATACAAAACAAGAAATTTCATTGCGAGAAACGTCTTTGGGGACAAAACCTAAATTTTTGTAGAAACAGTACGTAAATTCTTGCCACCCGCAGTAGCAACTTTCATTTGTATTTGCGAAATTATTAAATGGAGTAAAAATTAGCCTGCACTTCACAAATACCTTGCAATTTGTTCAACCAGATTTTATTTGCTTGTACGAGTAAAAATCAATCGAAAATCCTACCGGAAAAAGTCTTGAGCATATTCTTCCAGAGTGTATGGTTTCTCGTCCACTTCAAAGTCAGGGTTTGGCAGTCGACTGATCCTTCGAAGGTCACTGTCGCTCATGCTGTACAGTTCCTGCGGAAGCAAAACGGGAGCTTGTTCATCACAAGCATGCGTATAACATCATCGCAATAACAGCGAACTTTTTCGAAAACTAACTGCATTGAAAACATCCAGTTTATAGAAATTGATGACAACGGCACATTTCAACCATTCACAATCTTAATCATCGCCACTTTAAACAAATCAACTCAGGCTAAAAGCAGCACATAGGCGATAGAAGTTTCATCACAGCTGTGCGCTTACCACGATGTCCTGGGGCGGTTTGGACAGCGTGGGCAGCACGAAGACACATTCAGTCGCGAACTCGCCAGTGTTTCCAGTACGGTCATGTACGCCCGAGCACCAGCCGTTGGAGTTGAATTCCGCGCCGGCAGGTTCGTCCAGGACTATCAAGTCACCGCGTTTGTATTTCATCATTGAAACCTCATCACTGCCACCAGCTGTTTGATGAACGCAAAAAATATTGCAAATTGAAAAGGGGAGGGCAAGGAAACTGTCTTGAGCAGTGGGTTTCAACCTAAGGGCCGCAACGGTTGTAAGGTGGCGAGCATTTTATAGGGGGCTCAAGTACGGTTGGGCAAGCTCTTGATTTATGTCTACTAGGAACTAGTCTTAACACATTCATTGCGATTGGACGACCAAAGTCATGGAGAGGGTTCGTAAGGTTAAAGGTCATAGTGGTCTGCTATAATAGGTCGCTGTAGAAAAAGGTTGAAAACCACTGGTTTACAGCACTTTTCATGCGCGTTGTAAGTTTTCTAGGTCAAGTAAAACTTAGAACAATAATTACGTTTGATGAGTTTTTAACAGGGTTGCGGAGTCGGAGGTGAAATGTCCAACTTCAACTCCGACCTTTCCAAAATTTCCGAGACCGACTCAGGCCTTTCCTAAATTTCCGACTCCCGACTCCTCAGCATAACATGAATCAAGTTTGGTTCTCAACAATTTTGTAGCAATTAGCAATCAATGGAAATCGTGGTATACAGCAAGAATTCTCAATATCAATAAAAATTTCAAAAGAAACTGTGCCATTTCAACAAACACAAGTAGGATTCCTAACTTAGGAGTGCAGTGTATAAAATGATTCAATTGGACTTTCGGAGTCGGAGCCAGACAAAAAAACCCGACTCCGACGCCCAGTGATCTCAGCCAAAACCTCCGGTTGCTTGCGACTCCGCAACCCTGGTTTTTAACATTACGATTTGCGGCATGAAGGCGTGAATGCGATTTGCGTCTCAGTTAACAAAAATTAAATGCCAAAGACAGGAACTTATTTTTTTGTAGAATCGTATCAGGCAAACACCGCTACTTTTATCAAGGGCTTAGCCGCAAACTGCATTTCACCCATTGCTTGCAGATATCAGGACTGAGGACGCGTAATGTCACGGTACGTGAAACCGATTTCATGTTAAAAAATGCCGATTGACTCGGCTGTGTGACTTTTACGGAGACGATTTAATTATGTACCAAATTTAGAATTGATAATTTCCCTTATTTGCAAGAAAAAAATGGTCAATTTCTGTGAAAATGGGTTTGGTTGCAAGAGGCAGTTTTCTATTCGTTCTTTTCAATCCTGAAAGTAAATCTTACATCGAGCAGCGTTGTTCTGCACAGCCACAACGTATTTCGAACGCTCTTTCAAACCGTCGAGGAACAAAGTGACAAGCTCTGTGATGTCGTTACAGTTGGCCGATGTGAACGTTATTTCCTCGTTGCGCACAGTCTTTAGGGTAAAACTTGCTCCTTTCAACTTGCCAGATCTAAAACATTGAGAAAAACGAAAGCTGTAAAGTAAAACGATGATCGAAAGTTTTTTTTTCGGGTGAAAAACGATTGTTGCTCGTCTCCAGGTAGGGATTGCTTACGACAGTCAACATGAAATAGCATTCGGAAACGCGGAAAGTATTCCAAACACAACCTTTATGGCATCGTGAACATTTACTTAGGACGGAAATGAAGACGATGCACTTACTTGTTGGGAGCAATCGAGGTAATCTCAAGGAAAGAAAGCTCTAGCAGGACTTCTTCGAGCTCATCGACCAAAAAGACGCCTGAAATCAGTGGCAAATGTATATCGAATGTTTGAATCGTTGTTTCAATCACAACAATCATCAAGCAAATGCGGTCTGGTCAGTCAATCCTAGCAAGTCTAAAAAGAAAAAGTAAAGTGAACAACGAAAAAATCAGAAAAGCACTGGCACAGTGCGTTGACTGGTAGCTTTCCCACGGTATGACACATGAAGTTTTTCAAAAACGTAACCCGATAAGCATTTAGCTTAGCTGCTGCAATTTTACCTCAGTCACCGCACAACAGACCTGATGACTGCAAATCTTTCGCATGTGGCACTTTTTAATATGTAATGTCCTGCTTACATGAAATGCTTCTACACGTAAAGATACTCTGGGGCATTTGTAGCGTATTTCAAACTTTGAAAAGAAAAGAATCGATTTGGGGCCGAAGTTCTAAACCTGGTATTTTATCTTGATTTACCTTTTTACAGATGAATACATATCTTGAAGGGAACTATCAGAAAAGACAAACATGGCATTTCCAATAAGTTTAAGCATTCGTGAATTTCTCAACAAAAGAAACTACTCCGAAAATGCTTAGGAGGGGGGGGATATTTTCATGTTTTTTGACGAAACTATTGGGAACAATTCCAGATTTTTCGGCTGCTTCTGTGTCACACGGCAAGCATCACGAAACAACTGCGGCCATTGTCAGAGCGATCGTACCGACTGGCTATTATCAGCGAAAGACGACAGACCCTGGACAGAGATAAGTTGACGTTTACTGACTTCTCGTAAAAGCATGTGGCTATCGAATCAAGGTAAGATGTTGTTCGCAAACACGGAAAGGTGATTACGCAGCAATCGGACTGTGTACGATCGATTGCTTCACCACTGGCAGCATCGAATCTTACCAACATATGCTGGTGTTAATGGTGCTCATTGATCAGTTCATTGATCAGAGATGACTCGTCATGATCGATTTTACAATCAACACATTTTACATTTTTGAATTAACGTGCGAAACGCTCAACCATGCCCCCATTGCGTACAATGACACGCTTCTGAAGTTGACCCAAGTATTTGGTAATGAAAAGTCTCAAACGGTATCCAAGTCTTGATCAAAGCCCGAGTCGAATACTAACCAGTGCGTAATGGCCATTTCAAGTGGTTCCCCGTGATAATGTTGAACATACCTGTCCAGTTGATGGCGAGGACGCCTTCGTTTTTCGGCAGATTGATTCCCGACAGACGATAAACTTCGTAGAAGCGTGAAAAGAGCAGCGGCCAGCTGAAACGCGCTTGCGTGACGACGTCTTCGCGGACCCGTTGAGGTTCCCATCGTTCGCGACAGTAGATTGCCTGGAAATCAAAACTGTGTCGTCATGATGATGAGGTCACAGGAGCACAACCCGTGACAAAGCTGCGCACCTTGGACTGAATCGACTCTAGATAAAATCAACAACTAGACATCTCCAGGTAGACTGCCAGATATTACGAGCAGCGTTAGACGGACAACGTGCGCATGGTGGAGGAGTGAGAAAGCTGGATACCTTCTATTCAAGAAATTACAAGAACATTGATGCATCGAAGATAGGAGTTACATTACAAATTACACACGCTGTGTTAGAACACAGGGGACATTTTGCCAGAAAGAAGACATCTTTCGCGCCGGAGAATAAACGCATGGATCAGGCGTCCATGAAAATTTGAGCGAAACGTTTTTTTTCAAATATTTTATGGAACACACCCCAAAAAGTGACACAGAAGAAAAACACGTTTTCCAGAAAATATTCGCACAGATACCAGGCACGCACTTACATCTTTGTGCTGATTGTATATGAGGTTCATCCAGTGGTCGGCAGATTTCTGTGCCGTGATGGCTCTATCAGGGATGTATCGGCTGATCAGGCTTTTTAGTTTCGAGTCCTGTCGTCCAAACATAAGCAGTGCAAATTTCTTAAACTCTTTCAAGCTTTCTTTTGATATAAATCAACGCTTTGTGATTGATGTTGGTCTTGGCAGACTCTAGGAATATTGTTTGTGGTTCCGCGCCTGTGGTAGGAATCAAAACTTTTCCAGACTATTCCGAAACAGAATCCAACGGAATTTGGAAAAAAATAACAATCTAAGGCAGTGTTTCCCAGACGGGGAACAATCCCTTCCTGGTGAGGTATTTCCACTTTGTTTTTGCGTGCAGTATCACAAATTAACCCTTGTTTTCCATCTATTACATTTTTGTTACACCAGGGTCGGGGATAGAAAGTCCCAAAATAGGCAAAGGGAGGAAATAAAGTTTTATTATGCTTGCTGTGTACTTCCTTTGGAGAGTCACGAGTGGTCTGCAGGCGCCCATATCCGCTTACTCTGCGCCATAGGCTGCGCGGCTGCTTTTGCAGTGAAAGCAGCACTGGTTGCAGGTCAAGGGCAGCACAGCTCGTGAAGGTTTCCCTTACAATTATCCATTAAATGACGAGCGCGAAACTGCAAGCACAATTTTTCAAATCCGGTGTGACCCGATCGGGAATCGAACCCTGCCAACCAGTTTCAGCGCGCGCTCTATTACACTGTACAGCTTAGCCGGTTGAGAAAAGGAGGAATGTAACACAAAGTATTGGGAACCACTGCTCTAAAAAATATTGAAAGCAACATTTACAACTCTGTGACTATGTCTGCCCTGCGTGCATATGAACCCCGTTAGAAAATGCATCAGTGATCCTACAATGGACAAATTTTACCTGAAGAGTCGCTCCATTCTCAACGTAGTATTGTTTGGAGGCAAGCTGAGCAAGTTCCATGTCATTGTCGCACTTGTATTCACCGAACTTCACACCACGGGTTATCTGACTGTATATCAGGTTGGTGCTAGTCTGAAAAAGGGGTAAAGAATTAAAAAGTCACCTCACAAGTGAAAAGAAATTGGTTGGACATGTTCAACACTGTCTGTCATTTACCAAAATATCTTACGACTGCAGTATGATGGCACGTTTCCTCCATGTAAAATATTTGTTGCATTTGAAAAAAACTCTAAAACTTTTTTATTCACCCAAAGCAACTAACTTTCGAAAAAATCATTTTAAATGACAAAATTGTTGCAACTCAAAAAATTTTGTGTTCAAGTTCGCACACACTGTTTCCCATCGAAGTTTGCGAACAAACCATGCTTTAAATTCATATGTTGGATGTTCGTTTGTCATAGCAGTTTTTTCTGTAGACTTTTTGTTTTTTTTTTCAATTTTAAAGAATCTGTCAGTTAAAATAACTTTCTTTTAAATAAAGATTTCTTTACTAAAAAATATTTTTAGAACGAATTTTTTAATATACCAAAAATAGGCCACCATACTGCAGCTTGATAAATTTTCAACAACCTGCGAGCAACATCTTGTATAAACCGCTGATTCTCCAAATAAGCATGAGCATATTAAACCTCACGTAATCACTCTCAGAAGTGAGCAGCACACTACTTCCGATAAATGCAGTCAGTAGAAAAACAGCAAAAACTTGGGCCGCCAGACGCAGCGGCAGCACAACCAAAGCAGCAGCGTAATACTTTTTAAATGACGTAAAGAATGTTACAAAGTAGGCTTAGACACTCGCTCGGCTGGTCGCAAATCACCATCCGCCGCATCAAGCACTTCTTGAATACTCGATGCTTAGAAATGGTGTTGACCTCGAATCCCTGCTTCAACGATCAGGTCTGATGTTAAAGCACGTTGATTACAACCAGCGTATCAATCTGACATAACTATGTCGTGGCAAAGCACGACTGAACGTACAATACTTGTCATCAAACCCAGTTGCTTCAAATAGTTACTAAGAGCGGAGAGGTTTTGCTGATCAGTCAAATCTCGCGAAGTCTTGCTTTGAAACACCGCACCTTATCCATGGAGGGGTCGTGCCAAGGCGTGAAGATCTCTTTGCGGAAGAAGAGCCTCCAAGGCGCATTTTTCTCCATCGACCCTTTCTCTTTCGCGTACTGCTCGCACTGAGAGATGGCGTCCATCACGTGATCACTGCCACTGCCGAGCGACGACACCTTCGCAGACGAAGATTAAAAATTAATCACTACTGCAAGTGAAGAGCTGCGGAAAATATCAGAATAATTGTTTGTTCAAAGTACACCTGTGTAATGAAAAAACAGGTGTTATGTCAACGTGAAGTTATAATAGGACTTAGCTAGAGTTTTGGTAAATTGCAAACCGGAAAATACCCAAATAACGGCACGCGATAAAATTTTCTCGTGGGAATTCATGCAGGTACCACCGATAACTTTGGCTAAAACTTTAGCACTTTTCAAACAAAATACTTTATATTGATATTTCCGAACACTGAATATGTAAATTTCAAAATCGTGCTGAGGAAAAAACGGAATAGTAGGAAATTTATTTCACCAGTAAATCCAAGTAAGTGCTGTACAGTTCACGCAGTAGTTACACAATTCGCTGCAGAACCTTGTCATAAAGTGCGATGAAGATGGAAAAGCCGAACTTGTCAGCGAGGTTTATCTTCTCTGCCAGAACGTCGCACAGCTCTTTCGCCGTGGTGGCAGAGTCCGAAAGCAGGGTCTTGGTGGAGCCATCCATGAACGTGATGGGCAACATGATCGGCTTCTTGGACTTCGTCGCCTGATGCGAAAAATGCGCGATTCAGTAAATAACAAGTGGAACGAAACCACAAGTAGACAAGCTTTTTTAGAAAATTGCCTTTTTCTTTAAACAGGTTAATCTGAAGCTATAAATAGTTACGACTGGCGATGCGTGGGACTTAACAAGGAAAAACTCCCTCACCCTGTTTAGGGCTGCGTGCAGAAGTAAACAACGGTGATTTTTTTCTGCACACAATTCCACGCAAGGCTACTTGCGACTTTTGCGCACCACCGAAGTTAGGATATTGGTGAACAGATATTCAGATTCTCGTTTACGCAGTTCTTTTTTCATCACCAAGAAAAGTTTTAACTATACTTCAAAATGAATAACAACTGCATAAACAAAGCATCAACATTGCTGACGCCTTGCCTGCAACTCGATCCAACTCGGCGGTTGATGTCTCGCGCCGTTGGCGAAGGTGCGTCGCATGCGCTTCTCACAGTAGGGGGCA
>JGI24021J15306_10003111_pt1 | contig 18517 bp, 8 predicted proteins | sample Ectturendosymbi1_FD_15306 | JGI IMG/M metagenome (IMG submission 15306)
ATAGTTGTTTTTACATGTGAGCTTTGTGGAAAGTAACGTGCTTGCACGTTTGGTCCATTATAAACCTTCATAATTGGACGTGTTTATTTCGTACGTGGTACACCAGGATGTGTGTTATGTAGGCATACTGCGAGATGCTGCCAGCTCAGAAGGAAAGTTCGGCATAAGAATTCTTATTGTAAACTGATGTCTGACAAAGGATACCGAACTGCATAGACCTCAGACAGACGATGCTGAGGTTTTCTTGACTAGAGAAAGACAGGTAAAGTAAATTTCTTGTTTTTTAAATACCGTATGTACTCGATTGTTAGCCGCCCTTGATTGTAAACCGCCTTAGAATGTATACCGCAAGAAATGGTGTTAAAAATTAATGTAACCCGACCTTGATTGTAAGCCGCACTTGAATATAGGTTACCAAAGCCTCTGAAATACTTTCGCGTACTAGCAGGTTTCGCGTTTATTCGTAACCCTGGTAATGATGCTTACACCACCGCAACTGTCTTCTGTTCATCATACTCCCTCCTGTGATGGATATGCACGTGGTGCTGAAGAGAAAAGAACGTAAAAAGAAAGTTTTGTCTAAACAAACGTGGCCATGGGAAGACTGAGCGCCATATATACCTTTCGATAAGGTAAAGAAAAATATATAAGCCGCCCTTGATCATAAGCCGCACTAAATGAAGAAATAACTTTGTAAGCCGCGGCTTACAATCGAATAAATACGATATTTATTTCTATTAATTGCGAAGCTGAGATGCAAAAAACAATTACTTCTATCTTGAAGTTTTATCTTTACCTTGCTAAGAAAAATAAGGAAAGAAAAGCAGAGAGTGATAGAGACTTCTCTTGACTTGCTGTCTTATCTAATCATCGGGCCAAGGGAACCATAGCCCCCAAATTTCTAAAATGTCTTGTCGTTTTGTGCCTTGAGAGGCGATTTCCCAAACAAAATAATGTTACTCGCTTGAAGTTAGAATATTTAGCTCCCCTCCAAATTTTGGGTTGGCTGCGCCACTGTCTCCACCCCAGCTTTAATAAAATTTCTATTTTTTATTCTGCTGCAAAGGCAATGCCACGTCGTAGCGTTTTTCTGCACAAGGCGGCTTACCCGTTGAGGCCAAGGACAGCACTATGTGCGAATGTTACAGTACTTTATTTTTGGGTTGGCTACGAATTCATCAATACTTGCTACAATCCTTAAACATTCTAATGAAAACTTTCGGGTGAGCAAAAATTCTGTTCGCTAAATTCAACATGAACTTTTATATAGTTAGGTGAAAACGTACATCCACTACTCAAATGAAATGACATATTATTTATCAGACAGTTGCGACAAATACACTTGTTGCCACCATCAAATCATGGCATTGCACGCAACAGATTCTTATTTGTTGACAATGATTAGACTTGAAATGCTGATACAAAGAGAAGTTAAAAAGGTTTTCGACAATATAGCATTTCCACAGCTTCTCTCCAGTGGCAAAGTTGCTGTTTCCAGCCATGATTTTAAATCGTACTTTCCTTGCTCGTCAGCCTTCTGTCCCACAACCTCCAGCACTTTTTGGTGGTAGTCATTGATGTACTTTAGCTAAATAAACAGGATATTTTGTCGAGGATTACCACTAGTTAACTTCTGCCTACATCCAAGTGCACTAATGTCACCTTACCTGTACATCACTCAAAAGGGAAATGTCGATCATTTTGCTTTGGAAAGGTACCAAAGTAATTGGTTCGAAAGTGTAGAACTCGTAGCCTCCAAATTGGTGCTTGAAAGCAAAGCAAGGTGATTTAACGCGTTAGATCCATGTAAAAATAAATCATGTTTGCATTAACGTGTAAGTTCAAAGACCATGCAGATATACAAACCACAAAGGTATAGCCTCAGTCAGCGCGAGGTAAAAGAGGCATTTCTATTCGTGAAGCAAATGAAATTGAAATTGAAGATTTTCATGGAGCCACGGCATGTGTGAATCAAAATAGAAAATTACGAGTGACCTAGGCTTTTAGGGACATAAAAGCTTATTTTTCCCAAGTATGTTTGGCAAAAGCTTTCCTTCTCAAAGCAACTATATAGTCTCCATACATGTGAAGAGTTTGAATCAATCGGCAAATTTTTAATAGTAATCGATTTCACGCAACAATACGCATCGTCAGTCCTACAACCTCATGCAAATAGAATCTACGTGGAAAAATTGTAGGACTGTCAATAAGGTTGTAGGACTTCCATTCAAATCACCACCTCGAAGTAGAAATTTCGCCAGTCCAAATCGCCAGTTTTGAATCTGCTGGTAAATTTTAACCTACTATTTTACATCCCAACAATCTCTTTCCTTTAGCGGTGGTCTGTCCTCACACGCGTTGTTTTAAAACAAACTTCTGTTGCATTGTGAAAGTGTTTTTGTAGAACTAGCCTCGCAACAGGTTTACACCTAGAAAACACATTTGATCTTCGTCTTTGAGTTTGCACTGGACTTTGGTAATTTCACATTGGCAAATTCACCTGGCCATATCCTTCTTTCCGTCTGTTTAGCTTTTTACATGGTCTCGTTCACAGGCCCGTAGCCAGGTTTTAAGGTTTATTTAAGGTTTAGGGGGCAAAATACATTTCAGGGGGAAATATTTATGTTTTTATTATATGTTAAAAACAAATGTTTCAGGGCACAACAAAATTTGGGAGGCACTAAAAATGTGGGGGCACTGCCCTCGAATGCCCCGCCGTGGCTACGGGCCTGCTCGTCCATGACCTTAGCTGAAGCCAAATTGGTCGGGATATGTATTTCACAATCAAATACACTGCTTCCAGGGAGAGAAAAATGATCGGTTTCACCAGCTTTGCATTGTGACCATTTAAAAAATATATATAGTTTTTAAAACACGACAGCAGAAGATTGCCTTCTCAAATTTGTACGTGCAGTTTGTTTTGACAAGTTATATACAAAAGGAGTATCCACGCAATGGCAAATTTTTAGCTTTTGACTGGTTTCCCTGTATAAATCACAAAGTTTTCAACTTTATATCCACGCAGAACAGCTTTTAGAAACGATGTGTTAAAGAAAATGTGCAACTGATTTTGGTAGGCCTATTTAAATATTTTTTTCCAAAAACCGTTGTCAAAAACAAACTGCTGACCTCAGTCGTTGCATTTACGACGACGCACAAGTTCTCGTGCCTGATTCCAAACGCTCCTTCTTCATAATAGCCAGGTTCTGCAACAAACAACCTTTTTTGCAGAAGCACTCGTATTTGCAGAGGAACAAGATTTCTCTTAAGCTGTTTCACCGAAGTTCTAACAGTCGGCATATCCATGGGCGTCGGAAGAGGTGTGCAATGGGGCCTTGGCCTCCCTCTACACTTTGGAGTTTGATATTTTCCTTATCATTTCTTGTAGGAAAATGTTTTTCTGCTAGTTTGCGTTGGCAAAATGAAGTTTCACCACTGTTTCCTCCCTGAAAAAAGCTTTTGACCACCACTTGGAAAATCCGCTGTTAGTCAGCTCTGGAAAAGATCCTCCCGACGCCCATGGGCATGTCGTTGCTATTGTTTTGATGAGTTTATTGGGTGTATGTATTCCCGTTCTCTCCAATGTTTCGAGTAACATTTCTACGCTGGAAGAAGCTTCACATTGGAACATTGAATTAGAAGACCAAGTTATTATGAAACAAAGCAAAATTTAAGTAAGTTTCTAGTATGTACTCTCCACAATGGGGTAAGCAAAGAATTGATCAGCAAATTTTTAATAGGAAATCGATTTCACGTAAAATTACACATCCTCAGTCCTTATTCAAATAGAAGTAACTTTGCGCTGTTTTCGATAAAGATGCGGTTTTAAAATTTCTTCTGCTTTTCAAAAAAAAGTTTTTTTTACGAATGTTGTACAGATCAAACCAAGAAAGCTACAATCTCTCTGATATTTGCATCTTTACTTTAAAAAAATCTATTAGTATACAACTACTTTTCTTTGTTTTTTATCTTTTATTTGCAAATTTCTCTTTTTTCCATTTTTCTTCACTGCTTTCTTTTAATAACAATGGGCATTGTATTCCAAAGTACCCTTACACTTAAAATACAACTGTTTTATTACGTGATTATTACGTGATAGACTACCTTCTTTTTGCTCCTTACGTACGTTGTAAATGCAACAATTAAAAGCGCTAGGTTTGCTGTAAGCTTTCAATGAATCAGCCTGCACGGGCTCTGCCTTTATAACTTTGCGATGTTGCGTACGTACACGTATCAAGTATTGGTCTCCTCAAAGGTGATTCAGTGGAGTCAACAAAAAAAACTTTTAGGAAATCATTTAAACCTAAATGTGGCCATCTTCAGTCCTGAAATCTGCAAACAAAGAAGTGAAATAAGCTTCATGAGAGAGAACGGTCTATTTTCCAGTAAAGTTACTTGTCGCAGCTTGTGTTTTGATTTATTTTAGTCTAGAGTGTGTTTTCTTCCTCAGATCTTGCTTTACTTCTTCAGCGTTTCACCCGTAAGCTTGTGCCTGCAGATTTCAGGACTGAGGATGCGTACTTTTACGTGAAATCAATTCCTATCAAACAATTTGTTGAATGATTCGACTGCGTCACCTTTGCTGAGACCAATTAATTGTAAACGCAACTTCGTAAATATTGTTACAACACATATATGACGACTTTCTCTGATATGCACATTTTTAACTCCCTGAGCTGGTGCTTGGGGAAATAGAACCGAACGACTGCTTACCCACGCTGGTGATCATTCCTGGCTGCAGAGGGTATCCTTCAGCCAAAACATTCCCGATTCCTGGAGGATCTAGTACATAAAGTCTTGATTATACAAGAGGTTTGAAAGATTATTTTTTCAGATTTTCTACTGAATTCTCGATGTTCAACTATTTCATGTGCGTGGTGAACACTTTGAATACGCTGACATTATATATTAATGGGTCAACCCGTGGAGGTTTTGCGACGATCTATGGGTTTCGTTTCGACAATTTGCAGGTATCAAAGGGCTACGTCACCATTAGAAGCAACAAGTTATTTCAGTCAACTCAGCCTTGACGCATTCGTCAACTTACATTCGTGAATTGAGAGATATTGTCCAACACCGTGTCCAGTGCCATGTCTGTATTCCAAACCAATTTCGTACAAATGTTGACGTGCCAGTATGTCTAAATCATTTCCATCCTTTGTGTAGGGAAATATCGCTCTCTGCACATCTATTTGGCCCATAAGAACTCTTGTAAATGCTTCCTGTTCAAGTGAAACGTTTATGAATGAAAAACAAATAAATTGCGTCCGATGTTGCTGTCAACGCGTTAATCATAACGAACCTTTCATGTACGCTTGTGAAGAACAGTTAAAAATGTAGTTCACACCGGCTTGTATTGCTTGTCAAGCAAAGTTTTCTACAAATGTGACTCATAATCGCATTGTTACTGTACTTAACTATTTCAAATGATGTTGGACTACCGAAGTGCATCGTGCGAGTAACATCTGTAGTGCCTTCAAAATACTGACCACCGGAGTCGATAAGATAGAGCTCATCCATTGTTAATTTCCGGTTTGTTTCTTCAGACGATCTGAAACAAGCGATTATTTTGTAATAAATCATTCAGCAACTCTGGTTGTCAGGCATTCCAGAATACGTAACGGAATTACTATAGTTTGTTTGTAAGAATAGCAAAGTTGATGAATAACAAAATGAAAGTTTTTTATAAAAAGTAAGAAGTGGAAGAGACTTTTAGAAAATGGTTAGTGTAAACTGTCTCCCTGCATTCCCTACCCATGCTAGAGTTTATGTCTGCTAGAGTGTTGTTCATTTTAACAGGTAATATCCCAGTATATCGTAAAGATGGTGTGGGAAACTCAATAGTGAGACACAGCAATCAATCAATAACCAAAAACGAGCAAAAACAGTTGTTTTTTTTTAATTTACAATTCCAATTATGAAATTAAGCCAGTGGATGTTTCACTGTACATTTGATTTAAGGGAGGTTTGCTCATCGGTATTGCTGCAAAGATCTATTTTTGATACATAGCTTCTGTTGTGCCGATGGAGTTGACAAATTTGTGTCCTGGAAACAATATAGCTAATTACATCATTGAGTAGGCATACACCTGCAAAACACGCATTCTAAGATAAGTGCCAGGGCGGATAAGCAACTTTAGAAAATCAATAAACCAACGACGGAAGTTTTGCACAAGTAGCCTACCCATAATGTATGATGGCTCCGTTCGGACCGCTGGCTGATATCGACCCAAAACTGAGGCCTCGACTGGCTGGCTGAGCAAGGCGAAAATTCTTCAGTTTCTCTTCACCAATCAGTTCATCGACAGAATCTTTGGGTACGTTGATTTCTAGCCATTGTATGTATTCGCACAGTGCTATAGCATCGTAAACCTGGCTCATAGAAAGAAGTTGCAAGCCATTAATGATCGCCTAAAACACACTTGGGCACGGCATGCAGAGGAAAAAATGTTTGTTATAAAGACTTTGTTAATGAAATGCGTTTTCGAAACATTTGCGTTTTTCCTTTGCTTGCTTATTATATTCTAAAGGTAGGTTTGAATGCAATCTCGAAGACTGTCCTGCTTTCACTTCACACTATCCTTATACGAGCAGCTGTTAGGACACGAGGTTGAAAAATGCTGCATCACAATAACTTTTTTCAGAAATTGCTATTGGCAATGCATTTCGCACCGCCCAGTTGGATTCCTACATGCTGCTACAGCAAAGGCAACGTACGTGAGCATCTTTCATGGCTTGCACTTCCACCTCGTTCTTGACTGCTTTGGCCACTTTGAACGGTGATGTATCAGAGACTTGCTGCATCTATTGTTATGGAATGATGTTTACGCAACTGTACCTCGATTCGCAATGCGCCCATCACGTTGAAACTTACAGGATTTACAGCGCTGTACATTCCATAGTTGGTACCGTCTCTTGGCAGCCAAAACTTGTCTTGTTCGTTCGAAGAAGCTAACATGCTCAAAACATTTCGGGCGCCATCGTAAGGATGAATGTAAACGCAAGACGCTCTTGTATTGCAATCTAAAAGCAGCAGTATAGGTCTAAAATATAACTAATGCCATGTGCGAATAGAAAGCAGTTTAATGAAGAGCGAACGCTTGCCAGTTTCGTTCAAATGAGCCGCCACTTCGTTTGTTTCGAAGAAACTCGTGTTTGCAAACAAAAGAATTTCCGCTGCTCTGGAGATGATAGCATACGAAGTGAAAACTGGCGTGTATGGAATGTCAGTACCTCTCAAGTTGAAGAACCCTTCGAAAAGCAGTGAAACAAAACATTATGTTTCACGTAAAAAAATCATTCAAGTAATTTGAATGATGTTAGGCAAACACTCACATGCGATTTCATCAAGCACTGTCACAAGCAAGTAAGATGCATCCTGCTTTTCCATTTCTGTTCGAGCATTTGCCAGTTTGTCCTAAATTAAAAATTTTCTTTGAAAATATGTTAAAAATGCTAAACAAACATCAGTGAACCAAATTATATTTTCGGTTGAAACAACGAATATGGCGAAATAAACCAAGTTTTTTGATGCATTCGTTTTTTGGTCTTTCAGCAGTCTTTCAAAGCAAAATGTATTGTTGAATAGGAAGACAGTCAGCCAATGATCGATTGCTGCTTGTCTAGGCGTATGTGCCGGTTCATGGGAATTTCCGATGAATAATAGTATTAAGGGTTATCCTCCAGAACAAAATGCTCTTTGTTGAATCCTCAGGTACTATTACAGTGAAAACCTAACCGTACTAAACATATCGATTCGGAGCACCAGTAAAGCAGTTAACTACTGCAAAACTTGCAAATTCTATTTTCAAACAACCTTGAAATCTTATTTTACATTTTACGTGGAAAATCAAATCTTATTTTACATTACCAAGAGCACTGAAAATTGGTTGCAAACATGCATGGTGCATCACATATCCGTCTTAGCGTAATTTTTGTGATTGCCGTTCTGACGTTTTTCTCATAATCACTACAAGGAACAGATTTTGCATAAAATCTTGTCACACTTTTTATCAAGCTGGAAAACCTTGATCAAAGTTTCATTTCAGGCGAAACGTAATGAGAGGAAGAATTTTACATGATGTGTGCACTTTAAGCAACAAAATTGTATTTTGTATAAGACATCTAGGTCATACTACGACCGTGTGTGTTGATTTTGTTCTGAAAAGAAAGCCGATTTTAGCGTGACGACAGGTGCAAGTAACGTTAGATGCAGACACTGGAAAAGACACGTATTGCTGGAAGACTGTACATTCAGAATAACGTGTAAAGCTTCTCAGCGCTACGGCAGATATGACGATGCACCACACAATCACATTCATTGTGTGTTGGACGTAATGTGATCAAAGTCATTTGAATTTCATTTGCAATTTGGGAATTGTCACTCACAGCCAAACAAAATGCTGCACATAGCGAAAAATAGTTTCCGTAAACATGAATATCGGATAAAACACTAAAACACTCTTGCAATATGAGGACGAACAGCCACTAACACAATTACCAATTTGAAGTTTTTAAGGCATGCAACTTAAAACAAAGCACCAATTGGAGGTTTCTGGTATGACATTTAAGGTTGGGAACGCAATCGTTTCACGAGCCATCTCCCAGTGTAGCAGTTACTGAGCAACATGAGTTAAAGGAGCGATGCCTTAGTTCTTATGCCATGCAAACTGTATGATCCATGACAGGAAATGGCAGGAAGTTATTCGATACTTCGTAAGCAATCGTATAAGCACAGGGCTACTGATCCAGTTCTTTGGGGTAATGGTGAAGTTTATCTGCTTTTAACTATGGCGTGTCAGTTCAGCATCAAGTGTGGACCACTCCACGCCGCGTTTGCGACATCAATTCTACTCAATTTCTGGTGAATCTTCGCAATGTCGGTTATGCCTCAAACTACATTTTGTTTGCAAAAATGTGAGTGATATGATGTTGCTTGGTTTTGTGTTCAGTCATTTCTGGTCGAAGAAATTTCAATAGCAATTTATAGGAAAACGTAAAGTAATCTTCTGCGATTTAACGTAGCCTAATTGTTGTATTAGACTCAGCGCTAAATAACAGTTTCCAAGAAGGCCTACACACAAAGCGGTTTTCCCTTCGCTGAAATAAAAAGTTATCCAAGCCCCATACAAGCTTTTATTGTTTGGGCTCCAGCAATGTTGTAAAAGTGCCATCATGAATAAGCAAACATAATTGATCGAGCGACATATGAGGTGCACATGTGAGTAGACTATTAATTTGAAGCCTGCAAGTATTTAGTCGCGCCAAGGTGACGCATGAGAACCAATCAACAATTTTTTTAAATCTCTACTCTGCGGTGTGCCAGATGCTCATAAGTTAAATATGCACAATTCTTGTTAAGTGGTAGTATTGTCCACTGTCCCCAGTTGAAAGCAGCCTCCCGACAATGAGATGTATATCGATGATCTAAAGTGGAGTCGGGATGGTCGTTACATTTGACTTATGACCTTTCGCAGACGGTTAAGACATATTGCACAAAATGTGTTACAATCATAAAGACTGGCAGATTCAAAACTAGAATTTCATTGTTGCACAAGACGCAGAAGTTGCTCTTTCAATTCACGCATTAACCTGATACATAGATATTAAACAGAAATACCAGTACAATCAAACCTAGACTGGCGTAGGGGTCTATCACATATCTGTAAAAAATATGCGTTTTCAGAGACTAAATGCATGCAACAAGCGAAAAAACAAATAAGGCAACGTTTTTCCATATTCAGTCATAGAAGTACCGAGCGGGTAATCTTGGAGGGCTGACATCCTCGTCGCAGAGTTGAAAATATCAAAATTTTGATTTTTCATCTTTCTGGACTAACAAAACGGTTCGTAAGAAATGCAACGCACGTAGTGAAGTGATATGAAAATATAAAAAATAGGTCGAGCAATTTATTTGCCAGAAATTCTGAAAACCTTCTGAAATTTTTAAGAAAACAAACGATATTTACAAGAAAACTTTGGGCTGTGATTTTGTCTAAATCATAATAAATTTAGAAATAACAACAGACGTAAGCGAATTCAGGGCAGTAAAATATTTTTATCAGCGTTTGTCAAACGTCTTCTCACAGACGTATATGTGCTATACATCCACGCAAGCTATTTTTCATTAAACGTTTCGTAACATTCTTGGATATACTCCATCGGAGATAGTTGTCTTTACCCAGGAGGGTTTTCTTTATAAAAAAGTCAAGCTTTACCTGCCATTTCACGCCAGCGTACTCCACCGGAAAAACAACCACTTCTGTTCCATCTGACGGAGGTCGCTCTGTCCATATTTTATCGATCAAATCGGGTATTACTTCCACCATAACTATACCATCCTCTGCAAGAATTAGTTCCATGTCTTTCCACGATTCTGTGAAACAACGCCTTTCACTTAAAGCAATGCAATTAATGCACTCTTGGATTTTCTCAGGATTTTGCCAGACTGTCATAAAAGCAATGGTGAATGGCCTGTTGCACCTACTGAACCAACGGTTTGGCATCGTTGTTGAAGTCCATCGTTGATTTATTTTATATGCGTCACGTTGTGTTACATGCAAAATCACCAGTAAAAATGGTGATGAGAAATCTATAGCTGTTTGAATGCATGTTTCGTGTAAGTGACGTACTCGCGTGTGATTCGGTTATCAGCAGTTAAATTGACCGTCTGAGCCCAACTTTGAATTGAAGCAGAAGCCAAACGAAAACTTCAATTCCTAAAGCAGGGGTTCTCAACCTTTTTTCTCCCGTTTCCCCTTGCCAGCTTCCGAACACAAAATTTACCCCTTATTTTTTGTTTACTCACTAACGCTGAGGAAAAAGGTAAAACAGCATCATTAAATTTACCCCCAGGATAGGTAAAATTTACCCCCAAGGGGTAAATTTAGACCCGGTTGAAAACACCTGTCCTAAAGGAATAAATTGCTTCAAGTGCTGTTTGTTTATCACGGCCCCGGATGTTCACAGTAAGCACAAACAGTGGCTTGCAATTAATCGCTCTCTTTGTCGGATGCACTTTGTTTAATTTTATTGTACGAGTAATTTAATGCATTCAGAAAGAATCCTTTTGCATTAAACACTGCTTGCTACTTCCACCGACCAGTTAATTCTCCAAAGCCTTTTTCATTACCTTGGCGCAAAGATAACTTACAAATGATACAGCCAATGAAACTTGCACCACATAAGTTAAATTATTGTTAAATGAGAATTTTCACTTGGTGTTCCGTAAAATACGATTTAAAAATAATGCAAAACCACAATAATTTTTTTCAATTTTCGTGTTTAAACTCGACGATAACTGGAAACTTTTCTTCTGGCTAGGCTCTTGAAATTTTGTTCAGTGTTGCCATGACGTGATAAAAGCTTATTACTTTCAATCAGCAGTCTTACTTGCTTTCTGACGGTAGATCAAGGTTGCTTCGTTTTATTTGGACTCAAAAATAACTGTTCTTTTTTTTGCGAACAGTGTAGACTTCAAACCAAAACATTCTTTTCTCTTACAATGTTTGCAATACCCTGCGTCTATGGAGCCAGAAATGAAACTTAACTTCGAAAAAGATGTTCTCATGAAGCTTTTAACGAGCCATTTGCATCACGAACGCAAAAGAGTAGAAAATATATTCTAATACCTCACTGATAGTTCCTCAATAGAAACGTTTTTGGCAGCCCTGTTAATTTGGTCAATTTTTTTCTATGCGACTTCACCAACTCGGGAAGCTCCAATGTTAAATGTGCCATTGAACTGAATATCAAATATTGTAAGGCTGAAACATGTATGACCTCGTGTTTAGGGGTCTCAGCGCAAATATTTTCCGAATCTAAGCGAACTGTAATTTTTCAGAATATTTTTCAACCAGCGGTCTCACTACCCCGAGGCTAACATGTTAGAAGTGTTGGCGAAATTTAAATAGGGAAAGGGGCTATAAAAAGGGAAGCGATATAGCTACTACAGGAGCTGATGAAGCCACATTGTTAAAAAAAGATTTGCAAATTTTCTGCGATTTTAGTAGTAATTTTTACAAAAATTAGACTGTCGAATACAGGTTCTTTGGGATTTGGTCAAGTTATTTCTGTTTTTAAGAAGAATTTTCTGGAAGTGGGAAGGAGGATACGCTACAAATTTCTTGAAAATGGTGACGAAAAAATCTTGCATTAATGCAGTGTGACGTTCATGAAAACGATCTATAAAGTTATTTTCAAACCTCGTTAAACCATATGCTGAGCTATTCAGATGTTGAAGATTGCCTTATAGGCTGTTAAGGAACTATTCAGGAAATTGCCTTATGGAAATTATTTGGGCCCAAAGTGCCCTACCCATGATCATGTAACCTCGAAACACAAAACGTATTTTTTTGATGCAGAAAAGCAATTACAATCGCATTAGCAAATGCTCTTCCTTTGTAAATCAAGCCTTCAGCCAAAGGAAAGTGAGGTTTAAGTAAAAAATGTTTTTAGTGGGCAACCTTGCGTAGCGCCTTGCGTTGTCTGGCACATTGTAGCATGTTCTTGTACATATTGATTTCTTCTAATGTTGCAGCAATCACGTCTGCACTGAGTCACTGCGACAAACAAGGTTCAAGTTCACGTGTCTAATGCAAATGTGGCGTAATCGTTATGTATTCGTTTAAGGGTGTTGCATATACTGTAGAGTGCCACGTTTCAGTGATGATGAGCTCAGACTGCATTGACAGAAATTACAATAAACACTCTGGTTCGGTTCGCGAGAAGGCCGAACATTACACTTGCAAAACAGATCACTCCTTATGCTTGGACGCATAAGAACGCCACCTGTTGGTGAATTGTAATGGCTTCCGTTGATTAATGGTGATTTGCAACCCAGCTAGGATTTAGTGTGCACGCTTTTACAACCAGAAACTAAGCATAGAATCGCAGCTCTGATAAGCCTGGTAGCTTAAACGGTGCTTTGTTTCAGATATATCTAACTCCTAAAATCAAATTACTGATGCGCAAAGTATTTCTTGACAATAGAGATTTAAGCGACTTGTGCAGCCCACTTGACACTCACCAGCTTACAGTGATATATTTGAGATTTGAACCTTCAAGACAGGCATCGAGACTTGTTTAACCTTGAGACTAAGACCACTACTCAACATCTCATGTTTTTCTGCTTGAATCTGATACCCGTCTCCATTTCTATCGTTTCAAAAATATTTGTGCAATTTTTGTGTTTTCTCGAGGACAGGGCTCTGTGGTAGTTGTTTTACATTTGTATCGGTATCACTGTATCGCTGCCAACTTAATCTGTGCAAATAGATGTAAGCTGTTAGCTTTTACTTTAACCATGGCTTTGCTCATAATTTCACGCTTTGGGTGCCTGCATTTCGTTGTATCTCTTACATCGGTGGGAATGAAGAAAGACATCAGTTACTCAGAAGTCAAAACACTGCGTTTTAATTTTTCGTAAAATTGGTCTTATTTGGGAAACTCTCTGCTTTATGATTCTGTAGGCCATATTAAAATCATTTTCAAAAAAATCAAAACCACTTTTTTCTTGATGAGTTCGGTTGTGTACATGTTTCACAATGAAATGCTCTACCTTTAACCCTAAGAAAAGGCATGTTCCCACCCACGATATAACGTGATATATAACTCGGGTTGGGATAACTTGCCAGATAAGGAATCCATTTATTTTCTGGATCTGCTTATTTTTTGTTCTAAAAGCAGACGTATCAGCTCTAGCTTTGTCTTTAAAGAACAATGTAGTGTGCTTTCTTACCTATCGAAAAAAGAAAAGGGTTTGCTCCGGACTGTTTGCCGCTATCAAGCTCAGAAATGATCCATTCCTCGATTGAGGGAACACCTTGTTCACCTGTTCAAAAAGTAACACAGATTTGTATTCTCAGTCGGGTTGCAATCCAAAGTAGACAAAATAGATCAGCTATTTGTGATTCACCCATTCTCATTAAAATCCAGTTGCAATCAAGCTGTTGTTCTGCCTGTTGAAAATATCGGCCATCAGTCCACAAAGCAGCTTTAGATACTGTAATAACAGCCGTTCCTGCGGATCCGGTAAAGCCAGTAATCCACACCCTTCTTTTCTCATTTTTCGCCAAATATTCACTCTGCAAATGTCGAATGGCTTGCATAAAATATATTTTAGTAAGCTTACATGGAATGAGAAAAAAACTATTTTTTAAAATTAAAAAAAATATTCAAATCTAGTCAGGTAACTCGTAACCTATAATATTTATCGTTCTAAACACACGGCTATTTCACCACAATTTTCGCGCTTGCAGTAAACCAACTATTTATGAAATTTCAATACAATTTTGCTTTATCTTAGTGATCTTGGCGAATATTATCGGCATAGACCGGAGTTGTGCGCATCCCGCTGCCTTTTTGGCTGAGTAAGGAAATGTTCACGTGAGGCAAACGAGAAGTTCAGAATTTATTAGCGTCCGCATCGTCAGCTTTGTTCGGTTCGTGAAGCTAACCTGAGCGCGTTTATACCAACGACTTTGCAGAAACACAAGCAACTGTGCTGCGAATGCGATTGTTGTCACAGAGGGAAGATCTAGATAAAAATTAAAACCGGAAGGACTATCTTCACACACTTTGCTGGTGTGTTTGCCAAATGCTATTGCGAATGATCATACTAGGCTTCGCAATTTTTGCGGGTAGCATTGCCATTGGTTTTATATACGCTTAATCGAGACACGATCTGTAACCGAGCGCAGCGTTGTGCTCAGACGTTCTGATGCACTCATTCCCTGTTAATCTCACTTACGTACTTTCCCAATTCCCACGCCTTGTAGTCGGCTCCAACAGAGTTAACCCTGACGTCCCTTTCAGGGCGAACCGCCAAAAATCAAAAGTATGAAATGCTTTTTAGTTGTCATGCGTAGAAATAAACTTGTTGTGTTTATCGATAAATATTTTAAAAGTATGTCACAGCAATTTAAGTGAAATAACAAAGAAGAAGTACAGATACACGTCAATAGACTCGTGGTTCTTGCGAACAATTCAGAAATTGATGTCGTATGTAAACAATTGTTGAGAGGACATCAGCACAAAGAAACGAAAAGTGCATGCGATGTAAAATTTGATTTTTAATACGCTGAAATACAAATGTTTTTAATGCAATTGATTTGGTAGAATAAATTATTTTTGAGGTCATGGTAGTAGTGGTAACAAAGAAATCTTATATAGCGGGCGGTCCATAAAGAGGTATCCACTTTATTGTCGCTATCATTTCATATCAAATCAACCCAGGTTTCTGATTTACAGGTAAGCCATAGCTAGAGCTCCGAAGTTTTATTTCCCAGCTTCAGTGGATCAAGGAGCAAGATACTCCGTGCAGGAGAGGATCACGATGGTAGAGTCCTATTACACGACGAAATCAGTTGTCCAAACTCAACAACAATTTCGGAGGGATTTTCCATTTTCTAGGCAGGAACGCTCCAAACAGACTCACAATAAAGCACCTCCAGGACAAATTCAGCCAGACGGAAAGCGCACCGGTTAACATCAAGGTCACAGTATGGCAGGCCATGGCAAGTCAGGACAGAAAATCACATTGTGACTCTGAGGCAATGTCTCAAGCAGTCTCAAATGATATCAACAAAACGTCTTTCCCAGGACACAGATCTTTCAAGGAGTTCAGTTATGCGCATAATGCACCTGTTTCCATATAAGCTACATATTTTACATCTTTAGACCGATGCGATTAAATTAGGCTGAGAGACGTGCTTTTGGGCAAACCATCAGTCAGCCAATAGAAGGCTATCCTGATTTCTAGGACTTCATTTTTTCAGTGACGAGATAAATTTCCTTGTTGCTGGTCACGTGAACAAACAGAATATACGCGTTTGGGCTCAGGATCAGCCTCATGAGGATCAGTATCGCCCAATTAGTGTGGAGAAAGTAACCGTTCGGTGCGCGTTGGTTGGTTGGTAATGGCATTATCGGGCTATACTGATTGGAGGATGCCGATAGACGTCTGGTAATGGTGAACACAGAACGATACACTGAACGAATGAGAAGAAAATTTATCCCTGCCGCTAACTTTTCGCACTGCGGCGGAAGCGATGGGTGGACATAGATACATAGGCGTAGCCATGGGGGCCTAGGGGCCATGGCCCCCCAATTTTTAAAACATAGAGTCATTTTGTGTCTTGAGAGGCGATATCCCAAACAAAATAGTGTTATTCGACTTAAAATAAAACATTTTACCCCCAAAATTTTTGGGCTGGCTACGCTAATGTGTGGATACGGTGATTTATCAGCGAATGGAGCAACGCAGCATTGCTCCAGTGTTTCCCTCGAATATCTCCATCGTTACCTCCCTGGACACAGGCTCATCTCCTATCGTACGGTCTAACCTTGGCCGGCACATTCTCCAGACCGCGCCCCTATAGATTATTTTTCTGTGGGAATACCTACAAGACCTAAAAGCCCATGGTAGCAATCCCCAAATTATTGATGCGTTCGAGAATAACATTCGAACAGAAATAAGGCGAATTCCCAACGAGATGTTGGCAGGGGTGTAGAGGGGCGGCAACGCGTGGGAACGGCGTTCCCACACCTTTTTGCACTGGGTAAAGTTACGTGAAGATGTGGGATCCAAACGACTACATAAAAGCATGGCTGTGATCTCACAGATGTGGTAGCTACACGCAGATTCGCACTGCTAGTCAAAAGTCTACCGTCAAACAGGAAGATCCAGTGTGGAAATTCTTGTAGGAAAATGCTTTTTATTCGAAGTATTTGGTGCAGTCTTCTTTTTTTTGGTGTGGAAACACCGTTCCCCCACTTCGTTTTTTAGCAGTACAACCCTGGATGTTGGCCAGTGACATTACAAACTTCAATGTGCGAGTAGCTGCAAAGATTCAGCGCCAAGCAGCTCGGATCGAGCACATCATAGCTGTGCTTGCAAAATGTTGGAGTACGAGGAAAAAAACTTACACCACACAAAACCTACATGCAACACAGGCCTATGAAACAATTGCAAAGTATTCCTTTCACTACAAAACACTACTTTATCAAAAATGGATATTCAGGCAAAATGCATAACAATCCGAAGATAATTCTTGTAAATTTTGGTTGCAAAAGCTTTAGTTTTGAAAAAGTTATGGTGCGTTACAGAAATACTGCTCATCCCTGCTGAATAGGATAAAATTTTGTTGCCTACGCGCGTCTGTAGTTACGAAACAAAAGTACCTAACTCCGAAGCTTTTAGTTAGAATTACTTCAAATTTTCAGAGATGCTGAGAGTAGGAATCAATACATACAGGTTTTTTTAAGGAAAATGTTAGGTACGCAGTATGGACCTGCAGGGACCCGATTTCTCTGATTCTAGGAACCCAAATCGGGTACTTAAACACTTTAAAAAAAACTGCTATATGTGGAAATTTTTTGTGCACAAATACGACTACAAAAAAGTTATCCTTATGCACACAACAACTGTCAGGACCTAAGCTTTAGCGTAGGCTTAGCAAATTGTTGCTGGATACCAAACTGCAATACTAAAAAGTTCTTGCTGATATTACCTGAAATTTTCAAGGATTATGCGTGTAGATATGGAGAACATTATTATAACTTTTTATTGCAACCAGATGAGTACCACGGTGTGCGGTGCATTCTTCCCAAGGTATGGGTCGTGACTCGTGACCCAAACAAAGGGTCGTGAAGGGTCAAAAAATGGATCGCGCCGATGCAATCCAAACCCGGGTTGTATATTGTCAACGTTTACGTTTTCCAATTTTCAAGTTCTTTTAGTCTCTTTCATTACAGATTGAATTATTACATGAAAAGAGTAGAGTGTTGATATTGCGAACAAGCTTAGCAACATTCTGTCAAAAAATCGTCCATACAATTATTAGTTTTTTCACTTTAAAATACGATGTTCAAGGCTTGGGTTGCGAATTTCACCAAACTCAGATTTGGGTTGCGCTCAAAAAAGTTTAGGAACTGCTGCTTTAATGCGAGGACTAGACTACTTGAAACGGAACTAAATCCTCGCTGTGATTATTGGTCAAAAGATTGCAACAGCATAAACGTCATTAAATGTCAATTGTAGCATTTTTTCATTTACTTTAGTTAATTGTGTAACTGCATTCACTTTTAGTTCGTTAACACCGCGCACCACTAGCGCACGGAGAGGAGGTGACTGTGCCATGGCCCCCCTCAGACCCTAAAAATAAAAAAATGTATAAACAGTATTCGGCAGTGGCGTAACTGAGGGGGGCAAGGGCCTCAATTTAAAATATACTGAGTTTGTTTTCTGGTCACTGACATACGCACTACGCAATTTTTTATGACTTCTGTACGTTTCCTGTGCTTGATTTTCATTTTACGATTTCATTCTTTCACTGACAAAATTGCTTCACACGTGGCTGATAAAGTAACTTAAAACAGGTAACAATGAACACCAGAAAAAAGGTTCGGCTGGCGTTAGATTTGAGCCCACAAACTTCAATAAGCGTCTTCGATAAGCGATACATGTCTAAAACTTATAACATCCAAGCACGCATATAGGTTTATTTCATGAGCCTCA
>JGI24021J15306_10003113_pt1 | contig 18516 bp, 13 predicted proteins | sample Ectturendosymbi1_FD_15306 | JGI IMG/M metagenome (IMG submission 15306)
ATAAATGCAACTTCCTGCGCATAAATGCAACTTTCGTTGAAAATAAATGCAACTTTCTCACTTTTTTACTGCAACAAAAACTTGCCCTAGTAATAATCCATTTCAAACAACTTTTTTAGACTTTGCATGGTCTTGTGGACAAAATGTTATATTTGGTTTGATATATTCTGATAAGGTGGTTCAATTCACGCAAGAAGTAAGTTACCCTGGGATTACACGTCAGAAAAATAAACTGCTTTGTCGCTTTTACGATAGACCACTGACAACAACGCAGCGCCAGCCGAAGAAAGTCACACAAACCGTGACTTGGAACCCATAAGCGCCGTTAGAAGTGACCTTGCAGGCAGGGGAAAGAGCACACTCAACGCCACATCTGCTCTCAATTTGGACGCGCATCAATGAACTTGAATGCGCTGAGCAATAGCTTTTGTGTTTATTTTCCTGGAGAAGGATCAAAGCTGTTAAGATTTCCGCTTCACGTTGTTCACCAACATAGAACATGCTTCAGTGAATTGCCTCTGTGCAAATGTTGTAAGCAGGCGAAATCATGAGACTTTTAATTTCGTCAGCCAAAGCAAGTTTGAACCATATTGTGCAACAATCAGAATTTGCTTGTAAGAAGCACGCAGTTTGTAGCGAGACTGATGTTAAGAAGTGTGCGTGGTCTTCTTACGGTAAGTTGGTCGATAACTGATGTACAGTAATCTTGGGATGATTTGCTTTCAACTGTCGTTGCTCTTCTCTCCATACTTGAGTAACACGCACTTTGGGAATTTTCAAAAGAGATTATTTACAGCTCATTATCACAGTTAGAACATACAGCCCTTTGCATTTTGGTCAGGTTCATTCAATTAATTCCGAGAGTTCAACCTAGTCCAAAAATTCACCTTGGAGAGACTATCACGTGAACACAATGCGATTGTTTTCGAATATTGCCACACCTGCTCTTGCGTTAAGGCTGAGATGCAATGCATCCGCAAGTATTTGCCCCAGCCAATGTAGTGTAGGGTTTTGTGCAAAAAAATGTAAATTGCCTGTGGACCCCACGAACAAACGTTTTCCAGGAAAAGTGGAGAATTTGTAAGAAGTCTTTTACAATTTCAGTGTTTCTCTTTACAAAATAAATTTCACAATTTAGTGAAAATAAGTTCTGTCCCTGTGACCAACGTCCGTTTCAAGAAAATATAAGAAACAGACCTGCCTCATTCCTCTAGAGCAGGGGTCTCAAACACGCGGCCCGGGGCGGCATGTGGCCCGCGAGGGCATTTTGTGCGGCCCGCGATCTTTTCGTGAATTTTCAAATAAGTAACATTTAAGCTATTTTATTCATTCACCGGTGCTTAAAAGCTCTCGACCAGTGAGTGAAAGACTATCTTTTAAACGAACATAGAGACGACTAGAAATGATTTGCCTATAACTTACGGTACCTTTTGTATGAAATAANATGTGAAAGTTGTTTCTTGTAAGTTGCAGGTAGCGTCATAATGCGGCCCTGNCGTTACTTTATAAANCCTCATTCGGTCCTCGGAGCAACATATGTTTGAGACTCNTGCTCTAGAGGAATAAAATCCCGTGACTCTAGCAGGCAATGAACTAGATTTAGAAATGTTTTTCCAAACATTTTCGAAGATATTAGAGGCTGGTTTCAATGAAGACATACGACAAATTCTCCACAACGCCATGTTGTTTGATAATCCGTTTTGACACAAAATATCATAATTTTTACATTAACGCGACATTGCTTGTGGTAGCAAAAGTAACATGTCGACAATTTCTACAATAAGAAAAATTTTATCTGTGAATTTTCTTACTGCTGAAATGCCCTCTAGCTGGATTTTTCCTCATGTTGAAAAGTTTGTAAGAAGTTTTGTCGTTTTGCACGACGTTCGCAATTTTCGGCCATATTCAGGATTTCATGTCCTACAGATTCAGTAAAGTTTCTCACAAGAAGAGTCAGGCTGGAAAAGATTCTGACTTTGGTACACTTAAAAAAACTGTCGAATCTTGTGATAAACATCAAGTTAATTTAATGCAATTTAATTGTTTCTGAATAACATGTAAAAGGTAGCTTGCTTGATAAATACTTGCCCATTTGAAAATTCCTGACTATACCTGAGTTCCTCAAAATGAAACCGACTGTAATAATTTGAAATCAGTGTTTCGCGTCGGAATAGGTTTTGTTGCTGATAAGAGCTTGAGAAAGTGATAAAGTCACTTTCATGAGAAAGTGATAACGCAATAACCAAGATGACGCAGTTACGGGGATGGTGCAAATGTACAAATAACTCTTTCCAAGATTTGCAAGATCTAATTACCATCGTTCGAAATAATACGCAGGCCCGTAACCAGCTTGGGACACCAGGAGCGGCGACGAGTTTTCTGAGAGGAGCCCAAAATTTTTGAACTATGTCCAATAGTTTCAAAATATATCCAACAAATTTTTCCAGGGGGGCGAACATTTTTCTAGGGTGAGCTTCGCCACCCCTGGTTACAGGCCCACCCCTGGTTACAGGCCTGATAATATGACACAAACTTTGAATGAAACAGGTTTGCAGGTGTAATTTCTCTTTGCCCACAACATTTTGCTTCACAAGCAATTTACGACATTACTACAAAAACACTGCTAGATGGACAGCAAACTAACCAGAGAACTTTATTTCTGCTATCAAGGAAAACAAAAACTGTAAAATGAAAACAAAAAACTGCCTAAAAGTGTAAAATGAAAACAAAAAACTTCGTGAAAGGTGTAATCACAATATGATTGCAAATTTTAACATTTTGTAATTCATATAGTTGTATTTGACTGAAAACTTCAGCAAGAAACGTTCACCAGCTACATTATTTGGGAGATCACGTGTCACATTTAATTATTTGAACTATGCGCAAGTTAAAGTTTNACCGCTTATTATTTTTTTTTAAATTACCTTGATGCTAGAGAAAGATTTTACCTTGTTTAAACGCATTCACGCCATGGCCGCGCCACTGTGTTTCTTCTGATACTGTCTAGTAAAATGTTCAGTTACTGAAAAGCAAAATGCTTAATCTCGGTGACCTTTTTCTGCACCTCCAAGTCAACAGCGTCACTCGGGATAATCATGCGATTCATATTGACTGAAAAAACTCATTCTGGCTGGCACTACCCTTGCTATGTGACGTCAGTGACGTAACAATGAATGAGAATTCCTCACGAGAACTCGTCCGTTTTTGCGTAACGTACGTCATAGAGCAATGATAACGCCAGTTAGTCCTCTGTGCACTAAGCTCATTTACATTAGCCCGACTTACGAGGCAAGTTATCGTTCGTTTGAAGTTACTGTCGAATGGGAACTGCCCATTGGATTGGAATTCAAATCCAGTGTCCTGTGCAAATGCATTGCTCCAATAAACTTTCAATCTGATATGAATAATATTTAAAAAACTACTTAATTGCAGAGGCAGTGACGTGCAAAGGGAGGAAGGAACGGGGCGACGGTCCCGGGTATCCGAGACAGGCATCCAAAAAGTGAAATTACAAAAATTGCATTTTATTAAAATGCTGTAACTAGATGCTTCGTGTTGTAAGGCTACTAAAACATGGATCTGATATAAACTTGTCTGAGGGGGGAATACAAATCTAATTTAAGTGATTCGAGAGAGAGATGAAGCACTGCCATCGTTATCTTAAGGCCTTATATCCTATCTCTCTTCCCCCCTTGGTAAGTTGGCCAATTCCTGCTAGCCTATTTTAAATTTTCGACTTGTAGTTATTAATATATCTCTCGATTCTCCCTCAGAGCCCGGATTCTTAAATTGGGCGGCATAAAAGGCTCGCAAGGAGGGTTCGAGTATGGTAGCGACATACAGTATTATTGAAAAGTGTTGAATGCATTGTTTTTATCATTCGCAAATTCATTATCATTTCACTATAAACGCCATAACCCAACAAAGCTGACTATGCATTGAACAAAAAACGATTTCTCTTAAACTTGCTTGTTCAAAGTTGAATTTATTGGTAAAAAACGCTTTATGTTTCGATGGTGTCTTGTCTGCTTGGTTTCATTTTTAGTGGCAACGCGAATTTTGTCACAGTGACATATCACGCGTGACGATGTGGTGATAGATATTTTGCTTTTAATTGTTGTAAAAAATATCAAAATAATACAGCAAATTTTTCAGAGAGAACATCGTTCGGTCCTCGAAGCTGTCAAAACACTTTCGGCGCTATCGATACGTTTAAAAAGTACTGTCTTTTTGAGCAGAACGCCAACGTTTTTTCCGAAACATACTTTACTTTTTTCTCGCCAAAAGTGCCATGCAAAATTATCTGCCCTTGCACGTACGTTTCACAACGTTAACGTTCCTTGCTATTGTTGCGTAACGTGATACGAGATTCGCACAGCTTTCTTCTCTTATTAATTCCCACTTGAGGTGACGTTTTCTTGGCGTAATCCTTTTGCACGTGGTAAAGGTCTGGGGAGGTAGTTTTCTGTGCCTGTATTTCACACATTCCTCAATACTAGAATTTGGTAGGGGGGCATAAAATCACGTGCTCGCCCCGGGCATCATCAGACCTCGGCATGCCCTTGTGCAAAGAGCAGCTTGGGCTTTAACGGATGAACCCCACTCAACTTCCGCGTACTGGGTTTATTCATATTAGCCTGAGTTGCTGGATAATTTATTGTTCGTTTGAAGTTGTTGTCGAATGGGAACTGTCCATTTCATTGGCATTCAAATCAATGTTCTATGCAAATATATTGCTACAAGAACACTAAATATGATATGCAATATATTTTAAAAGATGGTTACTTGCAGTTGGCAGCTAGGGCTCTAACGGATGAGCCCGGGTAAAGTACGAGCGAACGATGTCGAGAAAATGTCTTCAACGAACGATACTTGTTGATTCAGGTCATCTGCAACATGAACGCGAAACGCCAGACACGGAACAAAAATATGAACAGTGACAAGGCCCAATGAAAAGTGCCCGAGTTAACAACGTCAATCAGTGAAGTGGGTGGTGGTACTACTCGTGCAAAGCAAGCAAGCTCACGTTCTACAATATTCATCGTAATCAAAGACTTGGACTAAGCCGAAGGAGCCGGTCGCCGTTGTCTACATCCTAATTTTTGAAATACCGTTTTTGCAGAGGAAACTCGCCAGTAAACAAGGGATCATTAAGCATAACCGTTGTTCTTGACTGCACAATACGCATTTGTCGTGGAGCCTCCAGCACTGTGAACTTTACAGGAATATTTTAATAAGATAAGTTTTAATAAGACACAACGAAAGTTTTTGTGATGAAAGTATGTTGGAACTGTTTGTTGTAATACTGTAAACTGCAAGACTGGCTTTTCGATATCCCTTACTAGCATGATAGAAAACCACATTTCCATTTTCCATGCCACTGAATCCACACCGTTATGGTGCAAACAGTTTGACTTCGCAGAATGAAATCACTTCAATCTTTTTTCAAAATTTTAATTTCTATCGTCTCCACGATTTCCAGGCCATATATTATAATAATAATAATAATATTTTATTGCGGACTCATGGTCCATATCACAGACACAAGAGCACAAAAAGCAGTTAGCTATACATCAGCGCACATTACGGAAACGGTGTTTGCACATGACCAACATTGCATATTTGAACTCTTTTGTACTTTCTTTCGTATTGTCAAATAGAGGTGCACTTTTGGGTTTATGATTGTCAATCCAGTATAAGCATGCTCGTCGGGCAGCCTTGTGCTTTTCTCTGACATCCCTGTTCCACCCAGGAACATTGGAAGAAATGGCTACCAAACATCCAGAAAGCGTATCCATTATAAGCGAATGCAAGACAATGCGTCATGAGATTTTTTATGTTTACTAGAAAATTTGAGTTAGGTTTAGCAAAGCCATCGTGTTATTTGCTTTAACTTAAAAAATTACGACCTGAATTAGCGTATAGCCTACATTTTCGCACCGACAGCAGATTGCATTTTTTGGCCAGCAAGCGAAGTGGAGAGAGAATTTGAGAGTGAGAGAGAGGAGAAAAAGTTGCTTCTATCAAAGCAGCGAAAAAGTCGTTGAAAGCGCCAAATCCTCGGTATTTATAAAACGTCACGGAAACTGAAGCACGTGCCCATTGTCTTGCTGTTGACATTTGGGCTGAAATGTTGGCAGAGTGAAATGCAGGAGAGAATTTACGGAATGATAGTAATACGACGAAATGAGTAACAACAAATTAAATTATTATGCGGTTCTGCAATATGAGGAGCATAGCATTAGCGGTAAAAATCAACTTTTTTAATTGAGAATAGTGGTTGAAGGTCACAGATTTCGTTGTGTCTAGACAAACATTAATGTGAAAATAACACCGAATCCGTTTCAGTAACACACTTTGTGACACAAGCTTCAAATACTTACTAAGAAATCCGTCAAAGTATGATTTCAGGTTAGATATTGTTGAACAGCTATGAGAAACACCAGTGAACGAAACTATTCACAATAATCCTGCTGTTTCTGTAGCATTTGTCGTTTCAACACTGGCATTTCTGTCAGGTTGAGAACGTTACTCAAAACAACAAAACCAATCTTGAAGTTATTATCAAATTTTAGCTTCTTTTTATATTTTGTTTCAGCATATTGTGTGACTTCGTTCTTTTTAACTGAAAAAAGGTTGTTCTTCAAACATGAAAACTTGCAAGAGCGCAATTCTCGCAGCCCATGAAGTTCTATACAATACCGTGCTGTGGCTATCGCTCGCACAAGTTGTAACAGCTTTTGTAGAAGCGGACATGTGGCTCTTTACGGAACCGAGCCAAACAAGTTTCAGTTTATTGGGTGCCTTGACTTTTATCGCAAGCTTGTGGTTAACTCCTAATTTGGTTTTCTGCTCACGAATCCGTGCCTTCACACCGAGAGGTTCCGTCAAATTCGTCTTGACCATTCTGGAACCATCTGTATTGTTTGTAGTGTCACTTCCGATTTTGAATGGGGGCGCCCGCATCCGCACCATGATCTTAGCTTGTGGAGTTGCTGCTTCTCCATTGGTTGCTATGTGGCTTCTCTGCAATTCCAGCTGCTCCTCATTAAAGTTTCGCAAATGCAACTTGGACGTTCGTAATAAATTGAAGCTGTTTTGCAAACGACGCTTTCATGCATGCAAACAGAACGGCTCCACGAAGCATGAGGGCGCTAAAGAAACAAATTCGGGACAACGTTGTGATGTTCTTGAATCTAAGTCTGCAGCGTCATTAGAAATGCTGCTTTCTATTGTGGTGACTATGACAATTCGCTGGCACTATGGGTCTGTAAACGTATTCTATGAGACTTGGCAAGCTCCCGCGGTTGTTCTAATTCTAACCGCCGCCCTTGCAATGCCTGTATATCTCTATGAAGTATGCGCCTGTGATGCTCCCGGTCTGGTCAGTTACACACTCAGAAATGGGAATGGAAGCACTGACCAGAGGTCGCTAAATAGTTTTGACAGCTGCTTCTCCAATGACAATGACCCGTATAAGTTGCATGAAAACTGCGAGACTGGACTGAACGAGACTGTTCACACAGTCGTCGACGGAAACTCGATCGAGAGGCTGAGACGCGATTCTGTCGTGGAACAACTTCCCGACGGTCACTGCAAGGTGACTCTGCAAGAAAGCGGAAATCGTGCGAAAACTACTACTGGACCACCGACGCTGGACGTTGAAAACTTAACGACAGGTCAAAACCGCGTGTTATGGCTTTGCGCACTGGCCGACGGTCTTGGCAAAGGCGCTCTTTTCGGAATAGCAATGTGGTTGTACAGCTCTCCAGCGGTGTTATGTCGCTGGTCAGGGAAATCCCCTCACAACTTCGGTGCCTTCATACTTCTGAGCTTTTTTGGTGGAACAGCGTTTGTTGCCATGCTATCGTGGATTGCCCCTCAACAAGTGAGTTGATCTTCGTCGTATTTAATGCAACTAGACGTATTTGGTAAGGAAATCATAAAATTGCAAAATTAATTCAAATTATGTGGGAGAAGTCAGCTGTGGGCTAGACTTTACTATTTTCCTCTTAATTTTTTTGGCACACTGTGCACCTCATTCGGTGTAATTCTCATGCGTAATTAACGAAACACGTAAGTTTCATTAGACCCGTTTTGTTCTACCTTGAGTGTCGCAAGTGGTCTGCGGGGGCCCATCTCCACTTGCTACGCGCCGGCAGTCACGCAGTTACTTTCGTAGTTGTCACTGCGTTGGTGGTAAGCCAATAGTCAGTGTAACAGAGTAAACAATTTTTCTTTTGTATTTTATCAAGCAAGAAATTATGTTTCATTTACCTGTTATATTTATTTTTGCGCTAAATAGAGTAACACAGGAAAATTAAAGAAAACAAGTTCAAGCTCGAAAAAATACGTAAACATTGTCGACCTGAAACAAAGTGCTAAACAGCATGTTGTATGATTTACGTAGAGTGGATTTGCAAAGTCTTTCAATTGTATATCGCACTGCATTGTCTCAACTTTCTGCTCGTAACTGCAAATAGAAATCGTTAAGATTTCATTGCTCTTAAAATAGCAATATGACTTCTCGCTATACGAAACGGCCAAACAGATTGTCCGTCATTATTTCGTGATTTGTCGCACTAAACGATTTCCTTGTGTGGGTCAAAGAGTGAACGTTGTTCAGCGCGCGGAGCGCAAAAGCAGCCCGAGGGAAATAGTTTTTTACAACGACTGAAATTGGTCAAATCGGGAGGTGTGTCTGAACTAAAACAAAGCCTATGGTTTGCGCGTAAGTTTGATTTTACGTTTTTGAATATCAGATTGTTTTGTCTCGGATTAGGACTTGCATGAAAATTTTAAACCATAAAAATATACCTCCCTGCTGGAGAAAATATTGAATCAAAGGAGTATGTTCGATTTACCCCATTTTCTGTTTTCACCGTTTCGGTTAAAGCTATGAAGAACAAAACCATGTTCATGGAAGTATTGGGTCATGCTGGGAACCGAAACCAACTGCTTTGAGGTCGATGCGATGGTTAAAGAATGCAGTTGTTAGGTCGGTAGCACGTTTCGCATAGTTTGTTGCTGGCAATCATACGGTTTCCCCCAGTATTCGAGTTTCGAGCTGCATTTCTCTTTCACCAGACATGATGCAATCATTTGTCAGAGCGTTGCATCACGAGCTGAGAAAATCCTCACATACCACACGAGATACCTGATACCATGTATAAGAAGTTTTAGAAACTCATAAGTACATCAAACATTTGTTTCGCTAGCGCAGTTTGTACAAATGAAGATTATTGCTGCAACTCAAAATAATCTTACATGATTCACTAATTTTGATTTTTGTATTCAGCATTGCACGTGTGGTCGATACTGCTATTCGGTAATTAAAATGAAAATGTGATTTTACTAGTGTTGCCTGAAGAACTTCATATATTTAGCCAAAACCTGCATCTGCGCAGTAATGCGCTTTTTACAGTAGTTGATAAAGTTATAGCGACAATCTTTTCTAAAAGTACCCATTATTTCTAAAAGTTACCAAAATCATGAAGCAAACATGAGCTTTAGTTTCGTAATCTTTTCATTTNACGTTTTTAACAATCGATTGCTGCTTATGTTTTTCAGAACAAGCGAGCAAAGTTCGTTCATAATTTGGTTGTGTCAATGCTTTCCGTGTTACTGATGTTCACTGGTGCAAGTCTTCTGTTACGAGGAGCTGACGATAACATTTCTTTCGACGGCGCTTGCATCTTGTCAGCCGTAATACCTTGCGCCTTACACGCAAGCTTCGAACTAACGGCAAGTATTGAATCAGCAGCAAAAGTTATTTCGCCAAAAGCGTGCCACTGCAGCCCTCTGTCTGCACTCGGCCTTACAGCGATCGTTGCTTCTGCCACCTTCACCATCACGACCACCGCTCTGATTATGTTCATCAATCCCTCCTTGTCAACTCTTCTTCTCGGCCAAATGAATGTGATCTTGTACGGGGAAGTCTTCTTGATTTCATTGACGTTCGTCGGATTGTCAACGGTCCAAATGAGCTCGCCACTTCCTAAATCGATACCGAGTGCTCCTCCATCGTGGTTTGGGGCGAAAATCAGCAAAATAATTTCACTGAATCAAAAATCTGTGATCGCAACCGGCGTTGCTCTTATCGTCCTGCTGGTCTACATTCCTATAGGACCGCAGTACAACAGTCAATACTGCGTTGGTAGGTACTCACAACAGTTACAAAATCTGCAAAGTTCATTCAAATATCGTTCGAAGGAAAAAACAGAAATTACTTTTATGTCTTGGAACATTCTGTTGGGCCACGACATGGACGGCAAAGGGAACCTTCCATGCGTTTCTTCCGCAATAAATGTTGTTAAGCCAGACGTGGTTGCCCTGCAAGAGTCAGATGCTCTGCCTTCTTACTGGGGAGGTAAAGACGCTCTTGGTTACCTGGCACATGCCACTGATTACCGGGCTTACCACGGAGTGCCTCCTTTGAAGTCAAGTCTTGGAGTGGGCCTGCTTACTAACTTCAAAGTCGTTGAACATCGGGTATCTATACTGCCCAGCTCTCCTTCGGTTAAAGTCCCGCACTACTCGCTGACCGAAACAGTCATAAATATTTCATCGACAGTAGTCTCGAATGAAACCCATCCCGAACAGCAACTGATTCACGTGTTCAACGTCCACGCAGTTTACAAAAATTGGACGGGAATGGGAGCGAGAAATATATCGCAGATGCAAATGAACGAAATAGCAAAACGGATTCAAATAGTTCCAACTCGTCAACCATTGGTGCTGCTTGGCGATTTCAACCTAAACCCATTCGAAAAAGAACTGGATGTTTTTTATGAACTAGGGCTAAAGAGTGCTTTGCACCCCGCAAGAAAAGACTTTCACCGTTCTAGTCTGTTGAATCGTCACGCCTTCGTGGACCACATATTCTTCCGCGGGCTTGAACTGGTTAAATCTGAGCTGCTGGAAGAAACGGGCCGTATGTCCGACCACCTACCAATCTTAGCAAGGTTTCGCAGGTCGACGTAGAAGTGGTTTGGAATTTCTTTTAACCAGCACTTGAAAGTTTCGTAAGGAAGCGGTGGTTACGCTGGGTTGAACTTAGAATCTTGTTTCGCGCACAGCCGGGTGTAAATTAACGTGGATTGCCCGTTGAATCGTAGGTAGATATCACCTTGCGTGCTCGTTTCAAGAAAACAGTGAAGTGAATGTTAACAAAGCACAAAAAGTCAAAATTCAGTTAACTTTAAAGGTTCAACTAATACAAAAATCAAGACAGAATAACTTGCGGATCTTAACATTCTCAAACCGTATGAGCAGTTAGCCATCAATAGTTGCTTTACTTCGAATAGTACTTTATAAATCTTTTTGAAGAAGTGTTGTGAGAACTTTACAAAAAATGGAAAGATTTGCTACAGTACATATCCCAATCCCTGGAATGTATCGATAAAAATAAAAAACAGAGAAAGCTGTCAAAGGTTATTTTGGAAGCTTGTCATGGAAAGCATGTTACTACGGGTGTTGTGTCTATAAAACAAGGTTGTGCGAAAACAACAGTAGTATGCCGATGTACAACTTCCATTCTGCTAGCTTGGATTGTAAATTTTATCTGAGTTATGTTCGTTTCAGCATCTTGCTCTCATTTTGCTTCAGCTTTGACTGAAAGGTAATTTGATTCGTGCAACGCGACGAGTTTCGATATGCAGCAATGCTCGCAGACCTTTACTCTAAACTTGGTGTGTGAATCGCATTGTACATAAAAATCAAATTGCAACTGAGATTGAAACGTGTTTGTCTATGCAAAACCTTGTTCTAGGGATCCGATTAATCGGGAAACATATGTGTATAAAAGTTATAAAGGGCGAAACCTTGGTAGAAGTCCAAAATAAAAATATCAGTTCTAAATAAGATGTAAATGTAAGAGTTGGTTATTTCTTGAACTCAAATTAAAACTTTGACAGAGTTGTTCCCGCTCAGAACTGTAAACAGCAGTGACTTTGGCGTAGAACGTCGGCGCCAAACGAACGGGTGTCACGCGTTATTACTTCCGCTTTTGTAACCTTCAGCAATCCTAAGCAACTTTGTATTGGAGCGTGGCATCTGCTGGAAGACAAGCTGCTTTGAATCGTCGTTGCTGGCGCTAAAAATACGTTTTTATGGTTTCTCGTAAGGAAGAACCTGTCAAAGCACCTTCCTCAATCAGCCGCAACTTTTCATGCCGTTTTTCTTGCCACAAAGCGTTGAATATAATTTTTATTCTATTTCATCCTANTGTTTGCTATGTGTCCGNACCAGAGCAAATTAGCGGTAGGTCTGAACCTACTGTTCTCGTTGCTTTGGGTTTGCAATAATTTTATCTTTGCNACAAATTTCTGCCTTATNTTTTTAACTCGCAAGAATTTTGCCTTCCAACTGCTGACATTTTTTCTCGATATTGTATTTTTTCGTTCAAGTGGTATTTTGTTCAACCACTTACGCGAAATTAATGATTACTACCGTGTTTCTTTACAATCTTTTTGTGCTCGTAAACAATTCCCGCAATTTATACACCATGCCTCTCGTCACAAAGAATGATAAAAGCTTTACGTTCGTTCTGTTGCTTCTACCCATTCTGTTTAACAAAGCATATCGACCCATCACTGCTGTCTGCGGGACTGCGCGAAGTAATAAAGATTCGAATCGTTTCCTCTAAAGTGTCAAAAACTTTTTGGCCTAACTTTTATTGAAGTTGTGCTAAAACGAAACAGTTTCATCCAGCTTCAACAAAAGACAAACAGATTCCCATAAAAGTGAAAAGTCAAACCTTGCGATTGCAAGAGTTATTGCGTTCTTTTGTAATGTTCACACAGCGCCACATGCTCGTACCTGAATTAGCTCTATGTAAAAATTTTATTCAACAATCAATATATGCCATTTCGCTATTTTTTACCCCTATGTCTATATCGAAGGGAAAACCAATTCTTGACTAAAAACAGTCTCGCTTGCAGGATCTGTGTCTTTCGGAATTCGATAGACAACAAATCGCTCTTGCATGAAACTACTTCATGTTTCTTCATTTTTGTGAATCTATCTTCTTACGTTTTCAAGGTGTATACAAGGATATATTGTAATAAGATAATTTTTTTAAAGACAATTTTGTCTTCAGCAGTATGAGTCTCTAAGCCTGTTCAACAAATTTCCAAGATAAATACATTTTTACAAATATTTTTTATTTGACAGCTTGCGCACTTACATCTAAACGTATTTTGGCATGGTTGTTTGATAAAGCTTTCTCGCGGAAATTTTTTCGATCGTTACTCTTTTTGTGACTCGTTTGCATTTGCGTTTAATTTGCATGTTATCTTTCAGTGGTTAATACACAAATGCTGCGGCATTCGCTATACTGTACCGACAGCATGGTGAAGAAAACTACAGTCTTGACATAGGACATAAATTAACCTGTTGCGTAGTGTTTGTTTTGAAAACGAAAAAGATTGACTTATTGCAACCAGTCATGTGAGTGACTGTTAGTTTTCTGAATGCAAAAACAAAAGATGAAACCAGGTTTCTAGAAAAATTTGCAAATAAAATTTCCTATAGGCTGCTTGGCTGCGGATAATTCTGTTCAATGGCCTGAAAAGGGTAATTTGGTAAAGAAATTGGGTGCTCATGATGCCACCAAAGATTACGATCGGCAGAAAGCACAGCATTAAGACTTGAACTTCTTACAAAAGGATAGAGCTTTTTTCAAATGACCCTTCAAACTCATCCTGCCTGATGCGCATGTCTACTTTACAGCTTTAAGTTCGTTCGTTGCCTTTATTGTCACGCCCTTATCCATCAAGGCTTGCAGAAACGTGCTTGAGTCCAAGTTTGCAGTTCAAAATTTTTCATACCACACCGTCAATCGTAATTTGACCACCTCTGTAAACTATTCATCTCCGGACTGAGCTTAGCAGTCCATAAATTTTGCGTACTTGTCTTTCATCGCCTAAACTACACGCATCATTTGCAGAACTTCGAAGTGCTGTTAAAAGTCAAAAGATGTGTCAGAAGACCGCTGTAAACTTCGATAAAACTATGAGCTCAACGCTAAGGAAATGCCGTGTTGGACTTTGCTTTGCATCTAACATCACAATACGTATTTATGAACATCACTTCAATTAAACGGACCAGCAATACTGAAGTTCTTCGCTGAACACAGTTTTGCAGCAAAGCTTACTGCGATGTTAAGTTGCAGTGCAACAAAACATTCATTGTAAATGAGTATGCAAGGTCTATTCCAAATGCTTGAATTATAACTTCATCGAAAATCAGCTCCGGTTTCTCAGATTTAACTTCTTGGGGCGAAGAGTAGTGAACGCTTCCAATTTCTTGTTAGAGAGGAATTGCCAAAAAAAGGAAATTTTTTCTTGGCTGTAAAAGATACAAATGCCGATTTGAACAAACATTTTTTAACTTTCTTAATATCTGTTTGATGCCACCCACACACCAAAATGCAAATGTCAAAACTAGATCAAAAATTTTGTTAACAGTTGACTGGTTTTTCTTGGGTAAGGATCTGCAGTATGATCAAAACCTACTGAATAACAGACATCTTGATAAACAGTCTGCGCGATTCTCACTCCCTGTTCCGGAATGACCCCGCATACCAGTCAGAATCACTGACTCATGCGAAACGCTGAAACGATCGGTATGTCAAGCGTTATGCGATTTGCAAGGTATTTAAAAATAAAGGTACCGCATCAACACCAAATATCATGGCGTAGTGGTTCGTTGCACAGCTTCGTTGCACAACTGATTGTTCCGATTTACGTGAGGTCTTTCAGTCTAGAAAATTATGATGGCACAGGAAGTTTAAAGCGACATACACGATGTTTTTCCTTATGTTTGAAATATAAAATTTAAGAAATTAATTCTTCTCAATATTGCTGAAAAACCTGTGCCTGAACCTGGATTTACAAAAAGAAACAGGGAGCCATGCTTAAAACACATAACAATTTTTCAGCATAAAGTCTATATTTCAATGTATCCTACGAGTCTGTTGCTATAGCACTGTTAATGTTACTTGAATATGCTTTCAAATTCAAATGCAGGTGAGGCTTTGTAGATCAATTAGAAACTCATCAGGAGATAATATTTGTGTTAAAGAAGGTCATATATAAAATTTGCTTGGCTCTTTCTATTATCTGTCAGAACATGCTGATAGAATATATTGCCTGTGCAAACATAAGCAAACACGTAAGTATAATAGCAGAAAAGTTAAAAATGTTTTTGTCCGAACTTGCAAGTTTTATTGCACAATGTCATAGTTTGGTTGACCTGAATTACTGTTCAAAAAAAGAATCAGGCAGGGGTATCCAGAACTTTTAGCGGTCTCTGGAATCGGGTTGCGTAAAGCTGGTTGAGCTTAATGAGAGCCTATGTGTGATGTGCTTGCGCAACAACAATCCAACGACCACATGATCCCGTAACATTTGATAGGCTGTTTTGCGTTGGCGCTTAATAAGGCGCTGGTCAAAGACTCAGATCTTGAGAATCTTGCAATATTTCGCAAGGGAAGACAATCGGTGTTCCACCTCTCCCTCAAGGCACAGCAAGAAAAATAAACAATTTTCCGGTGGCAATGCTGGCAGAAAAGAGATGAATGTCAAAGGTATACCATGTTTGATATTGCTGACTACTATAGCGTCTTATAACGTTTCCTGTTGTAAAGACGTAAGGTTTTTTTCAAAAGAAAAAATATTTTCATAAATTGAATTCAACGAAATATTACAGCACGATAGTTCTTTTTGGCACGACCTGTTCTTGTTGTGTCTGTGGTGTCTAAGCATTTGTTGACGTTTTTGCTTTAATTAAATTAAAAGGAAAAAGTCGTATTAGATCTTCGTAAATAAGTACTTTTCACAATAGGAAAAGCTTTCTCAATATACCGTGCATTTTCTTCTGAATAGAGAAAACGATCAAATATAACCTGTTTTTCAGCATCACTAACCTTACATTATGAAATCGACGTGTTCATGTCTTTGTAGGTTTAAAATTACCTTCAGACACTCATACTTTTCGTGCATTGATAATTTGCTCTTCTATCCAGTTGGGTCTTTCGAAAATCGTGATTCAAACAAATCAAAATAATTTTCCATCTGCTTATTCTTTTGTTAAGATAATCATTGTTTTTTGTTTATGCAGTGTCAAATGAGGGAAATATTTTGTGATCTCATAGAGAAAAGGTTGTACATCGGACTAACATCAGAGAGAAGATTTTGCCATCAAATAATGAAATGCGGTCTATATCTCTCACTTTATGTTATAGTAAACATTTATTTTCTAACTTTGTAAAACTTGTGAAAACCTGTAGATTGGTAACTTTTGTACACTTTGTAATATTCGTTTTAAAACCAAACGCATGCACACAATCAATACAAGTTGTAAATGTAAAAGTAGCTTTTTTTGGTCGAAGTATCGAATGTTTAATTTCTCGAAAAGTTTTGTCGCAGTCATCGTCACGCAGTTACAATTAGTGTGCGGTGTTCCGTCACCAGCCGCAAGTTCTTGAGCACTTGCGTGCTACATAATTAGTTCGCGCATTTTCAGGTTCACGGTTTGCTTCACACAAAAGAGTTGGCAGGTGTTTCAGTGCTCCAAACGTTTGTTATGAAATTTGAGACCCGCGCGTTAAGCTTTTCTTAATACCTTGGCAGCTTACATTACGGTAGGCAGCGTTCATATTCGACGTTCACAAAAGTGTTGTGCTGTCAGCAATTCTTTTCTAAAATGTATATGATCCACTGCATTGAGTTTGTGTCAACTTTCGTTAAAAGCCTGAAATCTCTCAATGCGCTGAGATCATTGCAAACAGAACAGGAAATTTTACGTCAGTTGCTTTGATAACGTGATTTTAATCCGAATAAGATTGCGCCATCCAGCCAAACGTTAGCTCTGCGTGGTTTGGCCGCGAGCGAATCAATCGCGAAGCTTTGGTGCCAACGTAAAGAGGCTTCACGAAGCTGCTTGTAACATGCCAAAGCAGCACTTCTATACAAAGTCCATTGACAACGTTACTGCACAAGCAAGCGCCTCCAATGATCGTCAATTTTGCGCCAAAATCCCCTTTAAGCTGTTGCCACAGAATGAAGTGCTTTTTGCCAGAAACACCTCGCATGTGTTATTCACATTTGACGTGAATATCTTGAAGTTCTGAAAACCTCAGTAAGAAGCACATCAAGTTTTAAAACCTTACAATAGCAGCCGTCGCTCACCCTTGTACGGGTGCATCATAGAACAAGTAAAGTGACCTGCACACTCTGATGATACGGTATGTACAGAAGGCTGTAGAGTTCTGTCACGCTATGACAACAATGTGACCCACACATGCAAGTGAGGCTTTCTCTTCTGCTTTGGTGCGTTCATAAAACAGTGAAACGATCGTATTCCTGTTTCCGGACGCGGTTGTAGAAAGCACGAACACTTGAAACAACTGACATTTGGGAAAAAATGCATACAGGCACTTGCGAACAGTGGTAACATGAAGCGAATTTAAAATCCCTTTTAATCCAAACCGCATTCATCCTGTTCAAAGTAAGTTGGTGGAAGCCACACTAATGGCGGCTCTGTACAGTTGTGTCTTTTCTTGCTTATGATCTCACCGGGCTGAAACTGTTTGACTTGAAGGCAGGGTTGCGGAGTCGCAGGTAAAACGTCCGACTACGACTCCAACTCCGACCTTTCCAAACTTTCCGACACCGACGCTTGACTCCTCAACATAACATGAACGAAGTTTAGCTGTCAACAATTTCGTAGCAAGTAGCAATCAATGGAAATCGTGGTACACAGCAAGAATTTTCTGTTTCAATAAAAGTTTCAAAAGAAATCGCACCATTTCAACAGGCAAGAGTTAGGATTCCTAACTTACGAGTGCGATGCAAAAAATGATCCAATTGGACTTCCGGAATCGGAGTCGGATAACGAAAATCCAACTCCAACTCCGAGTCAACCCAAAACCCTTCGATTCCTTGCGACTCCGACTCCGTATCCCTGCCTGAAGGTGCCATTATAGCCAACAATCATACCAGTTTTGTAATGAAACAACTTTAGGGCACAGAAATATTTCCGTTGGTCAAGAACCAACTTCAGTTGAACCATTTCAGTTGCAAAGCAGACAAACGTTGTAGGATACTGTGTTTTACCAAAACTGGTTTGAGCGAAAATGCAGACGACCTTGACGTTCCATCTTCAGCTATTTTATTCAAAGTAACAAGAATCTGCCGAAAAGTGAATCTTAAGCACTGTAATACTTTGTTATTTTGCATTCGATTTGGTTTGGTAAAGTGTTGGTAGATTGATGTCCAGCATAGATCGGCGCTTTGTGCTTTCGCGAAAAAATACTACTATTTGTTTCATGATATCACAGATCAAGTATGTACTTTCCACGATGGGTGTAAGCAAGGAAGCGATCGGCAAATTTTTAATAGGAAATCGATTTCACATAAAATTACGCATCCTCGGTCCTGAAAATTGCAAGCAAAGCTTACGGGTGAAAAGTTGAAAGGCTGAAGTAACAGCAGAGAAAAAACAAACTCAAGA
>JGI24021J15306_10003114_pt1 | contig 18514 bp, 10 predicted proteins | sample Ectturendosymbi1_FD_15306 | JGI IMG/M metagenome (IMG submission 15306)
CACACGGGCGCGCGACCTATTTGAGTATTCCTCCGCCGTGAACGCCGTTCATTAACATCGCATCATTTGCCTCGAAAAGTGGGAGGCCCGGATAGCGTTACGCGCGAGCAACGGAAAATCTATAACAAGCGAAAACGCAAACATACGTCGGCGGAACGCGCAAGAAAAACTGTCGCGACTTTTCCAAAGCGCCGACGTCACGCCTTCGTTCGTATTTGCACCTGTTTACGAGGTCGGCGATTGGGTCGTTGGTCTATAGGCGGGCGCAGCGTGGAAAAGCTCTTATGAATTATGCATTATGTATTGCGACGTGTCATAGCGTCCGCGTCACGCATGCTTGGGCCTTTCACTTAAAAGGCAGGTACAAAAGCTTAAACCTTCAAGATTTAGCAGCGTTGCGTAATGACAGCGACGAATAGTTCACATTCCCAGAAATCGCGCCCGAAGCGTCGCGATACAGTTGCCGGCCATTCAGGCGCACATTTAACTACGGGATGAATTATTGAACAGGCGACAATTCGATAGGGGGTGACCGAAGCCAGCACGCCCGGGCATTGTCCTCGTAAGCCCCTGCAACGACGACACCGTGCCGCAGGCGCTAAAGATATCCAGGCTACGGTTTGGGTGGCATTTGCAACAAAGGAAAACGAGCAGTTAGAGGACAACACAAGCGCTTGTTCGCGGAGAGCCCGGCGATGCGCGGATCAAGCGACGACGACGGCGACGACGGCGCGCGCGAACGTTTATCCGCTCGCGGGGAGGAATGCTCAAACACATTACAAGTCAGCTACGAAAGCGTGAAAGCGATTTTTTCTTATACTATTACAATGGGTAAACAACCCTTTCATCTGTGACGTTGGCAATGACCCGAAACAACCAGAAGCTCAACTGAGCTCGTTCTAAACTTTTATTGCAACATTCGCAGCTAAAGGTGAAAAACGACCATTACGCGCATCTACCTTTCGATCTTAGTCGCTCGGTTTCCGTACGAAAGCCTGTCTTAGCTGAGAACAATTAAAAAACAATAACAGAACGCTCTTGGACGACTGCTCTGCGTTTTTTCAAACCATCATTTAAGTCACGGGGACCTACTCTGTGGTTTAGCTGAAAAACAAAACCGCTGCTAGAGCTCCTTATCGACTCGACATGAAGTTCAGATTTTTTGCGACGTTCAGTGATGATGATAGGCAGCTCTCGATTCGAACTTCGTGTTTCGGCGAGGGATAAAATGACCGAAAGCGCCTATTGTTTCATTGCGGACGTCACCGAAAGAACACCGCACTTGGCATGTGTCACCCTGTCTGCAAGCGCTGCCAACGGCGCAGTGAAAAGTGGCTGGCAACAACAATGGCCTGTCTAGAGTATTCGGTGACGTAATGCGCGATGGTGCTCGCCACAGTAACAACGCGTATTGACACGGCATCTACCTTATATGGGTACAATACGAAACTTGATACCAGGCAACGCACAAGCATTTGAGGATGAAAAAAGCCTGTATCAGGTTTGAACCACTCGCTTTTTTGGTTTGCTTTTCCGGCGTTCACCAATACTGAATACTATCAACTAGGAAGCAGATGTCGACCGAACGATCCGTGGTGAAATTAAATGTCGAGGTTTTCAAGAAACCCCATCTGTCGATCAACGTTTCCCAGAACAAACACCGGGTGGGGGGGCACGAACCTGACAGTATTGTCCCGAATATCCGACTGGGCAGATGCAATGGTAACCGTCCACTTCGTCCACGCACCGGCCCCCGCGAAGACAGGGGTCATTTGCGCAGTCGTTCACGTTGACCTGGCAACGCTTCCCAGTAAATCCTCTCACGCATGCGCAGTGGAAATCGTTGATCAAATCCTGCAAAGTGACTTACACGTTTGAGAAGGACGTAAAAAAACAAACAAACAAGCAATGCATTGCCAGCGCTGAAGCGAAAAAGACGCGACAAATATTGCAGGTGAAAGATCTCGCAGCGCTGCTGTTTCAGTATAATATAAGGAAGTGGAGGCCTCGGCGAAACAGGATTTTCGCTTCAATTACTTTAAAGAGAGGCAACGCGCGCGTGAGCGGGTGCTTATGCGGAGACGATCGCCGATTGAGGGCGGCAAGCGTCGACATCGATCACAATTAAATGCAAATAACGGTTACATCGGACAAAGAATGGGGCGGAGGTTATATTAGCCTCGGTGGAGGCACGGTCATTACCAATACGGGTCGAACAGGATTGCATCACAATGCTACGCCAGAGCTGCGGCAATGAAACGATAAAAAACAATCAAAAACTGTACGTTTTTGGTTTTCTATTCCACCTTACACCACACTTCAAAAAAAATCGGCTATTCTTTCATGCGTTTTCACATTCGATTCTGACGCAATAACCCACTCGAAAAACGGCTGTTGAATCGGTGGGTTATACCTGTCAGATCAGGAGATTTCGGCCCCAAACCACACGCAGCCCGTAACAACAACAACGGCAGCTGAGCACACGACAAATAACGCGGCGGCCTCTTTCATTCTCAACTCGACACAGCGAGGCGGCCATTAATTTTTGAATGAACGCGGAAGGCAATGCTTATGCAAACGAAACAGTTCCCGGGTATTAATGGTCGCCGCCTTCTTGAGACTCCATATCGAACGACGCTAAACCCGCCGGGCGCCAAAGCGTCAACGCGGCAGGTACTTGGGATGGGAACAGGCCCGGCCCACACGGGCTAGTGACATACTTGAGACTCGGCCCTACTCAAAAGACATTACCAGCGATTCGCTTGTGCAGTGGCAACAAGCGATGACGCGCTCGCACCGCAGCACAATGCGAAACAGGTGAAAAAACAGGTCTGGAAAAGGTGCGGGACACCGTATCACGCGTCGAACTTCATAAACATCTGATTTTTTAAATGACGTCGGCAGATAAAAGCGAGCGATAAAACGGGGCGACAAAAGACGGAGTGCGGTTACGTCTTACAATGGCCGCCGTTTCGCCAAGGCAACAAACAAAACGAACAGACTTTTCAGACGATTACGAGGTTGGCCATTTTTTTCACTGCATTCGTTAACGTTGTTGTAAAACCAGGCGCGGGCTCGCTCCCTGCATATGGAACAGCATTGCTCCTTTCAGCTGTTGACGCAGGGGCCATGTACAAGTGGGCTTTGATCTTTGCGGACCACAGCCGCCTTGCTGTGACGAAACAAAGGATACCCGCTGCGCGCAAGCAATTGAATACGAAAATGATGTGGTAACAGGGCGCATGGCATCTTGTAGACTTATGGCACATTGTTTCGCTTGCACGGTTCTTTCACTCCGCGGTAGTGACAGTTGTCTCAAACCGCTGGTAATTCAAACGAACCACACAGGCAAACGAAACGACGTTTTTATAAAAGAAAAAAAGCAAGAACCCGCCCACTTACCACACAAGTAGCGCCATTTTGGCACTGCCCGACGCAATCGTTCAGATCTGCAATGAAACAACGATCAGATATAAGTTCAAAGCGGAGTCAAGGAAATCGGGTCAAGGGCTGAACGGCAGTCATTATCATCATCTATGCGTTGCACAGCTTCATCTGTAACTGTTGCCATGGAAATCACAGCTAACATATTCACATTATAGCACTATAGTTACGTCACAAAAGCGACCAAAGTCTTGAACGAGATTAGCGAACGACGGCATATGTTTACAAAGCGTTCATTCTGTTTAAGAATACAGCTGGACAAAAGGAAAACAGCATGACGCGTTGTTCCTGAGCGGGACTGGCGATTCTAAAGTGTTCAGAAAAAAGAGCAATGTCACGAACGGTTGTCTTTGCAACGATTTATTTTCTTTTTTCGAAACGAAACTGCATTCAGCAACTTACTCTCGTCACAGTTCCGTCCTCCCCACCCAGGCTCACAAACGCAGTGGTAACTGCCAGGGAGGTTGTGGCAGCTCTTCGCGTGCACGCATGGACTATCCTCACATTCGTTCGCGTCTGAAAGCAACAGATGTCACTTGCGGCGATGTGAAAGTTGGGATAGTAAAAAAATTATCAAGGGTGTCACTGGCGGGGATTGAAATGTTTGTCGAGAAACGTAAAAAGACAATGAGACCAGTTTCGAGACAATGTGGAAAATAGAGACTCGGTTTGATACAAGCGACTGTAAATGAGAACCGATATCCCTGCATTCTTTAGTCACAATGTAAATTAAAACTTCACGGAACATCATACTGACTTCGCAGCGCTGCTGAAGCCTAAACAGTAGAGGCAAGGATGGCTTCCCTCGTCTATCAACTCAAAGCACCCTAAACATGGTTTGCAATTTGAAACGCCGATACTTTCAACTAAGAAGCCCGCTGACCTCCAGCGTTTTGTTTTCACTTCGTTGTTTGCATAAAATGCATTCTAGTCCCGGTGAACAACATGAAGCGCTTGTCCGAAGCCGTTTTGTTGCACATAAGTCATCGCGTGTTCTCCTTTTCGTGCCGGGCCAGAAATGTAAACTAAAATAGTGTCGCGCGCAAAGGAATCGTGGGAAATCTGGCTGAACAATACGCCAGCGAAAACGTTCCTTCCAAACACGCGCTTATAGTGCTAGCGCTCGAAGGAGCAGCCTCAGCAAAGTCTGGGTGATAAATGGGACATGCCAAGGCGTGTTAAGGTCGCCGCAGCCGGCTACTGCCGGACAACACAGAGGGATAAAGCGTCCACCGCCAGTTTTACAGTTCCGCTGCGAACTTGACATGGCACTGCACGGCGAGTCAGACGAGCGGCCATTACTTCGCGCAGGCGACGCAATCAGCGCGCGGCCTGTGCGTTGATTCCAGCGGTGGCGGCCGAAGTTGATTTGATTGTTTTTTTGCGACCACGACGGACGGTGGGAAATGTGCGGGATGGTTAACCACCGAGGCGGCGGTGCGTGACGGCGGGCGATTGTTTCCACAAATTGAGTGGTGTGAAGAGCGCATAACAACAATGAAGATTTCTCCTGGCCCGGCCAGACAAGGTCATGCAGAGTGCACTGCCGTCTCTCGTCAGGGGAAAAGTTGGCACAGCGGACGTACAATTGACGCATCAGCTCTTGACCTCGGCGCAATTTCGAGAACAGTATTAGGACGTAAAGCCTAAACGCTGCATTTAAGCGAAATCTGTTTGACGGGGGGAGATAAAGATGTCTCCGCACTTCACAGTTTTTTTTTTCCGGCACGGGAACCAGGAATCAATCTCATGCAAACGGCGGTTTCATTGTTAAGTTCAAGGTGCGACGAAAAAGGGCAGCGGCCGAAACCTTCAATTTGAACAAAATATTGCGTAATTCAAAAGCATTGCGTAAAAAATCGGTTAAACGCGATGGAGCCGACAGTGTGCGTGGTTCGAATTGTTACCTAATCGCATGTCTCTCAGGCGTTTCTGCGCGCCGCAACAGTCACGCATGAGTGGCGCAGCCATGGCAAGGCAGAGAGCAGTTGTCGGTTTTCACCGACTGAGTTGACAGTGCAGTTGATCAAACCTCAGCGTTATGCAAACCACCAGCTCCGCGATTGCGCAGTGGCTGCCTGACGTTGCTTCACGCTATCAGAGAATGGAGTTTTCGCGATGAGTCAGGTGGGTTTGACTGGGAACATGTGGCGAGGTGGAGAGCGGGAGGCGCTCTTATCGCTGAAGTACACTCGCTATCTGGTGCCGCAACTCGCTCGATGCGCTTTCCGCAGACGCGAGAAAATGCTTTCCCAAAATGCGACCCGGGTCGATCTGTGCGCGAAACGCACTTGTCTGTTAACAGGCCGCTTGTCAATAATGCGAGCCCGGTGAGAAGGTACCAGATTCAGCGTTCCTAATCGATTCAATCGGCGATCACGCGCGATATTGTTTTGTTGCGTACGAAATGCTACATTCGCGAGCATCTGAGAGGGCGAGGGAGGCATCGCTGACAGCATGATCGCAGGTCGACACAGAGGCACAGACGTAGGGCATTGTCGAGCAGTGCAGGTTGAGCAACTACTTGTTGTGTGCACTTGAACTTAATTCGCGGTAACAATGGCCGATCGTGCACGCTTGGCTTAATGCAAGCGAGCGCGCGCGCAAGTTCTTCATTGGAGTCGAGGGGTCGGAGCCGAAGTGCAACATGACCGAAAAAGAAAACCTCCACACAAATCCGGCCAAGTGTCGTCTGGTGACAGTGCGTCAGCAGCCAGAAGATCGGACTACAAAAACCCGAGAACAAGCTCTGTGGGTCTTTTGCGGCTTAAACAGTAAATCCCGCGCAAGTGATTGAGCGAGGCACGGCAGCCCCACAACAAACACAGGAAAGAGGCCACAGTGACCTTGGCTTTCAAGCGCCATGCAAGCCATTGTTTCAAACTTGCATTGCACAAGACAAGAAGCATTGTGACGTAAAGCGCAGCTGACGGCGCGACCACAAAGCGCTCATGTGTAATTATCCGATTCGCGAAGAGAGTTTTTCTCTGATTAAATTCTCCTTCAACCTATAGCTGTGGCGGGATCAGACAATCGAGGCATCAAAGAGCTCAAAGATTCCGACGGTTAAATCCTGGAAAGTATCCTGGGAACAATGACTGGAGGCTTTGACAAACCAAACAGCGGTTTGGGACATGTTTTGTTTTAACAAAAGTCGATCTCTATCTGCGTATCTGCTAATGGATCGGCGTTAACAAGTAGTTTTCTTTTAATCGGCCCAAGCTTTTTGCATGTCAATCAGTTTGCAACTGCCAGCTCCACTTTTGCTCACGCACCTTCCTATGAGGTTAGGGATACGGGTCCCAGGGTCGTGGCCGCATAGTGAGCTCGCATGGCCTGCTACAAACGTCTTTTCACCGCCGTATTTCCTGTTAGAAATGATTACCAACGCATTCAAGGGCGTGCGTTTCCCGTGTGTTGATTGCTGTTAGAGGTCACCGCGAAAAGCAATGAAATAATAGCGCGCAGAACAACGACAGCGGATTCCCACGCCCGGGCATGTGTCCGGGTGCATCAACTCCTAACGAGCGCGACATGCACGTTTGCTGCTAATTTAGAAGTGCGCGCTGGTGAGCTGCTGACCGGGCTGAAGCTGGTGTCGAAGGCAAGCTGCGTGGTTCAAAGGCTGCAGCAGTAGTAGTGGCAGCAACCAGTGCACACCTGCTCGTGGTCGACTGCAGCGAGTCACTGTTGTTTACCAGCACGAAGGTCTAATTAACAGAGAAACGCATCGATCTTCGGCAAGTTGAAACGTTTACTTCTGCATCGGCAGTGGGGGGAGGAGGAAGAGACCTCGGAATTCGGAAAACGACAGTGACGTTTACGTAACAAGCGCACATTGGGTGCGCAGCGATCTGTCTCCCTCGTTCAGACCAAGACATTCAGAGTACGCGTTGAAACAACGTTAAAACTTGTAGCAGGGCTCCCACACATTTTCAAAAAACATTTTCCATGCTTTTTCAATATCTTCTCAATAGTAAGTGAAAAAACTTTGATACCATCGCCTTTCTTCATTTTTCCAAAATTTTACTCACGAAACACAATGCAAAAAATATTTGCAAAACCGTTACAAGCGGTAAAGAACTTAATAAACAAATGGCTGAATTCGGAATTTGCATACTTTTTCACTGCTTTTTGTACATTTTGGTCAAATTCAATACTTTTTCAAGGTCTTGAAAACCGATTTCACAATTTCAGTATTCTTCAATGGTTTCAATACCGCGTGGGAAACCTGTTGCACACAAAATGACCACATTTCCAGTTGGTAGGAAAGCTCAGTGACTGCGGACCCGTTTCCTGAACGCCTTACGCGTCAAATGTTGAAAGCTTAGAAATAAGAAAAAGGTAAAATAAACGCAGGGATCCTTTGCGCCTTAAAATGTATAACTGTTGTTTTTTATTACACGGACGCTCTCTGTGGCCGATGCAGAGGTGTTAAGTCGAGGGCTATCAGTCCCGACTTGAGATGGTCACTCGAGAGCCCTCCAAGAGCAGCGAGAATGTCGACTGGCGCCACGTACACAAATTGACAGGACCGGGTGCATAGAAACCAAACACTTCAACGCTCCAAGCTCTGCAGCGTAAAACCGGGTCGACCGCGTCACTAACTCGTTAAGGGTCATAATATCGCCGCTGCGTCCTTGCCGGCAACAGTGCAATAATTATGAGGTCACAGCGAACCGAAAAGCTATTCACCCTGGGTTTAAAAAAACAACGCAATATTGGGGACGGCCTGCAGTGCATGCTGCGCAAGCTCATAAAGGCGACCACTGCATGGCCGGCAGTGACGATCACACGAAAGAAAATTACAGCAAAACCTTGCCAGCTAGCAGGCGCCTTACCGAGGTGGCATGTCGCTCCTTCCCAGTGAGTGGGACAGTCGCAATCGAACCCGTTGACTAAATCGCTGCAGATGCCACCGTGCAGACATGGTTGTGATTCACAATCGTCGATATCTGCGAAAAGAACATCAGCAGTTGTGAGTCAGTGCAACAGTTCATAGGCGGTCGTCGCAAAAGCGAGAGAGCCACCAGCGGGGATAAAGTGAAGTGGAAGAATGCACTCGACCCTGTGGTACAGGATAAAAGCGCACATCGCATGAGACTCAGCAAAACAAACTTCGGCTAGTTTCTCCTAACAATCCTGCGCTACAACAGGACTGGTGGCGTTTAAGCGTCTTTTTCTACTTGGTCAGGTGGTCCCTGGACACTGGCCAAGTATGGCCATCATCAGGTCCCAAAAGCAGGTCGCACTTGGAACAAGCGCTATACAAGTTGTGAAGGAAATAAACGGATTGTGATTCCGGGCGCCGCGATGGATCGATGAGGCCGTGGTGCCAATAAGAGCGGTTGGACAAGGCGACAAGCGGACGCGAGAAATTAGCTACAAAAGCTTAGCGGAGTACTCGAGCGCGGTGTTGAGCCTCTTCTCCGACTCGCGGGCAGACGTTCCCACGCCTCTCCAGCAGGCTCTAATCATGAACGGCGCTAACGCGTCAAGACGAATCGCGCCACTGGCTCGATATGTTGGCATCGCGGCTCCCTTGCAACTGCCGCCGCCCTGGCAACAACGCAAACTGCGATGCGCAGTGACCGTGACGAAGACGCGCGCGCCAAATGATAGATCGCCTCCTGAGAGGTCGGATGACAAAGTGTGAGAGTGGAAGAAGCGAGAAGCTAACAGGAGATACAGGCACTGAGGCTTGCGTGAAACGGGGAAGAGAATTCCGAATGAAAGCAAGCGCTGGGAATGGGATTGGAGACGAAATTGCCACAGAAGCTTGTTATTAATCCGGCAATATGCGGCTACCCGTTCATTCAGCAACCAACGCTGAAAATCCAAACGAATCGCGTGCGTTTTACAACAGTTCGATGACATTTCATAGACACCGTGTTCCAGCAGCTAGAACTGGGAAATTGGGACTCGGAGGGAAAAAATGAACAATTTCCAGCCTTATTCGAACTGTGATTAGGAAAGAGTTTCCTATGGTCTGCATCTGCTGTTTTGAGCTAACACACGAGTCCGCCCCCCACCCAAACGTGAGGGGATTAACATTTTCGCAAGCGACGGCGATTTTGGTGACTATGGGTGTGATACCTCGCGAACAGTACATAAGGCATTTCTTTACGAAAAGGTCAGGAGATTTGGCGCTGTTGCATATTTCCTTTCGATCCCGTCTTTCCGATTTGATGTTTTGCAACAAACAGCAAACAAAACTGTCGTGTCTGGCGTTCAACGACCTGCGAACGAAAACTGTTGTCCACCATTTTCGAATATGATATTCATAAAGTATTGTTTCAGGTTAACTGGAATCTATAGCGTATGCAACATGCGACCGCACTGTAGCTATAAGAGCTGACCAACGTTTGCTGTAAAAACGTTTTTCTGCAAAAGAAGAGATAACCCCCGCTAAGTTCTTTTCAAGTGTTTCTCCAGAAACAAGCACAAAAGGCACTCCAACACACGCAATGCACGCGCAACAAACAGTCCAACACACGCAATGCACGCGCAACAAACAGTTATAGTCACGCTTCTGTGTTGGTGCAGGAGGTTAATGAAGGAAAATGGCGTTTTTTTGGCAAAAACAAGCGCGGACTTCAACACCTGTTTTCATATCAGGCTGGCGTGAACTGCGCATCACACCGGACGCAGAAGTGGTGGCCGAGCAGAAAAACAATCGGCCTTGGTGGAAACAGCTGAACCGGCGAGCGCGCCACTGAACCTTATTGCCGGAGCAGTGGGCGAAGGCAGCGTGCGTCGCTTAATGTCCTTCTTGTTGCGTTGAGATTCGCATTTCAGCCGAAGCCGTAAGAACGCTGGGCTTTCGCAAATCGAGCAAATCGACCGCAGATGCAAACAAGCGCCCGCGTTTCTCGACAAAAAAGCGCTGCCTGGTGAACTGAGCAGCAGCGCGACCGCCTGTCTAAAGTTACATGCACTTTAGGAGATCAAAGGAGCCGTTGACCGTTTTAGCTTCAGTCACAGACACTTTTACAACGACCACTGTAGTCCAGGCGATGCGTTCGGCGTACTTGTGCAGTGTGCTTTGTTCAAAGAACACACCCTTCAAAACGCCTCCAGTAACATTACAGCTGAAAGCGTCGTGCAAGTTCACTAATCTCCTCTTACGCCAAGCAGTGCTGTATTTTTGTAATGCAGTTTAGCAACCTCAGTGCTAGTCGACAAGGGCCGAAAAAAATATTTATTTGCGGCAATGTCTTTTGCCCGATCTGCGTCATCGGCGTATAAGACAATCGATAAAGTGACATATGTGGTCGATGCAGCGTCGCTACTGCCAAAAATACCTCTCAGCACAAAAACAAATCAGTGATCGCTTTAAAAACATGCCACGTTCTAAATGAATTTTCGATTAGACGGCAGTCGAGTACAGCTTACCAGGTCTGCCAAGACAGTGGTGTCTGAACGGCGAAACAAAGAAGGCGGTCAATACACTTGTCGCACACAACAATAGCAAATCCCCACGCAAAAATTCGTCTGCTCATTGCCGCTGTTACCATCGCGCGTATGGTCGCACGCAATTTCGCGTCACGGCCGTGCGCAGGAGGGCGCCATGGCGCACAAAAGACAGCGAATGCAAGCGATGCAAAAGTTTCGGAGGATCCGCGTTCTCACTTACTTATTGCGCAGGTTGATCCTGTCCAGCCAGGTTGACACTGGCACCGGAAGCCATGCGGAACGTTCTGACACACTCCACCGTTTTCACACGGATTCGATACGCAGGCGTATTTCACTGAAATATAACCGCGTCAGCTTACGATGATGTCACGCAGGCGCGACAGCAGCGTTGAAACACAAGTTTTGCTACAATTATATACATCGGTCAAAAAAAAACAAGGGTAAACCCTCTCAGTAAGCACTTTTGCAAAGTCAGCACAAGTCGGAAAAACAACAAGTTACTGCTTGCTTGCAGCGGATGAAATAGGCAGGAACAATGTTCGTGTTTGACCGGGGAAAAATATTCATCCTATTCGCTAATCGCCTCGTTCCGGCTTTGAGTAATTTGAAACGGAGCTTAGTCAAGTTCCCAACCAGTGATTAAAACCAGGCGAGGCTTAGAACGATCCGGAACCAGCTCGCATTAGCCGTGCGAAAGCGACCTGGCCTTTGCTGCAAGTACTTTTACAAGTGCTTCTATTGGAAGACGGTGACCAGCACAAGTCAAACCGCTTGTCAGGCATCTCTCGCTAGCTGCGAAGACGAGGTGTGGGTCTAATCATCGGCTGAGTGAAGTATTCAGATGTTAACCGCATCATCAGAAGAACGAGTCATCAAATCAAGATTAGGACAGCGCTAAAATAGACGAGCGTGCGAAAGACGGCTTACATTCGAACGCGCGCTCTGGCGAAGCAGCGATAACCCTGCAGACGGTGTGAGTTGCATTCGCAATCGCCCGTTGCAGCGCGAAGTTTACCCGTGGGCTGGATTTGACCGAAACAGGTTTGAAGTTACTGCCGGGTGAAAAATCACCAACTCGACTGCTCTCGTTTAATAGTCGCCGTCGCTGCCGTTGTGACAAAACGCTTAAGTATACATTCACAGCACGAAACGCGGAACTGAGGCAGTCAACAGGCAATCACCTCAACAGCGAATGTCAATTGCACATAAAAACATAAACGTCTTTTGGGAAGACAGCAGAATAAAGAAAGCCGCGAACATTGCCGTGTTGTACGAAAAAAAAACAGCTTTGCATCCGCGTTGAATATCTGCAGCATAATGACCAGCACGCAGGGGTCCCGACACTCACCTATCTCGCAATGCTTCCCTTCGTAGCCTTCCAGGCAAGAACACTTGAACCGGTCTGGCTCTGGGTTCGTGCACGTGCCGCCGTTCTTGCACGGACGATGGGTTCCACAATAGTTGAGATCTAAAGATCACACGGTTGTCAGCTGCTAGCACATGCGACAACAAGAAAGCTCGTAATGGAAGGTTACGCCTTGCGCTGCTGCCATGGTAACGTCGGCATTGCGAGTGGGAATATGACGACAGCAGATCGGAAGCGACTTCTCAACGACCGACCCCAAACACACACAACGGTCCACTTACTTCGATCGCACAGCAATCCTCCCCAATTGGTGTCGCAGGTGCAGCCCCACGGTTTGGTGCAGGACCCGTGTAGACAGCCAGGATAAGGCACACATTCCGTACACAGCTCGCCCTGCCAGCCGTAATTGCATCTGAAAACGAAAATTTCGTCGTCAAATCTTGAAGATCAACACTGTCGTGAAAAGGCTTGCCAGCTAAACGGTAAACGGGCGACAGACACGACAGGGTCTTCTTGTTTTGCCGCGCTCGCCAGGCGCGAAGATGCCTTGCGGCTGACAACCATCAACTGATTACGTTCACCCGTCAGCGGATTCGGCCGGAGCCTGGTTCTCACAGCGCATGATGGAAAAGAGACCCGGTTTTCTACGCGAGATCCCGACCAGCGACTGCATGCCAAATCGTTCTGTCATCACGCTTATCCCGCGGTTCACCCCCATTCCTCCTCAACCCAGTAATGATAATTGATGGCGAGAGAGGTGCGTTCAGTAATCCGATACCCGACAAGACGCCGCTGAAACCAACATGGCCGAACGTCTTCCAGCACCAGCTAGTCTACTTCTTAGGGAAACAGCCGTTAATACAGACTGCTGTTATTTTGTGCTTATTTAACTGGAACAACGTACTGTACTGCTAAAGCTTAAATGAAGTGGAATACGCACTGACACTGCTCTGCTTTCTAGCTGATGATTAAAACCAGTGGTTGTTTATATGGGGTGGCAATTATCCTTGCCTTGTTATTACAGTATTTCATATTACGACAATTGTGCGTGCAACACACAGGTATCCCATCATTGCTGGAGTGCCGCGTTTGCTTGTTGAGCATGTAACTGACGCGGGGGGGTTAGACACGGTGTTATTCAAGAAACCCATCTGCTTATGGCAAGAAAACGGGAAACAGTCGACGTATGGTCACGCCTCGCCGCGCCGTCGTATCGGATGTCGGTCGAGAATTCGATGAACGAATCCAAACGGCGTTTACACATGCAAGTCATGCTCCCCACACCTTCCTAGACAATTATAGTTCACGAACAGCTGAACCCGAAAAGGCCTCACCACACGAAAGCTGACTTAGCCCGGGCACATTACGTGCATCGCGTGCAACTGCAACATTTACCCCGGAGTCTCGCTCCACCCGCACCAACTACATTAGATGTTGCCCTTGCAGTAATGCGATGAGTCTTGTGAAACATTTCGCTACAGATTGCGAACTGAGAAGCTTAGTGTAAGATGAACCGCTAACAAGGCAGCCAGTGCGGGGCTTTAACAAACATGAGTTTGCTTGTCAAGCAATCCAAAAGCTTCTTTGCTCTTGCCTAGTAAATATGATGCAACTTTCTGCGCCTAGACCGGGAACCCAACGCCACAACTTCGGGTAAATCAAGTTTACCCGAAGCATAGAACGTCGGGGTAATGCCAATCACGAGGTCATCTTGACTGCAAGAAGCTGCGCGGTCTACGCAAACGGCGTACTCGAGCTCTTCATCAGCGCAAATCGGAAAACTGGTAAAAGTACTTGAGGCAAGTAATTCAGTGCTCAAGGGGCAGAGGTCTCGTTGATGACTTGACGCGACTGGTCAGAACGTCACAACACGGGTGGTTTGCGCTGAGAGTTTGAGCTTGAGTTTTTTCGCGAGAAACTTGGTTGTGGAAGGTAGCGCAGCAAAAAATGATTATCACAAACGTAACTTGCCTGCCGTCGATCAAACTGCAGACGGGGCACTGATCTAAAAACTTAATTCCACCTGAACTATATAGTAGAATTGCCGTCGGTGACCTAAGTATCGACAGCACTCCGAGATACGGGTTCGCAGTTCCTAAAAAATCAACCGCTGTCAGTTTGTAATAGAAAAATCTAGTTGTAGACCATTTAGTTGCTGAAAAGGACAAAAGATAAACAGCAGCTTATCACCTGCAGCACAACATAACAGCTAGTTTAATTAAACACTTCCCGAGTTTACGACCGCGATGACAGTACACGTTACGTGCGTTTGTGATGATTATCGTCTTATGGTGACGCTTTCCCACGGCCTGTTGCCCTTATCTGATGGTAGCATCGGAAGGTGAACTTGGCTTGCTATGAGGGCAGCCTGTATGCGTCGTTGGAGATAATTCAGCACGCCTAAATAAACAGACCAACGGCTCGCACAAGCAAATACTTCGAATGTTTTTGGGACGAGTGCCAAACTTTGCGTATATCTGGACCGCGATGCGGTTGGTGGGGTACCGGGACTTCACAAACCCCATTGCTGGCATGTCTGTCAAGAAATGTTTGATATCTCGTTCGAATTTTGATATATTAAAGACTTTGGTAAGGAGATATGGAAGAGTTACAAGCAGTAGTGGCGAAAATTTAAACTGAGAAAGTAAATGCCGACGACGGACAATCTGTGGCTGCTAAATCTTTTGAAGAAATGTTTTAAGCCATCTTTTTAAGGTTTGGCAACCAACTTTATGCACAACGTCTACAATGCTGCTCAAAACCAATGTACGTATTATACAAAAAAGAAAAAGACTACGCCGATTTGAAACAGCATTTTCAGCAAAAAAAAGAGTTATCCGTGGCGCGCGAAGAAGCTGTGGCTAATTCGTTAAACAACACATAGAATAAACCGGAGTAGAAAAATAAGCGGATTACTAAGGAAAATATATAAACACAGCACGCTGCATGACTGGTTCATGCCATAGCACGAAAGTCTGTCACACGCAATGCAATATCTACAATTTTTGTAACAACATTAATTCGCCAAACGCACATAGAAAAGTAACTCGTTAGCGCAGCAACTGCACTTAACAGCCGGGGCTGAGGATCAACGAGGCAATTGGTCTTGAGAGATCAAACCGGGCAGACAACCGAGGGACGCGACGCTCACCTGTACAAAGCGCTTAGACCGTTTGGGGTTTTGTGGTTGCGCATGGGTTGCTTTCCCACGCGTTTTTCGACCCGCGGCCAGGGTAAGAATGCGAAAACGCGCGGCGTCGGAGGAAAAGAGAAAGGCGGCAGCGTTAGCGAAAATGCGAGCATTTCAAAAACACGAATAGCACGACAGCAAACACGGATAAAGCGTGTCGCGCATGGCCAAAAGCTTTGCCGGTTTGCGGCAGAAGACTGTGCGCACAGTTAGGCCCATTATGTCTGGTGTGTGGTGCAATCTGGACGCTCGCACAAGTCTCCAGTGGGGGGCGAGAGGCGGGGAGGCAAGGCCGTGCCAGCGACACCGGCATATCGAATGCGATAAGAGCAGGTGTTTGTAATACGACTAAGACATCAAAGAGAATCTAAATGTCATTCAACGGCAGATTTGCTCGAATAACGGCATAACACGCTTTGAATTCCTACGGAATGGCGAAAAAAGAAAAGTAAGAAACTGAAAGCAAACGCGATTTGTGTTTGAATGTCGTGCATGTTGAATCAGGAGTTACATGGAATTTGGTGCAGACCGTGTGGAGCGGGCCCCAAATCGTACGATCAGCAGGTAAAAGGCAGACTTTGTTTTTGGATGCGGCGAGAAGAGGGCAACACCGTGACGAAACGGTCGCTGGCGATAAACGCGTCAACGAAGAGCAGATTTCAAGTAACACCACCCACCGAAACCTAAGTGTTCCACTTAAAAGCAAACGAAAATTTTACCAGTTGCTCGGCAAGACGCTAAGTTGAAGCAACGCAGGAAAATTTCAGCTGCAGTGGCTCGCGCTCATGGGCCAGATGTCTCACCAACGACAACCGGGAATGACTTGGAGAGTCCTCTATCACGGCATATGGCAGGCGCGTACGCAGGGCGACGTTTAAACGATTAATTGATAATATAACGCGGCGCTCGCGATTTTGCCAGTTCAAACGTCGAGCATGGTTACGCTTGAGTATAAAAAACTGAGTGGAACCAAAGGCCAGGGTCATTTCGGCGAAGAGAGATAATTGGTTAATAACCGGTGCAATGAAGCACAGCCCCTGTCAGCGCTGGGTCAAGCATCCTGTACAGCCTTACAAACGATTTTCCAATTATCTGAAACATATGGGCGAAATCTACTAAAGCGAAACTGATGAGCAAAACAAGCACTGCCGTAAAGAGTCCACACCACAGACAACCACAGTCAAATGGAATGCGAGAAGTGTTTGGTTTTCTCGCCGAGTCGGAAACAAAACATGCTTGGAAGAAGTTAGACAAACAACTCCATAGTTTGTTTAAAGCTCCACAAGTATGTTGATTTGAAACAACCGACTTTCCCCAACGCACACCAGTGTACCAGGCAATAACGACGCATCATCAAACAGCTTGGCATTGAACTAGCAAATGAGCGCGTATTGCTGTAGGCTAAAAATGGCTGAAGACGCAAATGGATTGTGACGACACAAATGTCAGGCCAATCCAGAACGCCCGTCTGACTTACTTGATACAAGGTTTGAGAAAAAACGGCGCGACAACTTTAGCAAGGTGTGCTTCCCACACAATATTAAGAGACTCTGTTACGTCAGCAATAAGCCATAAAGACACAACGTAATAATCACTACAGCGAAGGAACTCGAGATGTGTGCTGCCATCATCGCAGACCGAAAAACATTACCACATGACGCCATTGCTAATAAGTCTTGTGAGAGAGCAATTATATTTTTTGAACACATAAAAAATTTTTGAAGAGAATTTAAGATCATAACATGCTTATTCCGAACATTAAGTACACAGAAAATGCATGAGCTGGTGGTGTACACAGACCAGCTCAAAGCAAGGTTCAGCAGGAATAAAACAAAATTAAGCGTTAATCAAGCATTTTATGTGACCAATGCTGAACATTGCTCGTTTCCAAAAAAATATTTTGCATCGGCATTCTACAAACAAGCAGCAAATGCTTGTTACTACCAGACTGACCAGAAATACCAGCGCCTCGATCCACTTAAAGTAGTTTAGTAACAGCAGTCTCGTAGTCTGATTTATCAGCAACATTGTTTGCGAAAAGCGAGTCCAGGCGCTGCACCCATTTCGTCAAACATAACAATGCGAAACCTCACGCATAACAAAACCGTGCCTATTGTACAAAAACAAATTTTAAAAATAGCAAAACGTTTCGTGAAGTCCATGCTATGTATGGAGCCGACGTTGCTGAAGCCAAAACGCTATAAGTCTGAAAAAGTTTTTCGGTCAACATCAAAATTATTGATTGAAAATTTCCAAACATGGCTCGTTTTAAACGCAAATACTGTACAGTTGTAGACACCCTTGTTAAAAGTGAGCAGGAAGTAGTTAACGCTAAAGCATTGAACAATACAGTTGGATCAAGCGAAATAAAACACTGTGGACAAGTTGATAGGTTGGGCGAACGACTTTATTGGGATTTGCAAACGTAATCCTGGCCGCCTGCGCTGGGCACTAACGCACGCGCCAGACCAGTGCTGGTCGGGTGTACGACCGCTGGTCGGCACGCCACTGTCTCACCTTCACCGCGCGCTCTGCAAATTAATACAAGGCGGCGATCACAGGCAACAATACATTCTGCAGCGCACGCGCCAGGTCCACTTTCTCACGGGAAAAAAAGTGACGCGTACCGGTCGCGGGACTGGGCAGAAGCGTCACTATCGGTGTAAAGCTCAACGTGATGCAAGCGCGCTAACCGTCGTCGTGGGTGCAAAGGCGGTCTGATGACGGAATGCGCTACGCTTAGTTAGGCTCAAACAGAGATTTTATCTCGACTAGACCAGGCGGATGCGGATAAATTTTTACGTTTCCCGTCACTGCAACAAATAGCTCTTACCCAGTGGCATACAAAAAAATCTTTTATCTGGCATTTTTATATTTCGAAAACTATGATAAAGAAAAACGAATCGTTGTCAACCTCATCCGACGTTTGATTGTGACGTGTGAGTCACGTGTTACGCACACGAATGACATCAGCTCACGTCACTCCGGTTAGGGGCGCAAGGCGACCGCGTGGGGCACATTCTCCGCACGACACGGCGTGCGCCTATGTGTGCTGTAGCCATGACGACGATGTATGGCAAAGAAGCAGGTGGTTTGGG
>JGI24021J15306_10003116_pt1 | contig 18509 bp, 17 predicted proteins | sample Ectturendosymbi1_FD_15306 | JGI IMG/M metagenome (IMG submission 15306)
AACAGCTCTCTAGCGCAATCGGCGGAGGAGCTAGGGCGTTGGTAAGGCAACTGAAAACTGCTGTTTTTTAGGCCGAAATCAAAGTACGAATATGTCGTAGACTGGCTCAAAGTGTTAAGGTGCATATGTGATTGGCAATTTGCTCCATGGTCATGTGTACTAAGTGTCTGACAGGTAGTAATTGAAGGTGAGGCCACAATGCTATATTGTGTTGTACGCTTCTATAAGATAAACAAACATAGCTCCAGCTTTTGTCTTGACTGAAAAGCTGTCCTTAAATGACCTGATGTCAAAGTTGGGAAAGACCAACTTTCCGTGTCAAAGGTGTGCCTTTTGTGGCGAAAGTAAATGGATCGGTGATTGGTTTGACATGAGTGTAGATGAGTGTCTTGAGGATCTGGAAGGGCACACACAGTAAAAATATATCGCAGTAACTCTCTGGGTCGAAAAATGACTTATCCCGATTTAAGGATCACAACTACTAGTGCTTTTCTCCACATTTTGGGAATTTTGGGTTGGTACAAGCAGGAGGTGAAGAAACGGCACAACCTGGATTTGAGAGCTGATCCAAAGTGCAATTTAAACTCCAGAAAAATGGCATCCAGTCCTGGAGAGTTTCTTGACTTGAGGTTGTTGAGGCAGTAGGAAGCTCATCTGAGATGAAGGGGCCAGAGATGCCATCTCCTTCAGGTCTTGGGTCCTTTCACAGGTTGGACATCGTGTTGAAGAGTCTTGTCGACTTGTGGTGCCATGTTGTAAAGCGATAGATTTGCTGCGATGGGTCATAGACAAGAGGAGTGCTGGGAGTTGCCAGTAGGTTTGTTGATGGAGCTCCATGTCTTGTGGCTGGAGTGCGAGACGTTGATGGAATTTACAACTTCCCCCCACTCCTGCCACTTCTAGTTGAGTCATGAAATTGGGGAGAGGTGGCTCTGTGAGATTCAGCCTGGGTCTTTGAGGTAGGAGCAATGAAGGGTGTCACACTATTTGCCTGCAAGCTGAATGGAGAGCACATGTGCTTCTTTAGTTTGCACTGTTTCCAGGTCCTGGTGCCTTGCTCTTATGCGATATTTTTATCAAGAGGATGTTCGTGAGGATATGTTTTGTGTATTGTTGTTGCCGAATAACACCACAGTTACTGAAATATTCAACTCTGAATGAGTCTTTCACAGGAAAACCGAACTGGTCCTTTTGTGTTGATGTGTTTCCAGATGGAGCAGCTGCTTTGACAGGATTGGTGTCTGGTTTCACTACTCACATCAAGGGTATCACATCTGAATGTGAGTCCACATATTAACAGAAAAATGCTGCCTAGCTGAAATGTCGGCTGAGATTCACAATCTATTTAGTGATGTAGTTGAAAGTATTAACCTTGTCAAAGCTCATTCACTCAATATGGCATCTGTTTGAGAAGTTATGTGAGAAGGTTCATGCAAAGCCTTCTAATACACGGATAAATTGCATGACTGTCTGTAGGAAAATCAGGGAGCAGAGTGTTTGAATTATGTGAACCACTCCAAAGATTTCTATTGTAGAAAAAACACCTTTGAGTTTGAGTTGACCTTTGAGTTGTAATAAATTTGCATGCAGCAAACATTTGTTATTTGATTGAGGGCTGGTCTGCATCATACCAAGCCTAAATAATCTGTAGTGCTTAACACCTTGAGAGCCAATGTACGATGTATTCGTACCAGGAAATCAGCCTAAAACCCGCAGTTTTTGCTTGTCTTACCAACGACATAGCTCCTCCGCTGATTGCTCTAGAGAGCTGTTCGAACCTTCAAAAGATTCGGCAAGTCGGCAAGTCTTTGGTTGGGTATTGCAGAATTTTTGTTAGTGACATCATTAGTGAAGTAGTTTTTGGGCCATTTTGGCTCATGTTTGCTTGGCCTAAGGCCCAACTGCTAGGCCAAAGTGTTTCGCTGAAGTTTTCGTTGGAAACTAAGCTCGAGTCCGAGTCTTTTGAACCTTTGATTGACTTTCTAGCATTTCTGGGTCAAAAGTTATGATCTAAAAATAAACAAATTGATTAATTATCTAATTAGCTAATTAGTCAAATATTTTTATTAGTTAAGATCATAACTTTTGAACCCGAAGCCCCACCAATTCATCAAAAGTATCAAAAGACTTGGATTGTAGCCTAGTTTCCAATAAAAACTTCAGCGAAATACAGCCATCTAACAGTTTGGGCCTAGGGTCAGGTGAAGTGGGCCAAGGTGGCCTAAAAGTCCTCTGTTTTCCACTTTTGACATCACTCCCAAAAAATCCGCAGTCCCCAACCAAAAATTTTTTTTCAAGTGCAGACTAGAAGACTTACCACATCTTTTGAGCCTTTGAACAGCTCTCTACCACTTTCAGCACCAGAGTTGCACTCACACACAGCCACGTCCGATCCAATTGTTTTGGCACGAAAATGGTCGAAACTTACTGGACATGAAAGAGTTGAAAGGTTGCTGACCATTGGACTACTTGACAAAGACCAAACATTATTATTTTAAATCATGTATTCTTAGCTTGCCACATTCGTTCTGTTCCAAAGATCTTATAAGATGATGTGGTAATGATGGAAACGTTTTCACCCAGAAGTTTCAAATTCTATGTTAGAACTCTTTGCAAAGGTTAGAAATCGTTATTTGGTATGTCCATTGAAGAATGCTACAGAGGGCTTTTCTTTGATTAACACATTTGCTCCTGGCGTGCAAAAATATTGTACTTTGAAATCAGCCCAAAATCTGTTTGGTTCTCTTTCCAACAGCATAGCTCCTCTACCGGTTGTGGTAGAGAGCTGTTGAAGCCCTCAACAGACTTAGCAAGTCTTTGAGTCTGGAATGAAAAATTTTTTTTTGTTTCATGGATTTTTGTTATTTTTGTGAGTGACATCATAAATGAGATAAGTTTTTGGGCATTTTGGTTCATGTTACCTGCCCTGGGGCCTAAGAGCTAGATGGAAGTATTTCACCGAAGTATTCATTGGAAATATGGCTAGAATTCAGGTCTTTTGAGCGGCTCGTCAACTTTTAGCGTTTCTGGTTAAAAAGCTATGGGCTATAAACAACAAATTAATTATTGAATTAGTGGATTCATTATTTTGTTGTTTTTAGGTCATAATTTTTCAAGTTGAAACCCCAGCAAGTCATCCAAAGTATCAAAAGGCCCATATTTTAGCCAATGCTTTGTCATTGCAGACTTGAAGACTTGCCACATGTTTTGAGGGTTTTAAAAGCTCTAACACAATCGACTGGCGAGTTATGGAGTTGCAAAGTGGCATGAAAATAGAAGCTCATTCGGGATTTCTAAGTATGACGTATTCATACACCAGAAGTGAACATGTTGTGTAAAGTTGGTTTTATGCGCACCCGAGGTTCCTTATGCACATGAACATTTCTTAGTGATCACATTAACTGGTTTATCAGGTCTCTAAAATTTTAGTTTTGAAGCTTATAAACATTTTTGGAACCAAGGCTTTTCCTTGTAAAGATAGGAAAATAGGTCTGATTGACACATTTATGCCGATGTCACAGAACACCTTTCTTTCAATTGAAGCCGATTTCAGGTTCTTGAATTGGTAAATCTTTTGTTTATCTTCACAGTTTTCATACAAATGTACAAACTTTAGGAGAAAAACATTTGAAGTTCTTATCCCATAAATGCCAGATCCATAATTATACCTACCCTTGTTTTTGTTCAGTGAAACTGATACTGTGTCTATAGGTATGCCTGTACTGAAAGTGGTAATTTAGATAGCTGGGAGTTGGGACTTACTTCATTGTGATGTACCAACCCTTCTAACAAAAAAAAAAATTCTTCTTGATTTTGATTTTTGCAGCTCTTAGTCAAATCAGCTTGTCTCATCAATATGGTGGTATGATGCCAGATTCTCTGGACTTTAAAGGACCATTTGGAACAAAAGGTTTGCATTTTGATGTTGAGTTTGATATTTTGAACAAACTCTTAGCCTTAATTTGTTGGTGTTGAGGAGTTGTTTGCATTGTATGTAGTAGTATCTGTTGTATTCTTGCACTTCAGAGACCAAATACAAATTGCAGTCGAATAGAATGACTCAAAGCAAACAGAAACAACGTATAAGAATGCATGACAGCAAATCAACGCTTTCACACTAATTACACGAAGAACACAAATCAAGGCTTATCATTAATCATGCGTCACTTATCATTAATCACGAAAGCGCTGCTACGAAATCACACAAAGAGCATGCTAGTCGAACACATTACTCAACACCACAACAGTATCAGCACTAAAAATGCTTGCTCTTGAAAATATTGGTCCAGCGGCCACTTACACAAAATAGTGGTGATGGAACCTTGATTAAAGATAGTGAAACTGAACTATGCTTTTTCAACAAAATTTGTGTTTGGTTGTAGCAGCAGAAGTGTACACATTGAAGGATGTTTTTTGCTAATGCATTTGTTTACCTTCACACTAGTTGACTATCTCCCACAGTGTCCTTTGTTCAAATATCATATGTGGCAGTTGTGTGTGCTAGTCAATCTTTAAATAATTTTATCTGGTATGTCCCACACTGTGTTCATCAGGAATTGAACAGTTTGCCACATACAAGCCTAAGTGACATTGCTAATTAGGTGGGTAATTTATTTTAACTTGAAACCTTTATCCATTCTCTTTGAATGCAGATATGAATACAGGAAAAATATGTGTTTGATAAACTTCACTGCTCATATCAGGTCATTTCTTGAGCAACACAAACACAGCTAAGATGTGAAAGGTTAACCATTACATCTTTGCAGTGTAATTTTGAGTTCATGTTAATTTTAATATACCTTCTGTACTGTGTCACAAGTGGTCTACGGATCCCTTTTCTGCAAGCTTTTCACGGGGGACATTGTGGCTTCTTCTGTAATGAATACTGCATTGGTGGCAAGTCAGTGGCAGCACTGTGCATGAATTGTATTCATCCATCCATTGGTAAAACAGTGGTTCCCAACCTTTTTCATCTCGCAACCCCATTCGGAAATATGACAAAGGTGCTTGGCCCCAGCCATTAACTGCAACTCTGAAGATGTTCAAATAACAACCGACAAGATAAAAAACACATAATTTCACATGTTGCATTCACTGTATTTACATTCATTTGATTAACAAACAACACCCACGCTAATCAGTGGGATGACTGAGCTTGCAGCTTAGCAACTAATCTTGAAATTCAGGAGTGCTTGTTGGTAATCTCATGTAATTCTCAACGTCCAGTCTATTTCTTGACTTTTTTTTTGATGTGGACAAGTGAGGAAAATCCAGCCTCAGAGACAAACAGTAGGTATTAGAATTTAGGGGCCTGCGGCAAACACTTAGAAAGGTGCCCCAAACCAGATGCTGAGGAGCCCCCTTTGACTGCATTGCAAAGAATTGTTGCTTTTTTTTGAAAAACAAATGACTTGCTTCTCATCTTATTAAAATGTGGCTTTAGAGTGGTTGACAAGTTTTTTGAAACAGAACAAAGAAAAAACCTGTTTTTGTTTGCTCAGACCTTTCGGTAGTTTGTCTTGCAATAGTATTAAAATGTGTTGAAACAGTATTCACTACCTTTTTGGACATCATGATCGAATTGACTTTCAAAATAAATTTAGTTGATGACTGGAGAATGCTAGGCCAAAGTATTTCGCTGAAGTTTTCATTGGAAACTAGGCTCGAGTCCGAGTCTTTTGAGACTTTGATCGACTTTCTTTCGCAAATTTATGAAAAGAAGCCAGTACCATTTTCCCCCATGAATTATGGGGTGATAGGACTCGAGCAAGTAGTCCATGAAGTCTACACCACCCATACCTTTATTGTATGAATTAATAAGATGTGGCTGTGCAACCTCCATTTGCTACCTTTTTCCCGATGGTTTACTTTGTGCAAGGGACTGTGAGTTTCCCACTTGCTTGCCATAGTCACAATGGAATTGTCATGCCATTTAGCTACAAAACTTTACCGTCAGTGCAATAATCAAAATCACCTTTTCAGACGGTGACAGTAGCACTTTCAGCTCGTAGTTGCTGTCGATTTCTTCCTTTACCTCAATTTCTCCTGCTGGTTCAAACATTTCTTCTGTGTCACTGATGACATCTTCACCGTCACTCCTTACTTCCTGAATCACCGTCAATTGGTGGAAGTACAACAATATTTTCTACATTTTTATCCTTTTCAACAGCGTCATGTGCTTCAACAATAGTTGTTACTTTTGTTGACCCATAAAAACTTCTGGCATCCATCTCATGTAAACTTGCTAAGATTGTTATGATACATTAAGTCTCCAACAATAGTCTACAGCAATAGTTGCCAAACAAAGGACCAGAAAGGTGTGAAAGCAATTGCAACTTTTCACAGTAATGCAACTGCACCCCAAACAAAAGACCAGGAAGGTGTGAAAGCAATCACAAACAATATGTTAGGCCACGTGTGTTGAAATTAGAGTACGAATAATGCATAATTATGCAAATGACAAAAACTGCTTTCTTCTACAGTACTCTGTCATAGTACGGTAAACTGCCATTGTTTAATAACTGGAACAAATTAAATTGGCATCATTTTTCATGGCCTAGAATAATGAAAATGTTAGTTGCGTTATTATGGAATTATACATGTGTCTTTCAGACATTTGTAATTAGTAAAAGTTTTTTCAAAGATAATTGGCACTGTGTATTTCGGCGTTGTAAACACTGTGGTCTGGAGGTACTGATTTTTCGTCAGATTATGTTACATAACCACCATACCCCAAAGTGACCAAACTGTAACCAAATGTCGATCTTTGTCAAAGAACTCTTAACATCATATTTACTCCCAATTTCGATATATCTCTGCAAAGATGTGCCCTAATCCTCATTGGAAATATTGTTCTATTTGAGAAACAATGGCAAAAAAGGTTAAGATCGCCAAGATCATTAAGATCCCCATGATTTCTAAGATCACAAAAGATTGCTAAGATCACCACGATTGCTAAGATCACCAAGATTACTAAGATAGCCAAGATGGCTAAGGTCGCCAAGATTACTAAGATTGCTACAATAAAAAGATTTATTGTATTGGATTAAATTATACTGGATCTAATATAAAATGCTTTTTCAGATTGGATCAACACTGTTAAATTTTTGAAAAAAATATAGTTAGGATCAGAAGCATATTTGACAAAATTAATTGAAATAAACTGTGGCATTTTCATTGTTGAAAAGCTGTTGCTTACATTTTTGGACTGAAATTGAACTTGAAATTCACTTCTACATTTTCTTCACTATTAAATTGGATCCAGTAGAATTTAATGTTCATATCTGATCTTAGTGATCTTACTTATCTTGGCAATCTTGTGATCATAGCAATCTTGTGATCTTAGCAATCTTAGTGATCTTAGCAATCTTAGTGATCTTGTGGTATTTGCAGGTGTCTCTTCATTTTCGTTTTTGAATAAGTTCCCCCAAGAACTTCAGCTTGTTTAAGTGTTATATCTTTGGTTCCCTTTCTTGCTTTCCCATCATGTATACCAAAAATAATACTGCATAATTTGGGGCAGAGTTTTGCATAAAAAGTTACTGGATGAGCATAGTGATCAAAACTAATATTTTTATCCAAAGTATTTTCAACACTGATATTTGATCTCAAAACAGTAAGCTTCAGATCAGTTTTTTTCAGATGCTTAAAATCTTTGCACCCAACATTCTTGTCATAATGCTGGTTATGGCAGGGTGTATTTGTTGATAAGCCAATGAATAAAGAGTCCATGTCTGACAGTGTATCTAAAATAAGCAATGACACTTTTCCCACTAAAGCACCAAAAATCTGCAAAACATCAATGTGTTGTGATACTACACTTCATTCATCAATTTATTACTGTAGACTTCTGTAACTACTATGTCAGGGCTACTCAAATGGCAGACCGTGGTCCAAATCCGGACCTTTGGATGATGACAGCCAGATCTCGTGAGCCTCTCAAAGGTTTATTCTATACCCAAAAGTTTTTTTATCCCAAAACCTTGCGCTTTTGGCCAAACTTCTAAAGCAACTCCTAGCCAACTGCATGAGTAGTCAATCAAGCTGTTGTCAGCTCTATTGCAGCGCACACCTGAGCTGGGTATCTTTACCTGGTTCTAACTAATTGTCTTGTCATAATTTTTTAACAAATCCTTGTCACTACTGTACAAGGTCTATGCTGGTGAAAATATTGGATTCAAAGCTAGAAAATAGCGATGAAACCTTTTCTTGTGGAAAACAACGCAATTATACAAATTTACCATGCAGACTCATGAAAGATGGTTCAGAAGGGAAGAGTTTTACAGATATTAGTCCTTTAGGAATGAAATTTGTTTTGTTGTGGGAAGTCAGCAATATGTAAAGAAAACCTAAGGTATTTTAAGCGTTTTCAAGAAATGATAAAGGTAGCTGTTGGATTTTTGGCCGACATAGTGCAATACCTCAACGACTTGAATGCAAAATTGCAAGGAGAAAAACATACTGCTCTTGATTTGATCACTACTATTTGCCCTTTTCAGAAAAAGTGTAATATTTTCAAACATGTTATTCAAAACAAACTTGCGGTAGTCATTTTCCGAGTCATTTTGGGGAAAGTAAAAGTAAGTAGATTCCAGATATTTTCCATTTATAGAAAAGTTGATTACCAACATTGCCAAACAGTTTGGTGACTTTGTTTCTAAAACAGTTGCTGCTGTTTCCTCCAAACCTTTTTCAGTGCCGGACATTACAGAATTTTCAATTGAAGCAAAAGACGCGTGCGGCCGTGCACATGTGTGGACCAAATACGTAGCGGAAATTTTACAGGTACCGGAGCTTAGCTGGGTATTTTCGCTTATATTTGTATACGCAACAATTCATAATTCACTGATGAAGGTGGTGGAGCGGAGCTCCGGCAGCTTAACACCACCGGGTGTGGACGCAGCCAAAAGTAATCTGGAATGGAAGTAATTGAATTCCAGTAGAATGCAGCAGTAAAATCAATATTTTTTGATTGCACGCCTGAAAACTTCGTATCAGAAGAAAATATCTCAAAATTTTTTCCACTCCTCGCAAATTGTTACTGAAAACTCTCATTGTGTCCAGGTCTACCCGATGTTACAAGAGGTGCAAATTGTCCCCTCCTGCAAGCTAAATGTGAAACCCAGGACCCCACTTAGCTTAAAATTTTTAGTATTTTTTGGTTTACAGTAGTTTTTTGGAGTATTTTTTGGTGAATTAGTGTTTTAGTATAGCCATCCACATCTGGATTCACTATCATATTTTACGTCTTTTTGTGAGTGTTGGTAGTGACTCCCCTACAGTGGATAATTGATTTCTTTTAGCTATGTTTTCCTTACTGACTCAAACCTCTAGTTACGCCACTGACTGCTGACAGTCCGCGGTTTTAAAAAAAATTCACAAAGAAGAAGTTTCGTATCTGAATGATGAATAAAAACATTTTCCACTACCTTCTACTCGCTATCACTACCTTGAAACAAAAATGTAAGCAACTGCCAAAAAGCAGAAGCTGCTATTACTCCCACCAGCAGAACAATAAATAACGCTGACAGCATATGTTCATATCTATATCCATTTACCGGATTTGTATACATCAGTGCTGTACAACCTTTTTGTCATCGTGGAACCCCTGATATACTTCCGCGTTTGTCATGGAACCCCCATTGATTAACAAAAATTAAAAATAACAAGTAATATGAAGAAAATCATATATTTTGTTTTTGGACATTTCAACAAATAAACAGTTATTGTTACAGATGTTAAAAAGCAAGAAATTTAATGACTCGGTTGTTCTTGCATTTTTTGAATGTAGCTGCTATATGTTCAGAATTTGGTCATCCGGCAAAAAGAACCCTTATCTCAAATATGTGTCGTCCCATTTTCTAACTTTGTTAGTTGAATCACATTTGGTCTGCTTTGGATTAGGTGCCTTTCATACGTTTGGACTACATTGCCCATCACCGTCCACACCTTCGCTGTTGTTATTATTTCGCTTCACATGAGAAAATTAGTTTTTTTGCTTCATCTGGCATGACTAAATAAGAAAAAGTTGGGTTTCACTTTGTTTATACTTTATTTCCACAAAGGTTGAACAGCAGCTCTAGTCTGTGACTCAGTCTACTCTCTACTAGACTCAGGTTGAGTCTGCTCCAGTGTTGCCACTGTCCTGTTACGGAAAAGTACTAGATTAACACTAGATTCAGAAAAAAATACTAGATTACAAATACGTGACAGATTTGTCAGATTACAAGAAAATTGATGTTGTTCTCAAGAGCAGGCGGGTGTTTGATGAACATTATATATTTATTATTTTATTGATTTATCTCAGACCAGATGGTCGGTAGAACACATGCAGATGATTATTTTTTTACGCTTTGAGTATTTCAATATTGCTTGAAGTGCAACATCTTTACACGATGGTAAATGACTTCACAGCAGAGATGAGCATTGGACTGGATCCGGACGATAGCAAATTTTTTTGAATTTGGATTGGATCCCGACTGTAAATCACTTCAAAATTTAGGATCCGGACCAGATTTGGACTGAGTTAATGAAAAAGAAATGCGGCATTTTAAAAAATTTTTGGACTTAATTTGGACTTGGAGTTTATGTTTGAAAAATGTTTTGGACAATGTTTGGACTTAGACAGGGTTTTAACAAAGCAGGACTGGATCTGGATCACAAAATATGACAGTCCGCTCATCTCTGCTTCATAAGGGAAAAAGACCAACCACACATCCACACCACTGCTCTTGAGAAATGCTTTGTGCTTTAAAATGCGAAACATCGAAAAATGGGCAAATGGCATCACTGTTTCATGACTTTTTCAACATGGCTACAACCATTTCAAGAACCTACCATGTTTGAATTTCGCTTGTGTTTGTTTGTACAAGTCACTGAAACTTTTATTTATCAGATGATCACAGTGACTTCGTAGTGGTTTGACTCAAACAGGTTATCACTATATAGTCTTGTGTAATTTAAGATGTAATTAGGTAGAATATTTATCAAATATTAAAATTGCACATAATCAAAAAGTCAAAATCAAAAGGTCCCTCCGGTTCCTTCAATGCCCTGGTGTCCTTGCACTAATTTTTGTTTTTTCTTGCTGAATATTAATTTTTGCCAAATAGATTTTGTAAACCAGCACATCAAAATGATGCTTTTTACAAATCTTCATTTTTCCTCAATTGCTCAACGCTCCTGTATGATGGAGACCAATTGCCGTAGAGACCAATTGCAGTAGTTGTTGGTGCATTGTTTCGGTGTTCGCGCATCATCAGCACTTTTTTGTAGTTAATAAATCTGTATGTAAGGTATACAAACCAAGCAGGGGGCCTATGAGAGGGGGGTACAAGAGGTACATGTACTGGGCCTGTTAAGTACGGGGGCCCAAGAGGATGAATGAATGCACTCTAAATTTTTCTGTAATCAAGCCCAAAATTACAAGTGTAAACCACTGGCCAATACGACAATTAATCTGATTCTAAGACTTAAACATGGTAGCAGTTTTTCTGTATTCTGATTACTATGCAAGCAGGCTACAAAGTTTCGGCAAGGACACCAGAAGCGAGGAGGCCCAGTATCGGTTTTTGCACCCCCTGACAGAATTTCTCTCAGAAGCCCTGAAACCATCGGTCTTTGTACCCCCAGGCAGAATTTGTCTCAGAGGCCCTGAAACCATCGATCTTCGTACCCCTTGGCAGAATTTCTCTCAAAGGCACTGAAACCAAGCATACAAAAAGTAACAACTGCTGGTAAAGTGTTTTGTTCCTCTCAAGATTGGGCATGTGCAAACACCGATTCTGTAATGCGCTACTGTATGGCTAACCGTGTTTTGTGGTCTTGTGAATGATGGTACGGTTGTGGTGATGATAAAGTGTTTTGCTCCTCTCAATGTTGTCCATGTGAAAACACTGATTCTACAATGCATGCTGCTGTATGTCTAACCATTTTTTGTGCTCTTGTGTTTATGATGTCGTCTGTGATATGGACCACGAGTCCTCAAAAAATACCATTGTTATTAAAATCAACTCAACTCAATTAGTATTACAGTTACTGTACAATTATACAAAGTTCTGTAATTAATTACATTCAACTCACTCATAAAACACACTAGATAGCTATGAAAAACCACTAGAAGACTGGATGGAATGAAAAAATAGTAGATCTAGTGGAAAAACACTGGGAGTGGCACCACTGGTCTGCTCTCTACTCATTAGTCTACTGTGACCTGTACATCGGCAACATCATATAACAACTGTGTTGCAACAACAACGTTATTAATTGCACAACTATGAACAAGTGATGCAACAACTATCAATATCTCTTGTTGGCTATCTGCACTCAACCTCCTGTACAACTAACTGGCCTACTTGGAGTCTGAATGCGGCACGGTGATCTAAAAATTCATAACGACGCACCAACGTACTGAAGCAAGAAATCATTTCTCCTCAAAAACGGGGAACCCTCATGCAACCCTTAAGACTCACGGAACCCCACTACATGGTTCGCGGAACCCTAGGGTTCCACAGAACCCCTGTGGAAGAGTACTGATATACATCTATGTATAGGGGTGTAATGAGTTTAGATGGCACCTGGTGCATAAAGCAAGTTTGGCGCCCCCATGTTTGAACTTGAGCTCTTTCGGAAGCAAATGTACTATATTGAAGAAAGTGCTTGGGACATTTTTGGACTTTACGGTGACCCAGTGATTCGGCGCCCGGCGAGTTGCACCTCCTTGTTACGCCCCTGATATGCAGTACTATTACATTCTCATGTTATGTTTTTTGTTAGAACAATCCAAGGCATATCACATTTGCATGATTTTATGGGAGTAACAAGAACTCAAATATTTGACACTGGTAAAGGACCCTCTCCTAAAATAATTGAGTAGCCCTGTATCATGTGATTATCATTGCACTTTCAAATTAAACATCTGCACTACAAAACAAGAACAAGCAACTGTTCTTTAACTGCTATAGCTCAACTCACAAATTGAACTACAATGCATGCTGCACAGAAAATGTCATTGTATGCCTTCATGATGCTTACATTTGTGGAGCGAACACAGCAATGATACTTGATACTGCTTATGAGATAACAATCTATTGCACTTGAATGCATATAGATGGTGGCAGCAGGGTAGTATTACTGGTTACAACTAGCATGTCTTACCACTATGGTTTAAGCAAAAGTGAGCTGTTAATACTTATTAGTTCACTGACATAGGATTTGGAAACATTTTAGTGTAAAAAAAGTGAAGCAGTTTCTCATTTTCATTTGTGGAAAGCATTTGCCAAATGCTAACATTTCTAAACCAGTTTAGAAAATAGCACAGACACACACTGAGTGACTCCGTGAATTTTGGACACAAAGCAAAATTCAATTGACAATATTTATTCAGAGGAAGGGTTCTTGGTCATGTCAGGAACAAAAAAACTTCATTTATGTTTTCAGCAACACTTATCGCCACCTTGTGGTGAGCAAAATTTGAAATGCCTATATTTTGTGAACAGATTGACAAATTTGAAATTTTTTTTTGTTGAGCATATCTGTGAATTACAAGAACCCAAGAACATGGGTTACAAAACCCCTGAATTTAGGTTGAAATATAATGGAATGACCCAAATGCATCTGAACTTTACAGCGAACTGTTTCGTTATTGAATGCATAAATCGTGAAAATGCGCCTAGAACATTTTTTGCAAACCTTGCAAGCACAGAACTTGCAAAATGCATCCGAACTTCATGGCAAGCAGCTCTGTTTTTGGACCCATAATCGTAAAAATGTGCTTGGAACGTTTTTGTAAACATTGCAAGTGGAGAATTTCCAAAGTGTGTCTGAACTTTTTTTCACTTCTCACTGCTGTGTTTCTTTTCTGCGTCCTGAAAACAGCTTTCATCTTGAAAATGTGTCCTGCGCATATTTGCAAAAATAATGGAATCATGTCTTGTGAAATTTTCACCCGAGAAGGAAATTGTGTCCAAATTTTGCAAGTGCCGGTTTTCCAAATTTGTGTCGACTGGGGTTTGACTGCAACAGACGTGCTGTGCTGATCATTTTTTGCAGCCCTCCCTCATGTGCACAATGCACATTTACATATCATAAAATGTGATGATACAAAACACGAGAAACATGTAATAAAGTACCATCCTCTTTATAACATAAATTGTGTTGGAATAGTAAAAACATGGTTATTTTTAAAATTGAAAATTTTAATTTTGTATTTATTTTTGTATCATATTTAATTGAAAAAAGGATGAGTTGTGGAAGCTGGCGNTTTGTGTGGTACTGACATAATGTCGCCCTCACTGAAAAAAGTTTGCCCTCCCCTGGCCTAGTGCTTTTGGGTTGTGTTCTTCGCAGCTGATTAGGAAATGCTTACTTTATCATAGATTTTTTTGGTGATAGATGATAAAGTTGATGTCAGCAGTATGCGTCGGTTCTTGGTGAAAAATGAATTCAGTGGTGAATGGAAAAAGCCTCCAGTTGAAATTGCAATGGCGGGAAATTTAAAGCCAGAAGATTTTTCAACTGTGTTTGGTAAGAAAACTGCATCAAATGTGGATGGTTGTAGTGCTTCGTTTTTAGTTACATCAATTGGTTGTCTGTTTTTGTCAAACTACTAAATACTTCCAAATGCAATTGATTGGTTTGTGCACAAAGCTAATAGACCTAAGGTTACTAATGCATACTTTGATTTGGTGTGATCATACTCAGTGTGTCATTGATGTGCAAAGAGGCTGAATTTTCTTGGAAGCTGCTAATTTTCTTATGAACTTTGTTTTTAAGGTCAAAAAGCACAACATGACAACTCTGTTTTGTTGTTGTAAGTATGAATTGAATTGATTTTACATAAGGTATGTCCTCTGAAGCTATGATGCTTATATGTGGTAAATTTTGAAGCTCTGGCAGTGCTATCTTACTTTGGCGTCTGGCTGGTTTCGGGGATTTTTGTGCCAAAACAACTGGATTGCACATGGCTTTGTGTGCGTGTAACTCAGGTGCCGAAAGCGGTAGAGAGCTGTTCAAAAGCTCAAAAGACGCAGCAAGTCTTCTTGTCTGCACTCGAAAAAGCTTTTTTGGTTGGGGGTGCCGATTTTTTGTGAGTGACGTCATCACAGGAGGACTTTTAGGTCACCTTGGCCCACTTCACCTGGTCCTGGACTCAAATTGTTAGATGGTAGTATATCACTGAAGTTATTAGGCTACAATCTAAGTCTTTGATACTTTTGATGAATGGTGGGGTTTCTGGTTCGAAAGTTGTGATCTAAAGCACGGGTGACGAACATGCAGCCCGCAAAAGAATTTCATGCGGCCCGCGAAGCATTCAGGCGAGAACAGCAATCTTGAACCTTTGCATTCAGGCCAGACCAGCAGTCTTGAACTAACAGGTTTCGTAGTATGACTGAAAAGTTGTGCGGCCCGATTACTCAGCGGTAACTGACATAGTGGCCCGTGATAACCAAGAGGTTCATCACCCCTAATCTAAAATAATAAAAACATTCGACTAATTAGCTAATTCGATAATTAATTAATTTGTTTTGTTTAGATTAGAACTTTTGAACATGAAAGGCTAGAAAGTCGATCAAAGGCTCAAAACACTTGGACTCGAGCATAGTTTCCAATGAAAGCTTCAGCGAAATACTTTGGCCCAGCAGTTAGGTAGGCCAGGTAACATGACCCAAAATGCCCCAAAACTACTTGACTTATGACATCACTCAAAAAATTTGCAACCCCTAACCAAAAACTTTTTGTTTGAGTGCAGACTAGAAGACTGGCCAATCTGTTTGAGCCCTCGAACAGCTCTCTAGCGCAATTGGCAGAGGAGCTATGGCGTTGGTAAGGCAACTGAAAACTGCTGATTTTAGGCTGAAATCCACTGCTTTCAGCAGAGGAGCTATGGCGTTCTGAAAACTGTTGGTTTTTGGTCAAAATCCACTGCTCTCTACTGCTTTCGGCGCCAGAGTAACGCTCACGCAAAGCCACGTCCGATCCATTTTTTTGGCCCGAAATCCTCGAACAGTACTGGATGCCAGTGTTAAACTGTGTAAAATTTTTTATTGATCTCTGCTGAAATTTTGCAAATGTTATTTTTTTGCCAGCATTGATAAGCTTGCACGCAAACATGGTTTGGACTCCAGATTGTTAAATTTCTTTAGTGGAAAGATTTCGTTTGGTTCCCTGACTGATGCAGACATAAATGCTATTCCTATTGCTGTTCTAGCAGAAATGAAAGTGAGTGTTTTGTGAAAAAATGCGTTTTGATGTTTTGAAAACCAGTTTTCCTGGTTTGATCCAAGTTTCGTGGATTTCTCACAAAAATTTTGCTTTGTTAGATCATGTTTCTGCGAAATAGATGTCTTGACAACTGTAATGTTGTTGAAATATAAATTATTTATGTATGGCAACATCATAACATTGAATTAGTCATAATATGCAAGATTTCGGATTGATAAAATTGTTTCTTGGAATATCCTGTTAACCCTTTCATTCCCACGGCACATGAATTTATGTGTTTGATAAATGTCATTAAAATTACCATGCTACACAGATCAATGTTTCTAGTCTGAAAGTTCTGATCTGGGAACTGGCCATTATCCATCTCTTGTAAGTACACTGATCTATGTGTGAACATTGTAAAATTAAAAAAGCAGATTATTGGAGGAAGATGCATTTGTTTTGATAATAACTGAACTTTCACAATTGCAAATCGGGATGGGCATTTGAGAATGCAGAATACTGAATCCTATTCTTTTTTTTTTGTTACAATGTGTTCCACCTGAAAACTTCTGAAAAAAGTTGTCTGCTCAAAAACAAAGGAGGCCTTCACCAAACACTTTCCTTAATCCAGCACTGGCAATCAACATGAAAGATATATATTACAAACAATAAATTGCTTGAAGAATAGAACCATAACTTTAATGCAGTGGCACATCTAGACTGTCAAAAGGGATTCTGCTGCGTAAGGGCAGCTTTTTTTCAGAACAACAACCAGATTTTCTATTGGTTTCCTATAGACCCTTGGCTGCTTTTTTCAGAACAACAACCAGATTTTCTATTGGTTTCCTAAAGACCCTTGGCTGGTTCTGTTGGTTTCCTAAAGATCCTTTGCTAGCCTAATGCAACTACTCATTTGGATGGTGGTATTGGTCACATCATCAAAACACTCAAGGAACGATTTCAAGCATCTAACAGTCATAATCACTTTTTGTTCCTGCAAACATGGTGCTGAAGAAATGCGGACCTTGTTGAACTTTCAGGACACATCTGCCATTCAACAACAAACTCTGTTTATTGGCAATTGTGCACACTTATAAAATTGATGCTGACCATTGCCTGCACAACTGCCTCTGCACAATGCTCTCTATAGAGATTGTTATGAATATACTTGTAAGGTCACTGGAAAAGATAGCTTGAGTCAATTTTTTTCTGATGACATTGAAGTTGACCTAAATCCTATTTAGTCCTATCATAACCCATGAAGTGTAAGCAGCAGAAAGAATGCACGCCCAAACTGCAAAACACACCAATAGCAATTTGAGACTGTCCTATCACCATGAAGCGAAGCATTTTGAATTAGCTCTGTGTGTGCTTAGCTTTGTGTAGCTTCTGACAGCTTTGATAGCTTCAAGCACTGGCTGAGCAGGATATTCTGAAGCATGTGCTTTTGATGCACATGTCAATGTAGTTAACTAGTTTCAAGTTGTTACGAAGGTAGTTTTTTGACAAGGTAGCAACGTTGCTTTGCAATAATTGCATACAGTGTCAGCAATATGGATTTGTAATAGGGCAGCAATGTGGATTTGTATTAACTGATGGTAGTTAATCCTGCACTGGAAAATGATCTCTTTGAAGAGGCTGACATGGTATGTTATGCAAAACTATTTTCAAACCATTTGTGTCAGCAAGGCAACTGTAAATTTGAGGTTTTCCTTTTTCCAGGTACTGTATTTTGTCTAACTGACACGTGAAAGTAGCAACTACAGCTGATTTTAGAACATATGCTAAACAATGCACTCAAGTACAGACAAATGCATGCTGTCAAGTTACTGCAGAAGTTACTGCACATGTTGGCGTCTTAAAGAAAAGCTCTTGCTGTGGACTGGAAAATGTCAGTGCACGCAATAGTGCTAGGTTTCCTTGCGATTCAACAGATAGACACATGCATCGTCTACGCATGCAGATTACTCCTAAGTTTGGTGCAAGAGAGAAAGGCATGCACAGTCTGTGCATGCAAACTAGTGTTAAATTTCCATTTGGTGCAAGAGAAGAACGCACACAATGTCTGTGGATGCATGATTGTGTGAAGTTTCCAAACAGTGCGAAAGAAAAACGGACTTTTTGGCAGGGCTGTGGAGTCGGAAGGATATTCAACCTGAGGAGTCGGAGTCGTAGAAATTTTTAACAACTCCGACTCCGGGCAGACGTTTTGGTCACCAATTGTGACTGTTTGTGCCACAAACGTGCGTAAGCGTCACACTTGGCAATTTAAGCAGCTTGATGCTTCAACAAGAGATGATCATGGC
>JGI24021J15306_10003118_pt1 | contig 18502 bp, 13 predicted proteins | sample Ectturendosymbi1_FD_15306 | JGI IMG/M metagenome (IMG submission 15306)
ACTATTCTTATCACAAGCAATTTTTCCTTTTCAAGGCTTTTGCTTCCATGACTTCAGCCCCCCCCTTAGAAAAATCCTGGCTGCGCCCCTGGATGTAACACAGAGCCAAAGTAAATGTCTCGGCATACGTGCGAGCAAGAGACGGTTTGGAGCGAAACGACAGTTTTGCGTCATTTTGTCGCATCAGTAAGGTGACAATAAGCTTCGAAAACGGACAAGTCATGCTCAACCTATCATTTCAAAAATAAACAGGAAGTAGTTTTATTGAGCTTTCCGGTTCGCCCGAAAAGATTGGTGCATTTCAATGGCTTGCTCGATTAATCTTGAGAAAACCCGGTTGACTATGGGAAATCGATCCCGCTATAGCGACTTTGTAGCATTTCCACAACCGCAGTTGATGGATCGAAAAACAATGTAGCCTGAAAACCAGACACCCCTATCATCACAGATTCGAAGCATAATTTTTCGATATAGTGCATTCACGTAATCTTACGGTTGCAAGAAATTACCTGTCTACATTACGGTTATTTCAGACAAAATTCAAGACGCTATTTATCTTCTTGCTGTTTTGCAAAAATATCTACAAAAATCGGACGTTACAATCTACGGGCAGTTCAACCTTCATATTGACAGAATATTCACTGTGTTTTTGCAATGCGCACATTAAACTCGCTTTCAAAAGCAACTGTTTGACTCAAGGTGTAGAAAAAATCTCACCAACGCATGTGTTCTACTCGCAAAACTGGGCTATTTTCAGGGCAAAAAAACATGAAATATGGAGAAAATTGAGCGAAACTTTAGGAAAAAGTTTTGGAAAGTTATATTACAAACGAATAATGCACAAAATTAATGATTTAAATGAAAGCATGTTATTTCTTAAGACATAAACCGCGTCGGTGGCGTTGCATACATCAGAGGTTCCCAACTGGGGCGTCGCGACGCTCTGTTGCGACGTTTTGAGATTGCAACGGCGCCGCCTGCTTTCATCGACGTTCACTACCAAGATCTTAGGATTTTAGGAAAACCTGCCCTGACCCAATTGAAGTACGTGTAATGGCAAAATGGATAAATCGCTCAGAAATTTTTGATGGAAGCCTTTTCAGAGTACGCTTTTGCGTCTAAAGAACTTCGCCGGATATTAATTCCATCTGGTACTTCGTGCTTGCGCAAAGCTGGCTTTTCCGCTGTTGCCGCAATAAAAACAGGATCTCTAGAAGGCGTCGAAAGAAAAATGCACTTAGCCCTTCCAAACGTAGCACCACGTTTTGATGTGCTATGTTACAACATGCAAGGTAATGAATTGCAATAAATATGAATCTATAAACATTTTTATTAAGTGCATCGTTTGATTTTGTACATGGATTAGTGCGTCGGAAGTTCATACAAGTTCGGAACCACTGGTATACACAAAAGCAGCAACAACGAATGAACAATATTTTCGAAAAGTAAATGAGCAGCATAGGAATACCACGTTGACTAACTCAAACAGTGAAGATCAGCAGGTCATCTGCAAAAGTAATGACGCATTTAACGACGGGTGGTGTTGCGATCGGAAATCCCGAGCGGCATGAGCGCAAATCTTCGCACTGTGGCAGCAAGCAACAATAGAGTTCACATGCCATGATCACTCTCTGGGTAGGCTAGTCATAATGTTCAATCGTTCACACGTTAATATCGGCAGAGCTTCTACGCCACGATCACTCTATTATTACTTGTTCGCGCCACATATATCTATGGTGTTGTTCTTCACGCACATCCCGTTCGTGGGGAATCACACAATCAACGCAACACCACCGGAGAGGTTTCAACAGTGGTATTCTTGAATCAGAATGGATTCAACAAGATTTCTTCAAAATGATTGGTTTTTACATTGTTCCGTCTTTCGTAAAATGACTGTTCTGAACAGAATTTTATGAGATTGTTCCACATTTTCATCAGGTTCCTCTGATTTTACAGCGAATATTAGCTTTTCATGATTACACACCTTTAACCTGTATGCATAAAATCATTGATATGCTCCAATCGCGTGATGTAATAGATTAGTTACGGTGTGAAGTGTTCCCCATTGCTTCAGCAATCAAGAAAACACTTTGAAACTTTTGTGATGTTCACTTCAGTATCTGTAGGTACATCCACCATCACTAAAATTTTAGCTGTTAGCACTATAGTTGTGTTCGTAAAACAATATTAAACCAGTGTTTTATATTGTTTTTACAGCTACACTCCGCAACAGTTCAACAAACCAGTGCAATTTAGTGGCTGTCCTCCTCAAAGCAGTTATCTGCGGGATGAAGTAATCAAGCAAGATCGTGCTCGCCAGAATAAGGTCTCTGGTTTAGGAAGCATATCTGGTGGTAAGTGTGTTTGCAAAATGGTTGTACTCTGCAAAAATGTGGAAGTTTCAAATGCAACATATTACTAGCAAACAAAGAGAAAACCACCCAGATCGTTATGTCGATGAGGGTAATTATTCATTACCATGAAGTCGTTAATATCAACAAATGAGGGTTCAGTTTGTCACTCAAGAGAAAAAATGCGTTCAAAACATGGGAGAATCAAAACTGAAAAATGTTTTTAATTTATTGAATTTTCATGATGACTAATATTGTAGTTTTAATGAACAGATTCGAGGAAACAATTTGTAAGAAAATATGGCATCCCTAACTGTTGTCAGTCAAATAAAGTTTCAATATCTCAGAATGCGTAACAATGTCAAGAATTTTTGAAGTGACGATTTCTTCATCCCGTAACAGTCAAAACATTCGCAACCAAATGCAGCACATCCCGCAAAAACAAGGCATTTTTTACTAACAAATCGCGATAGTCATTAACCATCAGCTTACGACGATTACGATGTGCGCTGCCATCACTGCTCAGTATACTGCAGAGTAGAGCGATGTCGACGACTGAACTGAAGCGTTACAGCGAGAATACTATAACGCCATAGTGATCCATTACTTCAGCAGCTACTGGCGCATTTTAACCGCTGGATTGTTTGCAGTCAACGCTCAGGTTGTGTTGCGTCATCTAGGGCAAAGCACGATGTTGTCAATACACGGTAGCAATGTCGATGTTTTGTGGTCAAAACTATTTTTGATTAACAATGCTATAATGTTATTTACAAGATAAGTTGCCACTGTATGTTAGGTAGTGCACGACTTTGGTTTGCAATGAATTGCACTGTAAACTGTTAATTTTAGTGATGCACTATTAAAACGAGTTGGATTGATCGCATTTTTCAAAAAATACAAGTTTAGTCCTGCGTACATCGCCTCTTTCTGCAGGAAAAAGAAACCGGGGAAATAAAAACTTGCAGCGATTAACCAAAGGTAACCACTACACACAATCTCGAGATAATGCGCATGATGAACAGTTCTGCTCAGGCCAGGGAAGTGATAACCACATGGAAACACAAAGTGGGTCAATAAACCTGCAAAAATTTCAAAGCCGACAAAACCTTTAGGACAGGGGTGGCCAAGCTTGTTGACCCGAGGGCCGAATTCACTACTGCTTGGCCACTGGAGAGCCGAATACAGTGTGATTTATGCAATCTATGCAAAATACGTTGTTAAAATGTATTGTAGTACAATATTAGCAATAACATCACACCACTTGGTTTGCACTTTTGTAGTGCTGCTTGCAGCTAAGTTCTGCTGCGGTAGATTAGCCAACAAGAGACAGGCAGCAGCCAATGCTGCTGCACTACGGAAACGTGCTTAAAAATGTGCCAGGTATTTGGCGGGCCGGAATTAACTGGTTGACCGGCTGCGGCCCGCGGGTGCAGTTTGGCCAGTGGCCACCCCAGCTTTAGGGAGAGAATCTTAGCAAACCGATGGCAAAACCATATTCTGGAATCCTGGATAATAATCAATCTAATAGTGAGATTCGTTGGGACAAGACAAAGTCCTCGCAAAACTGTAACAGGCACACAGGTGGTTTGTGGTGCTGAAAGCATACGCGTTGTCCTGTTGCCCGTTTCATTCTAACAGGTGTTGTTTTGCACAGTGTTGCAAGTTGCAACAATGCCACTGATTCCGTAAAGGCGATTTCTTCAAAAACTTTTGGTCGCCATGAGGTCATTCATTCTATCTGCTCTCGTATCCTGTTTGATGGTTACTGCATAAGCATTTAGTTTTGACAAACGGATTGAATCTTTTCATGGTAATTCACAGGCATTGGAAACAGCTGCCAACAATAATTCAGACTTGCTAAAATTCCATTATTTTTTCCAAAATAGTGAAATTACCCCTTGGAGAGTACGTTACCCATACTAAGAGTTATTGCCTTAGGACTGGGTATTTGGTTTATCTGTCACAAAATGCCATCTGTCTTGGCAACAATGCTTGATGGATCTTACTTTATTTCTGCTGTGCCAGCAACTTAAGAAACTTAAAGAACTGTTAGGTAGTACAGAGAGAAATGCAACTTGTGCTTTACAAAAGTTTGCTTTCTAGTTTTGGTAATATGGAAAAAGCATTTGGAGAATCATTTATCTGAAATTTTTGTTATTGTCTCAGGTTCCCTTGATGAATCAAAAACAATGAAAGACAATCACCAAAACTAAAAACAATTGCTAAAACTAAAAATTATGCACCTGGAAGGTTCTGATAAAAAAACTGAGGCTAATATAAACTTTCCTTTTTCTCATCAAATCAATTTCTTCGAAGACTGCAACAACTCTCTTCCAATTGTCATATAAGATATCAGCTTTTGCATTAAATTTTCCGATGTGAAAAGCATCATTTAAACTCGTTTTTGCAATGCAGCACATAGTCTAGAAATAAAAGTCATCCTGAAAGGACACATTTGTTTGCAATGCGTACAAAAGCATTGCTATTGGTTATCAATTCCTTATCAGCTGTTGGACATCTGTAGATGTAGATGTGTCCTAAGACCTATTCCTTTTTTATGTCACCACATTGTTGTGAAATTGCGTTTCAATTTGTGTTGCTATAATAGTAAAAACCAGATATTGCGCAGAAATGAAAGGCAAAGGAGCGAAAATATTTGAAAAGCAGCAAAAGCGTATGGATCGATACACGAAGGAGAGTAGCGGTGCAAAAGACCCGAGCATGACTCCTATCCCCTTCCAAGCTTGTGATCCAGGTGCAAATCTTAGCTCGCAACAAGCGTCAGTTGATCCAACCAGTCGCTCCAGGATGAATGACGTTATGGGAGAATTTCGCAGGATGTCAGATTCGGAATTGCCGGTAAGGAATCTATTTTTGTGTATCCATACCACTGTGCCCTGAGCGACGATAAGTTAGGCAAATCGACAAAACTTTGCAAAAGCGTTGCTTCAAACGCAGGACTATGCATCAATTTCTTATTCAGTGTGTTTACAAATGTTTTAATAGGTTCAACAGTTAGACAAAAATTTTCAATTACTTCAAACTCATTATGCTCAAATCCTTCTGTTCATACTATATACACTTCATAAAAAATGCACAATACCATGGTATTTCTATAGTAATGATCTAAACCAAAAGGATAAGAGCAATTAAAGCAACCTTCTTCTTGAAAGTTCGAGAACCTTGAGAACATTAGGAATTACGAGACCAAGAAAGTTTCTAAGGTATTGGTTTTGATTCGTCAAATACCAAGGAAAATGCAACATGCATCACTGTTCACTGCNGATTTCTGCTGCCTAAAACAGTGTTTTCGTAATAAAGAGCTGGAATAAATTCGTTTGTTTGCTGGTAGTTTCCTTCAGCTTTGTAACAACGTTCTGCAAATACATTCATCTGTTTCCGGTATCATTTCAACACCTGATGAATTTTTTCGATTTTAGCGTCCTAGTCGGAATCGAAAAGGAAAAAACAAGGATCCCTTCCACTACCAGCAGCATTACATCATACGACGCCCACCTTCAGCAGCAGATTTTGTGACTGTTGACGATGCAGCATCGGATTCAAATAATTCGGTGACGTCTTCCATGACATCCTCATTTGATAAGATGTCTGTTACCTCTTCGGGAAAACTAAACAGCAATCAAAACGATGAGGATGTGCTTGAAGATGGTGCTCATATGAAAAGGGCTCCCAAAGGGCCTCCACCAAAAGTTCTCCCTAAACCAAGCTTGAGCCGTTTCTTGAGTTCAGAGTCAAATCCTAGTGTCTTGCATCTTTCAGGTGGGATTAGAATTATTCCTGAGCAAAAGACCAAACTCTTACCTATAATTTACTCGTAAGAGAAGTAGATCACAATTTAAGAAGTTTTGAAGCTGTTTTAAGAGCTGTGCAATGTTCCACAGCTTGCGGATACGTGACAACAGACGTGTTGAAAACATAATAACACAAACGTGTTAGTGCTAAAAAACTGATTGAAATGAAACTAGTTTATGAAATTAGAGCATATTTACAGAGACTTTGAAAAATTTCAAACAAGTATTGAGTGTGTTTCTCCGTCAATCAACTTTAACCCAATATTTGAGGACAAATAAACCAGGACTAATCTTTTTCTTTTTTGTGGGCAAACAGGAAAATTAAAAAATTCTTGTGCTGATTTTGAAGCGGTGAAAAGTTAACACTTGTATGAGAGATTTACCATCTTCAATAAAACAACGTTTATAATATGCATATATGCAAAGAAAGTTTCCAGTGAATTGAATTAGATAAATTAATTAAAGGTTTTAGTGTTGCTTGTTTTATTCTATTGCGATTGAAATTTTTAAAGAAGTGCCTCCTTGTAATTTATGTTTTATTCTGCTTTACCCATAGAATCAGGATTCAAAAAACTTGTGTTTGGTTCCAAACACCTGCATTAAAATTCCTCAATATTTTAGAATGTTGTATAACTAAATCAACAGTGCAACTTTTGTGATTTTGATTAATACTTATTTTTTACTTTCCTCAGCGCAATTGATACTCCGAGTACATTTCGTAGTTTTCTACTAGCCTTTAAAGCATAATGGCTGCACCTTATAATGCAATGGATAACAGACACTTGGTGCAGTGCCTAATCTTTTGGCATAGTTGGTATTGTTAAAATGATCGACTAATCTTTGCGCTTGTTAAATGTAGTAAGCTCACTACGTGGAAGGTATAGCAGGACCACACATGTTGTAGATCAACGGTTCTCATTTGGGTGTGCGGAACGGGACTTACAGGGTGAAAACATCTCTGTAAAATAATGGCTAGCTTAGCCTTACTAACCTAAAGTAAGGTTAATGTGCAAGGTGCAGCAAGGTGTGCTTTGTTTACAATTACCGTACACTTTGTTATCGATTCATTTTTATCTACCACTTAGAATTCCTACTCCTTAGCAGCCTGCTGCTTGTAGCTCTCAGAAGTGCGAAAATGATTTTGCGTTTTGTAGAGGCTGCGAAAAAAATTGTCAAAAGCAGCTGTGTGTAATAGTGTAGCGAAAAAAAACATTTGTTTTTGTCTAGATCACTAGATCAGCTGCCACTGAGTTTCACATATTGCCTTTGTTTCAGAACAAGACACAGAAGGAGGAGAAGACGCCAGCGTGAAAGTTGAGAATGGCCTTTGTGAAGATTTGTATGAGCAACAAGGTCTGAAAGCAAACCAAGCTGTTTATGAGAAAGAGCAAAATCTTGACAAGGAACATAGGGAAGGTGCTTCCAACTGCAGTGCGCCAGTGTTGCCAGTTACCAAGAAAGTCAAATACTCAGTGTGGTCGCCAGGACAGAATCACACTGAGCCTGTAATTATCGACAACTTGCCACCGCCTCCTACTTACAACGAAGTGATGTCATCTGAGCCAAGCACGGCTGTCGCAAGACCAACGTTTTGCGCTAAAACCACGCCGTATGAAATCTATACGCCTGGAAAATCTCAGGATGCTTCGACAGATATGCCGCAGATAGTCGCTCCTTGTGCTGAAGTCCGCAAAATGTTTTCCGCACCAAAACCCAAGTTCGTTACCAATGCTGCTCCAGCAAAATGGGTACCAGGTTCCACTTAATCCGTGGAGCGGCTTCTGGTCCGATTTACATGTTTTGTTAGTACAGTAGATGAGATGTGACAGCTCACAATCAAACGTCTGTACTTCTTCCCACCAGTACAGTATATCCCATTCGGACGGGAAGCACTGCAGCTTCGTTTCAGAAGTTTTCCAACTCGACTTATCACCTCCTCAGATTGGATGTAACCTCGCGTTGCTGATCTTTTAGTACTACGACAAAATGCTTTCTATGTCGACCTCTCATCTCTTTTCTGCATCGCAGCCAGACTAACAAACGCTTTGCATATTCTTCCCTTAAGAAATAACTTGGTGCAGAAATGTGATTTCGTTGCGGGCATGACAGAGAGAACGTAATGAATATTAGAGAAACGACTTTTTACTGCAGCGATTATTCTCAAGCAAACTGTGGAATTGTGTCTTGGTGAATAAACTTTTTTTAAGTGGATGCCCTGAATCTGTAAATAGCGTTGTTACCTCTGCTTTGTGTGAAAGTTAAATCGTTATTAAACAGTGGCTACGCCGAATGTTTTGATGTCTTAATGCTGTGTGTTATGAACATCAGACACACAAATCAGGAGTGTCAAAACGGCATAACTGGTTTCTGATTCAGGTAAAACTGTGGCAGATCCTTGCCTAAGTTGATAAGATACCCAACAAAACCTGAAAAGCATAACAAACTTTTTTTGAACAGGATTAAGCTTGACAGTCTTGCAGATAAGTACAAGATACAATAGCACAACAGCTCATGATTTACTTTGAAACATATTGTACATTTCAGTGTCTGTCGAAACATTCCATATCATTTCATTAAAATTGTCGATAGTTGCGTTATCTATTCTCGTAAATCATGTTCCAAGTCATCGATACGTCAAAAAGAAGCACTGTTTAAGACCGGCAACTGGTATTTCCTGAGCAGATTATACCTTGTTCCTCCACGATTTGCCGCTCATGTTCAGTTTACCGCAGAGGGCTTCAACGCTTTGCTCACTTTTTGTGGGCAAACAGGGTATGCAGCCTGCTGCAGCTGAAATGAGCAAATTTGAATATTATTCAAAGAAGTATGTGATCAAAGCAGGACATGCATAAAGCACCTCTAATCGCAAACGATTCAGTTTTATAATATAAACAACTAAGACAAAACAAATCCAGAAGGGTCCAGCCGAAGATCAGCAAATGACAAACATATTAGGACTACAACTGACCCCTTAAAAACAATAATCCGCATCTCTGTTTCAGGTTAGTTACTCTCGATATAGTTTTACGATACGTTTATGAAGCAAGTCAAACGCATCCGAAGAGGTTAGCCATTCGGCGACACTTCATCGGCAAGGTCTAATTTACTTTGAACAGGAGAGTTTCATCGCCTCAAACAATTTGCGGTTTCATTGAGACTAGTAAATTTTTGTTACTCCATACATTCATTGCTGCCTGCTGAGATTTGTAAATCTTTGCTTCCCACTAAACCTGTTGGCTTACTGGTTCAGCTGCATGCACATTTGCACAAGCAATCTTCTTCGTCCTATGCTCTGGCGTTTTCATAAGAACCGCAGACGGTCTTGAAATGTCGATAAATTGTTAAATATTATATCTGGATCTTTTATCCGGAAAGATCGAAATTTCAAGAATTAGTGCAGAAGCTAGAAGCGTCGAAGCCCAATCATTTTAGACTGCATCTTTATCCGTTATAGACTATTTTAAGAGAACGTAGAAGCAGGTTTGTTCAAACGTAGCAACAAAGCTGAATATATTGAAAAAACTTTTTTTAGTTTCAAGACAATTGTGTCTTTCAGGTAAGCGATCTTTTTGCCATACGTCGGTTTGGTAATGCTGGCATAAAGCAGGGAACCCAGTGGGAGTGCGACAAGCGAAGCATATGAAAAATGAAACTAAAAAAGATTAAAACAAGGGACAAAAAGCAAGCAAATTTCAAGGGTTACTTGTTTCAGCAAGAGTTCCTAAGATATTCTAATAAAAATAAATTTTGTATAATAGAAAATTTGGAACCAATTCTGATATACAAATTGCCTGCCACGGTTGAATCGTTACAGTTTCACAAATACTCTAAAGAGCTGGGCAATTTATTCGTGAAAAATCCAGCTTAGCGAATTTTTGCTAAAACGTTTGCTAAAAACTAAACCATACGTACGTGGCCCATTGCGTTTTGCACTCTCTGATGTTCCACTGCGAAACGTGCTGAAGACTGCATTTCTGGATTTGTTTCAAAATTTGTGTTGATTTGGTTTATTTTGTACTGAGTCTCATTTATAGCTTAAATTTTAGGAATAAGTTTTGAAGGAAAATACAAAATCTAGAAAATTATTGATGAGATGCAGCCCTCATAATCCATGGATCAAGTAAGTCCCTGCTCGCAACAAGATCATGTGACACTGTAGATTAGTGTTCAAGAAGCCAATATCGGAAATATTACCAAAAATTTCCAGTTTACAAGTTGCGGTGTTGTTAGCACTGAAAAGTTTTATTATTATGCAGAATAAATGAATGTCAGTGCTTTCCAACTTGTGATGAACGCAGTGATCCATGTGTTTCCATGTGTTCTCGGTAGGATAGAGGTTGTAAGACACGGGTGGGCAATTAATTGGCTCGGGGGCCACTTTAAGAAGACCGTGTTTAGCGGAGGGCAGTACTATTTATGAAAATAGAAGCAAGTCTCTGTCAAGTTAGCCTCAACACTAACATTTGCTGTGATAAGCTGGAGGGAATTGCTGCTTCCGCTCTTCGCAAACTACATGCTGCGTTTACCCACAGCCACAGTAAGCAAATGCGTGCAGATGCTGGTGATGTGGGTGAAAAGGACATAACTGTGAAATTAATGGATAAAATCGCACCGCCGTATTCTAGAAATTGAAATTCTGTTGAGTTATTCAAGTTGTGGATGAAAGACTAGCTAGAGTTAGGTTTTTGGAAGCAGTCCATCCCGGACTTGGCACAAACGTACTGTAACAATTTTGGGAACCAAGAAATTACCTTTCCTACTAGTGCGGTTTCTGGCTAGATCGAATTCGACGCTTGATTTCATCGAGTCTGAAGGGTCGGCAAGTTTGCTGCGAATCAGTTAGCACATAAAAAACAAACTCTTTCCGCTCTGCACCTTAGAGGACTTTGAATGGGGGGAGTGCATTTACTCTGCCCGAAAATATCATGCATTTGTGCATTCATCACTAGAGAAACAAGGGAGCCAACTTAGGGAGTGATAATTGGATGTTGCTTGACTCTGCAACGTTTGGTAGCGGACATTCCAGTTACAAAACACACGCACAGAAATTTAAATAAAAAATGTTTTTATCAAACACACCAACTCGGAAAATCTTAAAACTGTTTCGTGTTTGCAGACAAAAATAACTGAATGCCAAAGACCAAGGATTACCTTTGATCAACACACCGTTGCACTGACGAAGTCGGTTTGTTGTAGTGCTGTGGTTCAAGGTTTGCTTACAGCATCGCTGTAGACGCAGTTCTGCAGCTGACCCTCGCGAGTGACGAACGTTAATTAAGCCCAGGAGAGAGGTACGCTATCTTCGTAAAAGCCGGCCCGTTCTCATCTCTACTTCTCTCGCGGCCACCTGGCATCTGTATTCATACGGACAGACGTAGCCGGAATTCGACAAGGCTGCTGGAGTCCTGGCGCACTCGCGGCGTACATCATGTAATGTCAACAGATTTAGAAACTTACTTGCCGAGGAGATGGTGAACAAGTTTGACAGCAAATCTTATAAACCGTGGAGGCCGGTTGCCAGGCCAGTTCCGAAAGCACAAAGACAGCTGCAGCCACAGGTTCTTCGCGCACCCCCAGCTCTTCCCCCTAAACCTAACGGTAGCGTTTACGTGTACGTCTATGAGACGCCGGGAGGGCAGTCCGGGACATACCAAACCATTTCTGGAAGTGGTTCTATTCCGCCAAACGCTCAGCTAGTCATTGGCCAATCGCCACCACAGAATAGGACTGCGGTGAAATACCCTTATTCGAACGAGCTGGTACCCACCAACGGTCGAGTTACACCTGAAGTAAGGATAAAAGAACGATCAAAAAAGGTTGGAAAAGGATACAAGCTTATGGCTGAAGTGGTGAGTGAGGACTTCATACTTTCTTTTAGAAAATACTGGATGTGACTGGACGACCAAAAGTTGCACTTTTATTTGACCGTTTCAACAAAACATTTGCCTGATTGATTACCTCGCATTTGGAAAGAGGTGTGATGATTTGGTATGATCCTTTAATATTTATAGTCTACAAATAGCTGGTTGTGTGAAATGCAATTGCAAGTGGCTTGTGATAGCGTAGTACTGTGCCGTCTTTCACAGCACAGGTAATGTCAAATCTCGCAAAAAAAACGTTGTAACCACCAACGGCAAATACTTGCCAACAAGTAAGAAGTTTTGGGCTTTAAACGCAAACAGTGGTGATTGTTCGTAAAGTAGATCGCGAATGAACATGCCATTTGAGCTCCTGTTGCGAATTATATCCTTAACTTTTCATTCACAACTTGTTGTACGCAGCCACTCATCAAAAACGGTCTTTTTTCATACAATTTCCTCGTCGTTGTCAGTGAAATATCGCAGTTTGCACGTGACAGTTTAATTTTGTTGCAAAAATTTGCAGAAATAGAGTTGCAGCATTGAATTATTGTTTTTCAAGGAAATACAAGCGGTAACGTCCCTATAGATTTAAATCTTCGCGCTGAATCTTTTTCAAAAAACCACATGCCAACACTTTGTAATTACCTCAAGTGTTTTTGATATTTCTGTCTGTGCAACAAATAACTTACGTCTGAGATAAGTCTTTTCCGATCTACTAATTTTTTCATTGAAGCGAAGAGACTAACGTGACAACTGTGGTAAAATAAGTCAGATTTTGAGGCAAATGCAAACGTTACGACTTTTTGCAACGATTAGAGCTACCATGAAAAACTTTAAATGCTTTGATATGCTCAATAACTGTTATTCCTACAAACTGTAATTTGTTAAGGCAACACTGAATGTTATTACCTGTAAGTCTTCTTTCGTAGGCTCCAAAATAGGTTATTTTTAGCACATTCGCTACAGTTTTTGTAAAAAAAACAGTTTATTTCTACTGTTGAAACTTAAAATAAAATATCCAGTGATCACCTGATTTATTCTAAACTGTGGGGCGTACGGTAATAAACATTACCGAAGGATGTTTTGGTTTAAGTATGCTTGGAGAAAACTATAAACCAACGAGGTCTAAGACGAATTCCGTGTGGTCGCCAGGTTTCTGCAAAAGCCTTTCTATTTCAATGTTTGTTGAGGCTCAGCGAAGTGATTGCAACGTGTCGACTACATTCTATGCTCGCACAATTGACAAAATGATTATTCTAGGAAGTTCCGATAAAAGGCACTCACGCAAGTCTACTGGTTTTTGCGTCTGGCTTCAGGAGTAAAATCTCGCCTTTGTTGCAGAACCCGCGCACGCTTCGCAGCTCGTCGAAAGGCGGGAAGATGTTTGTCAAACAAAAGAAGCGAATGGAACAGTTTACGAGCGAGGAGGTGCCGGGCAAAAAAAACGAAGGTCCTGAGGAGCCTCCGGCGCCTATCGAGGACCGAGCGACTCCGTGGAACATGGCGAGACAGTCCACAACATCTGTGAAATACATACCATCGCAAATTTACAGAAGCGATTTGTCCCGGGAGCTGCGCGGCCACCGAAGCCTACTTGCTCCTTTGCCGCAGCCGCCGCCTGAGTGGAGAGCGAAAGTGGAGGCGAACTACACGCTCGTAGATGAAAGTCACACCGCCAAAGTTCCGCGGCGTTGGAATGTGGAAGATTCTTACTACCGGGCGCGAAACCGCATGCGTGGATATGTGCCTCCCCCGTCGCTGCGTCAAGCTGATGACGAAGGGTTGCATTTGAACGGTTACTACACGGATGCTGACATCGAGAATAATAACGAAAGTCCGCCGTCATTTGGACCCGACCTTCCGGCCGCGTCAGTTGCTTTCAACGCTAGGGCACATCGTTTAGCGCCTCACCGCAAGCAAGCGCCCATCACCGGACGCGGAGTTTTCGTGACAACTCCCCACTGCCAGCTTGACTTCAATGCACGCGCTGTTGGTTGGAGTAAAGCTTTCGCTGAGCAGTACTGAGCCTCATTTATGTTCAAAACATTAAAGTTCCGCTTGAACTTTATTTCCACCGTCGTAGGAAAGTGCCGCAAGAGAGTTGGAGGACATAGGCGTTTAAGAAAGATTACAATATTTCAGATCAAAGCTTGGGTTCTCACTGGCTTCAACTTCCTGAGCAGCCAACTAATTTTTGGTGAGCGCTTGCAGAAACGGAAGCTGCGCCACTTTTGAAGGGTGAATGCTTTCGTTGTAGCTTACGACGAAGAGCAGCGATGGTTGATTGTGATGGGTTTGACATGAAAGCGATCGTACTCTTTCTTTTCTCGGCTCACAGATGTTTGTAAGTGCGGTTGTTATTACTTTGTATGTGTTTTTCGCATGGCTGAATAAACTTGTAGCGGGTGAATAAATGCTGGAATGAACATGTGCTGGGAAATCTGTAACTGCCCCGCCAAAAAATCAGCAATCAGCAATTTTTAGACCTTGCCGCTTTAGGGGAATGGTAGCAGTGTGCCTATAAGTGCATGTTTTTGGAAAGTTGTTTGGGGAATGAATTCCTGAAGAAACCTTTTTCCTAAGCAAATTTAAGTTTGTAAATCCAAACACCTCAGTGCCACAATGCATTTCCTTCATTACATTTATATATTTGTTTAATCCAGACTCGGCGAGGACAATTTCACGTGGGTTAGTAGAAGTGCATAAGTATAAGAAATGCGAAAACATTACAAACTGTAAAATACTGTAAAAGCGCGCTAGCAACTAAACTGTAATCTCTCATCATCACACCGAAGTGCTACATAATGGATAAAAACGAAGACAAGTAGAGAGCAGCAGACATCTGAAGTGAGCGGATATAAAAAATGCAGTCGAAGGTGAACACCGCTGAACAGATGAGTACAAATTCGTCAAATGGATTGACGAAATCGAGACGAACCTGATGCTGACGAACACTTAAATTTTTGGGATTGTATTAAACAAGCCGGTGTCAAACGAAATTTCTGACCTCTGCGAAATTTCTGACCTATGTTTGTCAGCTATTTTGCTTCTCAGAGTAAAGGAAGAAAGTTTGTCCATTACTTTTTTGATGTGTGTTGTGTAAATTAAAGCTTTTTGATTAGATGTCAGAAACCCACAAGCTACAGTACAGGAATAACTATAACCATTGAAAAATATTGGGCTTAGTGTTAGACCTCAATTATATTTCTTTTTCTAACCCTAACCCGACACACTTACCTAAACACGAAACTCTAAGCCCTAATCATCACTTCTCTCAGCGTACTTGATATGTAGAATATTAGTCTGTGCATGCGCACATGGAGTGAAGTCAGAAATTTTGCAAGCCAAAAATTTCGCTTGACCCCAGCAAGCATGGCTACAATCTACACAGTTTTGTTTACTACCAGACTGTGTTCACTTGTTTCAACGTTGGAAGGTATTATACTGGCATGCAATAGGCACGAAACGAATTTCTACAAATTGTTTGTACTTCATCTAGCACAATTCTTCAGATTTCTTGCCGCTATAGTAGATTAGTGCAAGAATTAGGAATAAGGGGTTAATGTTTTTCCCAGAACGAACGAGAAAATGTTGCCAGGCGTTTTGGATTAATTACTGAGACTTGCCAATGCTTTTGGACAAGAAGAGAAAATCTAAGAAAACGAAACAGAAAGCAGGAAAACATTTGAAAAATGCACAAAAATTGCTATGTAGCTGCGAAAATTGTTCATATTCAAAAGTCAAAGCTTAATGGTGAGGTACATTCTTGTCTAACCGCTGCAAACACTGCTTTGTATTCTATCATTGAAAACGACAGTTTTTCTAATTTGACATGAGATGATTTAATATCTGCCTGAAGTTTGAGTGGCCAAAATAACCAAATAAACCGTTTGTTTAGGCCAATCGTCCAGCCATGAACCACACTGTCATAACTTACGATTGTACTTTCTGTAAGCGTATTATCAAATTTCAGCAAGGTAAGTGAAAAATAGTCTACTGCACTAATGCTGTCGTTTGATTAAATGTGCCTTGCCCTTCTCCGAAGTCACAAGAGATAGATGCAACGGCCAGGTAAACTAATACCCCAGAGAGGGTATTAAAGGTCAACACTCAGTGGATCAGCTTTACGCAAAGTATTCTTACACGTAACTTTAAGGTGCCCACAAAACGCGACTACTTGAACCCTTGAGGGGTATTTTATTTATTGTAAATTAAACCAGCACCAAATATCACCCATCATCACAGTACTCCCATCTACATTCAACAATTAGTAGGGGACATGGATGCTTAGCTTCGGCTGTACGCATGAGCTGACAGTCTATACTGACGTTTTTCCATATGCAATTTCATTTTTTCTTGATTTCTAAAAATTGCCGGTACAGTTGAAGTAGACAAAAAACTAAAACCCTTTAGATTCTGTTTATAAAAGGTCAGAAGTCAAATATGTTATACTTCATTCATCTGCGATGCCAACGCAGAGTTTTTCTCATTTTCGCCAGTTGCTTCTAATGGTGCTATACTAACGAAGTAAGCTACACATAAACTTGAATTATTGAAAAATTAAGAAACTCAACACCACTTCCTCCTTGACCTTTTCGCGCTAGAGGTGATACTATTTCTTATAACAGCGTGGTCGAACCACTTCTGACCTATCCCGGCCATTTTGCAAAAACGCGACAACTCGCGGGCTACTTCCAATAAAATGATGTAGCCTAGAAAACAACAGATTCACAACAGCTAAAATTAAAAAAGGAAGACAAGTAAGTGCGTCATTGAAAGTTAGTGGGTCATTGAAACAATAGCAAATAGCAAATTATTACAAATCTCTATCAGTGGGATACCTGTGGCCGAGGCGTCTCTGACACTACCTCACAGTGTTTCGCCTCCCATTCGATTTCTGTTTTCAGATTTTATTGCTTCATCATGCTGTAGAAAATTTACTCTCACACATTTTGCTGACTAAATTCCATAAGCTCTCTGTAGTCTTTAACACCATTATTCTTGCACATTTTCTTTGAAAGACTTTATGCTTGTTCTAATCAAAATTACCTATTGCAGGGATGGGCAATTACTTTGAGGGCTGCTTTTAGATGGCCGAGTTTAGCGGACAGATAAACAGGTTCATTTGCTGGTACTGAGTTCATTGAACCAGATCTACTCTTCAAGACAACGGACGCCGGGGCACCGATAAAACGCAGAGGTTATCTAGACAGGTGCTCCAGCGGAGGGCCGTACCTTCTAATTTGATCGTAAAATAAACAAATAAAACAAAATGCTACACAGAAAAGGTAATGTTCATTGTTCTTGTGCAAATGCATTTTATCCGGCGCTGGCAATTCACTGAGACAAATGTAACCTTACACGTTTTTCAACATATTTCAGATTTGAAGATTTTTTCTGAATGCTTCCGCGGGTCACTGAAAACGCAGTGGCGGGCCACATGCGGCCCGCGGGCCTGTAGTTGGACCACACTGCCTTATAACAACGGGATTTTAAAACACATCTTTGCATTCGTGTTAACGGAAATGTGTGCACGTTTGAAAAAACACTATGTGTTTTGCGCTCTTTGCATGGTTTGCCCGGACAGTGCTGTTGGCTGGAATCGCCAAAACTGCGACAGGCAAAGCATGGAACGAATGNAAAACACTTGGTAAATTGGGAGTGGTTGTGTTCAAATGCTCNGACACAAATGTAGTCTTCCAAACAGCCATTTTCTTGATTCTGGTCATAAGAAATAAAGAAGGNCCTCCGGCATTGACGGTAAAACCAGCGACTGCCTTTTCAGAAGTTGTTTATATCACTGTTATCGTGAGCTACATTTTCGATAGAAACTGTTCTCTGAACCTGTGATTGCTGTTTTTTCGCTGATTTCCTCATGGTAAGAGCGCTGCTGGTAAAAAACTACCAGATTAAATTACTCAAAGAAGTTTGATATATTCTTTTAGTTTTGCGTACTTGATTTAATTCATTTTCCGTTCAACTTGAGACACACCAAGACAATTGAAAATATTAATGTGTGAAAACAAACAGAAACCGGAGCTGGAGCCAGAGCAGTGCCCAAAATTTTGAGGGAGCCAAAAAGTTTTGGGGGAGCCAAAATGTTTGATGTTAGGCGAATAACACCATTTGTTTGGAAAAACGCCAGTCAAAGTGCAAAATGACTATATTTTCTAAAAATGTGGGGGGCATGGCCCCTTTGGTCCCCTTCTGTCTACGCCTATGATCCGGAGCCATGAAAAAAGAGATCTCCGGAGCCTGAACCATACTCATGAAAACCAAGAGCTGCGGAGTTGGAGCCAGAACCATGTTTATGAAAAGATGAGCTCCGGAGCCGGAGCTGTGTCATTTTCACGACGGTTCCGCAGCACCTGGAAAATACTCTGAAGAAAGCAAAAAAACGAGTTACTGAAAAGCAAAAGAATTCCAAAACCTAAATATAAACCATGAGTAGGGGCCCGTTTTTTGCATTTAGCTTGCC
>JGI24021J15306_10003121_pt1 | contig 18498 bp, 11 predicted proteins | sample Ectturendosymbi1_FD_15306 | JGI IMG/M metagenome (IMG submission 15306)
GAGAGCTGTTCAAGGGCTCAAACGGATGGGCCAGCCTTCTACTCTGCACTTGAAAAAAAATTTTTGGTTGGGGGCTGCGGATTTTTTGTGACTGACGTCAAAAGTGAAGTAGTTTTTGGGTCATTTTGGCTCATGTTACCTGGCCTAGGGCCCAACCGCTAGGCCAAAGCATTTCGCTGAAGTTTCATTGGAAACTAAGCGCAAGTCCAGAGTCTTTTGAGCCTTTGATCGACTTTCTAGCATTTCTGGTTCAAAGTTATGATCTAAAATAAACAAATCAATTAATTATCTAATTAGTCAAATATTTTTATTACTTTAGATCATAACTTTTCAACCCGAAACTCCAACAGGTCATCCAAAGTATCAAAAGACTCGGATTGCAGCCTAGTTTCCAATAAAAACTTCAGCGAAATACTACCATCTAACAATTTGGGCCCAGAGCCAGGTGAAGTGGGGCAAGGTGGCCTGTAAGTCCTCCACTTATGTCACTCACAAAAAATCCGCATCCCCCAACCAAAAATTTTTTTCGAGTGCAGACTAGAAGACTTGCCACGTCTTTTGAGGGTTTGAACAGCTCTCTACCACTTCCGGCACCCGAGTGCGTGGGCGCAAAGCCACGTGCGCTCCGGTTGTTTTGGCATGAGAATCCCCGATTCCTACCAGACATCAAATAGTTAAGATAAGTTGCCACATCAAACAGAAAAGCGTTTACTCTAAATATAATACGCCATAGTTGAATGAAACATGAAAATTTATGGAGATGACTCTTTTCCATGTTTTTGCTCCTCTGATACTTAATAAAAGTTTGATATAGACATTCAGATTCACTTTGCTGATTTACCGTCACAACCATCATAATTTTTTTAAGGCAAATGATTTCTGTTCCCCTGAATAGAACTTCTGCATCTGTAAAATTTATCTTTGACCTACAGGGTAGGCTATAGCCCCTACCCATCCAAATGTCATTATGTTATAATTAGCTATACATGTATTACCATTTCTTCTGATTTTTCGGGGAATATATATAACAGATAAATATTGTGGTTTTGTAACATCTCCAGCAACCATGAAATGGCCCACGCCACAAGAAGCCTGGTCTTGGCTTGTGATAACTAGGGCAACCAAAAGTCAATAAGTCAAAATTTTTCTGCCGTTTCTAAAGTTTATGAAACGTCCACAAACCAAATTTTACACTCATACCATGAGGGAATCCCAAGTTATTAGGTAAAAAAAAATTCAAATATATCATTAGGTCAAAATTTATCGTTAGGTCAAAATTTTCTTGCAGCACAGTTTTTTCTCTTTATTGATATTTTATTGAAACTGCAACAACAAATAGTGGTATGGTTTTGCAAGTTTAGTTGCAATTCTGTAATAATAATGGGCTTATTATGATTTCTGACGTAATAATGTTGCTTTGCCCACTACTGGACCATTGAATATTATGTAGAATAGGCGAGAAATGTGGTCTTACAATACTTGTTTTGGTAAACGCTCAATCCATGATGCATATAGTGTTACAGCTTTATGATGTTCTCAGGTTTGATCCTGCTGTAGTTATTAACGTACTCATCAATATATCATCCCCAAAGTTAAACAACCAAATTTTTTAAAATTTTGAAGCAGAGTGCATAAATATGCTTCTCAACACCTAAGGCTGAATTATTTTGCAGTTGCAGACGCAGAAAATTTATAGGTCAAAATTTGTAAATTATAAAGTCAAGATTTTAAGTTTTTAGGTCAAAAAATTGGTTGCCCTAGTGATAACTTTCTTTGGAGTTACATGAAGGATATAATATCTAAACAATGTTATCTCTCTAATGATGAGTTGAAGGCAACCATTACCATGGTATTTGTAACATGTAACACAAGAAACCTGCGAGGCGATCCTAGTACGCTAGGCTTTAATCAACATGAAACTGCAGTTACCATCTGCAGAAACAAAGAGCAGCATCAAGTTCGCATAATAGCAGGCAACATGGCAGTCCGTTCAACACTTGCGTAAAATACAAACGCCAGCTGCCTTGAGCAGTCGTGGCAGTAATCAACGTTATGCGATAAAGACATGAAGGCGGCGACGCAGCAACAAACGAATCTCCACAGAACAATAACTCCTGCTATATTGAGAAATATCTCACAGAACATGGCATTGCAAATATTATGCAATGAGAATGAGGGACAGCATGCAGATACGCTGGATATATAAGACATAAGAGTTGGGACCTCTGGCCTAACTTTTCATACATATATTATGTCGCTTGATGTCACTTCACTCCAGCTGCCCATCTTCTCTTGTACCTCCATGGCTACATGACTTTCTGATTCCTAATCTGAATCACACTCACTTTTCTCACCCATGTACCAACCTCAGTTCTTCATCTGCATATTTCTCAATTCTTCATACACATTGTTTGCTTCAATTTTAGTAATGGATGTAATGTCGATTGCTTATTCAATACATTATTTTATTTTAGTCATGTATGCAAGGTTATATGCTTCCTGTTTATACAATGCCATACAACAACACAATTGTGTCGCTCGCAATGGCAGAAAATGAAACTATATATCTAATTGTGCATCATCCATTCATCATATTCCTGGGTGGAATGCAGCTGTGAGTGAAAAACATGCTTCCAGAAATGCTTAATTCTGCTGGAAGGACAATGTAATAACAATCCTCAAAGTAGACCTTTCTTTGACAATTGATATGAAAGGTGGAAATAATTCAAATATACAGTGATAGCCAATCCTAGTGCAAAGGAAAAGCACAACGTAGATACACAGTCATCTACAGAATCAATGTGCCAGACAAGCTAAATATAGGGCAAAACACTCTAGCAAAGGCAAGAAGAAATGCATGCTCCCATCTACAGGGAACATAACTGCAAGTGAAGCTGTTGCAGCAATGTGATCAAACCACTCTGGAGCATTATTGAATTAATCACAAAAACAGCAATATTGATAACCAGGCTAAAAACCTTGTCAGTTGTTGACAATACGATGTACGTGACATGAGAATTTTCATACGTGACAGACATGACAAGTCTTTGGCACATGACATTCACATGTGATTGCTTTGTACCACAAACAAGCTGGCATGTAGTATCTGCATTATCTTACAACATACAATCACCCTTATCTGGGTAAAAGAAACACTGTGGTTTTTATAGAGCTGTGACAAGTTGATTGACTTACTTAATTTTGTGCAGCAAGACATTGAATTTCAAAAAAAAATTGTGCATGTGCTTGCCAGGGAATCCATATTGTATTGACACTTAAGGAGATTATTATAAACTTTCCCTATAGTAAAACTGTACTGCTGATAAAGATGTCTGTTTTGTTTAACACATCACTTATGCTGATCCCAATGCGTTTCAATATCTCAGTAGTCTTTCTAGATGTGTGTTTAGTGCATAGCAAAATTCCACTAGAATATATCCACACAATTGTTGCATTCATTTATTAAATTAACATTTCTCTGCTGGTATATGTATCTTTACATACTTGGTATTACAGGACGAATATTGGGCTACATATCAACATGGATCTGACATCTACTGGACACTCCATAATCTCTTTCTCTTAAAAATTTCATATTTTTATGTACAAAAACTATGAGTAGATATAGTGGATGGCTTCAATTAGATGGTGTTTTCTCTGAAACTAGCATGACCATGGCAAACTTTTTGAAAATGTAGGGTATACTGCATGATTTGCCACTTTTTGCATGCGGCAACTTTGCAGCAATTTTGCTAAGGCAAATTGTGTTTTCAAATGGAACTCTACAAGCAGCACATAGATATAATTTTTATACCACATGCCAAATTTTAGCCTAGCATGTATGAAGACTTCACTTGTAAAATGCTTTCAATTCCACTTGTGTCCATAACAACAACACCTATCAAATTTTCACATCATATCGCCAAGGATTTAAGTGCTTACCAACATCAAGATATCTATTTCATCAGAACATTTGATGAATTTATTAAGAAACAATTTAGACGCTTTTTTGTTTAATAATGTGCATTTATTTAAATATTTTTATTCACTCACCCTAATTCTTTGAGTACTTTTCACAAATCTTTATACTGTGTAGCTTAACAACTTCAGCGCCAGAGTACGATGCATTCGTACTTCAGAAGCGCATGTTCTTGTGCCACTTTGCAACTCCATAACTCACTAGGTGGTTAAGCTAGAGATCTGTTCGAACCCTCAAAATATGCAGTAAGTCTTCTAGTTTGCATCAAAAAATATGTAGTGTTAGATTCTGTGTTTTTTTATGGGTGCCTTCATAAGTGGTGTAGATTTTAGACCATTTTGGCTCAGGTTACCTGGCACTGAGCATCAACCGCAACAAGGAATCTTTCAACTCAAGTTTACATTGGAAACTAGGCTATGATCAGAGTCTTAGAGCCCTTGATTAGCTTTCTGGTTCAAAAGTTATGGTCTGAAAACAACAAAAATTGGTATAGTAGAACTCGTCTAATTCGTCATTGTTTAATTCGTCCATTCAGTTAATTCATCACTGTTTCGTCGGTCCTGGCAGAATCCCTATCTTTTGTGTACATTTCTGTTCGTCTAATTCGCCATTGATTAATTCGTCAATTCGCTTAATTCGTCACCTCTTTCTATCCCTGGGAAGCGTTTTGTTCGTCTAATTCGTCATTTGCAGTTTCGGTTTAGATGTTGAAGCAGCTAGTACATGTGGGAATTCAAACAAATTAAGGATCTTTATCTGAGAATTGTTACACCTCGCAATTTGTTTATCGAATTTATACACAAGGTGCGAAGCACGAACTGACTCCCCAAAGGTACTTGATTGAATGGAGGAGTCCAGATAGAGCAGACAAATTAATTGTTGTATTCAACCATAACGTCATAAACTTGTATTTTACTGCAAATATGTATGCATACGAGTTACTATGATAAAGTATACAAGCTTCTATGATAGAGTTTTCACCTGTTTGCGTAATTCGTCACTTCGCCTAATTCGTCACTTTTTTCTAATCCCTTTGAGGTGACGAATTAGGCAAATTCTACTGTATATAATTAGGGGATTAATTAAATATTTGACTTATCCTCATTTTTCCCAAATTTTAATCATGAAACACAATTTTACACATTGTGAGCCATTCATTGAACGTTATACAATGATTTTGCATCCTAATGTGTCTTCCACACTTTCATGAGCACAATTATACACGTCAGTTTCTTTGGCATGTCCAATAAATTGAATCAGCAACAATCTTAAGGCTTATACATTTAAAATAATCAGTGCAATCAGAAATGATTCTGCTCAGAAACTTCATGATTTCTTTTCCTATTAGGGTTTCCATACTTTTTCAAAACTTAATTGTACATTTTAGGAAAATTCAATACTTTTTTAAGGTCTTGAAAACTGATTGTACCATTCAATACTTTTTCAATACTACATGGGAACCCTGACCAATCTAGGGGAAACGACTTGATAATCTTTCGTTTTTTTAGTGCCCTAGCATTTTTGAAATGGCAATGGTTTCTTTCTCACGTTTGCAATTTCTGATTTTCACCAAATAAACTCAACCCATGACACTAGCAACACAGTGAATGTAGTTTAGTGGTTAGTATCTATGCCTATTGTGCAAGTGGTTGTCAGTTTTAGTCTCAACATTTGCTTTGGCTTTGCTAGCACGTAGAGTGCTTGGTTTAGAGTGTAGGTTTAAGGCTTAGGTTTGGGTTTCAGGTCATGTGGCAAATATCATGTGCTGATCGGTAATCCAAGTGTATCATCCTTTTCACATGACCGATTCAACCAATTGGTTCACCTGATAGCAAAATAGCTAAAGCAGTGCTTTAGCCTTTCATAACAAAATACACACTGCCTCTCTGAATTGGTGTTGTTCTAGAATTTGACTAAAACAAAGTGCAGGTACATCAATTGTAAACATCACAAATAAGACAGAAGGCAAGCAACAAGTAAAGAGCTGAGAAACATACAAATGAAGATATTGAAAAAAGATGAAGATGCTGTTGCACAGATGTAGGTATTTTTTTGGTAGTGTCTATTTACAGCCAATATTCTGGTGGCAACAGATCGGCTGGAGCTATTGTGCCAACAGTCGAACATTCGGTCTCGTGGCATGACACAATTAGAATAAAAGGTCAGTTTGTTATGCAATCGTCGTGCTCCTTATAGTGTAGTGGTTATGCTTCAAGTCTGGTATGTCAATGCTTTACGGTTCAAACTTCACCTTGCTGACTTCCCTTTTCCTTTTTTCATAACTTTCCATACTTTTCCCATAGGCGTTATGCTTAGGCTTCGGTTAGCGTTAGGTAGGGGTTATGGTTAAGGGTTAGCATTAGGGGTTAGCATTAGGCTCAGGGGTTAGGGATTACAGATTAGCGCTACGGTTTGGGGTTGGCATTAGGGTTAAGGTTACTTAAGGGTTAGCATTAGGGTTTGGGATTAGTGTGAGGGGTTAGGGTTACCTTTAGGGTTTATCTTTGGTAGTGGCTATAGATACGCCTGTGAATCTTGAAATTTGAAAACTTATTTATACGGCACGCTACCTGCGACGTAACAGTTACACATGACGACAGTGCAGTAGGCTTGGTAGAAACGAACTAAACGTAAAAGATAAACCTAACCTTAACTGTTGCCCTTACCTAATCCTAACCCTAACCTAACTTAACCTAATGTTAACCTAACCCTATGCAAAGCTAACTCTAAGCTAAGCTAACTCTAACCTAACCCTAAGCTAAGCTAAGGTAACCCGAACCTGATGCTATCCTATCCCTAACCTAACCCTAAACGTAACACCTAATCCTGAAAAAAAAGTAAAGAAAAAAAAACAAAATGGAAGTCGGCAATGTGAGATTCTAACCGAACGAAAACCATTGGCAGATGGTTGGTAGCCGTAACGCATAGATAACACACTCTATGCGATCCACACAGTTTGAATGACAAGCTGACCCTTTTATTTGAATTGTGTCAGGACAGGTGTATCTAGTCACTTCCTTTATCTTTTGTGTTTACTTTGTTTGTTTCTGCCATGCTTGTTGCTGCTGGCATCTTGGTGGCAAAATTAAATAGACACTGCCATTTTTTTCAGTCATTGACCAAAAAAAAATTGTTTTTAATTACAACGCATGAAAGAGCGTGGCAATTAAATAGCCCAACTTCACTTGGCAACTGCCGTCATATCTGATGTCGTCACAGGAAAATTCTACACTTACACTACTGTAATTTATGTACTGTTTGTAGCTACTACTTTATTACTCTATGCCAGTTAACAGCTACAGCTTGTATAACAACAGAGCTCTTGGCCAAAGCACAGCTAACAAATCTTCCGTAAGCCATAGGCTAAATGACACTGTGTGTAACTAACTACAACAGCCTACAGTAGAAACAAGAACAAGAAAGGCACATCGATCGCGACACATTCAAGATAATCTTGAATCTTGAAGATTCATCATCAGCACCAATCTTCTTCATCTGTGGGTACAGTGTTGCTAAAATGAATGTGATGATGGANTNCTAGTACTGATGTACACCCCTGTCGATTTACCCCAACATCTAACCTCGAAACCCCCTTGAGGCATTGAGGTGATCTCGATCGTGCCTCTACCAATACCTGCTACGTACTTGACACAGTACGATGGCGACAACTCATGTCATTGAATCCGAAATAGAGCAAAGTGTGGTCATTAAATGGGTAAGTCGGTCATGCGTAACGAAAAATGTTATACTACTCAGCAGAGATGAGCACGGACAGGACTGCATCAAGACTGAAGCCAATTTTGGCCGGATCAGGACTGGATCGGACTGAGAAAATTTTGTTGTTTTAATGTGATTATTCTGAAAATATCAAAAATTTTAGTTTTGATCCGAATTCACAGGTTTGTAAAATGGCAGTGTATTTTGCCATCAAACGCAAAAACTCTGCTGGGACTATTCTGCAATTCGAACTGTATCCACCTTTGTTCACATATAACGCTGAGTTCTAGTAGCAACGTGAACCTGTTGAGTGGTTCGTGTCTAAGCCTGCTGTGCGATTGTTCGTTGGTTCTGCTCTCACCACTTCCTTTAGCTCAGCTTGTAGAGGTTGCACCTTTGATAGGAGTGCTTTTAATGCACTTTTCAAAAAGTTCAGGGTTTGGAGTTTACGTTTAGGGTGTATGCTTAAGTTTCGGTTTAGGGTTTACCTTTAGGGTTGAGGTTTTCGGATTAGGTTTCACGTTTAGGTTTTAGGTTGGTTCAACTTTTAGGTTCAACTTTGGGTTTAAGTTTTAGGTTTGAATGTTGGGTTTAGCTCTTGGGTTTAGGCTTTGGGTTCAACTTTTAGATTCAACATTTGGGTTTAAGTTTTAGGTTTGAAGTTTCGGTTTACGTTTAAGTTTTGGGTTTAGCTTTTGGGTTTAGGTTTTCGGTTTAGGATTTGGCTATAGATTTTTGGCTTAGGTTTTGGGTTTAGGTTCTGGGTTTAGATTTCGGGTTTAGGTTTTTGGTTTAGGCTTTGGGTTTGGTTTTAGGTTTAGGATTTCAGGTCATGTTACAAGGACCCGGCGATCCAAGTGCATCGTTCTTGTCACTTGACCAATCCAAGCAATCGGATTCTCCTAATGGCAAAATAACTCCAGCAGTGCTTTTCCCTCTGATGCGAAATAGACACTTCCTTGCTGATTTTCGAAATGCCAAAAGGCTGTGTCGCTTTTGCCTCATGAGGCAAAAGCACTGCTGGAACTATTTTGCCTTCAACCAATCATCTGGCTAAAACCAAAATAGCTCCAGTAGTTTCTTTGCCTCATGGGGCAAAATAAAAATCCAGTCCTGATCCGCCAATGTACAAAAGGTTTTACATTGGTGGGTCAGGTCTGGATCGGACCGATGATTTTCAAAAATTTTGCGGTTCAGGTCTGGATCGGATTCAAATTTCATTGGATCAGGACTGGACTCGGACTGAAAAAATTCACAGTCCGCTCATCTCTGCTAATCAGTACTCACAACCACCCGAGGTGGCCAGGGTTCCGGAGTGCTGGAGACGTCTCCGGCAGGATTCTGCGTTTTTGCCCGCATCCGGGCCAAGAGTCACAAATTTTTGAAAAACGGCCCCGGATCTGGAGTCACTTTTCAATTTCAGCAGTAGCAGAAGTCTGCGTGGTTATTTCTAAAGTGAAACCATTGCTAACTTTCGCTTGCTTTGATTGTAGCCGGAGTCGAAACAAGGAGTGGGATTCTAACTTTGAAAAATTTCCGGACCCGGATCCAGATTTAAAACCTTTTGGAACAGGAGCGGAGTAGGAGTCAATGATTCGACTCGAGTCACAACTTTTGGTGACTCGGACTCGACTCGAGTCACGTTGAGAAAAATGACTCGACTCGAGTCACGTTTTTCACAGAATGACTCAGCTATCCAGTTTCAACTCGTGGTGTTGTATATGCGCAGGAAAGAGCTGCCCGATGTTCAACACAGTTGCGCAGGTACTGCTGGGTCGCAACCGGTCTCTCTCGTTGTGTTATGTTCTCACATCCGCAAGGATCTGGGTGTGGCAGAGAAAGTATATACCCAGCTAAAATGAAGCCCTGCCGGATTGTAGGCCCGCAACAAGGGATAGCTCGTTAAAAATTGCTTCAGCGTTTAAGGAATGGAAAGCAATACATTTTATATTGAAGCAAAAACCTAAAGCGCAAACACATTTGGAAGTGGAACGATTTCAGATTTGACATATCAGTCACCAGCTTGCAAAAAATTGAATTTATCGCTTTTTATACGTGTTTTTGTTAAATGGAAAAACTAAGAAGGTAATAATATAAAAACAAATTCATTTAAAGGTTGCCCATTTTGGAAAACAGTAACACAAAAAAGGTATGGCGTAGGCGAAACTAATGCTTGAGAGGTGGAAAACCATTGGAAACTAGCGAAAATTACGAACGTTTACCAAGGACAATCGACCAGGTGACATCACTCTATCACACCATTTCATTTGCTGATGCTGTTGGACCAAACAGGATTTGTTGTAACTCACATTTTGTGGACTCATGATTCCTTCCGGGAAGACCGTTGTCATCACCAGCGACCACATGCAGCTTCCTGCTGCGTGATGCACGTATATCTCGCAACGCGCATGGTAAGCGGTAGGCCATACCGTGTGGCGAGCAATTTCAGTCAAAAGTTCCGGTAATGTTGGCTTTCTGCGTAAAGCAGAGGAAGAAGAGGAAGGTTGTGAACCTTACGAATGAGATATTGCGATAGCGGAGATGCGTCGCAACATGCTCCTTGTAATTTGGTTGGGAGTTAGCTTGGTTTTTGCTTCATGCACACAAATCCTACGAGATCAAAAATTGAAATCCAAAAAAAACTGTTAAAAGACTGTTTTCGATGTAAACTTGAGGTCAGTATATCTACTTGTTTATTACGGAATAAGAAAACGCCAATATGATGTGTAAAACATTTAATCTTTTTCTTGCGTTTTGATCACAACACCTGCGTTTTGATGGAAAATGAAGGTAACATGTTTTCGACGACCTGAGTTACTTCAAGAGCAGTGAGTCAGCTGAAGGCAACATCAGTCAGTTCGCAAACCGCCGAAAGCAGGTGTCATTTTTTGCCTTGTGAGGTGTTTCCCCGCGTGCGTAGTGTGTTTTCAGTGTGGGTGTGAGACAGACCATTTGGGGAAGAGTTCGATCTTCGATGGTTACCGCCGCAGCGTGTTCTTCGTACGCACGGCAATAGCCTACATGCAACTGAAAAAGGGCAATCAAAAATCAGATATTACGAAGTCGAAAACCTGCATCTCAATATTATGACATTATGCTTTCAAATATTTTGAAAAATTATTGCGTGCAGCGGCTGTCTCATTAGCACTTGTTCGAGTGGCAATTTTCAGGGTGGAAGTTGTGCTGTTGGCAATTGTCCTAGGTGGCAATTGTCTACGGTAGGTCAGTGGTTCTCAACCGCGGTCACGAGAGCCGCATGCTACTCCCAGGCATCTTTTGTGTGGCCTTTCAGCAGTCTTTCAACAAAACCTCTAAAATTATGTGTGACAGACTTCGTTCTACAATAAAACAAATCGTGTCAATTGACTTGTGCTAAAACTTTTTAGTGCAACGTTATTACGAAATCGTAGGTCTGGATTTGGCTCCCTTCGGCAAAAACGTTGAGAACCATTGGTCTATGTAGTTGAACCAGTTCTATGTACACTATGGATTTTTCCCTCATTTCTGTAAAAAAAACTTGCAATGCCTCCTCAGGAATTACAGGTTGCGGCTCCCAGTAGTCCACATGTCTGCAAAAAGCACTCCATTAAAATGCATGAAGATATGAATGGTTTTGGAATAAAATTGCCTGTATTGAGAAACAAGTCATTTTTTGATATTGACTAAACACCTCACGAGTACAGTTTGTTCTGTAGGCGAGATCTGTAAACAGTAGGTGTAGGGATGTTTGTTGTGAAAACCCTCCTTTTGATAGAAACAGTTCGAGATGTGCATTTTTTCAGATTGTTTTTTAACCTGGTCGTTTTCAGTACCAGTTTTTTTAAGGTTTGCCTTGGGTGACCGTTAAGACATTTTGAGAGACCGCAACTATTCCATCTGAATACCGAGATAGTCGTAAAGCGAGGTTTAGTGTATTTTGGCGGTGTTATGCAGTGAGGTTCTACTGTATTTTGAGAGACCGTTGGAAAAATTTGGTAGACCGTTTCGGTTCCTCAAAATACTTATGAAAACACTGCTCAGTACCATGACCTTTGAATTTATTCCCGATATCAGCTCTCATTTTAGAAGTGACGAACACTAGGAGGTTTACTGCTATTTCTCTTTCAGCTGTTAAAATTTAGTTGTTTAGAGGAGACATTCCTTCTTTCCTTGAGGGATAATAGAATGAACACGAGCGCAAATGCGAAAGCAAGGATGTTGTTGGCGATGCAGCGCAGCAAGGCACGGGCTTTTTGCGGTTTCCGGTGATTGCCCAGTGCATTTCGTTTTTTTCCATCGCACTGCATAGAAATGCTGCTCACCTTTGTTAGCAGTTGGAAGCGATACGTTACGGTTTGTATACAATTTTCAAATCAAAATTTGCTTGTATACAACAAGGTTTTGAAGCGATATACCAATCACAAAACTACTGAGTTTATTTCCCAAAGGTCAAAGTCTTCGAAAGTGAAAGCAAAAGTCACAGCATGTGGTAATCAAAACTTATAGACCAATATCAAAGATACCATTTAGTTTTGTCAACCAGTTGACAAAATACAAACAACTCAGTTGTATTTGAAGCTTTGTTTTCTCATCAGATTTAGGTTTTTCCCAGCAAGCCACAATGTAACTTATGACTGGCAGCAATATAATCAACCTCACATATTGCAGCATCAGGCCAAGATTTTTCTCTGGAGGAAACAAGATCTAGTCGCCAAATGTTCGCCATTCACTTGGACGGATTATAGCACTAGTCTGAAATGCTTTTGTTTTGAGGCCATGAAGGAATTTGAAAGGTAGCTTGAATATAACAGATTTTTTAAATGAGAGCAATACACAAAATTTATAATAAGCATCACAAAGTAGGTTGCTTAGGAAAAAAGTGGCTGTTTTGTTATGGTTTGAAATCGTTAATGCTTTCCTTAAAACGATATGATGAAAATAATATGAATTGGCTATCTTGCGAAGTGGCTAAATTGGTACAAGTTTTAAACTTTAATTTTTTGCTTTACAAATCAGAAAAAATAACAATGATTCTCATATCAATCAGCAGTTTTTTCGTGTCGGGCCACACGAACTCTGCCTTTTTTTCTCAATCACAATTTGTGTCAAACACATCACATCCTAGAACTTTCAGATATATGTCACAATCACGACCATGGGCGTCGGAAGGATTTTTTCCAAGGGGAAGGGCTATTGTGGATTTTTCCAGAGGTTATCAAAAAGATTTTTCCGCGGGGGGCAAAAATGGTGAAATTTCATTTTTTCTCTCGAAACTAAAACAACCTTTTTTTCTAAAAATATAATAGGAAAATGCTAAATTTTAAAATTCAGGGGGTGCCAAGGCCGAAGGCCCCCCTGCCCCTCCTTCCGACGCCCATGATCACGACCTAGATATTGTCCACACATTAGTAAAATTAATAGAGCTGCAATCCATCTAGGTTTTTCAATAGTTATTCCTGTGTTTTGGAAAACATCCAATCAACGTTTATGCGAACAGCTACTAATGGCCAAGCACGCAAAGCTCGCGTTTGCTTGACGTGAAGGTTTCAATTTGAAATCGGGGTGAAAACACATGGAAATCGTATCATTTTTCCATTCCTGCCGCAGTGTAAACCATGCTTATAGTGTTGTTGAAAGAAACGTCCTGGACATTTATATATGCCTGTTACTATTACACTACGAACAAATAGTATCGCAAACTAGCATCCAACAAGAGCTTGACGGTTGTGTAGCGGTAGAAACTCTTCGGACAAAAATGTGCTATTTTCATTGAACTGCGTAGATCAGCAACAACTTCCTGCTTTCAAGCTTTCAGGGTCTTGAAAAATTTTTAACCAACACATGCTTTCCTGCGTATATTCATAATGTCAAGTGATTTTGACAAGCTGTCCTACACCGATCAAAAAAGGATACTGGAACAGCAAATAAAGCATCTGAGAGCTGGCAAGCAACTGGCAGTTCTTCCGGTTTCTCAATGTGCGGATGATTTGCTTCGATTCTGTATCGTAAGTTGCACAAATTTTAGAGAACTAGATTGCAAAGTAGATTAAGCTGGCAACGTCTTTTTGTTGTNGCTTAGGAAATAGGGATTGCAAGCGACATTCAATCGAGGGAAGCTAAGAGTTTTTTTCCGCTTTGTATTTTGAATTGATTCAATGGCTTTTAAATTGCTGTAAGCTTTCTTGATAGCTAAAAATACGCATTATAAAAACTTATGTAACGATTCAGGAAATACCATTCACATATTTTAATTTACATGAAAAAGGTGTCGTTGTATTGCGCTTGGTTAATCGAAAGAATTTATAGAAAAGTTTAGTATTCCTGAAAGGTCTGTGCAGGAGTACATCCATTCTTTATGATTTCTGCTCACGCTAAACTTTAATGAGAAAGTTGTTCACAACCCAAATATTTCTTTTGCATTGTAATACGCAAGATTGGAACGTTTTTAAATGATGCTTTATACGCTGAATATAAAGTTATCAAATTTATTTGCGTCAGCCTTCATGTAATTCTAAAATTGTGAACTGTTCTGCGACTTCCAAATAATTTTTTAGAGATTATGTTTCATGTTGTCATGTTCGTAAACATGGGGGTCGTACAAACAAAACCCTTTGTGGTCCCAGGAAAGTATTTTGAAATGGAGACAAAAGAAAGGTCGATGACTTCCTCAGACTATCCGTTTCGTCCGTCCGGTATTGTGGGCATCGAAAAGCACTGGGACAATAATTTGCTGGACAAACGTTTTTTGGGGGACGCTCAGGGCCTATCCGGGTAANAACAGGGGTGTAGTGCTGAAAAAAGGTGTGGGAACGCACCCAAAAAATAGCCCTTATGAAATAAANGAAGAGTGGGAACGTGAAAAACGATTGTGGGAACGCAACCAAAAAAACTAGACATTTTCAGTAATTACACAATTATGTAAGGTCTACGCAAACGATAGCTTGTCATTTATTCATTTATGCAATGTCTGGAGCTGCACACAGGAAAATTGAGTAAAAACACACATCATCAAGTCAGGTTGAAGCAGTCCCGTCGCCACGGAGGGTTTTGGTGGGCTTAGCCCCCCCAAACAAAGCTCCAAGCCTCCCCCCAAATTGAAATTTGAAACACTATAAATCAGTGGAATTTTTGTCAATTTTTAATGTCAAACCTCCCCTGCACGAACGTAAAGCCCTCGTGCTAGATGCCTTAAATGATGTATCAATACATGCATTTTTATGCTTCGGTTGTGAAACGTCTCCAGCAAGCAAGTTTTTAAACAGCAGCACATTTGAGCGACCACCCAGGGCTTCAATCAGAACGATTTTTCAGTTTTACCTGCACAAGTCTACTAAAACATTATTGAATTATTGATCTCAGCATAGCTTTGCATAAATTATTTTGCAGGACAATCAAACAAAGGATTATCTTCTTGGTTATTCGAAGCACATGAAGAATCCTTTTCGTTATGGACCAAACGGACCTAAGTGCAACGTTTTCTGACTGCTGTGGTGTGATTCATTTTTGCACGGTTTGCCGAATGCTTATAGAATACATTATTTTGTAAAAATTGAAATGCTCAAATTTTTCTAGGGAGGCGCCGGAAGTGGTGAAAATTTTCTCCCACTCGAAACTAAGAAAATAACCTTTTTTGTTAATATTTTAAAAATCTAAGGGGGGCCAAGCCACTCCTGCCACCCCCTTTCCGACGCCCATGCTTATTGATAACTGTGTCACTGTTATTGATTATCAATGATAAATTTCGTGTGACTGTTCCTCTATTCTTTGATTCAGTCGTAACCTTTGACAAAACAGGAGATTTATTTGGCAATATGTGCATACACAGTAACAGGACTCAAAGGTATTGTTCATAAAACAGTATGTTACGTGTAGTGAGTACACTGTGAAATACAAGTTAAAAAACGATTTCTGAAATTTTCCGCAGGTTGCGGCCCTGGTATTATGCAGGAAACTAAGTTGCATTTGTAACAGCTCGACAGTTGCTGCAGAAGCATCAATAAGATGCGCCCCTTGGAGCATAAAGAAGGCTAGCTACACGAACTATGGCGGTCGTCCGCAGATGGTCATTTTCCATATGCTGACACGAGAATCTATTTATAAATCGAATTGCCCTAGCAATTAGATTTATAAACTCGTGCGTGATGAACAAGCCTAGGTATTGTTTCCGTACAATGACGCTAGGATTCAATATGCTTCACTGTTCCATCCACAATGAAAGTACCTGCTGGCAAATGCGCTTCATTCACAGCTTCCTAAACGACCGTGTTTCCTGTTTATTCCATCACGGATGATACAGCCTGCAGAATTACAAGATAGAGCCCACCTATGTTGCGTCAAGCGGTTTAAGCGTCCTATTTTGTTGACCTATGTGCAGCGAATATTGCAGAAACGAATTTTAAATCGCAAAGCAATTTTTTGTCAAAAACAGATGCATAAGTTGGTGGTGCCACATCACAGTATAAGTTTCTTCAAAAGCAGCAAGCATCTAAAACGTTTATATATGAGACAGAGGGGAGTTGAAAGCAAATCCAAAGAAACACCTCGCAAAAACGCGGATTGGATTTCGATACTGAGTTTGTCTCATTGTCTATCTACCGTATCAATCGGCAGAAGTTTGATGCTACTGCGACCAGTGGTCCACCACTATGGACACGTGAGATATATGACACTATAACTGTATGATGAAACAAATGTTCGCCTATTATTACAAATGTCAATATCGCGTTCATTGCACACAGAGCGTTCGTTGCGTCTTTGAAGGTATTACCATTACAACACCCAATGCCACTCAAGAGATGTGTAATTCCGCGGTGACACTGAATGAAGGTCAGCACCAAAGCAGCTTCAAAAAGGCTCGAGGAAAAATGGGTTTGCATCCACATTCAAACACAGAATTTATAGCACAAAAAGAAACCTTGGCGTGTCTTTCCATCGCGGTTCAAAAAAAAGCTTATATTTCCCGACATCACAAGCATCTTTCGAAACACCTTGCTACTGACTTAATAAAAAATGCTCTCATGCTCCTGACCCAATTTACATTAAAACATTATATTTCCAATACAATTGTGTTCTAAAACGACTACAAGATTCCTGACAAGTCCTTTGATGTATTATTTCGAGTGAATTAAATCTTCAATCAATAATAGTTTGTTGTGTCTATTTGTTATTTACAGACATTTCCCTTGTCACTCTCCCTATAGTTAGAACTTAGCCTTGCCCCCAGGCTTTGTTGGAGGAACGTAGTCGTTGAAGCAAGAATGCCTCACACGAATAATGTTCTGTCTGAGGCGTGCAATGTGCTGGTATCCACACGGTATTGCTCACCTTCGACTGGTTAATTCAATCCTACTGAATGTTCATATACCATGAACAGGGCTATGCACGCCAACTGGACTCGCTGGAATTACGGAAAACGTTTGTTTTGGAGCACAAAACGAGTTGTATGGAATGGAATAAGACTAATTTTTGGCACGTTTTCTTGCACTTTCACTGAACTTCTGGCCACTCGAAGAAAAATCCTGCCCAGAGGATAAACTTTGCACAAGCATGGAAAACAAAATNCGAAACGTACGTCAAGGAATGTCGCTCAAATTTGAACAAAATGTCCAGCACTCCAACCTGCATGTACCCATCGACCTTGACGTTGAGTTNTCAACACCGGGGGTCACCAACATGGTGCCCGCAAGGACCACGTGGGCCAACCGCGGGCCTGTTCAAAAAATAGCATCAAATTTAGTGTCTTCACATGGATGAGTTGAGTATCACTACTCATTATAATCATTAACAATAACCTAAAACGAGCAAATCCTTTATTTCAAACGTGTGTATCAAATTTGTAGTCCTTCGCATTAATCAGCATCCAAGAAGTAGCGCTCAGCTTCAAAAAGGTTGCTGACCCCTGTTACAGTGGCACTGGCGAGTTACATCTGCAGAGCAGACCTTCGCGGTCATGTGACCACCGACGTGGGGAAATCTCGTGTGCACGCGCTGGAAGTAACAGGAGCGGTTTTATTCGATAACAACAAGAACGGGGGGACAAATAAAACAATTTCAATAACGTTTTTACACAGAAAAGCAAAAAGTACACGAGAGAACACACGCCACTGTCCACAACACAAGATATGACATGACTGAGATAAGCGTAAAGTAGCACGCGGCAACAACGTTGCTCACTTATTGCAATCATCAAAATGATAAGTGTCACTAGTGATATCGGGTTTCACCCAAGATACTGGTTGATCAGATCGCTCCACAGCGATTTAACTTTCGCCTTTTGTCGCTGTCGCAAAGCTTTTTAAGCAGTTACGTCGTAAACCTTGACTATGTACGTCCGAATGGGAAAAATGTGTCAAACTCCCTGGTGACGTTCCGGTTTGCCCGAGACAAGTATCGTTACATTGGGGGGGGACGTTACAGTTCGAATAAAAACTGTTTTAGCTGCTGCTGCGAAGCAATCACGCCGAGCTCGAGGCGTCCAGCAGCAAAAGACCGAACGTCGATCGTTTGCGCGGCCCTGATAACATTCAATCCAGAAAACACATTCAACGAGTCGAACCGCAACTTGACACGCCACAGATAACAGCAACGACAGACCACCGCGCGTCGCACGTCGCACGCGCAAACCGCACAGCTCGCCTTATTTGCGCGAGCACCGCTTGCAACATTTTCAGGCCCGTCGCCAGAATTTAGCAGCAGGGGGGGGCAAAAACCAGGAGGGGCTGAAAACCAGAAGGGGGTTGCACATTTTTAAAATACAGTATTGGATGTATGCAGCAACCGGTGGGCCAAACGTGAAATGGGGGGTACAGATTTCAAACAGGGGG
>JGI24021J15306_10003122_pt1 | contig 18490 bp, 17 predicted proteins | sample Ectturendosymbi1_FD_15306 | JGI IMG/M metagenome (IMG submission 15306)
AAAAACTTTGTTGTTGAGTTTTCTTGGAGTCATTAATTATTATTTATTGTTTCAGACATCGACGAATGCGCAACAGGAACCGACAATTGCGCAACAGGAAGATCAACTTGTTCAAATACTGTTGGAAGTTTTATATGCGCTTGTAACTCTGGTTACACAGGAAACGGGGTGATTTGCAATGGTAGGTCGCATGAAACGACAGATGATTTGACTTGAAACAGTCGACATTTCGCGTTGATGATGCTTCACGTGATCAAATTATAACGTTTCTAGTTTGTAATGTCATAGACATGAAAGTCAATGAATCAATATACAAGGATGTTCTTCCAGAATATTCCATGATTCATGACATTGTACTGTTAGATTTTATCTCTATGAAGCACAAGCATCGAAAGATTTTGAAACAATACATTGATATTTAAGACTTAGCCGCAAAAATTCAGGTCAGTTTGAGAAGTTTCTGTTCAATCAAGGCAATACGTAATCATGTTAATATTAAATAACAGTGTCAGTTAAAATTTTTATGTACTTAAAAAGCAACTTATGCACTCTGCAGGGATTGCGAAAATATCCCGATTCTGTTTTTTTATGAATTCATATTTCATTTCGCTTGCCGTATCTATGATATTCAGTTTATTAAAAATTCTGAAAAGGTTTGTCTGAAATGTTGTATACTTCATGTTTCAACAGCGAAATTGACTCAACCGAATACTTTTGTGCTGGATGCTAACCATTTATTTCAATTAATAATAACGCTTGTAACGAAAGCAATGATATATTCCAAACAAAGCTGCCGCTACTATTTTGCGACTTCTACGCGACTAACAACTGGTTGCCTCAAAAGCTGATCAGTCTGTTTACACTCAAGAAGTGTATTTTATTAAAATAGAGAAAAACATATGTAACTTCGGCACAAAGTTATTCGCCTCGAATTAAATGAAACAACGCACTTAGCAGACTTGCGAGCCTTACCAAGAGCATGCTTAACGCATGAGACGTCACCTGCGTTCTTCTGCAACGACCCACTTACCCATGGCCGAAACGTAAAAGAACTACTTCACTACCTGACAGTATGCACATAGGCAATTCACAGTTTCAGATTCCACAACGTGAAATGCGTAAAACCTTTAAGCACCGCAAACCACAATTGTGGCTTTACATTGTGAGTCACAAGTCGCCGACCGGTAGAGCTGGAGAGTTAATTAAGCCTTCCAAACCTGCAGAAAGTCTTCGTTTCGATTTAAAAAAATCCGGTCGCTTTTGAGTTTGAACGCTTAGTGCTGCAACCTGACGTCACGGTGTGGTCCCCATGACGACATCGGACAGTGAGAAAAACGTTCAAGTGGGAATTTGCCCTTTTTTTCTTTTGAAATAAATTAGGCGAAAATCCGCATCTTTAAAGCCCTTGATTGGCCATCTGGCTTTAACGGATGGCAAGTTATGGCCACAATACAACAATACAAATATTTTGTTCGTTCTCATTAAACATTTCTAACGAAAACAACATGAACTATAGATTATGACTGCAAATGTCCGAGTCAAAAGTCGGTCCTGAAAGGTTCGCGTTTTTCACGCGGGCAGCTCAACTGATGTTTGTCGAATCCAATGCAAACACATTAATGTCATGATGTCAGGCTTGCACTAAATGCTCAACTTTCCGATCCTTTCCAAACTTTGATATTTACTGCTTTTGATGTATGGTGTTACAGCTAAGCGTTTCTTGAAGCATCCGTTTTTAGGTTTCTTTAACACGATTAGTACATCCACTTCATATTATTTTTCTAATGAGCACCCACGTCTACGATGAAATTAATGATTTTCAGATGTTGACGAATGCACTGCTGTTCCACCATTGTGCGACGCAAACGCTATTTGCACCAACGCAATCGGAAGCTTCGTATGTTCTTGCAACAACGGATACACAGGGAATGGCCTACGATGCTTTGGTAGGATTTTCATTCTATAGAAAGTTTTTCAATGTATGAAACAGTATCTTTTAATTCCTCTTATTAATGAAGTTCGTGATTCTGTTCGTTGTGGAATCGCGCGCTTTCGGTAAAAAAGCGTTACTGGCGGAAAGTCGTGAAATTCAACAAAAATTCAAAAATCGGCTTTCCGTATTTGGGATCTGAACGAATTGTTTGCCTCCGTTGAGTCATTTTAAAACGAATGAACTTGGTAGCAAGCTCATTTCTTTCTTTGCATCGTTACAGCCGTGATTCGGAAAAATTTTTATTAGAAAGGTTTTCTAATTGTTGATTTCAATCCACATGCTTCGCGTAACTTATTCAGCACAATTACTAGTTTTCTAAAGTCTGACTTTTGTTTGAAATCCATTACGAGAACATTCTAAATGACCTAAAATGGTGTATATACAACTTCAGTTCTTCGAAGTAAAATTATTTGCCAACACTTAAGAGATATGTGTTGATGAAGCTAACTAACTTAAACTCATTTTAATTATTGAGAATTAACGTTCGATGAGTACCAATAAAAGTAAACAAATTATAATGACTAATTTAAGCTGGTATAATCCTCCTATTACACAGGTCAATGCTTCTGTTGTTAATCTTCTTGTAATAATAATAGAAGCTTAATAATATCTCCACCCGCAATTACGTAGAGGAGACCTCACGTCTCCAAATTAGCAAAACACTTTCGCAACAACAACAATGAACTCCAATATAAAAGGCAGTACACCCATTCCTTCCTCTACTTTTGGATCGATTCACCTCAGAACCATTCACCAAGAATGATGTAATGCGGAATCCACTCGTGTATGTACTGTACTACGCTCAGACTATCCTAACATTGTCCAGAAAAGGATGATTATCACGTCAAAAAACAATGCCAATATGTAGTTTTTCAGGAAAAAAATACTACAAGCTTGTAAATAATAATAGATTGCAGTTAATGTTTGCGCGAATAATTAATGCTATGACACATAGGTATTAAAGAACCTCGCGTTTTTGTCCTTAATCCATTGCAAAAGAAAACAAAAAAAGCCGCAAGAGGGTAACAAACAGATCAATTTCCTGTCATTAAGACGGAAATTCTCACACCCCTGGGTGGGAACCACTGGTCTAGATCTCTGTGTATGAACCTCGGTCACAACCTTGCAATTTTTACCTGAAAATACCAAATTGAAATTATCTCAACAACCTGATGTTCCGGAAAAAATCTGAAAACAATTTTAAAATCAGCGTCCAAAATCATTCGAAATGTGGTGTTTTCATTCTCGATTACTCTAAAAAGTGTTTTTAGTTGATTTATTAGAATATATTAATTCTGGCCTGTTTCTGTTTTTGAGGTAGGCCTATCCGCACTAATTTTTGCACACGTTGCGAGATGACACGAGAGGTTATGGAAATTATACTTGCTACGTGTTGTCAATAGATATCGATGAATGTTTAACGAACACAACGTGCAACAACGATGCAAACTCAACTCGGTGCCAAAACGTACCTGGCAGCTTTCAGTGCGTTTGCAATTCACCAATGTACAGAGGCACATATCCCAACTGCGAAGGTAACAGGCGGAAACCGTCTTGCTAATATTGTTTCACCTCTCAACATTTTTATTCATTCCGTTGTGAAAATCGAAAATAGTACCTAATGTCCTTGTTATGCCTAAAATACCAGTTGTTTCAGATCGTATGGGTTTTATGAAATGGCTTCTGCATTAACCAAAGTTTTTTTTCTCTGTGTATTGTTCAAGTACATTTGAGTAGAAATTAATATATATCACGTTAGTGTTAAGATTTAGTCATGACCACAAGTTTTAAGATCAGAAAGTTCTTTGTTATCACTACTAAGAATTCGCTACTGAATACATTGTCGAAGCAAGTTCTTCTGAAGACGTTAAATAGTATTTCCACCTCTGAACATCACATAAAGTTTACAACCTGTTCTTCAAGGTTAAAAGATGTTTATTTAAGAAAGTTTATGATTCAAGGTTTTGAACGAAGCACTTGAGCCACAGTTAACCTTGTTGCAGTTTCGAAAATTATTATTGCAGTCGTTTCTCCCATTAATGTTGCTTAGGATAATCAAAGATCTTTCAGTCAGAGTTATCCAAATTTTTTTCAATTCATGTAAGCAACGTTATGAGAGTCAAGTGACGAAATTCTTTGTGTTTATATAGTAACTAGAGTCATAAAATCTTGGTTACGTCCATTAGATGGAGTCAAACACAATGAGATTTTTTCATCTACTTAGTAAGTGCGTAACATGAGAGACGCAGAGAGTGTTGGAAACAACAAAAAACAGTGAGTTCATAGTGGTGTGTACTGACAAGGTTAACGATACCAGCATGTGCTGTCTTACGCAAGCCGCCTTTCTGGCCTGTACCATGGCTTACGTAGCAGTGGCAAACTGCATTAATTGTCCTTCCCGTAGTTCAGCTTTTCTAGATAAATTAATTAACTGCTAACGCTTCCCATATGAAAGCTTTACTCAGTTCCACGAGATGGACATTAACACGATAAATTAAATACAAAAGACCTTTTCCGGTTGATCTGAAAAAAAAGTAAATTAAATGCACCATGGATTTTGCAAAAGAAGCACAAGGAAGGTAAAAATCAACGCAATCGCATAAACACTAGTACAACTGAAAGAATTTACAGAAAGAAAATACACACTGAGCCGGAACGAAACGAGACGAATTCAGGAAGACGTAGTTTACATAAGGCAAGAGGAACTCACTTCTGCTATGGGCGGCAAATTAAAGGCATGAAAAAACGAATATGCTGATAAGACTAATGTCATATAAGACTTGCAATAGTTTTTTCTGCAGGTAAACCAACGTCAATCGTTACCATGCTACAGCGACTTTCTGTGGTGCCAATCTTATAACTGAAAACAAACCAACCATGAACAAAAATCAGTCATGCATACTGCATGGGTCCATCTGCGTTCAAACTGGAATTATAGTCTCACATATTTCATAAAGCAAAACTCGAAACTGGTCACAAGTTGATAATCCTGACTGGATATGGGTAGGCAAAATAGAATGTGACTTTTGTCAAGTGGGTTCATTTAGCGAAATGTGAAGCGAGTCGAATAATCACGTTTTCTTTACAAAGCGTGATTTGGGTTTATCCCTAAAAAATCTTTGCTTGAGTCAAGTTGAGCCACTGACTTCAGTCATGCATTCGTTTGTTTGCAGGTGTTTTTTTTCCACGGCAGTTTCATGTGTTTTTATTGTTTACGCCACAAAGTTTTTGAAGCAAAATTTGTTGGTTGCGGACAACTCAAAATTGTGAAATCGTGGATGATTTTAATCATATCATACATCCTTCAAATAATTATTTTTCTTTTCACAGCCTGCGTGGAGTAAATACTTAATAAAAGCAGGCACAACTACTCAGTAAACCTATTAATAGTTATTAAAACAAACCCCAAAGCTTCCACCTTCCAGTATCAAACTGCATATTTTTGCATTCAGGCTTTTATTGTCCTGGTGTAGACAGATCGACCACACCCTGTACTACACCTGGTTTTCTTGAGTGGCCAACTTACTTTGATAACATGATTACTTATAATATTGAGGAGCAAGTAAGCTGGTTCATCAACCTTACAGCTCTGGCAGTGACTCCAGGTAAGATCCTTGTTTATTTTACTAAGCAGAAGAAAGCATTCTTAGACAAAATTCTGTGTAATGGTTGACACCCGCTTCTCTTGAGATGCTGGTAACCTGCTGTTTGGTCCAACAATCAAAATATTATATTCCGTTGATACGCAGAACGATAAAAGATTGAAGTTAATAGCACAACGTGTCAACCACTTGCCAAATGGATTGGATGAAACCATCTGTAGCAAATGCCAAGTTTGGCTGACATTTGCGTGGAAACGAGCATTCTTCCCCGGTTTATATACAATTGCAAAATAGTAAATGAATACAACTGAAGAGCGTCGTTTTTTTAGTGCTGCAAGTTTAGTGGAAATCTCGTGATAACTGCCAGGGGCAGATATTGTTTCTTTAATCACAATTTACTTTTTATGTTTTTGATCATAAACTTTTGGGTCAATCGGCTGGGACTTTTCAGCATTTGGTAATCGGCCTGTTAGTTGGAATTTATATGCGTTTTGATTAGCACTGCATTTCATGTAAAAGTTGAAGGAGATTGATTTCCTGTTTACACATTCCAATTTCTTTTTTTGTGCTCTTGTGTTGTGTGATTTCATCTGTGATATGGACCACGAGTCTGTAATATTATTATTATGAACTCATGGAAAAATGTCATTTCATTGACTTAAAAAAGCTACATGCCGTCTTGCATATAGCCGCAAGGTAAACCATATTTTCGCAGCATTCTACCTAGTGATAACGGACTTTATTTTTTGTGTAAGAAATAGGGGTATTTACTTTTGAATGTTACACTACGTTCAGAATGACTTTGAACAGTTCTGAAGTAACCAATCAGAAGCAAATTCATTGTCAATTTTCAACTCTTGAATAAATGCTCATTGATTTTCAAGCTGCACTCTTTAGAAATTTTCGACATTTTTTGCATTTCAGCTATAAGATTCACATTTATTTCGCTCAACACCGAGATTCAGCAAGATTACCTTATCTTTACAAACAGTTCGAACTTCCGTGTGCTTGAACCAAATCCAGTGGTTGTAAGTAGCTTGCGGTTTCACTTGTGAGCTTCAACCGGCGTCAGCAGCGATCGATCTTTTTGCTAAATGTGCCAATTTGACTTCCGTCTTGATTGTCTTTTTCTGAAACAATTCCATAACCCTTCTGAAATTTATCAATGGTAGAGACGTATTTAGAAAGTTATTTACTTGATTTGTGTAATGTGTCAAAAGTTCCTTTCACCCAATGGAGAAACAAGGCTTCCGAAACACGTGAAACGTTCATATGGTACGTTTTCCTCATTTGTAAAATGGGACAGAAATCTTCAATTCGGAGAAAAGTTGTAATTGATAGGCAAAATTTTTCTTCTTTGCTTGGATATAAAATTTGTTTTGTTTCATGTATTTATCAGTTCATCGTAAATTTTCAACAGCTTTCTGGCTAATGAGAAATTTATTTTCTGAATGTTCCTGAGAATCATTTTCTTTGATACGGGGGATCCATTCATTTCTGGTACAAAATAAACGGTGTTTGGTTACCCCAATGCTTTGAGAATGGCACATGCTGTTTTTTCGTAACTTTATCAATACTAGAAAATGCTCCTTCGTGATTACTACAGAAGAATCGTCTCGTGACGAAAAGAGATGAGCACACGAGGTTTGTTTTAAACTTAACTAAACGCAAATAAACATTATTCAGATTACTGGATTCACAAGCAGAGGGAATCAAATTTTCAACGGTGAAAACCCGGTCAGCAACTCAAATCCGGTCGGATTTGACCCATCCACTCGTTCCTACACAATCAGACAAAGCGAGATTTACGTTCATTTTTTCAGCGATCGGAAAAATGTTTATACTGGATTTAAAGTCCAATATCAGATCGGTAAGTTTGCGTACGGTATTGTTTCATTTCGTTTGTGTTCAGAGGGTGTAGAATAACTTTGTCGAAACGCGTCTGTTTTAAAAATTTATTTCATTTTTGCAAACGCTTTTGACGGAATCTCTATTTTAGGAGCATTCGAAAGGTTCGAGGTTAACTTTTCTGAATTGAGATCTAGTTTGTTGGAATTGAATAAGTTTTTGAAGAACAATCAAAGTTGTATTCAAGGATATTATGTAATTTACTTGATAATTTTATTCCGCTTGTATCCTCATTTCATTAAATTGACTTATGGTTTAGAGATTGTTTAGCAAGAAGTACTGAATTTTTTGCAGTTAAGCTAAAGACTGGTTGCAATCCGGAACAATCCACGTGTAAGGGAATCCATCAAACTTGTCTTTTTTCTTTTTCTTCAAAGCAATACACTAGTAGTGTTTTGTTTCGTCCCGGTTACAATATGATTTCTTTGTTTCACTAATAGACGCAGATGACTGTAGCAGCGTTAGCAACCCATGCCAAAATGGTGGAACCTGCATCGACGACGTGTTTGACTACACATGTGGAAACTGCCCAGGTTTCACAGGAAAGGACTGTTCCATAGGTAGGTTTTTTCGCAATGTTGAAATTGATTCCTTGGAATAAATATGCTTTGGTTGCTTACGCTCCAGAAGAATGTTGACGTAAAAATTCTTATAAGCCTCCCACAATTTGCCTCGCATATGGTAATGCTTTGTTTGTCAGGAGTCTTGATAAAAAGATGCTGCCTACTCATCAGCACTATGCTTAAATTGTAAGCTTTAAAAAAAATTTAATAAAGATTAACTGATCTGCCTCTTGCAAGTCGCGTGAATCAGATATCTCCAAAAGTGCAGCGTTTAAAACAATCCTTTACAATATTTTTACCGGATTCAAGGAAAGTTAATTGTAAACCCCATGTTGCAGACGCCGAACGTATGACTTGCTTTTGTGCACGACTTAGGTATTTCTTTCCAAAATTTATTAGCGGACTGTTTGACACTTTTTTTCTAAAAAAGGAGCTTGCTTGATATGAAGCAATGCTCGCTGAGATCTTTTGAACTTCTTTACGTAAATGCAAAATTTTAGACATATTCAGCAGCAAATAGTGTAAAACGTAGAGATGTTTTCAGTGCTACTAGAGCGACTAAAGTAACTTTGCTGGCCTTGTTCAATATTTGCACGGTAGCAGTTATCTGGGATGTGCGGCTTCTACGCGAAGNTTGCTCAGNGTTATGTTAAGCACTTTAGCGCGCAGTGTTGTTTCGGTAAATGATTATGAAACAGGTCTTTCAAGATTGAATTNAACAACAACCTTCTCTGCAATACACCGTTTCTCTCCNCAAAAGTTCGCAATTTATAGAAAGCACATNTGACGGAAAATGTGATGTGACTCTAAACTTTGCGAGTTCACTTTTTACAGATGTGAATGAATGCGCTGATCCAGCGCTGAACAACTGCCATCGAAGTGCAACGTGTAAAAACACTAATGGGGGCTTCTTCTGTACATGTAACGGACCAAACTACGCCGGAAACGGAACATTTTGCCAGCGTATGTATTTCTTTGGGATGTAAAACTTCTTCATGATGTAAATGCATGTATTAAAAGTCGTTAATTCCGTTCGTGGTTCATCTTGAATACATTAAAAACTAAGATATTTCCAAAACTATTTCATTCAAAACAATTGAACTGATGGTTGGTGTCGGTGCTGGATGGCGGAGAGGCAGTCTCGTTGAAAAGTTGCGACGGATATTTCAAACTACATTAGGGTGTCGCGTTTTGAGTAAAACTCTTAAGTTCAGCGAACGCTCGCTACGCCAAGCTATATTCATGTTGTCTCGATATTTCCCGGACCTATGGACCATTCGGAACATTAGAATCATTCTTTACAGCGAAACAAAAACGTGGGAAATTTATGGTTTTCCAAACTAATAATTGGGTCCCGGGGATTTTTCATTTTAATGCTTCTTTGTGCGAATTTTGGTGAAATGTATTGCCTAGCAATTTTTAATAAATTCATCCACGCATTACTGAAAACTTATTTTAGAAAAACGGGTGACTGCAATGAAATAAAGGAAAATTGAAGCTGTAGCTTTTTGCATTTAATTTATGCGCTTTGAAATTGTCAAATGTTAGCTTTAATTTAGTTTATGAGTTGTTTAGAAACAGTATAAAATCAATGTTGGTGTTGTTGTCATTCCCTCAATTCACTGTCAACATAAGCATCTGGTAATTTTTCCTGTTGAGTAATTTAAATTTAGGCAAATTATTGCTTTTGGTATGAGTTTGCAGCCAAGCTATCCATACGTATGCAGCAACAAACCATACTATTTTTCAGCGCTTATCGAGGTGCTTATCGATACTGCTTTTTCAGCGCTTGTCGAGGTGTCAAACCTACAAGTGAGCTCTTCCAACAGCGAAGTGGGTGCTACGCTTAGTTTTACGTGGGATGTCACGGATATATGGAAGAACGACATCGCTTACGTGGAAAGCTACAGAATTACCATCACCGACGCTGCTACAGGAGTTTCGACTTCACATATTAGTAAAGCTGTAAATGAAGCTGACTTTCAGGTGAGGAGGTTGTCGAGTAACGCAAGAATAGGATTGGGAAAATAACTCAACTGCAATGGAAAAAGTTTTCAGAACAAAACCGGTGCAAATTTTTTTACAAATTTTTTATTGCAAATTTCATACACATGCTGCTAAACGGTTTAGCAACAGCTTGCATCAGCAAGAAAACAAAAAATGATTGCTTTGCTGTAAATATCTGGGAAGGTTAGTTCTGGACTGTGAATTCTAAACTATTACAAAGTTTTGTTCATTTGTGGACACGTCAGTTTCGTAATTGAAATTAACCCATAATAATCAGCTTTAATCGACAGACATTTGCGGTGTACTACCTAGATTAAAGATCGGTTTTGGCGGTTTCAGCGGTGCCATTTTTTCCTAGAAACAGTTTAACTGTAATTGGAGTAAGTGTAAGCGCGGCTTTCTTGTCAGAAATGTTTGGTCTTGCTGCTTGAAACAACAACAAAATCTTTTGCATATTCGGTTGAATATAATGAACGTTATGTCTAAAGAAAAGAGTGCTGATTATTTCTACAATCTTTTTACAAAAGAAAATCTTTTGACTGTAAGATCTGGCCTCGCTATTTTCAAAGCTGGAAGTAAAGTCAACCTTGAATCAGTCCCATACCTTAGAAGTAAGTTATTGGGAGTGTTCTTAATTAAGCAGGAAACGATCAGTACAGAACCGTTATTTTGTTTCAATGTAATTTACGTTTAAGCACAGTGCAACTTTGGCCTTTGACTGTATGATAAAAAAGCAGAAAAGTGAACGGAAGTAGGAGGCCAAACAGGTTGCTACTCTCCATCACAACGTTTTGCAAAATATATAGATCTACTGAGGAATACTCCAGTGGGAAACAATCCCTGGCGTAGCCAAGGGAAGGGTAATTTGCCCTCTGCAACGCCAATTCCAAAACGTTGCACCAAAAATTTTCAGATGAAGCAAGCCTTTGTATAAGCCAACTGTATGCGCCAAAGAAATCTTCAGTGCAAATCAACGAAACCGCTTTTAAGGAACTTATCCTACTTCAGTTTTCAGTCGAACCTGTTCAAAGCAGTGTGTTTTGCCATTTATCCATGATTAATCACGCGTTGTGTATAGTGCAAAACTGTAAATCCTTGTATCTAATCGCTTATAGTCTCTAACCGCAGGTAAAAACAAGGGCTAACGCTTTTCGCTACTGCTTCTGGCGCAAGCTTGTATACCACCTATGTTGATTTAAGCTTCATCAAGACTATCGCAAAACTATCTCTGTGACAACTCTGGCGTGCTACGAATACTGTAAAATTTATCCTTGTTTGCAGTGTCAGCTCTAGCCTCAAATGACCAACGTAGAGTTTTGTTTTTGTACTATTTTAAAATTAAATGTGTGAATATGGCGGTGATACATGTTTCATACACCTTGAAGCTCAAACTTTGGTTAGGAAACAATCCGGTTTCAAGGCCTCCTTTATTAGGTCACAGTCACTGTTTAGCAACAATAACATTCGTTTCAGATGTTTATTTGTGATGCTTAAGCAAATATTATGACGGTTCAATCACAATTATGTGGAGCATAACATTTTCATTAATGATTTCCCGTTACCTTGCCGGCGAGTAAGATTTCAGTCTCGGCAAGTAATCAGAGCAATGGGGCAGCCAGAATGAGGTCGAAGAGGCCATGTTCCTCCTCGAAACAAACTTGCTAAGATTTTTACTGGTGTTTTGTATGAATTTTCAACTGTTAGAAAGACGTCAGCGANTGACGACATCATTCACTGGCCCCTCCCGAACAATGTTCCTGGCTGCGNTACTGAATCAGAGTCCGACTTATCCATAGTTTCAAAGTGTTTGAAGGGTCACTTGATGTTAAATTTCCACCCTGTCGTACAGACAATTTGAAATCAGTCAGATGCAATGGGAAGAGTCGACAGAAAAATCTAACAAGCTTAGTGTAAATACTGTACAAAAATGCTACCGCAGTTGCATTTCGTAACGTGTAATTACACATACAATAAAAATATTTTTCATACGTCTTGAGAGATACAGCGTTTGCGTTTATCAGCTACATACCTCAATTAGTCGCTCTAAAATTGGACGACAACAAGATTCGTCTTATATGCGCCCAAGGTTTTTAAAAACCCTTCTTCGGAATTATGTGTATTAGAGGAACGTTGTTGCTCGGCTTCGATTGAACATGTGCTGGTGTACATCAGAAGCGTGCAAATATAAGAAGCAATATCGCATTGGCAGCCACAATTACTGCTTGCTCAACTACAACACCGACTGCAAAAAGCATACTGCAGATCGTGCTCTTTATAGCATCGAGTTTTTCACAAGTGCTAAGTTTTACCGGCAAACGGTGACTCTGATCCAAAGTAGAAACATGTAAATTCACTAAAATAACTTTTAACTTGTTTATTCCATGAAAACAAGATTTTTATTTGCCGTTTTGAATCTGAAAACAATTGTTCAGTAAAAACACGAGAGACAAATGCACGTTTTATGGATGATGCTTTGGAAACAAGAGGAATTAAAGATTTAGATGTTGAGATTCGGTTGTTGTTTCCTCCGTTATTGACAGCTACGCGCCTGGAAACAATCAAGTTTGGTATATCAGCGCTAAACCCTAACACTATGTAGGGAGTTTCCATCAGCAACGTAGCAAGTGGAAGAGGACACATTAGAAATACACCAGAAATAGGCTTTCCCTTTATTTTACAGATTTTGCAAAAGCTCGCCTAGAATAGATAAAAACATAGCGACAAAAAAAATGCAAGTAAATTATATAAGCAGACATTTGAAAGCAAGCACAAACACAAATGATTTGAAAGCAACCGTTCGAAACTGATTTGGTTTTCGAAGCTTAATCGTCATTAATATGTTTCAATACTTTGCATAAAATGCAGAACAAAGTATTCCTTCTCAACAAGGTTGTGCCCTTACGAATAAGATTGAAAAGAATAAAAATAATAAGCTGAAAATCACTGGAATTTTAACATATTAAGCGAATAAATGCCTAGATAGCATAACTTTGCACTGACTCATTAACCAATGCGTTTAATATTAGGATTAGTTTTTAGGTTGAAACGTCTTTGTCTTTATTAGCGAGTAAAAACTTTAAATATTTATTGTTACTTGTAATATACTGCATGCAGTTTTTCTTTTTAAATATGGTGATTTTCTCTTTGCGAAAAAGGCTTGGCATAGTTTTGTTAACTGAGTTTTTCTTATTGGTTTGAGGTTTTTTCCTAAACCACAAATGAGTTACATTTTTTCAAACTCTTTGCAGTGCAAGTTATGAAGCTTTCTGTATTCAGATTGTATGAAAATGTTGATGCGATTCCCTATAGTAATGAAAATTGCGTGATAATTGTTGCCAGGAGCACTTTAACCTCACGTGATTTATGTAATTTGTGTGCTTTGCTCCATAGAATTGTTTTATTCAAGCGGAATGTACGGTGAATGCCACTATGAACTTGTTAATTTTGTGCTGAAGCTTTCATAGATTTTCCATACGTTTTGCAGTAAATGTTGGAGCAGTAACACGCTAAGCAATGGTAACTATCCTACCGAAAAGTAGACTGTGCTTCTCATTTAATTCTCGTCGTTTTACTTTCATACAGCCTTTCCTTGTGCAAACTCAAGCCTACACTAACTATACTGTCAGCATTTCCGTCGGTGTACAAGGTCCACGTTACAACACGGCAATGATTAAGTTTTTAACAACACCCGTCTCTCATGAAAGCCCTCAAACAGGTAATAACCTGTGGTCTATTTATTTTGTTTTTATTTTTATTTTCTCGTTTGCTCGAACAAGTGAGCGAGACGCCCGACCGCCGAAAGTGTATGCAGTGCTTCTTTGCCGTATCAGAGCGTAGAGAACCATCGAGAGTGCATGGTTACAGCGCTGAACATGGTGTACTCGTAGTCGGTGACAATGTCGCTGTACACGTTTTTGAGAAAGTTAAAACACTAAAACGGCTGCACTTTCAACATAATTATAACGGGCAAGTACGTCAATTGACACGTAACACATCTACATTGCAATTCCCACATTTATTTAATGGAAAAGCAGTGATAAGATAGAAATAACGTTGAACTTTATTCCACTTAATGACCAATGGTGTTTCTTCAAAATGAAATGAGTAAACGATCAGAAACGATGTTTTCCTGAAAATGCTTAAATGCTTTAAAAAAAAACAGCATTTGAAGACACTATTCAAACAAAAATCTTTATTGACAAACTTATTAGGCTAACGGTTCGCTAAGACAAGCATGCCGTCCTCCGTGTTGAATAAACGCATTTTGAACAACGTTTTATGGCGCATTTTCCACATACTGGGCTCAGGAAGGTGTCGCACAAATCTGTTGTTCTGTTACGTTACTTTGAGGTTCGTAAACTCACTTGACACCTCCTCAAAGAAGCGCCTGATGACCGGTTTGGTGATGACCTTGATGTTATTGCGCAGCACCATCCTGTGGCAAGCTGACGCTTGTATTTCCCAACCGTTTGTGTATTTTGCCGCATCGGGATATGATTACCATGCTCCGAAGTTTATCAGTTTTCCAAAGATTTTGATAAACGTCTTCCCAAATTTTGTCGAAAAACAATAACATCTATGTCCTGTCTATCGAAAGGAATCTTTCCACACCTAAGGATGAGACACTAATATCTTACAGAGTATATATTTCGCCTACCACGTGGGCATCATCGGCTCTTATTCAGATAGAATCTGTAACTTAAATTGTGGTAATGTAACCTTTTACTAATTTTGCTTTGAAATTGAACTTATGATTTGGTCGCATTGCATAATATTTCTGACACAAATCGGTCGTGTAGGATATACTGTAGATAATAGAATATACTCTTGGGTTCTGTCATCGTTGGATAGCGTTTTCAAGATACATACTATAAAAATGATTCCTAAAAGCATTAAGATAATATCATTACAGCTCTAAGCGGACTTGACATGTCACAGGAGAAATGTATAGTCGCAAATAAAAAGCACACTAAAATAGTAAAAACAGTATGAGAAGTTTGGATTAAGCGCAACACGTCGGTTACTACAAAAATGTGTTAAAAAGAAATATTGCTAAGAAATTAATCACCATCACTGAGAAAATGAGCGTCAGCGGTAGCAAAACATACCTAGCATATTTGTATACCAACAACTGCTATCAGGGATGCTCCTGACAAAAAATCAAAAGACTTATGATAAAATAACTAAAGAAAAAAATAGATGATGGATTATTTCATAGAGGGAAGATGATTAAAATATCCTTAAAATACGTTTGTTTATTTGGGATATGTGAAGCCATAGGCGCGTTGGTTAAAAGAAAAAATACAGTGTGGGTAGAAAGCCCAAGCGGACGAAAAGTGAAACCCTAGTTAGAAGCGCTGCACTCTTTTTTCGAAATGAATGTTTCAGTGGCGAACATAAAACGCATATTTATTTGTAGCTAAATCCTTTGTAATTGATGGCAGTTTGAGAATGCTGTAATGTTTGGCAATCACCAGCAGAAAATCGCCTAAAAAACTGTGTCGATGACATCTTTGACCTATCAGAACGCATGCAATTGCATTTGGATGTGGAGTATGTTTAAACCGTGCTTTCCTAGCATATTGTTAAATGAAACAAGTTGCAAAGTTAAAAAACTGGTCATTTTCTGCAGCATGACATTGTGAAAAACAGAATGGCCATTTGAAACAGGAAATTGTGAACAAGTGGTTTCTCGCCATCCGTTGCGGCGAAAAAGAGACGAGCTTTCTATTTTTCTCTAGCATTTCATTCGATATGACATCCTGAAGTTACCAGTGTGCTATCTTCTTTATACCTTTCCGTTCTTTCATTTTCATACCAGCATTTCATCTGCTTGTCGCGGGGAAAAGTAGCCGTAGCAGAATTCGAAATACCCACAGGCAATACCAATCTCAGCTACCACAAAGCCATGAAGCTCACGCAGAACTGGATTTGTTATACCAATCCGTGTACAAATCTCCTTGTTTCGTAATTCGTCAATGCCACCCAAGGCAAGAGCTGGAGGAAGAGCCTTCCGTACCTCCCGATTGGGGAGCTTGCAAAAAGAAATCTTAAATCTTACTGAGGACTTTTGTTAGAGCATATAGACACCAGAACTGAACTCACCAAGAACTGATTTCACACGTTTCCCCGTTCAACATTGATATTTATCCAATATGTCAAAGAACTTGACCTTTCCACGACACATAGGTTCTTGTGATTTAAGCCAATCATTGCTAAGTGCTTTGTGGGTAGCTTCGTTTTTAGCGTATACCTTGGTAAGCTGGCAGTTGTGGCGGCAACGCTGCTGAATCCACGTTGATCACAAATATTTTAATATAGACTGGTAAGAATTTATTCAGGAAAATTATGTTGTAGACCTGAGTTATATCCTCTCACTCTACAAGAATGAATAACCGGTTTCCAAGGTATAAAATCAGGTAGAATCGTATTCGTAGCCTACGCCTATAATATCCAGTGTATCTTGCATCAGAGTTGTCCAATCAAAACTCGACATTTTACAAGGAGAAATTCAGTTATTTAACCAATAGCACTGTGTCTTTTATTACAGTACACTTATTTTAGCCAATGAACAATCGTTTCACAGCAATGTTTTGAAGCCTTTATCGCAAGATGGCGCTAATTTTATTCACAATGTGAAAATTAACATTGTGTGTTTGTCTACAAACGTTTCCTTGTTTTTCAACGACACTCCATGGAGAGGTAAGATAAAGTGCATGTTGTAGACTCTATTCACAAGATGCAAGTATTGCCAAATCGTTCGCAAAAGCAAACGGTTGATCCTGCAACTCCAAGCAGTGAAACCCTTGTCGACTCGGCCGTGATTCTCTATCTACTCATATGACAATGAAGTAGCGACAGCAAACTTCCTTGTCAGCATCCAACACCCACAATGAACGGTAGTGATTTAACTCCGCCGACGCGGACACAAACTTTTGAGCAAGAATGCAATGATGTGACGGGAAGTAACAGGTCGTTTTTTTCCTTTTCGTATTTTTTGCATTCTACTATTATATCGTTTTTTTCTGTTCAGTGCCCATCGCGCCAACAGGCCTCTCCGTCGTCAACGCTAACGACGTACTGATTTCATTGAAATGGACTGCTCCGGTAGAGACAAAGAGAGGAGTTACAGAGGAATACGAAATTGGAATACGACGAACAACAGGAGACTGCACAACTTTTGGAACAATTAACGACACTGCGCAGTGCACTGAAAATGTAAGACAATAAATTGTGTTCGTAGTTGAGGTATATCTGGACGGCTTCAACAGTCGAACTTTGCTTGTTATGTACATATTTTAGCAGATCTAGCACAGATATCTATTTCAATCTCCAAGCTTTATTGATCTAAGATATAGTTCCTTCTAGCAGTAAGAATCAGCCCTTCAACACTCGGTTTATTCCTGCAGCGTATGTATAACTGCAAATTTCCAGAAGTCTGCTGTTCGTAATTGTGTGAACGAGATGTGCAACAAAAAAGTGCGTCAGCAAATATTCAGTGAAGAAAACTATGCCGAAAAGTAGTTTGAAGGTGCCTCGTACTATGTCCCCGGTGATAATGCTAGAAAATCGGTTGCACTTGATGATAAAAAACCAAACAAGTAAATTTTTGATTGTGCATCAACCGAAATCAATAAATTGGCAACAGTTTGTGAGGAAATATCACTTTTACGTGCAAAGTAAGTCTTGTGTGATGTGTACAGAGCTTAGTTTATCTCCGGCTTTGTTTTTCAAATTAAAGAGTTGTTGATCGCGTGTTGCGAAAGAAACAACAGCATGAGATGAAAAATTGACTTCAAAAACAACTACTTTCTGCCCAAGTTAAGCTTCAAATCCAAAATACCGGATGCATATGCAAGTTGCGATTGAAGTAGACACAACACTATTCTAAGCAGCACTTCAATGGATGAAAAAAGCAAGTGAAACTGTTAGTTTGCAGTTTCAGAAAAGCCGCACTAGATTAGATAGATGCACTGGATAGACGATTGCAGTTTTAGAAGAACCTAAATCTTGTATAACAAAAAACGTTTTCAGACATATCCACAAAAAGCTCCCAACACCGAGCTCACAATCACAGACATCATCGCATATCGAACTTACACAATTCGTGTACGAGCTCGAACGGTTGCTGGGTATGGTGCGTGGTCGTCATCGATAACTGCGTTTACAGGTATATTTGACTTCGGTACACTGTTGTAGAATCTATTGATCTGGCCATCTGTTGTATAAATACCGGTTTCGGTGGTTAGTAATGCTTTTCTCACGCCTTGCACCAGGCTGTACCACAAAAGCAACCGATTTAAATAGATAACTAATCAAGAGTACTTAAAACTACGGGCGAAGAGTTGCAATGCTTACGTTTTGCTTAAAACTACGGGCGAAGAGTTGCAATGCTTACGTTTTGCTTAAAACTACGG